>Ga0208951_1001084_pt1 | contig 12233 bp, 19 predicted proteins | sample GreLakmeMI27MSRF_FD_187702 | JGI IMG/M metagenome (GOLD analysis project Ga0208951, IMG submission 187702) | Freshwater lentic microbial communities from great Laurentian Lakes, MI, USA - Great Lakes metaG MI27MSRF (SPAdes) | ecosystem: Environmental > Aquatic > Freshwater > Lake | place: Great... | reverse complement strand
TCTTTTCTCCAATGGAGTCGATCACCGATGACATTGTTGATTTCAATTCGGAGGATGTCTCCTTCTGTAAGGCTCTGTGGGACGCGGGTCACCCGGTCTACATCGACACTAAGATTCGCGTCGGTCATCAGAAGCGCATGATTATCTAAATTACTTGCACGTCACCTTCATGCTATCAACAAAACCACCAGCCTTTCCAGAAATTCCGGTAATCACCTGACCGCTTGGGCAGTTGAATGAGCCAGTCTGACCAGATCCTGAACCCTGACCTGTACCGATGGGGGTTGAAATAGGGGCGCCCGCGCATTTAGGTGTAAGTTTACCAACATATTGACCATACGTCACGTCAACACCCGTGTACCCCGTTGGGCAATCCGTAGTATTCACGGGGCCACCTCCCTGGCCACCAACTGGGGTGAGCGCCGTCCCATCGTCACACTTGCCATTCAGCTGATCGACCCACCACCCACCGCGTCCGCTGATGTTTTTGACAATCTTACCACTTGGGCAGTTCATCGTGTAGTCCCCGCCACCCCCGCCACCAAACGACTGGGATGTGGTTCCTGCCCCGGTGCGAGCTGCAGGTGCTGGGGTCGTCGTTGCCGGGGGTGCCGCTGGGGTTGTCGTTGCCGGGGGTGCCGCTGGGGTCGTCGTGCTACTGGGTGTCGTATTCGAAGTGGCCGCTGGGGCAGCTGCTGAGCCGGAGTCCTTCTTGTCATCCTTGAGACCAAAGCCCAGACCCAGACCCAGGGCTAGTCCCACGACAATCACACAGATGATAATACCGATGACGAGTTTGGACGGCATTTTACTATTATACGAGATTTAAAACAGGCTGTAAGGCTGTGGGGCATAGGTTGAGCTGGTTGATGTGTTTGTAAGCGGTGCGCTAAATGTGTAAATAGCCTTTGAACCCGCCAATGGAATTGTCAGCACTGCAGTTCCATCCGCCTTTTTCACAACCAGGTTACAACCGTTGATGCGATCCATGCAGCATGCCGTTCGGTTGTAAATGACAATCTTAGAGATGACCTTGTCACTCCCCAGGTCGAGGGTCATTGCTGCATTTGCAACACCTGTTGAGTGTGGGAGGCGCAATCCAGCTGGACCACCTGTCTCAGTATGAATCCCGTCGATCAGAAATTGTGGTCCAAATTGTCTTGGGTCATTTGCATAGACTTCAGGGGTGATGGTTGGGGTAATTCCAGATGTGATTCTGGAACCGCCCTGATCGAAAATATCGATACCCAGAATGTTAATGTACTCCGCTTTGTTATCCGCGCGGACAACCTGAACAGTCTTTCCAGTGATCATACCCGAAGGGACGGCAGTGGTGGTGGTACTGGGTGTTGTATTCGAAGTTCCAAAGGCTGCAAGAGAACCACCCTTTGGCATGTTACTGCTGCTGCTCTTGTCATCCTTGAGCCCAAAGCCCAGACCCAAACCTAGGGCCAAACCGACGACAATAACAGCGATGATAATACCGATGACGAGTGTGGACGGCATTTTATAATTTAAACTCGGAAATTAATTCGTCGAGATTGCGGTAGTACCGACTGAGATCCTTCTTGAATCGCGCATCCTGCTTCCCTTTGGTCTTTACTATGTAAGCAAGATTCGCCTTGGAAAATTTCGTCCTGAGCTGATTCTCGGTTGGCTTGCGTGGAGAAACGCGTTTTGGCTCCTTTTCGGCGGCAGCCACCTCCGCCTTGCTCGGAGTCCGATTGATGAAGCTCAGGGCTTGCATGACGGTATCTGCCAAGTCATCCTTCTTCCGATGCGAGTCAAAATAGGGAATCCAATCACTGTTCACTGTCTCCCCAACGAGAAACTTGCGCGCACGCTCGATGCTCGCCTTTTTGCGTTGAGCATATCGAGCCGCCCCTGCACCCGCCACGTCGGGAATCTTGTGACGTGCGTCATAGATGATCACTTCTCGATCGGGGTTTTTCACAAGCATGTACGTATGCAGAAGGTTCTCGACCGACTTCATTGAGCGGTTCCTATCGGGTTGTTTTTCAATCAATACTGTAGTTGCTTGCAGCACCCACGGACGTTCGTTCAGGTGCCGAACCAAATTTGGAAAGATGCCCGCCCCGTGATTTGGCGGAACACCGGACACGTCCCATTGCTGAATCCGTTTCGTTTCGGGATCAATCAGACACATTGCAAGATTCTTTATACCACAGTCAATTGACAATAGCATCTTTTAATAAAGACTTGATACATTTTTAATTACATGACGACTTCAATTTGCCAGGAGAAGCGAAAGTTTACCGATGAGAGAATAGAAGGGGTTGCAAGGCGTCGAGTTTCAAAAGACCCCTTGCCAAGTTGGCTTCTTTCCGGGGTAAGTGCTCCTGCAAAGCCTCCGTCCGAGAACGTCGGTGAGAGTTCGGAGTGTTTGATTTGTTGGTGGTGCGTTCACTCCCTCCCTCAATTGCCGTGTTTTCACTTACCGGTAAACTATGACGATAAGAGGCGTAGATTTACGACATTTGGAAACTTTTGTACATGGGAGTGCATGAAAGCGTACGCGAGCGATATGAGCACATCGCGATCTGGTGAGATTCAGAGTTTCATCGCTCTTATGCGGCTAAAGGCGTATGGCAAGTACATGGAACTTTACGCGGCACCGAAACGACAAGCTCTCAAGGTGTTTGGTGGCACCATGACAATTGAGGAGTTTCGATCTTACTATGGAAAGACGCAGCCACCCGTTTACTTTCCAGATCAAGTTCAGATGCACCAAATCGTTGGTGGTGAGCAGATTCCTGTGGCGAATGGACCTGTGAGTTCTAGCTCCACCTCAAAGTTACAGGCGGCGATTACCAACTCGGAAACAAAGGGCGACACACTCAAGCTGCGTAGAAACAAGCCACTTGAGAGATCGAAATCTAAGTTAGAGAGTACGTTGGGTATTATACGTAAGGCGAAATGATGTGGTGCTGCACGTCTCGAGAAGGTGCAAAGCAATTTTTTAATTTCGAAAACGGGACTTGCGTCTTGGCATATACCCTGGATGATGCTGTCCATAAATTGAAAACTACGCGGAAAATTACTCACTCGGAGAAGGGCGTGTACGAGTTTGGCCCCGATGTCTACATCAATGCTTTAGACTTTCATGATGCTGAGTGGAAGTTATATCTTGACAAGAGGGATCCTACATTGATGCGTAGGTAGATGAGCCAGTCGTTGAAGGCTGAGGACCCGTTGGCGAAGGGGGCATCGGTGATGGCATCTGGGGTGGCTTGGAAGGTGCCGATGGTGGGACGACTGACATGTCAGTGGATGCTGGAGCGGTTGGCTGGGGTGCATTTGCCGGAGGTGGTGCTGGTGGTGCGGGTGCAGTTGGAACTGGGGGGAGAGGCTTGTTCTCGACCACATCTGGGGGTGGAGCAGCTGGCTTGAGCTCCTTCTCCGGAGGATCCATGACTGACTTTTTAGACAATAGACCAACCGCCAAAAGAGCCTTATTCTCGGATTCTTCGATTGGTGCAAGTGAGAGGACCGGTGGCATCTGTGCATAGCCTGACGTCTTTGGTGCTGGGACAAATAGCAGGGTGATCCACGCAACGATGAGACCGAGGCCGAGACTCATAACTCCGCTCGCAAGCTTCATTTAATTAAACCCAAGGTAATGTTTTTGACGCTGGGTCGGGCGAGATTTAGGCAGGTCTGGATCTGTGCTTTTGAACCAGACTTCTCCAAAGTGTGCTCTCCACTGTATCGAATTTTTATCGAGTGTTTTACGGCACAACACACACGGGAATGATATCCCAGGTGATCCGTCGTGAAGCGTTCTCGACACAATGACATCACCGTATTTGCGGTGGACCCACCGTGCAAATGAACACTTCTGCACCCCTTCCCGTGAAGCTTCTAGCTTAAGTAGTCCGATGAATCTCCTTTCAGCACAACAGTGACAATCGTTCGTAGCCCCATACGGGACACTGGCGGCTTGCGCCGCAATTAACGATAGGATACATCTTGTCAGTACAAGCGCCGAGTTTTTTAAGTATACGTAAAGAATTTAGGTCAGTCGAACCTAAAGAATTTAGGTTCTGTTCTCGACTATCTATATGATGTTATTGTCTTGTCAAACAAAAATGGCCGAACACCCTCTTCGTGACTACGCGCGTACGAAGGTTCTCGAACACGTCAAGTTCCCCGCGGTGGCTCGGAATGTGGAGCGGAGCATCTACAACTACGCTGTCCAAAAGACACGCCAGGAGACGAACACCTCTCATGGTACAATGACAAATCCCGAAACTGCCAAGACGACCGAGTACCGCAGATTCCAGAGCAGCACATGGGAATGCCGTTCATTCAAGTGGCGGTACAAGCACAAGCTTATGCACCTGCTGGCCTCGTTCAAGCGGGGGAACATCGTGGAGGCTCTCAAGGAGGGTAAGCTCAAGATTCGCGAGCTGGCCAATTACACCCCTGGCATCCTGGAGCCGGATGGGCCCTACTCCCAGGTGGCCTTCAAGCTGATGGCGAAGGAAATGTCGATGGAGTCGGCACGTGCCAGGGAGGAGAACTACACCGGCCTGTTCAAGTGTGGCAAGTGCAAGAGCGTCAAGACGACTTACTACCAGATGCAGACGAGGTCGGCTGACGAGGTAAGTCAAAAAACTGTTATTGTTCTAAACTGTGTACTGACTCTCCAGTCCAACAGCCGATGACGACTTTCGTGACGTGCACGAGCTGCAGCAACAGGTGGAAGTGCTAGTGCGTCAAATCAGTTAAACAGATTTTCATTCTAAACCTCAGCATGAGTCTCGTAAAAGTCTGGACTGATGTTGGGGGTCGCAAGCCAGTCGCACTTCTCGCCAAAATCATAGAGAGGGATGGGGTCATTTTCACAATCAAATATCTAACGACTGGGAAGGATGGTATTTGGCGCTACGAGGATGATACATATGAGATTGACGACGATTCAGTTGCTGAATATCTCAAAACAGATGACGAGACGTTAATTGGATTTAAGAAGACGGATGATGGATTTATTCACGACGAAGACTCGGATGGAGATTATGAACCCGGGGATGAAGATGAGGATGATGACGAGGATGATGACGAGGATCAGGATGAGGAGGATGATGATGACGAGGATGAGGAAGAGTTTGACGAAGAGGAGGATGAGGAGGAGATTGAGGAAGAGGAATAAATTCTCTGTCAATACAAATGAAGATTTCTCAGAACAACGTGCTTATCGTGCTTGCTCTCATTTTCCTTTGGTTGCTCATGCGTGGTCGTCCGTCAGGATATGCTGCTCCCGTGTGCTGTGCGTAAACGGACAGTCCTTCGGACTGGATTAAAGTAACTTAAAAACAATACGAGTTAAATTCTAAATGTCTTCGTCTGATGTCACCAACACGGCGAAGTTTATGAAGGCGTTCGATCCTTCGAAAGAGTCTCACGTCAGATGGTTCAAGAAGATGACGGACCTGAGTGAGTCTATGAACAATCCGAATGAGGCTATCACTCTGAATGCTGAGATTAACCTCAATCCGATGAAAATTACACTGAGTCACCCAGACACGCTCGACTGGTTTCACATTCACTTTGTGTTGTGCGCGTCATATGCCAAGGCGGTGCTCAAGGGTACGGCGTTTATTCCTCATCTAGATCATTAAACGTTGACAACGCCTTGAAGAGCTCTTCGAACCGCTCTTGATAAAAATCAGGGGGTGCTTCAAACTTATAAACAACTCCTGTAAACGAATACCCCCCCCTTGAACTCAAAATGTCTTGAACCGACACCATGTCAAGCACATTCCGTGTGCACATAACTTTGAGATCTTCAAACTTCCATTCTTGAATGAATAGGTAATTCAAAACATCAACTTTTTGTTCCGACATCGGCAAAATAAGTGTACCAACCTCATTGGTATCCGGTAACTCATTTTGGCGAAGGAAGTATGATTCAATCATTTTTCCGATAAACATGGCATCATCGTATTTGTGAAATCCAATGATTGCTGTTTGTGATTTTTCGTGAGGACGCATCGTAAACGCATCATTTGGTTTGGAGTGAATCGTGTAATGTATTTTAGGTTTCTGATTCGTCTTGGCTCTCCCGCGAGGTTTCACGGGGGGAGGACGAACACCTAACATCTTTCTTATTATTTTTGAACCCGAATTTCTTAACTAGCATCCGCATCGACCAATTCGGGAACCTCCTCCTCGACAGTTGGAACCTCCTCCTCGACAACTGAAACCTCCTCCTCCTCGACGACTGGAACCTCCTCCTCGACGACTGGAACCTCCTCCTCGACAACTGGAACCTCCTCCTCGACAACTGGAACCTCCTCCTCCTCAGCCGCCTTGGCGTTCAGAGCCTCCTCGATGAGGGCAGATGCACGGCTCACGGGGACATCATCCTCATCCGCCCCCTCGACATCACCTGCATACACGACGTCATGGTAGCTGACCACCTTGCCCTCCTTCACCTGCCACATAAAATCGCCGTCACCGCTGTTAAACAGACCACTCTCTTCAACAAACGAGTCGCGGACGTGACGCAGGTACAGACCAGTATCCTTGTTCTGGATGAACTTGCCATCAATGAGAGTGTATTCGCCTGAACGACCGGAGATGCGAAGAGAAGACATTATAGTATTACCACACAAATTTGTTTTTAGAAGCCCCCACGCAGCCTAAGAACCAAGTGTAGGGTTGACTCCTTTTGAACATTGTAATCTGCCAGGGTCCTCTCATCCTCGAGCTGCTTCCCTGCGAAAATCAAACGCTGTTGGTCTGGAGGGATGCCTTCCTTGTCCTGAATCTTTTCCTTCACACTCGCAATCGTGTCCGACGATTCAATTTCGAGCGTGATTGTCTTGCCCGTCAGGGTCTTTACGAAGATCTGCATACTAATAAGGTCTCTTCTTTTTTCTTTAACCAATGTTCACGTTTCTTTTACCGTTGACGAGTCTTGACCCAACGAGCACCAGAATGAATGGAATCACGACAAAGGTTAACATTCTGGAGACTTCAGGGCTTAATTTCAAAGTTTCCCTGGATCGGTGATAGATGGCGCCATCTATCGTCTGGACGCCTACATTATCCGCCTTTGCATCCCGAATCCATTCGGATTGATAATTGAAAATCATGACAAATGCTACATATAGGATGAGAACACCAACCGCCTGACCATGATGGGCAAATTTGATACGCGGGTCGACTCGCGCCAATACGAATATGCACGTCAGGATAATTACGTGCTTGATAAACAAGCCAACCTCCGGTCCGAGTGTATTAAGCCACTGGAGCCATGGACGGCTCGTGAAGACAAATCCAATCAGCGCAATTACTGATGCTAGAAGAATATGCAACATCCTATTCTTTTCACAGATAAAAAGCAGACAACCTTTGATTTTAGATATGGACGCTGTTCAGGTTGTTTTGACTCTTGCCCGTGAGAATTCTGATCTCAAGATTCAGGTGAAGGACTACGAGGACCTGATGGAGAAGCTGGTCGGTGCCTCTGTGACGTATCGTGTCAAGGAGGGTAAGAAGACGAAATACTACCAGTGCACAGTCGACTCTTGGAATGGTGAGAGCTGGGAGCTGATCGAGGATGACCCAGAGGACCCCGACGATCCCGAGTTTTTCGAGGCTACACTGGATGACTTTGCAGAGGGTCGTCTCTGGGTTGCCGAGTCAAGTTAATTTGTTGACTAGTATTAATATGGAAAACTCAGTTGCTGACATCTCACTCGCCCGTGAGGGTCATACAGCCCGCGTCGATTATAGCTACGCAGCCCCTGCACTCACCACCCCCATGCCCTTTGCCGTTTCGTCGAGCGTCAAGGTGGCCATGGCTTTGGCAATCGTCACATGGGTCATGTCCAGGGATGCAAAACTGACTATGATTGTCGTTCTGACCCAGCTCATTCTCAGCATGCTTCTTAAATAAAATTGCGTAGTATAAATGGATGTCCAGACCAAACGGACTCTCCTCTTCTTATTTGGGTGCATGGGATCACGTCTCGCCCTGGTGTGGATTGCGTACAAGTACCCCAAGCTTCTTAGACCGCTTGGATTTATGGCTCTCGCAATCGCATTTGGATTCATGTACATTTACGTGAATGGGCTACGGAAGACGGGTGTAGAGGTGTTTGGGGATCGCATCTGGTGGAACGACTTGAGACCAGTTCACGCTTTGCTTTGGGGTACATTTGCATATATGGCTATTAACAATATGCACGAGCATGCATGGAAAGTTCTGTTGCTTGACGTGAGTATTGGGTTTACTGCATATTTACACCATCGCCTGGCTTAGTCGGAAGCAAAATTCTTCGAGGCCCTTCATAATCTCATTTTCAAACATGTCACGATCGCGCTTCACCTCCATCGTGTTCACCTGCTTGTTAAACTGCTCAATGAGTTTCGCCTTTTCCAAGTCTAGCATCTCCAGGTAGACTTGAATTTGGATCATCTCACTCGGGTACACCTTGCGGAACAGAGTCTTTATGCGGTTCTTAATCTCGACGAGTACCTTTGAACCATCTGGCTGCGTTTCGATTCGGTCCACGCGTCCAACCACCACGTACTCGCGGTCATTGTACTCTCCGATGTGTAGAGTGTGAAATGCGTCGTCTCGGTTGAGATCAAGACCTGTGCGGCGCGCAGTCTCATCTTCAGTATTCGTACCGTGGTTTGTGTACACCGTGGTCTTGAGGTGATCTATGACCCGAACCTTATCCTCGATACTTAATTTTGAATCGGAATTAATCTTCGTTTCAGCCTCCTTGAAGGTCTTTTGAGCATCGTCAGACTCACGTGCCCGTTTGGTGGATGCATTCCCAAGAACCTCCTTGGCAGTGTCAGACTTGGCAAGGGATTCCTCTGCCAGATCCAATTTTGTTTTAGAATTGAAATTCTCGGGAGAATACTTTTTCCACATGTCATTGAAAACCTCATCGGTAGATTTGAATTTGTTTTGACCAATAATTGCTGCGACATCACTCGCTTTGATTACGACTCGGTCCATGTTACTTAGAGAGGTCAACACTTCTCTAAATACAATGCTGCGTCTGGTTATGTGCGCTTCAGTTCCTCAACCACCAAAAAAGGTTCAGCTTCGTAAGCGTCGTCTCGAGGAGGCGATTCGTCACGCGAACATGATCTGTCGGCATTATGAGGACACGGCCGAGTGCAGGGTTGCATGGGACGTCGTTGAGGAATTGTCTGCCGCAGAACACGTCATTCGAGTGCGCGAGAAGGAGCGAATGCGTGCAATGTACAATGACTACGAGTAAATATTTTCTGTGTAAATAATATGTCGTTGGTCAAGACGAAATATATAACATCGAACGGTGACCACCCAGTGTATAAAAAATCTTCTATTTCCACCACAACCTACTATGCAAATATGAAGCAGATTACTAAAAAGACCATGATCAAGAACTCAACAGGCACGGTGAAGCCCTTGGGTAAATTTGAGACGTACGCCTCAAAAGGTCTCGCAACTGCCAATGCCAAGGCTGGTTACACAAAGACAAATCTCATACTTGGAGCTAACACGAATGTATACAAGAAGAACGGTAATTATTACTACTATTCTTCAAAAAATACGCCAGTCATACTCAATAAAGCAAAATATGTCACAAAGCTCAATGGATCACTTGTACCTCTATCATCTTTAAACAACGCACCCAAGGTTCCACCTGCTATTCTTTCAGTGACGCTTGTTCCCGTCGTAAAGCCCGGACCGGATCACGTCAAGGCGAGGGTTTCCGAGTTTACTGTGGCTGTTGAAAAGGTGGCGAAGCGTTTGAAAAAGCTTCAAGAGGCTACTGGTGGTACCAACAACAAGAATATAAACTACAAGAATCTGTGCTCAAAGGGCAACGGGATGGTTTACATGAAGAGATCAAACACTCTCCGGTACAAATATAGTAAGATTTCAGGTAGTCTCGGTCCGATGGGGTGGAAATTGATAATTACAAATCCAAAATTTACTTATGACACGTATGATCTTACATTGTCGTATGCACAGTATCTGGCACATAAACAGCTTCTGTTTACGTACGGCCGTAATGTGAATTCGTTTGAGAATGTGCGCCTGAGTGACATGATGGATCTGAATTGGTTTGCTGCTCAAGACAAGTACATCCGGACGTTGGGTGTTCGTGAAATCTTCACCATCAGTGGGTATACCTATAATGGTGACCAGTGGGCTCACGCCTATCTCGACGGTGTATTGGATTATGACAGGTTTAGGAACAAGGTGGGTTTCGATGGTTTCTATTTCGCATTCTTCTTCCAGGCTCGTGATTTCTACAAGATAAACACGGGTAACATTTTGAAGGACTATGATGAAACTGTCAAACGGGTCAGGAGTGACAAGGACAATGAACACATCAAGTCGATTATTCACATGTTCATCAACGACCTGAACGAGATTATTCGCAAGGCTCCTTCGGTGACGCGTGCATTCATTGTGTTCCGAGGTAACAAGGATGACAAATATCTGGCTGGTGCAGTGAACAACTTGTACACGACTGAGCGTTTCTGTTCTGCATCCGTCAGTGGCGAAAAAGCTGTTACATCATTCGCAGATGGACATGAACTTCAGCGAATCACCATTCTCAAGGGGTCCAAGTGTCTTTTGATGTTTGGTATTACACAAGTTCCAGGAGAATGGGAAATTCTGCTCCCGCGTGGATCAACCTATCAGATTGTGACGACGCGTCAGAACATGAAGGCTCTTGCAAATACAAACATATGCAGCAGTTATTATGCAAAATCACTCAAAAAACTGACGGATGTTGTTCTATTGGGTACGGTCGAAGAGGCCAAGTCGGTCGTGGCTGTTCCGGTTGAGGTTCACCCCGCGACGAACGTGCACGTCATGCAAAAGTACATCAAGAATTGGCCAGTGACCATCACGGGTGTTCTTGGTAAGGGTGGTATGGGTGTCGTCTACCAGGGAACAAACACAAACCTCAAGAAGAATGTAGCAATCAAATTCCAGAAGAAAACAATCAACTCAAATGCTGAAAAAGCGGGACTCAAGAAGCTTAACGGACTCAATATTGCCCCCAAGTTCTACAAGAATAAGAATGTCATCGCAAACAACTACCTGCATTCACAGGTTCCAAAGGTTCAGGTGGGTAACCAGATGAGCGTGATGCAGAGCAATCTCATCAGAGGTGCCGCGTTGAAGAAGTGGTTCACGGGTCAGCCAATTCCAAAGGATATTGCGAACAAAGTGAAGGATGCCGTCTCAAAGATGCATTCGCGCGGTGTTATTCATGGTAATTTGCACAGAAACAACATTATCATAAGCAACAGTAATAAGAAAGCTTATATTATTGATTTTGGTCGGGCACTCATGACGAACAACTCATACAACACGCCGAATAAAGCTAATAACAAATTGAAGACTATGGGTACGGCGGGTAAAACCCATGGTAAGAATACAATAACTACACCAAACGGTGTCTTCCATTTTTTCAATGGTAAATTCATCAAGGGAATGCGGGTCGCAAATACTTAACGCGACTTGGCGGCAGCTGACAATGCACTTCTTCTCAACAATTTAGCGAGCTTTCGCATCTTTTCCTCATCAGTTCTACCGTGCAAAACGCGACGGATAACCTTCCGCAGACGACCCTCCTTCTCTTTAGCAGGGGACATCGGTTTTCTCCGGAGTGGAATCTTCCGACCATCTACGTAGATGTAATTGGGTGAAGGTGACTTGGGTGAGACCGGCGATAGCGTCTTGACCGGCGAGGGGGTTTTGAGTTTGACCGGCGAGGGGGTTTTGAGTTTGACCGGCGACGGGGTCTTCATCTTGATGGGCGAAGGTGTTTTGATCCTGACCGGCGAGGGACTCTTGAGACCCATTTTGTTGTGAATCAGGGTCTGGAGTTCATCATCGAGACCTAGGTAATAGTTCATGACCCGGCCGATATATCTGAAAGTCTCACGGACACCAGATCCCGGTCCCTTCTGCAGGAACTTTTTGAATACTGGACTAATTGGAACACCGCTTCGTAGAATGCCTCCAGCAATCATGAGTGAAACTCCGAGTGGAGATGTCACGTATTGTTTTGCTAGCTGGAATACTGACTTGATAGCAGGTACCGGGATATCCGTGTCGTGACTTAGTGACGGTCCCACCTTGTTCATGTGTGCGGCAAATTCCTTGCACACACCTGGATCAGTCATCGCTGCAGCTGCTAGATTTTCCTTCGCCTTCAAAAGACGCTTAA
>Ga0208951_1001083_pt1 | contig 12233 bp, 17 predicted proteins | sample GreLakmeMI27MSRF_FD_187702 | JGI IMG/M metagenome (GOLD analysis project Ga0208951, IMG submission 187702) | Freshwater lentic microbial communities from great Laurentian Lakes, MI, USA - Great Lakes metaG MI27MSRF (SPAdes) | ecosystem: Environmental > Aquatic > Freshwater > Lake | place: Great... | reverse complement strand
AAGGGGGGTCCGGCGGCATCCGACGCCTCCATCCGAAAGGGCCGAAAAGGGGATCCGCGGCGGGAGGGGCTTAGTCCTGCGTGTCGCAGACAATACGCTCCCTCCGCAAGCCTGTCGTGGGAGCAGCCGCTGGCTCTGCGCCTGTGCCTGTGCGCGCCCGTGTTCGTAGAGCGAGGCTGTGCGAGCGCACTCTCGCTTCTGGGCCTCCCACCGCCTGCGCTTCCGCCTTCAAACCCTCGCTGCAGCCTGTGCTGAACGCTCGCCTGGGTGCCCGCTCCTCTTTGCGAAGGCTGACTGAGCGCCAGCCCTTGGTCTGCAGCAAGACGCTCTCTCCGCCTTGCGCACACCCTGTTGTGCTGCCACGCAAGCCTGTGAGAGGCACGCGCCCCTTCAACAAGGATGTCCGAGGCTGCCTTGGCTGCTCAGGATGCCGAGTTCGCCGCCCTCAACGCTCGCTACGCCGCCTCTCCTCGCGAGGCGGCCCAGTTTGCGGCGAGACTGCGCACCACTCCGCACGCAGATAAAGTGCAGTTGCTCATTAACTGCACGATGAACAACTACTCCACGCTGGTGCGACTGCTGCTCGCCGACGGCCTCTCTCCCCACACCAGCTCCTCAGATCTCTCTCGCTGTTACACTTGGCCGCCGAGCATGGCGCGATCGACGTGCTGCGACTCTTGCTGGAGGCTGGTGCTGACGCCAATAGCTGTAGCTCTCTGGGCAACACGCCGCTGTCAATTGCAGTCGGTCGCGGCAAAACAGCTTGCGCACGCGAACTCATTCCGCACACGAATCTGCGCCTCTTCAGTAAAGATGGCACCAATGTTCTGCTTGCCAGCATCATCTGCAACCAGCCTGAGATCTTCAAGCTGCTTCTGCCCCACTTTGCGGAGGACATCGACATGCGCACCATCAAGGAACGCGCCCCGTGTGACCCTGACAAGCCTTACAATAGCACGCCACTACATCTCGCCTGTCAGGGTGGTCATCACGCCATGGTAAAGGCTCTCCTGGCTGCGGGGGCTTCACGCACGGCTCACGACAACACTTCATTCTCTTGCCTCCACTCCGCCGCTCAAGAAGGGCACCTTGCCTGCGTGACGCTGCTCATCGGGCGCGCCGACAACCAAAAGATGAGCTCCACGGAGATTGACGCGGGGGCAAACCGGGGCCAGACGCCTCTCTATCTGGCTGCGCTCTATGGTCACCGCTACTGCTGTGCTGCACTCCTCGCTGCCGGCGCAAATCCTGCTGCTACCACGCACAACGGGCACACTGCGCTGGATGCTGCGAAGCAACTCCACCCGGGCAACCAGGAGCTGATCGAGCTGCTGGAGTGCCGTGGCGGTGGCCCTGCGCCGCTCCTCTGCGCCGGCTGCGGCGCCTCCGACAAGCGCCTCCGGGCCTGCTCGGCATGTTGGGCCGCGTCTTTCTGCAGCGCAGCGTGCCTGGCTCAGGCGTGGACCACCGGCACACACAAGGCGGAGTGCCAGCGCATCCAGGCGGAGAACGAGGAGAAGGCTCGCAGCCGCGTCATCTTCACTTCGACAACACCTGCGCCGCCCTAGACAATGCGTGCAACCATATTGGCTGCATGGTCGGCATGGCTTCAAGCATCGTCGTTGTTGTCTTACGGTTCTGTGCTACGTCACTCGCGCCTCGCTCCCTCCGCAAGCCTATCTCGCAGCAGCTGTCTTGTATCCGCAGCTTGCGCCTGTGGTCTACCGCGCGATGCTCCTCTGCGCCTGCCCCTACGCACACTCTGCGCCCAGCTGGCGTCGCTGCGCGCGCCCCCCTGCCAGCCTTCTGCATGACGCGCCCCTTTCCACGGTCCCTCCCGCCCGCGCGCCCTGCGTGCGTCGCGGCCGGTGGGCGGACATCCAGCCGGTGGCGCAACTGTGCGCAGCCGCCTTCCTGGAACTCCCGGGCGCGGTGCCGGTGGCTCCCGGCAGCGTGGAGGGGCTGCAGGAGTTCATGGAGAGCAAGTACGGTGAGAGCATGGCCCGCGAAGTCGTGAAGGCGATGTCGGTGGCGCTCCAACGAAAAGAAGACGCTGCCGTGTCGTCGAGGCGGGCGCGAGCCGCGAGGCGCGCCACGGCGCTGCGCGCTGCACAGAGCGGGTTGGCGCTGCGCGGGGATAGCGTGGACAGCGCCGCCCTCGCTGAGGCTGCCAAGGCGCTGGAAGCAACCTGGCCAGCGGGGCCACCCGCGGAAGAGGCCCGCCTACGTCGCGCACGGCAGTGGACTTGCCTTGTCACGCACAGCGCAGAGGGCCAACTCACCGGCTGGTACGTCTTTCTCATTCACCTGAGTAAAAAAGCTGTAACTCCAAACACTCACCCACGAACCCCTCCCCACAGCGCTGTGCTGGCTTGGTGCGTGCCAGACGCGGCTCTTCCTCCGCCATTCCCCTCTTCGAAGCCCCAAAGGTTGTACATCTCCAACATGGCCGTCTCTCCGCTCCACCGTCGCCGGGGAGTCGCAACGGCGCTGCTGCGCGCTGGGGAGCGGCTGGCGCGTGCGTGGGGCGAGAGCGAGGTGTGGCTTCACGTGGATGAGGTCAACGACGGGGGGAGGGCGCTGTATGAGTCACAGGGGTTTGACGTGCGAGAGGAAGACCCCTGGTGGATACCTGCTGCGAAGCGCAAGCTGCTGCTGGCCAAGCGTGTGGCGTGACGCAAGCGCATGGGAGTCATGCACAGCGATGCCGCTGCCGCTATGCTGGCGCGGTCACGCAGCACCCGCCAGATGAGGACTGCTGCTGCGCTCTGATGAGGCGTCTTAGCCAGCAGCCTACTGCGCTGCACGCCTGCGCCCTGCTGCACGCACGCACGCACACCGCGCTGCTGAGACGTGGGCGTTGGGTTTCCGGCGCAGTCATTTCTTAATGACCCCGGCAGAGTGCTGCTCGCCCTTGACTGTCTCTTTCCGCTGCGCTAAACTCCGAGAGCGTCATCATTTAACTCTAGACTCCACTAGTCAGTGTCCTATCAGCGCAACAGGCCGGTGAGCTGCCGCGCGGCTGCCCAGCCGACTCGCTGCGCGCCGCAGCGTCCCCCTCGCGCCGCCGGCGCACACGCAGCCTGCGTCTGCGTGCTCAGGCGTCCCTCCTGCGCTCTCAGGCGGCGCTTCTCCTGCGCCTGATGTCGCACAACCGCAGCCTGGTTGCGGGCCCAGGCGTCCTCCCGTCGCCTGGTGCCGCCCACCCGCGCCGGCGCACTGCCAGCTGCCACGTCAGCGTCATCCGGGCCGCCGGCGTTGAGCGCGCGCAGCCATGCGCGCTGCGACGCGTCTGCGGGCAGGCCCGCCTCTGCCCAGCCGCTGTTCCACGCGCTGCGAGTGCTCTCGCCGGGTGACACTGCACGGACGGCGTCGCTGCCGCTGCGCATGCGCTTCAGCGCGGATGCCGCTGCGATGACGTCACCGCCCGCGGCGTGCGCAAAGATCACGTGGTTCCAAGCCACCGCGCTGGGCTGCACCCCAGCAGCGGCCATTTGGTCCAGCAGCGCCTCCCCGATGGCGGGCTGCTCTGCAGCGCACCAGGCATTGACGGCGGCTGACCAGCAGGTGAGGCCCGGAGGCGTGCCCTGTGCAAGCATCTCTCCTAGCACGGCTTGCGCCTGCTGCGGCTGCCGCGCGCGGCCGTACGCCTTGATGAGGATGCACCAGCTGACGTCATCAAGTGGCACATCTGCAGCCAACGAGCGGTTGAGCAGGCCGCGCACCTTATCTGGTCTAGCAGCGACTGCCCACGCGTCCGCGACGCTGCTGAAGCTGATGGCATTGGGGCTCACGCCCAGCGCATCCATGTCCCAAGAGCCGCTGCCGGCCATCTCGCGCAGCACGGCGTCTGCGGCTTCCGGGAGTCCCGCTTTAGCAAAACCCTTGATGAGCATGTTGAAGATGGCCGTGGACGGAGGCACCCGGTACCATCGCATCTGCTCCATGAGCTTTCGCGCGGCGGGCACGTCCCCCTGAGACGCGTAGGCATCCACTAGGAGGCCGTAGGTTCGTGCCGAAGGAAGCAGCGCTCCGCCTCTGCGCGAAACCAGCTCCATGTTTTGCGCGTCGTTGTGCAGCTTGGATACCACGGCGGCGGCGGCGGGTACGTCACCTCGTGCCAGGCAGCCCCGCACGAGGGCGTTGAAGTGCGCCTCTTCAGGCGCAAGCCCTCCGCTCTCCATCTCGCTCAGGAGCGCCTCGGCTTTTGCGAGCCGCCCCTGCTGCGCGTACAGGGCAAGCAGGGAGGTGTACGTGCCCTCCGTAGGCACCACGCCTCGTTCTTTGCTGAGGTCCAACACGCGCTGCGCATCCGCCGCAGAGCCAGACAGGCAGTGCGCGTGCACCACGGCGCCATAGGCCACCGCGTCCGGCGGCGTGCCTGCGTCGGCCATGCGGGCCAGCACAGCCTCTGCGGCCACGGGCAGGCGGCAGCTTCCCAACGCAGAGACGAGGCGCGTCCACACCTGCACGTTGGCTCTGCGGGGCACAGGGCACCACGGGCGCGCGTGCGTGAGACGCGTGTGTGTGGGGGCGGCTGGGCGGGGGGCCCGGAACAGCGGGGCTGAAGTGCAGCCAGGGCATAGCGACACGCGTGGTGCGCACCGGTGCCCTCCAGCCAGCAGATCCTCCACGCAGCGCTGCGCCGCGTGCGCGTCCTGCGCGTTCTTGGCTGCGCGCAGCGCCTGGCTGGCCGCGCTGACGGCTGCGCAGGCGCTGGAGGCTGCGCAGGCAGGGCAACAAGGCGGTGCGGGAGCTGCACCCACAGATGCAGCAGCCGTTCGGGCCGCGCCGACGGGCACGCGCGCGCGGGGGGGCACGCGCGCGCGCACGCGCGCGCCGCCGGTGCGCTCAGAAGCGCCCTCGGCGTCGGCTACGGTGCGAGGGCTCGCAGCAACGTCACCATCTTCTGCCCAGGGGCCGTCCGCCACGAGCGTGCACGCGCTGGCAGCACGCATGGCCGCCCCCGACGCAGGAGGAGGAGGATGGTTACGCGCGATTGTTCGACGTGGTGTTCGGTAGGTTACTAGCTTAGCCACGGTAACTCTGTAATTCAGACAGCCCGACACGTGGTGTTCGATTGGCACCGTGACGTGGGAACAGTGAGGCGAGAAGCCTCAGGCCGGGCGGTTGAGCTGGACGCATACACACGGGCGAGGGTTTCGGAGCTCAGGGCTACAAGGCGTGCGCCTCTCTCTAGAGAGGACTTGTCTTTGACGGCACAGACAGCACTGAGCTACTGACAGTCGTGTTTCCACGCCTCACGCCTCAGCGCATCTTGGTCTCTCATCTCACAGCTCTCGCTCCAGCTCCAAGCTCCATGGGAAGCTGCGTGGCGCTGTCTCGGCCCTAACCTTGGCCGCCTCCACCAAGCAGCTAAACCCGCAGCGCCGCGCAGCCCACCCGCGCCACGTCAGTCTCGAGCCGCGCGTGTGGCGCGCGCGTCTGAAGCCCTGAAGCCCATTCCCTTCCCATAGCTCCGGTCTCCACCAGCACTCACTCAGCTCCGCCGTGCACCTCCGCAACTCTCAACGCGCCCGCCCCGCCCGCAGCTCAGCTACTGGGCGCCGCGCCTGTGGAGGCGCCAGGGCCGGCCAACACGCCCAGCGCTTGGCTCTCGCTCTCCATGAGCTGTGCTTCGCGGTCCATCTCGATGATCAGAGGCACCACCAGCACCAGCAGCGTGGTGCCCGTCACCCACGCCGCGCGCCCCGTGCTAAACAGCAGCTTGATGGAAAGGCGCTTCAGGCGGCGCCCTAGGCTAGGCTGCGCAGCCTTAGGTGCGCTGGGAGACTCCTCGATCTCAAACATGACGGGCATAGTGCAGCCCCGAAGGCGCGAGCGCGAGAGGAAAGTTGCGACGCGCTGAGGGCGGGCGTCCCGCCACGCACGGGAGGGACCACCTGCGTGTGCCACGAGCGGTTGTGGACCTGAGTGGAATCGCTCGTCGACGAACAACAGTCGAACGCGTCTCTGCACACGCCGCGCCCTCGCGTGCTACGTACGGCATGGCGGCGCGGCGCGACAACGGCATCATGGGCGCGCCTTTGGTGGATGTGGGCCCGGCAATGGACGCGGCTCTCGATGCGTGGGCCAAGAACGTACAGGCACGGCGGCGCGCGCGTAGGGACACAGGAAGTGCCCTGCCGGCGCACTGGGGCTGTAAGAGCGCACGGTGGCGCTTGTTCTCCCACATGTTCTCTTTCTGCGAATGGCGCTCACTGCAGCATGGCCCGCGCAGCCACGCGTCAAGTCTGTGGTCACGCGCATCAGCCAGCCTGGGCAAGTTGCTGAGGACACAGCCGCCTGGGCGAAGGCGACGGCCCCGATAGCCAGGTGTGAGGTGGCCACTCTGTGCGCTTCGTAGCGTGGTCTCACGCCCCGTCAGGCGCAACCTGCGCACCGCAAAAGACCTCCTGCGTGACATGTTGCGCAGCAAGAGCCCGCGGGAGGCCCTCCACAAGTTGCGCAAGTTCAACCAGGAGCTCCCGCTGGAAAGCTGGTCGCAGACGGTTGGCCGCGTGCTCGTCTCCGTCTACTTCTTCAACCTGGTGGTGGAGAACCTGGAGCTCTACCACTTCTACCAGCGGGAGTGGCGCGGGGGCCTGACCCGCTTGCCCAAAAACGCGCCAGCCTACCCCTGGATCAGCCTTGTCCTGGTTCTGCCCAGCGCCACCGCCACGCTGTTCAACGTCAACGTGCCTCTGGCGGCGGGGCTGCTGACGCTGGACATGCTGCGTGAAGACGCGGTGTTGCTGTGGCAGGCGGCGATGATGCTCCTCATCAACGGACAGCGCCCTAATGAACTCATGACCAAGAAAATGGCACTCCTCGGCTGCTCGGCGCTCCTCTTCTCCGGCGCAATCCGCGATGCGCGCGCGGGTGGGGCTCGTAACGCGCGGGCGGCTGCATTCGCGGGCATGCTTGACGATGGAAGCACCGCACTGACGGGGCGGCGCGCCAGCATTGGCCTGCTGGTTGGCCGTCTGCTGTTGGCGCTGCTGTTTGTGTACGTCGGCACAGGTCAGCTGACGCGCATTCGCCACCGTGCGGACCTTTGGACGCACCGTGTGGACCCAACGGATGGACATGACAACATGTGGCTGGTATTTGAGCTGCTGTTGGCGCTGCCATTTGCGGTTGGATTTAAGACCAAGACGGTGTCGCTGATGCTGGCGGCGACGCTGTGGTGCGAGGCGCTGACGTGCTGGCAGTTTTGGAGCCTGGGGGATGCGGGGCCAGACCGAGTGGCGTGGACCACGGGCAAGCGCATCCACACCCGCAGCCATTTCGTGACCAACATCAGCTGCGCGGGAGGGCTCATCCTGTTGGCGGGCATCGGCCCGGGTCGCTACACCGTGGACAGGCTTCTCTCCAAGAAGGCGGCCTGAATGAATGAGTGTTTTACAGGCCCAGCGCGCGGTTGTACCACCGTCCCATGCGGTTCAATATGGTGCTGCTCTGCTGCACCTCCGCGTGCGCCTCGGCCACGGTGTTCTGCGTGCGTACCAACTGCGCACGCTGCGCGGCGAGCGCAGCCAGGATGTCGGCTCCCGCACACTCCGCCGCGTGCGCGCTGCGCTGGGCGTCCTGCAGCCGCGCGGCGGTGTGCTGCAGGCTGGCGGAGCCACGCAGCAGCTCATCTCTTGGCAAACGAGCGGGCGCACTCGCGCTCACGGTGAGTGACGTCACTCCAGGGGCGCCGCAAAGCCCCGCGTGAGTTTCGCGCGCAGCCTGCGCCCTGCGCCTGAGCTGCGCCAGGAGCGCGGGCGGTGCGGAGGAGGAGGAACTGAGTGCGCGAAGTGTGAGCTGTGCGTCTATAGGGAGAGAGTCAGTCGCTCATGAACGGGCGCCCGCGTCGAGCAACACGCGCCATCTAGCTGCTCCTGAGCTTCCTGCAGCGCCTGTGCGCGCGCGGGGGAGCCCGCGGAAGCGCCGCTCGCGGCTCGCAGACTGCGCATTCGGCGCATGAGAGGCTCAGACCAGGGCGAAACAGGAACGCAATGACCATGCGGCGTGCGTTGTGGGGCTCGCGCACCGTTCTTCAGCCAACGCCAGCGCCTCAGCCACCTGAGCGTCGAAAGACATGCGCCGCGCCGGCCGCCTCTCCACCGCACCCGTCTTGCGCACGCGAATTCCGGGGCTGCAGGTGCTGGCGCAGAGAACAGCGCTGGCGGAGGAGGCTGACTGACAGACGAACGTTCGCTCGTTCGGTCGTTCGCTCGGTCGTTCGGCCGGTGTTATCGTACGTTTCGATGCCACGTCATTCATGCCTCGCTCCCTCCGCAAGCCTGTCTCACGGCATCTGCTGGCTCTGCGCAACCTGTTCCCGCGCGCGACCCTGTGTTCACAGAGCGAGGCCGTGCGAGCGCTCTCTTGCTGTTAGGCCTCCACCGCCGGCGCCTCCGCCTTTGAGCTCTCGCTGCGGCCTGTGGGTGCGACAGTCTCGCCCGGGTGCTCGCTGGTCTTCGCTGTGGGCGCGCAGGCTGAACTGAGCGCCAACCCTTGTCCGCGACGAGACGCCCTCGCCCCCTCGCGCCCTGTTGCGCTGCCACGCGACGCCTGTGGAAGGCACGCACCGCTGAACAAGGATGTCCGAGGCTGCCATGGCTGCTCTGGAGGCCGATAGCACCGCCCTCAACACTCTCTGCGCCGCCTCTCCACGTGAGGCGGCCCGGTTCGCGGCCTTTCTGCGCACCAACACACACGCAACGAAAGTGAAGTGTCTCTTGAACAGCGTGATCAGCAATCACGCGGCGCTGGCGCGACTGCTGCTCGCCGACGGGTTCTCTCCCAACACCGTCGCTGAACAAGGATCACTCTCGCTGTTGCACATAGCCGCCCAGCATGGCGCCATCGACGTGCTGCGACTCTTGCTGGAGGCTGGTGCTGACGCCAATAGCTGTGAACCTATGGGCCACACGCCGCTGTCAAATGCAGTTGGTCACGGCCAAACAGCTTGCGCACGCGAACTCATTCCGCACACGAATCTGCGCATCTTCAGTGCCGATGGCATCAATGTTCTGCATGCCAGTATCATCTGCAATCAGCCCGAGATCTTCAAGCTGCTGCTGCCCCGCTTTGCGGACGACACCGACGTGCGCACCATCAAGGGATGCCCCCCTGGTGACCCGGATGGTGCGTACAACTACACGCCATTAGTGCTCGCGTGTCAGGGTGGACATCACGCCATGGTGAAAGCCCTTCTGGCAGCAGGGGCTTCACGCACGGCTCTCGACAACAATTCGTTCTCCTGTCTCCACTTCGCCGCTGAAGGTGGGCACCTTGCCTGCGTGACGCTGCTTATCGGGCGCCCCGATAACCAGAAGATGAGCGTCACGGAGATTGACGTGCGCGACGAGAAGGGGTGCACGCCGCTCTTCATGGCTGCGAAGAACGGTCACCGCTACTGCTGCGCCGCGCTCGTCGCTGCCGGCGCAGATCCTGCTGCTGCCATACCTGATGGGCGCACGGCGCTGGATGCCGCGAAGCATTTCCACCCGGGCAACCAGGAGCTGATCGAGCTGCTGGAGTGCCGCGGCGGTGGCCCTGCGCCGCTCCTCTGCGCCGGCTGCGGCGCCTCCGACAAGCGCCTGCGCGCCTGCTCCGCCTGCCAGTCCGCGGCCTTCTGCAGCGCAGCGTGCCTGGCTCAGGCGTGGACCACCGGCACACACAAGGCGGAGTGCCAGCGCATCCAGGCGGAGAACGAGGAGAAGGCTCGCAGCCGCATCACATTCCACCCCACAGACATTCCTGCGCCGCCTTAGACAATGCGTGCAATGAACAGCCGCCCGGCCGCTTCGTCCACCGCCGCCGACAGAGCGATCGCTGTTGTTCCTGCTCCTGCATGTGTCCGTGCGTCGTACGACGCAAAACGCGCAACTCACCCGCGCTCGCTCTGCTCGCCTACTCTATCTTGCGCATATCCTCACGATGCAGTCCTTGGCTCCGAGCGTCTTCTCCGCGCTGCCGTTGGTGCGCTGCCTCTCCTCTCTCGCCTGCAGCCGCGCGTGTGCGCCTGACGCTGCTCTCCCTCGCAGCGCCGCGTGTCACGTCGCAGCAGCGCGAGCGCGCGGCCTGCGTTGCGGCGCGGCAGCGTGGCCGTGCGCGCTGCTTCCGAGCAGCCTTCAGAGGAGCCCAAGAGCCTCTCGTTCGCGCCTAGCGACCGCGCCATGAAGGGCTACACGGTGCGCTGCGCTGTTGTGCGCTGCGTTGTGGCGCGGGAGCAGGGGAGCAGAGCAGTTGCGGGCTCGAGCGACCCTGGCCTCGCGTGTGCGAATGCCGCTGCGCCGCAGCCGCGGCTGGACCACCGCACCGCAGCCGTACAGTGGGGCCGCAGGGGGCTCTGTAGGCGCGGGAACGCTCCCGTTATGTGGCAGAGAAGAACACTGCTCTGCTCCGAGCTTTGCTTCCGCTCTCTTTTGCCTTCCTTGATCCACCCACTCACGCGCTTCTCGCAGGCTGGCGACTCGGCCGGTCAGTCCAACATCTTCGCCATCGAGCCCAAGACATATGTCGCCGGAAGTGAGGCAGACAAGTGCGTGTTGTCCTTAGCCTTCCGCACTCGCCGCTGAGTCCCTTGACTCCGCCCTCACTCCCGGGCAGGACGGACACGAGCATGAGCAACAAGTATGTGGGCACGGGGGCGGCCATGGCGCTTGCGCTGGGCATCTTGGTGGCGCGCTTTGGAAGCGGGCCCGACTATAGCTATGAGGGACAGCAGACGCTGAGCTACTTCGTCAACCTGTTCAGCGCGGCGCAGTGAGTGAGGAGGAGCATTCACGGGAATTACTTCTTTGTCAACATCTGATGATGGCGTGTTGGACGTTGTCTCGTGCATGCTCTTCGTACGACCTTATAGAGGTCCGAAGACTGTCGCTCTCCGCCTGCGCAATGTCCGCGCTCGCGACGCGCCCCGCCGTGTGCGTGCCTTGTCGGGCGCAACGTAGGCGCGCGCGCATCGTGACGGCAGCGTCGCTCCACGTTGGGCCCGAGAAGGCTCACGCCCGCGTTCGTTCTGCGCTGGTGGCCGGGATGGCGTGCTTGCTGCTGGGCAGCGACTGCGCTGTGGTGGCATCACCCGCGCAGGCATCGGAGGAGTTGGAGTCGTCGCTTTCCCTGTCCTCACAAGACGCAGCTTCGCCGCTGGTGCAGCGCCTGCTGACCAAGAGCGCCCAGAACAAGAGCGCCAACGACGCAGAGCGGAAAGACTACAGCAAGCAGTATGGAAGGCGCGTGGCTGCGCCTCATGACAGACAAGTCCCGCTGAGCTCTGACGCTCCGCTGCGCTCTCACAGTTACTTCCAAGTGCTCAAGGCGACCAGCAGCTACGTGCCTTCGTCCGACGAGGACCGTGCGAAGCTGGGCTACAGCAAACCGGCAGAGTGTTTGCTGCCCTTCTTCCAGGCTTCTGACCTCTGCAGGGCCTTCGAGAACCGGCAAGCACAGCCCTGATGCTACGCACAGACACGTGGCAGCAAGCAAGCAAGTTTTGCCTGAGCACTCATCGTCGTCGTTAGTCCACCCGTCTTGCTTTCTCACGTGTGTTCCCCGTGTCTCACTTGCCCCGCTTGAAGAGCTTGTTGGCTGTGATCATGGGCGCCGAGCTCCCCTGCTCGCCCTCCGGCTGTGCGGCCGCTAGAGCGTCCAGCAGCTCCTGCAGCGGGCAGCCTTTCTCTGTGGCGAGCTTGGCACATGCCCCCAAGAACGCCTCCCAGTACAAACAGTTCTTGCGGACCGCTTCCGCGGGGTTGAGCTTGAGCGCGGAGCGCAAGATGGCGTCCAGGTTGCTCTCGCGCATCGGCGGCGTGAGCAGGCCCGCACACTTGACCAGCTTGCGCCAGGCGCTTGCGTCCAATTCCGTACAGAAGGCGCTGTTGGGCGACTCACCCAGCTTGCAGAAGACCAGGAAGGCCGCTTTGAGAGAGCTCTTCGGGGTGGGAAAGCGAGTGGGAACGGAGTGAGTGCTGACTGACGCAAATGAAAGGGAACGTCACCCACACGCACCTGGCCGCTGCCTGAAGAGTTCAGGCCGCGCGACGCGCCTCGAGAGACGCCGCGGGGCGTTGAGCCGCGCGAGGATGGACCAGCGGGTGCTGCGGCTGAAAGCGCTTCTGCTGCTGCCGTGGCCTCGGCCTCCGCGCGCGCTGCGGCCTCCGCCTCGGCCGCGGCTGCGGCTGCGGCTGCGGCGGCAGCGCGCGCCGCGAGCTCCTCTTCGGTGGGCGGCGGCGGCG
>Ga0208951_1001082_pt1 | contig 12242 bp, 13 predicted proteins | sample GreLakmeMI27MSRF_FD_187702 | JGI IMG/M metagenome (GOLD analysis project Ga0208951, IMG submission 187702) | Freshwater lentic microbial communities from great Laurentian Lakes, MI, USA - Great Lakes metaG MI27MSRF (SPAdes) | ecosystem: Environmental > Aquatic > Freshwater > Lake | place: Great... | reverse complement strand
GGCAAAGGCAGCCTTACACCCTTCGGGATAACGAATGGATAGTATCATTCAAGGGATCGCCATCTGGGCGCTGCCGGTGATTCTTGCCATCACCCTGCATGAGGCTGCACACGGCTACGTGGCCAGGCATTTTGGTGATCTAACTGCATACTCACAAGGTCGTATCAGTCTGAATCCGATACGTCATATCGACCTGATGGGTACGATCATCGTCCCATTGGTTCTGTTTATTCTAAGCAAATTGACGGTTGGAACCGGCTTCCTGTTCGGCTGGGCCAAACCGGTACCGGTGAACTTCAGCAACTTGCACCGCCCCAAGTACGACATGCTGTGGGTGGCTGCTGCAGGTCCGGGTGCAAATCTTTTCATGGCATTCCTCTGGGCGCTGGTTATGAAGCTTGGCCTTTCACTGCCGGAGAGTGAGCTGACCAAACCAATGCTATTAATGGGTGAAGCAGGCATTGAAATTAATGTCATTCTGATGGTCTTGAACTTGCTGCCGCTGCCACCACTGGACGGAGGGCGGATGGCGATCAGTCTGCTGCCCCATGCTATGGCGCGTCATTTTGAACGGATCGAGCCTTATGGCTTTATGGTACTTCTATTGTTATTATTCACGGGAACGCTCAGCACTATTATCGGGCCATCTATCCTGTTTACGGTACAGATGATAGCAGCACTTACCGGACTAAAATCTTGATAAATAACTAATATTTAAAGGTAAGTAACAATGTTTACTGATCGCATCTTGTCTGGAATGCGTCCAACGGGAAGGTTACACTTGGGCCATTACCACGGCGTATTAAAAAACTGGGTTGATCTGCAGCACCAGTTCGAGTGTCTATTCTTTGTTGCCGACTGGCACGCTCTGACCACGCATTACGATACGCCAGAAATCATCGAACAGAATGTCTGGGATATGGTGATCGACTGGCTCGCCGCTGGGGTAGATCCGGCACAGGCCACCCTATTCATTCAGTCACGGATACCGGCGCATGCTGAGCTGCACGTGCTTCTCTCTATGATCACACCACTAGGCTGGCTGGAGAGGGTCCCCTCCTACAAGGACCAACAGGAGAGACTGAACGAGAAGGACCTGAGCACCTACGGCTTTCTTGGCTACCCATTACTGCAGAGTTCAGACATCCTGATTTATCGAGCGAACCGTGTGCCGGTCGGCGAGGATCAAGCGCCACATATCGAGTTCACCCGCGAAATCACCCGACGATTCAATCATATTTACGGTAAGGAAATTGGATTCAAGGAGAAGGCTGAAGAGGCGATCAAGAAGCTCGGTTCTAAAAAATCTAAGGTCTACCGTGAGTTACGTGATCGCTACCAAGAGCAGGGTGATGGTGAAGCGCTGGCGACCGCACGCTCGTTACTCAATGAACAACAGAACCTAAGTATGGGGAACCGGGAACGGTTATTTGGTTACCTTGAAGGGGGTGGCAAGATGATACTGACCGAGCCGGAGGCGCTGCTTACCCGAGCATCCAAAATGCCGGGGCTAGATGGTGAAAAAATGTCTAAGTCCTACAATAACACCATCGGCCTTCGGGAAGATCCTGCCAGCGTCACAAAAAAGATCCGCACCATGCCAACCGACCCGGCACGCATCCGGCGCAGCGATCCTGGTGATCCAGCCAATTGCCCGGTATGGCAATTCCATAAGATCTATTCAAATGCTAAGACTCAGGATTGGGTTCAGCAAGGCTGTAAGAGTGCTGGGATCGGCTGCCTAGAGTGCAAGCAGCCTATACTTGAGATGGTACTGGCCGAGCAGGAACCGATGCATGAACGGGCTCGGATGTATGAGGAAGACCCCACGCTAGTACGTAATATCATCGCGGATGGCTGTGAAAAGGCTGATAAGCTAGCGCAGGAGACTATGCATGACGTGAGGGAGGCGATGGGGCTTAGTTACTCTTAGTGGAACTCGCCAAGGTGCGAGAAATCAGGCGGGAAGCAGTATAATCACCTTTAAACAGTAAGATGCCTCCATCTCAGAATGAACACACTCTTCAATATCGGCACCTCTCCTGTAGCAACCATTCACGGCGAACCGCTGCTGGAACTACCAAGCGATCTGTATATTCCACCAGATGCCCTAGAGGTGTTTCTCGATACTTTCCAGGGACCTCTGGACTTACTTCTCTACCTCATCCGTAGACATAATTTAGAAGTACTGGACATCCCGATGGCGGAACTGACTCGCCAGTACATGGCCTATGTCGAGATAATGCGCACCAATCAACTGGAACTGGCTGCCGAGTACCTACTCATGGCCGCACTCTTGATTGAGATCAAGTCTCGCATGCTTCTCCCTCGCCCTGTTAGTAAGAACGAGGAAGATATCGATCCGCGTGCTGAGTTAGTACGTCGACTGCTTGAATATGAGCAGATGAAACTTGCCAGTATAAATCTTAATGAATTACCCCAATCCGAACGCGATTTCATACTGGTTGAGTTATCGATTCAACAGTCTGTAACACAACGACTGCCAGAGGTCAGTGTGAATGATCTGCGTAATGTTTGGCTTACCCTGGTCACACGGGCCCAGGCAAATCAGCACCACCGTGTCACTCGAGAAGAGCTCTCTGTCCGTGCTCATATGAGCCGCATCCTGCGCCATCTCCACAGTCGTGGATTTGTTGAGTTTCAGGAGTTATTTAGTGCCACCGCTGGCGTACCAGAAATTGTAGTTATTTTTCTTGCAATACTAGAGCTCTCCAGAGAGTCCTTGGTAGAGCTAACACAGCCTCAAACCTTCGGAATCATTTATGTCAAATCAATCAGTCTCCTCACAGCCGCTTAGCATCTCCATTCAGCCCGACCTCGGTGAGATTAAGCGCGTTCTGGAAGTCGCTTTGCTCACCAGCCAGGATCCGTTAACACTCCAGGAATTGAAGAGACTATTTAACGAGGAATTGAGTCAAGATATTCTACGTAGACTACTAGAAGAATTACGTGAAGACTGGACCGGAAAAGGGGTTGAACTGGTCAATGTGGCCAGCGGTTGGCGCTTCCAAAGCAGACCCGAGATGCAACAATTTCTTGATCGACTCAATCCGCAAAAGCTACCACGCTATTCACGTGCGGTATTGGAGACCCTTGCAATTGTGGCTTACCGTCAACCGGTGACACGTGGTGACATTGAGGAGATTCGTGGCGTTGCAGTTTCCAGTCCCGTACTGAGAACTCTCGAATCACGAGGCTGGATAGAGGCGATTGGGCATCGTGATGTACCCGGCCGACCTGCTCTATACGCTACCACCAAAAACTTCCTGAATGATCTTAACCTACGTTCCCTTGAAGAATTACCGCCACTTTCAGATCTGGGTACGTTGGTCGAACCACAAGGAAGTATGGACTTACTCCCAGCCCAGCAGCTTCCCGTCAGTGAAGATGCTGAGACAGAATCTATAGCTCTGCAATCATCCCCAGAGGAAGAGTTAACTGATACAGTTACAACCGATTAAACACTGCAGCAAAAACAGCCGTTGAGTATTCATGGAGGGTAGTCATATGCGAGCCATTCTGGTAGCAAATCCTAAAGGGGGCTGTGGCAAAACCACCCTATCGACCAATCTAGCAGGCTATCTTGCCGGACAAAACCACCGTGTATTGATGTGGGACCTTGACCGACAGAAATCGTCATCGAACTGGCTTACATTACGTCCTACTGATTTACCAACAATCACCAGACTGAGCTTAGAGCGCAGTGATAACAATCCAAAATTGCCAAAAAGTAATGATTGGCTAGTTCTCGACTCGCCGGCTGCAATGCACGGGAAGAGCCTGACTCATGCCTTAAAGCTTGTAGATAAGGTCATCGTTCCGGTACAGCCATCTGTATTTGATATGGCCGCTTCAAGGGACTTCCTAGACCGCTTGATAGAAGAGAAAGCCGTGCGTAAGCATAAAGCTTATATTGGGATTGTAGGCATGCGCGTTGATCCGCATACCCGTGCTGCTGCCACACTGGAAAAATTTCTCAGTCAGTATGATTTGCCTGTTCTGACTTATCTGCGAGATACCATGGTGTATGTTAATGCTGCATTCAATGGTAAGAGTATCTTTGATCTACCACGCTCTCAGTCTGAACATGACCGAGAACAGTGGCAGCCCCTGATTGACTGGCTGGAAACCTAGATACACATCAGGCCAGAGTATTCAGAGAAGACTCTCTCAGTCATCAACTCAATGATGCATATGCTGATGCCCACTATGCTTTGGCGCGGGGGCGCTTGCTGCTGGTTTGTTAGCAGCCGGCTTCTTTACGGCCGCAGCCTTAGACTTTGGTTTGAGTGGCGCAAACCGTGCCGACTGTGCCTCATCTCCTGCTAGCTTCACAAATACCACGATCACACTCTCAGGCTTCAATGTGAACTCTCCCAGCCCCTTCATCTGATTCTCTCCCGCGGGCTCGAGCTTCACTGTGGTTCCTATCTTGCCCTTCCCGATCTGAATGGTTGCCTTTGCAGTGCCATTTTCAGTCTTCACTGGATTGTCACCATGGTCGGTTACATACAGCACCAGCTCCTTATCTTTTGCCACCAGCTCTAAATGATAGGGGCCGGCCATTCTTAACTGCCCGCCATGAGCTGTCGTTAATGTATCCAGATAGTCGTCCGTATGCGCCCAGGCGGGTAGTGTTATCGCCATTCCCAGCACAACTGCCGCTATTGTCTTATTCATTTAGTTACTCCTTTATTTAACGATTCTGTTGTTCGGCCGCTTCGGCCTACCTTGGACTAACCTATATCAGTGCACATGATCACCCGGTGGCGGAAGTATCTGCTTCTCCCGGCCAAGCTGCGCCAATTGCTGCTGCAGGCTATCCAAATCCGTCCATCCCAACCCATCCATCTCCGGAATCCAGCGTGCACGTAAATAGCCATACCGGTCCACCAGTACCTCCATATGCTCAGGCACTATCCCATCGCCTAGCAAGTCAGGTCGTTCCAGCGTCCTGCGGAATAAGGCATAACTGCGCTTAATCTCACCCGCCCCCTGTGTCACCACCGGGAATGGTAATGCCGCAATCATTGCCGTCATCTCCTGCGGCTCAACCTCATTCATCGGCACCCCAAGGAGCTGAGTATTACTTCCGATTATCATTTTATATGCCTGACTCAATTGCTCCAGTCGCTCCTGTGACTGCGGCCAGGTGAACAACACCAGCATCACTATCTTTTGTTCACGGAAGTCCTTGAGTGTGCCGCTAGAGCCGTCTTGTGCGAAGTATGAGAAGTTCGGTGGCCCCATCGACTTCTGTGGTTGGTTGGGCTTGACCCGTGGGCTCATTAACCGTGCCTGATAACCGCGCGACATCGCATGCAGATAGTTCACTACATCCCAGCGCTCTTCTTCAGCTAGATTACCCGCAAAGCCCGGCATCCCAGTATCCGGGATGCCGTAGGTCAACCAGTGAAAGAAGTCGCCCGCGGTATGCTTAGCGGTATGCGGCTCAGTCAATAGATCAACCGGCGGCCTGGTAAAGGTCTTGCTCAAGATCCCATTGCCCTTACCCTGAGGTCCATGACAGGTCACACAGTTCTCAGCATAGAGCCCAGATCCATTCGCAATCGAGATCGTGTCAAATGGTACCGGGGTCTTGCGATAAGTCTCCGGATACGCCTCCACCGACAGCGGCGGTAGTGCTACCCCCATCGCTGCAATCACGAGGACTAAAGGAATGCTAATACGGCGCGTCATATTCCAATGCTTAAAGCTTCCCGCAACGATTGCACTCACCCCCAGCACTAAGAGTGCTAAGCCTGACCACGCACGGATCATCACGGTCTCATCGCCCCAGGTGGCATCGATTGAGAATCGGAACGCGTAGGGCCAGCTCTGAACCAGCGCATGCTTTGCGGGTATTGTATTTGCAACGATGGTCGCCAGCATCACAATCCCCAGCGCCAGTATGAATTCAATCTTGACCCATTTACGTAGCTTCTGTGCGCCGGACACGGCCATTTCTTGACCTTGCACCAGTAATGGCAACCAGGTCGAGCGAGCGCGTGCGGCAATCATCAGAACCAACGCCAGTAGCGCAAGCTTGGCATTGAGTATCCACCCATATGGGGTCGATACCAACGCACCATAGCTCGAGTCCACCATCCGGTCGGTAATTATGACCCCAGTTGCAACGATCGCGAGCATCACCGGCATCGCCATCAGTGAGAACCGCTTCAGCGCCACCATCCCCGACTGTAACAACTCCTCTGATCGGAGCGGCACCCCACCGCCTGACGCTCCTGCATAGCCAGCACCCGCTTGCGTAGATTGCGTCGCATGGAACACCACCAGCAGAAACGCCGGTAATGCCCCGAACCAGAGGCTCGCCAGGATGATATGCATTGTGTACGGCAGGATTGCAGTGACAGAGAATTCATCCGCTGCTGAGTGGCTTGCAAGGGAGCCCACTGCCAAGGTGAGTGAGGCCATGCTTGCGCACAAGACATAGCGCCCGCGCGTGGCTGGTGCCTTGCTCATCGAAAGAACCACACCCAATACGATTAACGCACAGACTGTCCGCGCTGCCCAGATGTGTCCCATCCGGGTGTTCTGAACCAATGCCAGCCAAGCGCTCGGACGCCAGGCATTCTCATCGATACCGGTCGCCTGTGCTGTGGTTGTAACCAGGATCCCAAGCAGCCCTGCCATTAAAATACCTGCTAGCCATGGCAGCAGCCGTGCCATGCGTTCAACCCAGGGAGTATTGTAGGATCCGGCAATCGCCAGAAAGACACAACTACCAACCAAGATCATATTAGACGCAAGCTGTGACCAGCGAAGTAGCGTCGCAATGATCTCAATCATTTTTAGGGGGCTTTACTCTTGACCGTAAAGTCGTAAGACGAGTCAACCACATGACCATCTACCGACAGTACCCGGAACTTAACGGTGTATTTACCTGGTGCTAGTTCAGGTAACGGAAGCACGATCGACTTTGGGTCATCGGCCGATATCGTTGGGAGCACTTCGGTGATTCCGCGCTTGCTCTCATCCATAACAGTGAGTGCTGCGTAGTCCTTCTCAACCCCTTCGTTAAACCACAGCCGTACCTGTGTTGGCGCCTTGCCCAGTGTCGCTCGTCTTGCAGGCTCAGCCTTCATCAACATCGCATGTGCTAGGACCGTAGGGGTATGTGACGATAGCGATACCGCCAAGCTCACCGTAGCGCCTGCCAATACCCGCTTTAATGCCGTCGCCGCCCATGGTTTCATTCCAACTGCTCCTCACTCACGACCCTAATCAGCAGGGTCATCATTTATTTGACCGTATTATTGCGGGATGGTTGCTAGTCGTCAGGCAGGCAGGCGTATCGGTCACCCAACACCCCTCGTCCTGCTAGGACTCCCGAGTTTATGCGCTTCCGGTCTTACGCGGCCGGCGTAAAAAGAAGAAGACTGCGACAGCACCAATGACCGCCGCAATTCCACCCATGAGTGCGGGCGAGGTCTTTTTAGGCTCCCCTACCGCGAACGGGAAGCGAGATAGAACCTCTTTCTCCCCATCATTGATGGTAACCAATCCAACAAACTTACCCGGCTGGCTAAAGTTGTGCTCGAATGTGATCGAACCATTGTTATAAACCTTCGGCGGCAAATGCAAAACTGTGATTGGACCTAAGTTCTTCTCGTCCACTGTCAACCCGCCATCTCCTGCGGCATCCCGGATCACTCGAATCTCGGTTGGCATTGGGCGTAGGGCCTCTTCAATGTAATCAAGTGCGACCACAGTACGCCCTGTTGCGGGGATATCCTCGCAGAACTCCTTCTCCTGGGTGCTATCCGGTTGATAGCCCGTGAAGTGCATGGTAAATGGACCAATCGTAAGCTTGCAGACATCATCCGCCAGTGAAAGCCCACCATGAGCCTGAACTTGCGCTGAGAAGGTCATCGCAGTCGTCAGTACTAAACAAGCAGTTGCCGATTTAATTAATTGCAAAGACATGATCGAGTCACCTATATAAAAGTTATGCGCTTTACGTGAATGCCATCAACCCATTGGGTCAGAATGGAGTCTGTCTATGAACGGCGCGAAGCACGCCACGCCTGCATCCGCTTCGATTTCATGAGTTTATATCCCAGAAAGCTCAGCAATAGTATCCCAATCAGAGGTAATATCGCTGTACGAAATACGTTCGCATAGTTGATCATCTGTACTCGCAATGCGTACTGATACCGCATCGGAGGCATTCCATCTGCCGAAATGATCACCGTATATATTCCTTGATCCAGGTTGGTCTCTCCACGCAACACCCCATCCGGATGAAGTCTTGGGAGCATGAGCGAGACCGTTTCATTCCCTGTCTCAGAGTCACCCTTCACGATTTTCATGCCAACCGGCATCTCGCGTAGCGCCTGATCCACCAAATCCACGACCAGATACGTATCCCCAACCTGAGGGATCTCCATACAATACTGTGCACTCGCTTCAAACTGCGGCTGATAAGCACTTAAATGAACCATGCTGTCGCCTACCCGGCGTACACAGCTATCCTCCTCCATTGACACCTTCCCATGCGCGCCCGCGCCGCCTGCATAAAGGAATGCTGCCAGAATGAGTGCCGTAGTCCCCGCCTGCGTTACTTGCCTAACCATGGGCAAATCCTCGTCTTGACATTTAACTGCCGTATTTTATCAGTGACGCCCACCAATTAAAACTGAAATTGTAGGCCGATTGATGAGCCCGCCCGGTCATCACAAACCCGCACAGACTCGAGACATGTTCGATAAGGCTTACTTGTAAAACGTTCCCTAAAAAAAACCGATCCGCCATCCCATCTTGCGACAGGGGGCGGATCGGCTGTATTGCCTTACTATGCTTAGAGCTTGGTAAAGACCGGTATAACAGCACCAGCGATACTGTTTACATTGCGATCACCTGTATCATCCCAGGTCATCAACAATCCACCAAACCGGCTTTCAGGATCGCCCAGCAGCGCCATCAGACGCTGTACTTCCCAGAGCGCATCCTTAGCTTCCATGTTCACCAAACGCGTCTCACCAGGTTGGATAGGTGTTTCGTTATCCAATGACAGGCCTGTTGCGATCAGTTCACGAGGATAGTTCCGGTCGAGATATCTCAGTCCAACCTTGTTAATGAAGCGTACACCAGCAGTAGTGAATTCCCCGATACGGATGGGACGGTCGCCACTGTTTGTGATGTTCATCGTAACGCGCAGTGCACGACCCGGTACGTCATAGTTCGCGTCCATTACTTTGATCGCGACTGGGTTCGGCTTTACTGGCATTGGTGTAACTTTAGATTCACCCGCTTGGATAGGTACCGTGTACGGATGCTTTGTTTCCGTATAACGATATCCGCCCCATACGATTGCGAAGGTCAGCACCATCATGATGGCGCCCATCTTCTTGTCGAATGGATCCAGTAAGAGTTCATCACCATAAGCCAACAGAACACGGCTACGTGGTAAGAACATCGGACGGGCACAGAATATGGCGATCCAGAAACAACCCATACCGAGCCAGAGTACGTGCCAGAAGATACCGTTGCTGAAGTTAAATGTCTCCAGATCAACAGTCTCGCCTGTCAGCAGCTTCATCGGATTGGTGAAGTCATCCCAGCTACCAGTGATGTTCATCCAAGATGCTGGGCCAGCAATTGGGCCTGCATCCTTAATGTTGACCATGGCATGCATGTGGTGACGACCTGGAATCCGAGCCTTCAGCCTAACTTCGAACGCGTAATCCCGACCAATTTCTAATGGGCCAGAAATGTAGGTTGGTTCGCCGTTCAGCTTGGTGCTCAGACGCACAAACACTGGACTTGGGCTACCTACGTTGAAGAAGGCACGGGTCGGTTTGCCAACAGCACGCGGCCAATCTTCGGCTAAGTGAAACTTGCCGGTCATGGTCGCAATGTCGTTGACTTTAGTCGTCACCGGTGCCCACTTCATGTCATACCACTGAATGGTACGCATGCGTAGGAATGGCTCCTGGGAGCGTTCACCGTGTGCTGCTACGGTGCCCACATCCAAGACCAAGGTCAATGCGAAGGTAAGTGCGAGTGTCGCCAGCCCATTCAGGCCGATAACACCCATCTTAAGAAAGTTTTTTGCGTTCATCATTTAATCCCCTCAGCAAATCCTTCCTCGCCAAATGCTGTCACATCATGTTTCTCCGCGACACGACCTCTTGGGCCCTTCACGTAGTAGAACGAAGTGCAAAATACCTTGCCAAAATACCACCAGACAAGGAACATCAACATAGATACGAAGGCCGAGAAGAATGCAGCGATGACGGTCGTGTGACCACCAAAGGTCCGCAATGATCCTTGCTCAATCAAACGAACGTACTCAGGTGTACCAGTACGAACATAGAGAAAGCCCGTGTAATCAGCAACCGACAACAGGACGCCTTCTGCTACCAACGGCAGATGGGTTGGTCCAAAAATCGGCCAGTTACCCGGATAGAACAACAAACCGAATGCGCCGCCACCAACCAGTGCTGTAATCAACCAGCTGCGTGTCAGTAACAGACATGTGTCCATCACCAGCGCGCCAGGAATCATGGTCGAAGGCAATACAAAGTTGATCGGATAATGCGACCACCAGTAGAAACCCCAGTAGCGCGTCAGCCATTCACCAACCAATAAGCAAACTACGCAAAGCGTAGCGCCAAACGGTTGCCGGTAATTCACCCAGAGGTAATACATCAGTGCTGCACAGTATGTGATCCCTACAATCGGGGTCACTACCGGCCACCATTGACGATCCTTCCAGTCAAGCCAGAAATCCCAGTCACCTGCAAGCAACATAAAGTGCATGTGATAAGTTCCGACTAAAAGTATGCACAAAATAGGGAAGTACACAGCATCTATGTATCTAGACATGCTGGCCGCTTCTGGTCCCATCTTGGCCGCTTTTAAAATCTCATCTGATCTACTCATTGCGCCCTCCCTTCAAATATATCGTATAACCTTAAACATAAAGACATGATGACCCTGCATTCTCTACAACCATCACATATATACCTGCCGCATTCAGGCTATGTAGTCAGGAGCTTTAGCCCCCTTTACTCACCTAACCCGCTCCCCACAAATGGGGAGCGGCGCGGCAATACAAGCTAAGACCAGTCTACGACTTAGTCTTTGGTATAAACGATGCGGTTGTTCAGAATGACTTTACTCTGACCATTCCAGATCACGTCTGTCAGGTTCGAGTAACGGGTGATGATCTGTGCTGCAATACCGCCTGAGAACAGACCCGACCAGCCCAGTATCACGAAGCCCCAGTGCAGCGGCGCGCTGAACAGTTCTTCCATGAACCAGAATGCATGGCCCCACTCGTTCAATCCTACGTTCGGCAAAATCATCAGCGGTCCTGCAATCCCCATCACCAGCGGGAATGAAGTGCCACGGCTAAACAGAGGTAAGCGGGTCATCGCGTACAGGTATGATGCTATCCCGCAAACAATGTACATCGGGAATGAACCATAAAATACTACTACATGGCTCGGGGTAAAGCTCGTGTCACGAATAATCACTTGGTGCCATGATGCATCCTGCTCGGTGAAGAAACTACCGCCCCAGTAAACACCAAATAAATACACACCCAGCCACATCATGAACGCAAAATAACGCTTGATCTCAAGCTTCGGATCCAGGTTATCCAGTTGCTCTTTTGTATCGCGCGTCTTTAATATCCAGCCCCATGTAATCAATGCAAATAACGGCATGATTATCATGTGTGCACGCCACAGACCCATCCAGACCCGCTCAAACTCCGGCTCCATCGAATCCATCCCGTGCGAATAGGCAAAAGTGCGTTGGAACCAAATCCAGAAAATCGCCACAGCCAGCATGAGCGCCATCCCAAACTTGTACCAGCCTGAAGCGTACCAGAGCGACCGGTCCCAACCGCCCGTAGCCGATCCCGCGTGGCTTGATGATCCTAGTGTTGTTGCCATTGTAGACCTCCTATTACGTTAATTAAAACAAATACTACGTCTTCTACTGCTGTCCTGCGCCGGCGTAACTTCTACGCCGTAACTTCATACTGTTAATCCTAATTATGAGCATAGCCCAAACGAAACTATACCCAGTGCAACGAAGCCTAGCCGATAAATCTAATTCTCGTCAAGCTATTTGTCGCACCCCTGTCCTTTCTCAATGTCGCGAGTTTTTAGACTTGTCCGGTTCTGAAGCACATGAATTGTCCGCTTTTATGTCGTCAGTTGGAAGCTGTGAAGTAGGCACTTCCA
>Ga0208951_1001076_pt1 | contig 12284 bp, 16 predicted proteins | sample GreLakmeMI27MSRF_FD_187702 | JGI IMG/M metagenome (GOLD analysis project Ga0208951, IMG submission 187702) | Freshwater lentic microbial communities from great Laurentian Lakes, MI, USA - Great Lakes metaG MI27MSRF (SPAdes) | ecosystem: Environmental > Aquatic > Freshwater > Lake | place: Great... | reverse complement strand
GACCCAGCTCAATCTTCAGGATGTTGCGCACTTTGGTGAACTCCTCGTGCTGACGCAGCATGGCGGCGTCGAACTCCTCGTGGCCCTGCCAAACAGCGCGGCTCAGAGGGGTGGGAGGGAAGCGGAGGGTCGTGCGCGGTGTGCGCTTGCGACACACACCTCCTCCGCGTGGCCCACGTTGCCGCCGTGCGCGGGCGGCGGGTCGTCCCGCCGCCGCTGCTGCCGCGTGCGCCCCGCGCCGGCAGCCTCACGCTCCGCGGCGGCCTGCAGAGGAGGGCGGAGCGTCAGCACCGGGCACAACTCCACGCGCTCCTGCGCCACGCGCCTGGTCGTACTCCACCGTCGACAGGTCCATGCTCGCGTTGGTCACCCACGAGTCCATGCGCCGGTTAACTACGGCACAGGGAGAGGCACAGCACCGTCAGACACAGGCTCAGCCGCGCACACGCCGCCGTCCCGGCGCGCACATTTCTCGTAGTGCACGTAGTACTCAAAGTCAGTCGTGTCGCCCAGCAGCGCGCCGCCGCCCTTCTCAGGGTTGCGCTTGCGGCGCTCGACGACTCGCGCTGGGTGGAACTCGCCGTCGCGCCAGCGGCAAGACACGCGCGCACTCACCTCAAGAGGCACTTCGCCGGCGAGCATCTGCAAGCAGGAAGAGGAGTGAGCGTGAGCGCTGCGGCACATGAGAGTAAAGGCGTCTATCTACTGCCAAATGCTGAGCGCGCCAAGGCGCCACGCGCCTTCTCTACCAGTGCTGGGTCCTGAACCACCGGCTCTGGGACGGGCTCCGCGGCCGCAATGGCAGCGGCGGCTCCTCTTGCGTGCGACCGCCCCTTCTCCCGTTCTCTCGTCAGGTTTTCCTTGCCCGGCCCGCTCTTATACGCCGCAGCGGGCGCAGGCTCGCCCATGGGCACGTCGCCTATGCCGCAGGAGTTCGTCAGTACCGATATGATGACAAACCCTCGCGCCCTCATTGCTCTACAGCGCGCCACACACAGAGGCTCGCCGCGATGCGCAAGCAGCAGAGCACCAGGCTGGCTCCACGCACCAGCGTCGTCAACCTCCATGGGGCCAGCCATCGTTAGGCCCGCGGCAGCGTCAGCGCTGCGCCAGGAGCAGGGGCCAGTCCAGGAGCTTGCGCACAGCCTCTCACAAGTTCGTGAATAGGCCTCCCGGGTGCTCGTCGTGTGAGCAAATATCCCGTTTCCCGTACACGTGGACCATAATAGAACAGTTGCTGTTCGAACATCCTAACATAGTCTCCGCCTTCCCTTTGCTGCTGCTCTCAACTGCATTCAACGTCTGTGCTGCAAAGTCCTCAGCAGTCTCGAGTCAGTGGAGCACTTCAGAAGGCGAGGAGTGAGCCCGAGCCCGAGTGCTCACGCCTCCAGAATGGGCTCCGCAAAGCGCACGGCGGTGCTGTTCGCGCTGGCCTGGTGCCTGTTGTTCTCGCTGCACAGCCGCGTAACCAGCGGGCTCTATCCTGGTGCCATCCAGATCGGTTGGAAAGCGCTGCTAGCTCTTGCCCTCTCGCCTCTGCTGCTGCGGCTCCTCGGCGACTACGCGCTACGAGGTCCAGTGCTCGCTGGTGCGCGCCCGCTCGCTTTGCAGCGTCGAGGCGCACAGGCCCAAAGAAGAGGCCCCAACTGCCTGTGCCACTTCTCCTCCTTCTCTGGGTGGCACCTCTCACGCCGCGCCGCGCCCTGCAGCAGCTGAGCCGAAGCCGCGGCCGCACGTGTACCCGTGGATGAACACGCGAGAGGGGAGTGGCAACGACACGTTGTGGCATCGCTTGGCGCCCAATGCAGACGTGCACGCTCGCGAGGCGGTCACGGGGCGAAGCACGGGCGTGCTAGCAGCCCGTGGGGTGCGTCACGACGTTGCGGATGAGCCGCGCAGGCCGTGGGTCCCACGATGGGCGCAAGAGCTCCTGAACCCGTGGGCGGACTACGATGGCGCGCACCGGGGGCATGAGCGCAGCATCCGCTACGGAGAACGAGCGGGCGCGCGCGGACGCACGGGCTTGTACTGATGCCGTCTCCGTTCAACCGGCGTCTGAGACCGCAGCAGCAGCAGCAGGTGGAGAACGCACGTCCTTCTCTACGTCCGTCGCTCTTGAGCGCTGCCCCTGTCTGCCCCTCCCACGCCCTCCTCCCCGCGTCTCTGAATCATGCGCCTCCTCATCCTCTCCGCCATCATCGTCGCCTCCAGCTGTCTCCTCCGGCGCCGCCCCACGGTGCTCCAGCAGCTCGCGCAGCCAGGCTGCAAACACCCCCTCTCGCTGCTCGGTGGCCACGATGTGCCCCAGCACCTTTTGGCGCTCAAACTCTGCAGGTGCGTCTCCACAGCCAGCCAGCGACAGCTGCTCGTGGCTGCCCGCCCAGCGCTCATTGTAGGCGCCGAAGATGCATTCGCAGAGGTAAAGGCCCAGATCTGGCGCCATGGGCGTGAAGATCGGCTGTGAGGACTTGAGCAGCGCACGGTCCAGAAAGTCCACAGGCAGCACGCCGCGGATGATGCAGAGCGTGGCGCCCACCATCTTGCGGATCTGGTGCAGCATGAATGACTGGCCCAGCACCTCGAGCGTGACGACGCGCAGGCCGTGCACCGTGCGTGCTGGCATCGCAGAGCAGGAGAGGATGTAGCGCAGCGCGGATCGGTCCCCGGCTGCGCATCTGGGCGTGAAGTTGTGGAAGCTGTGGGTGCCCACGAAGCGCGCCAACAGCGCGTTCAGCTGCGCCAGCGTGGCGTCCGGCATCGGCGGCAGCGCTGCCGCGTCTGCTTCGCACGAGGCACTCGCGTGCAGCGCCCACTCGGGGAGCACGTAGCGGTAGCGCCGTCGGTCGCACATGTTCTTGGCGCTGAAGCCGTTGGTGACGCGCGTCACAGAGTAGGCTCGAAACTGAAGAGAAGAGCATGTGAGAGGAGCACGGGCACTCTCCACTCTCCTCGACTCGCAACGCACGTTGGCTGGCAGGGCCTCGTTGATGCGCTCCAGCACGCCGGGAGGGTCAATCACCAGCTGCGAGCGAGAGGAGGGGCGGGGGATGAGTGACGGCGGCTGCTATACCACCGGCGCTGCGCGCCTTGAGCGCAACAACTTGGCCCACCGCACTGACCCCCTTGTCGGTGCGCGCCGCGCGAGACCAGTCGATCTGTGCGAGTGAGGGAGCACGGCAAGTCAGAGAAAGCAGCAGCGAGAGGCAGATGGAGCATGCTCGCCTTCTTTAAGGCGCCCATGTTGTCGTCGCTGATGCCGCCCGCCGCGTGGAGGGCTTGCTCCAGCGCTGTGGCGGCGAGAGTGGAGCTGTAAGCTCGGGGAGGCACTCATAATAACAGCGTGAGAGCCGACGTCGTCACGCACCGTCCTCGATGGACCGCACGCCCGGGTTACGCTGCATGCCTGCGTATCCCGCGCCCACATAGCCCAGGAAGATGACAACCTTGCGCTTCTTGCCCAGGCGCGGCGCACACGGCTCCAGGCGGGGCCGCTTTGCCTCGCGCTCCCCCTCCGCCACCGCAGCCTCAGCAGCCTCAGCAGCCGGTTCAACTGGGACGTCCATCTGCACACAGGCGCCGGGAGCGGGGGCGGCTCGTTCGTCGTACGACACGCGCGGACTGCTCGCGGTGAGTGCGTGAGTCAGCATGCTCCAAACCGTCGCCCTCGACTTCACCATGAGTCGCCTCCCTTCTCAGAGCCAGCAGGCCGTGGATGACCTGACTATGCGGATCGAGGTGAGCGCAACGCACGCGGATCATGCCACGCGGGCTTCACTGCTTGGCTGCTGTCCCGCTCGCCGCAGCTGCTGCGCGGCCGCGCTGCGCGCCTGGGCGTATGCGCGCCTGCCTTCGTCCCACACGCGCTTTCCGTGCGCAGCGTCAGAGGGTCCGCACCCTAACGCTCTTCCCTCCCTTCTCCCCAGAACAAGGCTTTGATCCGGGGCTCCGGCTTCATTCAGTTCCCGCCGCAAGTGCCCTTCCGACAGCAGGTGGTGGTGCAGCCGGCCACGGTTGCGGTGCGTGAGTCAGCGGTGGCCGCCATTGGCCCTTCCGCCGTCTCACAGCGCCCAATGCGCTCACTTGCGCGCAGCAATACGAGGCCTTCCCCACCATTGTGGCGCCCCAGTACGCGCAGCAGTACGCTCAGCCTGCTGCTGCGCAGCCGGCCGCAGCGTACGCTGCTGCGCCTGCATACGCGCGGCCACAGTACGCACAGTACGCGCCTGCGCCTGCGCCCGCCTACGCGCAGGTGCGTCCCGCTTGCGGCTCGCGCCGCGTGGCGCGCTGACGTGGCACGTCACACAGCCTCCGTCATACAGCGCTCCTCCGCCTGTGCACCAGCACGCGCCACCCGTGTACGGCGCCCCGCCCCAGTACGGCGCGCAACAGCAGCGGGCGCCCCCGCCGGCGGCGGCGCCTGTGCGCAAGGCTCTTCCGGGGGCGATCATCGCTCCGTCGGTGCAGAGCCGCGCACAGCCGCAGCCTCAGTACGTGTCCCGTCAGGCGCCCTCTGACGACGGCGACTTCCAAAAGACGGCCAGCCAGAAGAAGCGCGACCGTAAGAAGGCGCGCGACGGCGCAAAGTGAGTGGCACACCACGGTGGGGGCTGCGCGGCGACTCTGCACTCTGAGTGAGGCGCCGCATTTAATGAGCAGCACACGCGGCTGCTCATCACGTGCGCCGTCGCAGTCCCACCGAGGTCTAGCAGCCTGACGTGGCAGGCATGTGAACGTCGTCCGACATCGAACGAGAGCTAGGCACTCGCTCGGCACTCGCTCGCACCTCCGCCGCCTGGTGGAGGCGGCCGGGATGGACAGTCGCGTGCAGAGCATCGCGCAGGAGCGGGTGCTGCGTCGCCTGGCGGCGGGCGACTCCTCCGTGCGTCGCTCAGCGGTAGCGCCCTCACCGCCCGCCCGCTCTCTCGCCCCGCGGGCGCTGCTGAGCGAGGCACCCGGCGCGAGCACGCCTGCTCGCTCATTTGCCGAGCGCGCTGCGCAGGTTGCCCATACGCCCGCCACGGTCACCGCCGCGGCTGCACGCGCGGCGCTCACCCGCCAGGTTGAGCTGAGCGGCGCCTGCGCGCGCGAGCGCGACGAGGCGGTGGCCGAGCTTGAGGCGCTGCGTCGGCGCCTGACGCTGGTGGAGTGCGCTGCTGCAGAAGCCTCGAGCGCTTTGGAGGAGCGCGCAGCTCGCAGCGACAAGGAGCGCCAGCACCTGTCCGAGCAGCTGCAGTGCGCCTCGCGCGCCCGCGACGCGCTCGCGGACCGACAGGCCGCCTCGGAGGAGGCGTTGAGTCAGCTGGAGCAGCGCGACGCGGAACTGCAGGAGCTGCGGGGCCAAGCGAACGTGTTGGAGCAACGACATGCCGCCACGGTCGACGCGCTGCACGGCGCCGAGGCTGCGCTGGCGCGTGCGAGTCGAGCGGGGGAGTGCAGCGCCTCGCTCGCGCTGGAGGCTGAGGAGCGCGCGAAGCGGCTCGCCGAGGAGGCGCAGCGGCTGAGGCAAGAGAGGGACGCTGCGCTGGCACAGGCCGCGGAGGAGCGCAGCTGCGCGATGGAGGCTGCCCGGGAGTGGGACGCGGTGAGCCTTGCGGCGCAGGAGCGCGCCCTGAGGGCTGAACAGGCGCTGGAGGCGCTTCGCAGCTGCGGCGCGGCAGAGTCCGCAGAGGCGTTGCGTCAAAACGGGGAGCTGTGCAACCGCGCAGCACAGGCGGAGACGCGTGCAGATGAGCTGCAGGCGGCGCTGCAGAGGGCCAGGCGCGACAAGGGCGCCCTCAAGGCTGCGCTGGGGATGCTCTCTGCTCGCGCCACGAGGCGCAGAGCGGCGGCCGTCAGCAGCGTGCACGAAGGGGGTGCGTTGGACTCTGAGCGCGTGCGCTTCTATCTCTTCAGCTTTTGGAAGCAGCTGGCGCGGCGGGGCGGCGGCGAGGGGGCTGCTGCCGGTGGCGTGCCCAGCCTGCGCCCGCCCCAGCGCCCATCGGCGCACCGCCCACCGCGGCCGCCCTCGCCAACCTCCCGCGCACGCGCCCTCCTCGCATCCCTCCCGCCCACGCCCAGCGCGCCGCTGCACACAGCGGACGATGGCGCGCCGGAGGACCGTCTCCTAGCAGAGCTGCGCCGCCAAGTGGCTGCTCTCATGGCTGCAGCCGCCCAGGAGTCCGACTATCGGTGACTGAGCATCGCCGGTATCCACGGCTGGTGCTCTGGATGGCATTAAATCATGGCTTGGGGAGATTGGGGATGTAGACAAACGCGGTGGGGTCAACCGTGCTCAGCAGCGGCGGGCCCGGCGGAGCGCTTAGCTTGTCCACCAGCGGCTGGAACTCCGCCAGGCGCGGGAAGAGGAATACGCCCCAGGCAAAAAGGCTGTTTATGCTGGTGGGGATGGGAGGCTTCTCGCTAATCGCTCCAAGCACGTCCGCCACCTTGAGCAGCGCCGTCGCCGTGGCGTTCGCCAGCGGGCGCGGCTTCGGCGGCGGCGGCGGCGAGCGCGCCACGTTGGTGCCGAACAGCGGAGCGCGGGTGCTCGCCGCCGGCTGTGCATGCAGCAGCACCATACAAAGCGCCAGCAGAAGCGCGCAGGCGTGCGCACGCAGACGCGCCATGGCCGATGCGATCGGCGGGCGCGCGAGTGACGGGCAAGGGCGGGCGGGTGCACGAGGTGGGTTGCTCGAGGCGAGTTCGTCGAGGCAGCCTCGGTGCACGTGCGACTACCGCGCCCTGCCTCGCGACTCCCGCCACTCTGCGGCCGCTCCACCGCCATCATGGTGCGCCTGCTGGCCGGCCTGGCGATGCTGCTGCTCCCGGGCGCGGCGCTGTCTGCGCGTCTGCACTCTGCGAGCGGCGACGCTCCCCACGCCACCGGCTTTGCCCGCGACTCCGCCGCGCGCCGCTCGCTGCTGCAGGCGCTTTCTGGCGTGACGGAGGAGATGGCTGTCGATCTGCTGAGCCAAATGATTGGCACCTTCCCTGCGCGAGACAGCTCGCGCGTCTTTTCGACCTTCGCGTTCGCCAAGCTGCTGAACGCGTTCCTGGTGCAGGAATACATCACCATAGTGGACACCTCCGCCTCGCTCAACACGTTCACGGACCCCAGCACCAACCTGACAACCATCACGCCGGGCCAAATCTGGTATGACGCCGCGGTTGGCGCCGCCTTTGAGGCTGGCGTCTCGGCGCTGCTCTACGTGAACAGCGTGGAGAACCTGAACGGCACCATCCCAGCGGTCGGCAGCCAAATTCCTGAGAGCAACGTGCAGGGCAAGGTCAACGTGCCCGCGCGCCGGCGCCTCATGGCCGCCTCTCAGCTGCAGTCTGCGGCTGAGCAGGGCGCCGTGACCCCGACGGACGCAGATGTTGCCGCTGCGGCTGAGGCTGTGAACGTGACTCTGCCGGGCCGCATGATGGCCTCCGTGTCGCCCGCAAACATGGTGGCGCTCACCGCTGGCGGCTTCTGGGAGACGCTGCTCAACATTCTTCCCCCGGGCAAGTCTGGCAACCTCACCGACCTTCTGCAGACCAACAGTGTGCCGCTGGCCAACTTCATGTGCGCACAAATGTGGCTTGGGACCGCATGACACTAACTGCCCGCCCGCAGGCTCATGCACAACGTCACGCAGGAGGATGTGGACCTTGCAATCGCACAGCTGGGCGGCCATGACCTGACCATCACTCAGCCCACCAAACCGGCGATTGGCTCGATCACCGTCGTGCCCGTGCTTGACATTCAGTTCAGCTTCACGCTGCTCGACCAGGCCAACCAGGCTGGTGCCAACGTGCGCGTCACGCCCTGGGCCACCCGTCTCCAGGGCAACGGCCAGGCCTTCCAGTCGGTCAAGGTGGTTCCCTTCCTGGCCGCATTCGCAAACCTGGTTCCCAACGGGCTCAACGGCCTGGCCGCGGACGGCCAGGCGGCGCTGGAGGCTGCGGCGGGGCTGCTGCAGCACAACACCAGTGCTGCGCAGGCCTTCATTGCCGACAAGGTTGACACTGTGAAGACGCAGCTGTCACCGATTCCGACCATCTTGACGGCTGAGTTCGACATCTTCATCCGCGCCCAGATCCAGTTCAACGGAGGGGATATTGGGCTTGTGCTGTGAGCGTGTGGGTGGTGATCGGACGTGGGCTACTATAACACAAACGCCCAGATAGACGCAGCTATAGCGAGGAGGTGCAAAGGAGGAGCGTGTGGTGGTTAATTTATGAGCGCGCGGGTTGACGAGACGAGAGACTCTTGAGAGAGATTCTAGAAAGTCCCGTCCGACAACCTTTGCCTCGTGCCCCGCCCTATCTGGTGGGGCCCGCCTCGAGTGTGACGGCAGTATGACGACATAGCAACTCGCCGGACGCTCCGCCAGCCCGGTAGTCTGGCGCGCCGGCGCGCAGCATGAGGCTTTGTTGCTTGCTCGTGGCTGCGTTGGCCTCGCTGCGGCACGGGGCTGGAGCTGCGACGCTGCCTCCTGCGCTACAGCGCATCGTCGAGACCATCATGCCGCCCGCCGTGGCGCAGATGCTCATCTTTGAGAAGCTGCAAACCTTCTTCGTGCGTGAGGAGCTCATCGCGATTTCCAACCAGGCGGTGGCCTTCGTGGAGAGTTTTGAAACAGAAAACCGGACAGTGACCCTGGTGCCCGGCACAGCCTGGGTGGATGGCGCCGTCGGTGGCATGCTGGTTATCGGCGTGTCGGCTGTCTTCGTGGTCGACAACAGCTCGTTGGTGGACGGCATCGTGCAGCTGGGCGTTGACGTTCCAATCTCTACCATTCAGGGCCAAAACAACATCCCTGGGCGATGGATTGGGGGCGGTTACGTCAGCGTCGGGCCGGGTGGTCCGCGCGTGGATCCACGCAGAGGCCTGCGCGAAATGGAGCCTGATGAGGCGCCCCGCTGGCGTCGCCGGAAGGCGGCACAGGCTCCAATGGAACTGCAGCCCTCTCGGCGCAGGCTGACGGCGCAGGAGACTGCGGAGCTGGGCGCGCAGCACTTTTGGAGTGACCTGGTGGAGCTTTTGCCCGCGTGGCTGCTCCGCGACAACGTCAGCGACTGGCTGCTTTCCCACGCAAACGCAAACTTCACCATCGCAAGCCCGCAGAAGCCTCTCAACGCCTTCACCACCTTCTTTGTCCCGCTGCTGGACATTGAGTTTTCTGTCAGACTGCTGGCTCTTTCAAATCAGAACGCGGCTTCCGCGCGCATCGGACCGACTCTGCGGTTCGGGGGCGACGGCACAGTCACTGAGGGCTTCCTGGTGGCGCCATTTTTCAGCACATTCCTCACTCAAACGTACCAGCAGGCTGCGGAGCTGGCATCGAGCGGACTCAGCACAATCGCCAACTGGATTGGCGGCAACGGGGGCGCCGCGAAGCAGGCGGCTCTGGATTCTGCGCAGCTGCTCGGCGACTACTTCGGCACGCAACTGGGGCCGCTCCCGACGGCTCTCACGCTGGAGTTTGAGCTCATCATACGCTCGCAGCTGTCGATAAACGACGGCGACATCGCCTCCGTGTTTTGAGTGATCTGTATGAGCGGTATAAATAAAAGGACGGGCCCCTCATTCCGCCGGGAGCAGCGTGCGCCTGGCCCGCTGTGGCGGCAGGGTCAGGAGGCGTACTATCTCGTACTGCGCCAGGACATTGGTGTCGTCGGGCTGGCTCAGACCCGACTACGCAGGCGCAAAGGCAGTCTGGAGCCAGCCATAGAAGCGACGCGAGCGGCTGGCAGGCGGTGGTGCAGCGAACACAGCAGGCGGGGGCGCTTAGTTTGCGAAATGAGCACCAACTGTGGATAGTGCGTCGTCGTCGTCCAGCTTGAGGTATCTCTGTGTTACACTAAATGAGCCAAAGGGCAACGCACATGATGCGTGCTGCTGTCTAGGAAGCTGGACCAGCCGAGCAGCCGTACACGTCGACTGCGCTACCCGGCTTGGAGAGGAAAGACCAGAGCCGCCGTTGGAGACGGTCTTGAAGTCTTTCCCGAAGGTCGGATCCAGCCAGTCACCTTCTCCGCGCACCTTTGGCAAAGACTTCAAGACCGTCTCCAACGGCGGCTTCTGGTCTTGCCTCTCCAAGCCGGGCGGCACCCTGCCTAAAGAGCACGGTCTCACAGCTTTGTGGCCACCATCAGCAGCGCGTGCGCGTCTTTCTCCCGAATGATATCCTTGTAAACGGCGTCGGGGGCCATGCTCTCGATGCGCCACCCGGCCTCGCTCCACTGCTTGCGGGCCTGCTCCGCGTTGATGCGGCGCGGCCCGCGCCAGGGATCCGGGTTCTCGTCGCTGAAGACGAGCATGATGGCAATGCCTCCAACCTTCACGTAGGGCGTGACCGCAGCCAGGTAGCGGGCCTGCGTGGCGTCGTCGCCGATGCAGTGGAACACCGCGCTGTCCAGCAGCGTATCGAAGCGCTGCTCGCCCAGCAGAGGCTCCAGCACGAAGACGTCGCCCACCAGGAAGCTCACGGGCGCCTTGGGAGGCTGCGCGGCACTCGCGAGGCGCTTGCGAGCCTCGGCCACGGCCTCCGGCGACACGTCCACTGCGGTGACAGACGTCACATCAGGCAGCGAGCCCACCCAGATTGCATTGTCCCCGAGACCGGCGCCCAGGTCCAAGACAGCCCCGCGCAGGTGCTGCGAGACTCTGGCCAGGGCTGGCTGCGGCGCCTGGGTGTCCCAAGGTACCCGCGTGCCTGTGGCGAGGGCGTTGACGTAGACGACGTCGCGGAAGAAGTCTGGCGAAGGCGCGGCGCCGGTGGTGTTGACGGGGACGCTGGCGGAAGACATGGCGCGCACGCTGGCCGCTAGCGACCGACGTGCAGGGCGTGGAAGGACGGGTCGCTGGAAGAGCAGGCGCGAGAGCATGCCACGCAAGGGAGGAAGGTGTGGGACCTCGGTTCCTTACTTCCTTTCGGCCGTACAATTTTACCCGGTGGTCGCGTGCGTCATGTTCGCGGGCTCCGAAGCGAGCAGGTACCGGGCGTGGTTCACTGACATTAAAAGTACGGTGCGCGGGTGCGGACACGGACAGGGCGAGAGACGCACCATGCACAGCATCAGCAGTGCCCGGTGTGTGGCATAACAGCGAGGCGTTTCAGAAATGCTGACCATGGGGAGCGACTGCGCACATAAAAGAGAGAAGTATTTTACAAACGTTACGCGCCGCCAGCCCCACTGCGCACATAGATTTTTAGGCGGTGCCGCACCTACCGCGGCGCGCGGTCGGGCTCCTCCGTCGTCACTTTCTCGCGCCCCTAGCCAAGCCTGTATCACCGGCTTCACCAGGTGCGTGCCGTCCGTGCTGCGAGCTGCGCGTGCGCGCCTCGGTTGCGCCTGCCCGGAGTCCGGGAGGGTGCCACCTCGCTGCTGGCCAGGTGCCAGGCTTGCCCACGGCTGAAGGGCCTCGCGCGTCCGGCGCCGGGCGTCTGCGCCTGCCGCGCAGCCACCGTTTCCGCAGCTCCGGCGGTGCTGCGAGGCGTGGGCCGCAAGTGAAGCTGTAGACTGGCTGTAGACTGGCTCACACCCGAGCAGACTGACCGTCACCGTTCCGCAGCGCCGCTACTCCCCGTCCGCCAGCTCACAAGGTGCGTAACGCGCCGACCCGGCAAGGTGCACCGCCCGGCGGGCCGTTGGAAGGAATGGCAGACTGAGGGAACTGGAAGTCTGGCCATAGCACTGAGCTCTTCTTCAGCTTACGTTCACTCGTGCTCCCACGCCGCAGTTTTACATAGAATAGGCGTGGCAGAAGTCGCAGCTGGCCGCTCGCTCCTGCTCATGAGAGGTGCGGCTTTTTAGAGACTGCAATCTTCCCAGCTGTGTGGTCCTGCACTGCGACAATTCTGATGGGTGGCCCTGTATCGCGACCAAACGGCCCCCTTGCTACAGACTCGTCGATATAGCGTAAAGTACTCTTCAATAATAATGAGAGTCAATTTACTCTTCGTTGGTGGACGCCACGAGTGGGTATCTCTTCCGCATCTCCGATCTCTCTTTTCTCTCCATCCTCTTCGCCAACTTCTCTCTCATCCTCTTCTCCATCCTCCTCTCACGTTCTCTTCTGCCCTCCTATAGCTCTCTCTCTTTCTCGGTGTCACGGTGTGTGTACTCCCGTATAGTTCCAAGGCTTTACGTGTAATGGTCAGCCCCTCTCTCTATTTACTCTTCGGATTAACCCTTAATCCTTAATCCTTACTGGATTAACGCAGTTGGAACCGGGTTCCCCTGGAACCCACCCCCCCTACGCCCGCGTCCCGTCGCTTCCCCCCCTTAAAACACCCTACACCTTTAAAGATATT
>Ga0208951_1001075_pt1 | contig 12300 bp, 11 predicted proteins | sample GreLakmeMI27MSRF_FD_187702 | JGI IMG/M metagenome (GOLD analysis project Ga0208951, IMG submission 187702) | Freshwater lentic microbial communities from great Laurentian Lakes, MI, USA - Great Lakes metaG MI27MSRF (SPAdes) | ecosystem: Environmental > Aquatic > Freshwater > Lake | place: Great... | reverse complement strand
GCATGCGCATGCGGGTCATTCTTCTTGGCGGCGGGCGTGCGCGGCGGGCAGCTGCTGCTCTGGCGCCTCGCCTCGGGCTGCGCCCCGAGCTCAGCCGACGCGCCCACGTGCCTGGGCGCCTGCCCGCCGCCCCACCCGCCGCCGGGATGGCCCGCAGCGCTGGCGTGGGCGCCGCCGGGGGCAGGGGAGGCGCTGTGGCTCCTCTCCGGCGGCTCCTGCGGTGACGTCACTCTGTGGCGTGGCCACCTCGCAGGGCTGCTGGCCGCGCCCGCGTGGGCCCTGGACGCCCCCGCCGCACCCTCCGCGCCGCCGGCGCTGCTCGCCTGCGCCGCGCGGCTGGGCGACGCGGACGGCGTGCCCGTGTCTGCAGCGGCGCTGGGGCGCACCCCGGGCGGCGCGCTGCGCCTCGCCGTCGCCAAGGGGTGGCGGCTGCTCATCTGGGCGGCGCCGATGGCCTCTCTGGATGTCCCCCCAGCGGCGGCCGCGGCGGCGGTGCCGTGGGCGGCCTGGCAGCGCGACGTGCCCTCCTCGCCAGCAGCCTGGGGGTTGGCCTGGTGCGGCCCCGCCGCGGGCGCGCTCTGCGCCGCCGACGTGGGCGGCGCGCTGCACGTGTGGGCCTTCGCCTCTGTCCGGGCGGACGCGGCGCCGGCGGCGGCGTACGAGTCGCAGTCCCCGGAGGGGGAGAGGCTCCCCGGCTCGCCGCGCTACGGCTCCGCCCACGGCCTCGCACTCTCGCCCCATGGCCTCGTGGCCGCATGCCCGCGCTCGCTGCTCAGCACGGGCAAGGCCTTCTCCGGCGCGCTCACCCTGACGCTGCTGGCGGAGGCGCGGCACTCGGCGGCGGCGGCCGAACCGCTCAACCTGCCATCCTTCATCGCGGCCGCCGTGGCGCAGCGCGCCCCCGGCGCGCTGCTGTGGGACGTGGCGGTGGCGATGCAGCGGCTGGCAGGGGGCTCAGGGGCTGGGAGCGAGCAGGCGCTGCAGGATGCTTTGGAGCCCCTGCACTCTGCGCTCAAGTCAGCGAGCGAGCAAGCTCCTCGCGGCTTCTACACAGCCATGACGCCGGGAGACTGGGCCATGCTGCGCTGCTCGGTGGCGCTGCGGCGTGCGCTGGGCTGCATTGGGGGCGACCCGAGGGGGGCGCTGCAGGGCATGGATTTGACCGTGATGGAGGGTGAGCTCCTGGGCGAACGAGCGCGCGCAGTGCTGATCGCATGCGACGGGCGCGAGGTGGGCATCCGTCGAACCACTGCGATGCGATGGGCCACTGCCGTGGTGAACACTCCAGCGCTGTCGCGCCCGCAGCTGCTGACGGCTGCGAAAGTGGTACTGGACGCTGCGCGCAGTGGAGGATGCGCGTACGTGGCCGACGCCTGCCCGCTGTGCGAGAGCCCCCTGGCGTTGGGCGGCGCCGCCTGCGACCTGGCGCGCACGCCCTGCCGGGGCCCGGGAGCAGATGACGCTGCACTCCATTGGGTGTCACGCTGTCTCCTCACGCTCGCGCCGCGCGCGCTGCCCGACCAGCCGGCGCAGTGGGCCTGCCCCGGCTGCGGGCCCGCGGGCGCGCGGGGCGCGCTGATGGCCAATGCAGACGACGCTCCACCCATCTGCCCACTCTGCGCTACGCGCATGCACCGCTTGCCGCTGGGCGCGCACGCCAGCGCGCTGCTCGTGCCGGGCTTTGGCGTCTGAGCGGAAGAGACGAGAGACATACAGCACGTTGGGTTGACTCGAGAATAATCCAGTCGCGTGATCAATCGTTTCGAAGGCTCTAGCAGCTGGCTGCTGCATCTATGCGATGATGAAGAGCTGCCCGCTGGGCCAGGTGGGCGCCAGGTGGTGCTGCGCCCGCGCTTCCACCGCTGCGCTGAGGCTTGGGGCCAGGTAGCCGTCGATCTCAAAGATGGTGCGCAGCCCGCTGGCCGGAGCCGAAAACTTGGGGTGCAGCCCGATGGGCGGAGCATCTGCCGCGGATGCCACCAGAGGCGCGACGGTGAGGCCGCCCAACCAATCCTTGCTGTCTGCTGCCTCGCCGGCGCCATAGACTCGCCACATGTGGCCGGTGACGGAGCTCCACGTGCAGTGCCCGCCCGGCTGGATGAGCGAGTCCACGTTGTCCACAGATCGCTGGTAGCGGTGCTCGTTGCCGTCAAAGTCGATCCAGAGGACGAGGACGGGGTAGGAGCGTAAGTTGAGGAAGGTGACGGGCGCGCGGAAGCCCTTTCTGCTCGACTTGAGGCGCACGTCCGTCAGCTTCCAGGCCGTGGCAGCCTCGTCGGCGGGGTGGACGGCGAAGCAATTCATGGAGGGCAGCGCGGCGAGCTCGGCGTTGGTGCACTGAAGAAGCGTCTCGCGCAGGAACTGGCGGGGTGGAGCGCAGTCAGTGCAAGACGCAGCGCTGTCGCGATGAAATGCGCACCGAGAAGCCGGCGACGCCAGCCTCCTTCACTCTCTGGGCATTGCTCACGAGCATGCCGAGAGAGGACAGCTTCAGCGTCGCGTCGTGCGCGCCGTTCACGCCCTCCAGCGCCAGGCGCAGCCACGGGAGCGCGTTCTCCTGCCGGGTGCGGGTCAGATCTGCGCGCAGCGGGCGTGCAGGCGAGAGCACGAGACGCACGACTTGGAGGAGCGTGCTGACCACGTGCGCCACCACGAGCCGCACACAGTCGTCCGCCGTGATGAAGTTGGCTGCGGCCAGAAGGGAGAGGCTCTCCTCCTCGCCGAGGGTCGCCGGCAGCTTGCCTGAGGGGGAATGATGCAGTCAGAGCGCACCGCGCAGGGACGCCCACAGGCGGCCAAAAAAGGCTCCGACGCGGCTAGAACGGGTCAACAACGCACCAGTGTACATCCAGTGCAGCAGGAGGACGAAGTTCTCACGCGAAAGGGGGTCGGAGAGGCGCAGGGGCGCAGAGGAGGAGGCGGGCGCCATGCGAGTCATAGTCACCAGTGCAGATAGGTACGGCGAGCGGAGGCAGACGACGAGGCTGCGCAGAGCAGATGGACACAGCGCGGTCAGGTGCGACTGGCACGGGCTGGCGTACAGGCGTGGCGCTGCTGGAGCAGGCGCTGACAGAGCGGTTTGACGCCGCACGATTGCAGCGCAACCGACCACGTACCTGTGAGCGCACTCCTCGCCTTCCTCCGCGAAGGTAAAGACCATGTCGCCCAGGGACTGGCGCCTGGCGAAGAGCACGGCCAGGCAGTTGGAGAGGCCTGCGAACGAAGCCAACTGTGCGGACTGCACAATCGCCTGGCTGTCCGGCATGCCTCTGAGCGCCGGCTGGCGGCAGCGCACGCACACGCCGCGCGCTGCGGGAGAGAGACACAGGCGGCGAAGGGCGTGTGATAATTCTGGCGACAACACGCTCGGATAGTCGGATTGACCGACGGCACCAACCCAACGACGACCCTCGACTTCGGATAGTGAAGGACAACGATCACTAGTGCTAGAGCTCCAGCTACTAGATCTCTAGGCTGTCCGCTGCAGGCTGTCCTCATCTCTGTGCGCCAGCCCCGCAGCGCAGGCCATGCTGCGCAAAGTCTCTAGGATCGAGGCGAAGGGCGGGCGTTCATCTGGCACCTGCGCCCAGCACGCCGTCATAAGCTGCGCCAGCTCCGAAGGGCACGCCTCCGACATGGGCAGCCTCTCCCGCTGCACTGCGATTGCGAAGATGACCTGCACGGGTGTGGTCAAGTGCCTCCACGGCTGCTTGCCGGTGTGCATCTCCCACAGCAGTGTGCCGAAAGACCACACATCCACCCGCTCTCCCACCCCGCCGCCGGAGAACAACTCAGGCGCCATGTACGCCGGCGTTCCGGCGCCCACGCTCAGTGTGGAGAGCAGCGTGTGTTGCTTCACCTTTGCGATTCCAAAGTCGCACACCTTGGCACGGAAGTCTCGGTCCAGCAGCACGTTCTGCGGCTTGAGGTCCCGATGGACGACGGTTGGATGGAGGTACACCATCGCGAGGGCAATGTCATCAGCCAGACCCAGAAGTTCCGCGTGCGTGCATCTGCGGCCAGTAGGGCCGTGCAGGAATGCGTGGAGGGAGCCGCCTTCCACCAGCTCCTCGATCATGCAGGCGTTGGGCGGCGTGAGGCAGGCGCCCAGGAGGCGCACGATGTTGCGATGTGATAGGCGAGCCAGCACAGCAACCTCGCCTGCAAAATTACGCAGCGCGTCGGGCCCATCCACGTTGTGCAGCATCTTGATGGCTACCGGCGCGCTGCCTAGGCGCCTCCAGCGACCCTGCACACGGGGCTGTGAGTGTTGGCTCAAAGCAGGCATATCAGTGCTGGCGCCACACTGCTGCTGTGGGCGCACCGCATAGACGGCTCCGAAGGCGCCGCTGCCCAGCAGTGATTCCAGCTCAATCTCGGCGTCAAAGTCGAGGTCGCTCAGCACGCCGTTGGAGGGTATTTGATGCAGGCTGTTGTGCCCGCCCGCGCAGGATTCTATGCTAGGGGATCGCCGCGGCGCTCCTCCGGATGATGCGCTGGAGGATGAGTGTGAGCTGCTGGTAGGAGGCTGCATCGTCGCCCAGCCTCCCGATCCGCGCAGCTCGCTCCAGTCGGGCGTCGCCGCGGCTGGCAGCGACCATCCGGCAGGCACCGCGCCGCCGACGCTGCCGGTGCTGGCGCGGCGCAGCGAGGCTGATGCTGAGCGCAGCGGCAGCAGGCTGCGGCCGCTGCTGGATAAGAAAGACGAGTCGCCAGTCAGCTCCACACTCCCGCCCTGCCCACCCTCCTCGTCGATCACCGGCGGCACGAACGTGACGCGCCGCGAGAGGGCGGGCATGGAGCGTGTGCGTGTCAGGGCTCCCCTGGGGGTCCCGCCATCTGAACCCCCTTCCGGGGTGTCCCCGTTGCCCTCTAACCCACCGTCGGCGGGCGGCATCTGCGCATCCAGCCCGCCGTCGCTGGCAGCTGCGGCACGGCGCCTCGCCGCGCGGCGGCGCAGCGCTAGGAGCGCGGCGGCGGCAGCTATGGTGGCCGCGCACGAGGTGCCCACCGCCACCGCCACTGTGCGCGTGCTGGACGACTCATCTCCCCTCTGCACTGGCGCGGGCAGAGGCGGCGGAGGCAGAGGCGGCGGGGATGCAGGCGGCGGGATGGCAGTAGGGAAGAGGACGTCCAGCTCGTCGCCACAGCAGAACCATGCTGGTGCACAGCCCGCCGTCGAGGAGAGGTTGCACTGCAGCAGCGACTCCTCCGCTGCCACGGATGCGTTGGATGGGGAGCATTGCAGGCCGTTGATGTTGAAATCCAGGGGGCGATGCAGCGCCGGCTCTGCAGCAGCAGACTCAAAGCTGTAGTTAAAGAAGCGGCTGCCGGCACTGCCCGTCGTCACCGGCGCGTTTTCCAGCGTGTTGATGGCGCGGCAGGGCTGTCCGCCAGCTGCGAGGGCGCGTCAGACTCGGGTAGCGCACGACTCTCGAGGCAACCCATGCACGCACGTCCGCCTGGGTTTATCAGCAGCGCGCCACGCACGCTCTCCCCCAGCAGCTGCTCGTCGTCCACCAGCGTCCAGACCACCTGCCACGACGACAGGTTTGTGCGCAAGAAGTTCACGATTCTGACTGAGGCAACGCCCAGCGGCCACTCGCCCGCGTCCGAATGCGCCGCGTACGCCACATTCAGCTCGCATCGAGCCGGCGGCAGCTCGGAGGCGCGGATGTGCAGCGCGGAAGCCGATAACAGGAAGAGCAAAGCCAGCTGGGAGGAGCGCATCGCTTCAGGGCGCAGGCGCTCATCGTCTCCTTCGGCGCGGCATGATAGCGCAGCGTGCTTGGCAATGGCAAGGTAATGGGAAGGTAACGCCTATGGCCTCGAGTACGACGTCCGTCTGAGAGCCGCGAGTCGCGTCGGTCCCTGCAGGACGGATGCGGGGCGCGCGTGGCTGCGTGGTGCCGTTGACTCAGATACTCGCTCCCCTTGGAATACCTATGCGTTGCATGCCCTCTCTGCTCACCGCTCGCCCAGCCCGCCTCCAGCGGCTCGCGCTTCTGAACAGCACCCGGTTGTTGAGTGCGCCTCGCTTGCGCGGAGCCTGCTCCGCCGCCTCGCCCGAGGAGCCCTCCTCGGCGTCCTTCATGGAGGCGTCTGTGCAGGCTGTGATTGAGAACATCCACGCCTCGCCCACAAAAGCCGTGGTGGTGGTTGCGGGTGGAGGCTCGCAGGCGCGTATGCAAGCCGCACGCGCTGCCCGCGCAGCGCCTCACGCCTGCTGCGCCCACGGACTGCGCTCCACAGGGCCTGGCGTGGTTGCTGTCCGTGCCAGGGGCGTCAGGCACCGTGCTGGAGGCGCTTGTGCCATACTCCCGCCCCTCCATGCTCTCCTTCCTGGGACACGAACCCGCCAAGTACGTGAGCGCAGACACGGCGCGACTCATGGCGCTGCAGGCGTACCGGCGAGCGGTGCGTGGGCGCCCGTGGCGTGAGCGCGGGTGCCGAGTCGCGGAGCCCTGACACTCCTACAAACGCTGCTTCAGCTCCGCCTGTCCCCCGCGGGCACGGACGTGGTGGGCGTGGCGTTGACTGCCGCTCTGGCGACGGCGACACCGAAGCGAGGGGAGCACGCGTGCCACGTGGCCTCGCACAGCCGGAGAGGCACCGTCTCGTACGCCCTCACGCTGGCCAAGGGCGCCTGCGACCGCTTCAACGAGGTGCGCACGCCGCTGCTTGCCCGCAGGCGCCCAGCGATGAGGCGCTGAGGCGTGGCGTCTGCGCTCGCAGGACCGAGTGGCCAGCCGGCTCCTCGTGCAGGCGCTGGGCGAAGCTTCCGGCGTCGCTGCGGACCTGGCCGGCCAAAGGGTGGATGCCGCAGCGGAGGAGGAGATGCAACGTGAAGAGGCGCTCTGGGGGTGCGCTCATAAGCACAGGCTATCATGCGTCTTGCTCCGTGCTTGCGCCTTCTCACACCACCCTGCGTTGCTCACCTTCACCAGGGATGAGCTGCAGGCGCTGCTGAGCCGTCGTGTGGGGGTGGTGGAGCTGACTCATGGGAGCGTGAGCAGCGTGGGCGCTGCCCGCCCAACAATCCTCCTACCCGGCTCCTTCAATCCGCTGCACCCGGGCCACACGCAGCTCCTGCGCGCAGCCCTGGACTGTGTGGGCGACGGCGCGACCGGCGGCTTTGAACTCTCAGTGACCAACGCGGACAAGGGCGCCCTGCCCCTGGCCGAGATCAAGCGCCGCGCCGCCCAGTTCACACGCGCCGGAGACCCACCGCTGGTGCTCACGGACGCCCCTTTGTTTGCTCAAAAGGCACAGCTGCTGCCCGGCACGACGTTCGTGGTTGGCGTGGATACAGCGCTGAGGATCGTGATGCCAAAGTATTACGGCGACAGCGAGCGACAAATGAGGGCCGTGCTCTTCTCCATTCAACGGGCGGGATGTTCCTTCCTGGTTGCGGGCAGGGTGATGGACGGCGCTTTCGTGCATGCCGGCCGCGTGGTTGCACCGCCGGGCCTGGAGGGGCTCTTCAGGTCGCTGCCAGACTTCAGACTGGACATCTCCTCCACGGAGCTGCGCCTGCGCGCAGACGCACCGACGTGAATACAGACAGATAAGAAGAGTAAAGTGCGACTCTTGCGTAGAGTGTCCCGCCTGCCGCTGCGGCAGGCGCTCATTGTTCCCCCTCGGCTCGCGTGTGTGCGTCTCCATGTCTGAGCGCAAGCAGCGTGTGGTCATCTGCGGCGGCGGCTTTGCTGGCAAACGCGCAGAGCGGCTTCTGCGCTCGCACCGCCACCTGGACGTGACGTGCGCGCCCCTCCCTGCTCCTGCGCGCTGCTACTGAGACGCTCCATGCGGCACTCAGGCTTGTGGATGCGGATGGTGTCTTCGAGTACGTTCCAGCCGCATGCCGCGCCTGCGTCTATCCAGACCATGCCGCCTCCTCCGTGTTGGCGCAGCCAGCCTCCACTCGCGTGGCTTGCGTGACGGGCGTGGAGGTCTCACACGCCTCAGAGCCGCCCAGCGCTTCTGCGGTGCTGCTCTCAGACAACACACGCCTTCCCTGCGACTACCTCCTGCTCGCAACCGGCAGCTCCTACGCGGCGCCCATCAAGGCCAAGCCGGAACAGGGCGCCGGGGTGCACGCGCGGCGGGCGCACTACCGCCAGGTGTGCACGCGCCTGGAGGCTGCGCCCTCCGCTCTGGTGGTCGGGGGCGGCACGGTCGGCGTGGAGCTGGCGGCGGAGATTGCGGCCAAGTGGGGCCGCAAGAAGCACGTGACGCTCGTCGCCGCGCAGCCGGTGCTGTTGGAGCGCCTGCCGCCGCGCGCGGGGCGCTTTGTCGCGGAGTGGCTGCGCCGCGCGGGGGTGGACCTGGTGCTGGGCGAGCGCGTGACGGACTGGGGCGGCGCGGACGTTGCCGGCTGGGGCGTGCCCGGCTCCTGGCACGTGCGCACGTCCACCGGGCGCAGCATCCACGCAGCCGCGGTGTTCAACTGCGCCGGCGCCAAGCCGGCGACAGCCTACCTGAGGTCTGTCAAGGGCGCCCTCAACGCGCAAGGCGCCATCGCGACGCTGCCCTCGCTGCGTCTCAAAGCGCTCTGCAACGCCTACGCCGCGGGCGATGCGGCGGCGCACGGCGCGGAGTGCACCGCGCTGACTGCCGACCTGACCGCCTCCCTCGCCGCCGCCAACATCCTGGCTGCGTCACGGGGCATAGCGCTGGCCAGCTTCCCACAGGGCGTCTGCCACGGCGCGCTCACCGTGCCCGACATCGCAGCCGTGTCTCTGGGGCCGTACAACGGAGTGCTCGTGTTCAACCAGCTGGTGGTGAGAGGCCCGCCGGTGGCGGCCATCAAGTGGACCATTGAAAACCTGCAGCTGGCCACAGCCAAGGGACAAGCGCTGCCCGGTGCGCTCTGGTCTGGCATCGAGGCTGCAAACGTCTATCTGGGCGGGAAGCTTTGGCGCGCCAAAGCCTAGATTCTAGAGCTCTATGTGTGCTTTCAACTAGTCCAGCCGTATTTTTCGGCTTGCTGAGCGCGGCGCGTGGCCAGCGCTTGTGTGAGCGACACCGCCTCGTCCTCAGTCTGCTCCGTGTGCCAGACGCGCACATGCTCGCTTGTCCAGGCGTCAATGGCGCCCTCGGCCACCCACTTGCGATAGGCGCTGAGCTTCCAGGGACCGCACACTTGCTCGCCGGCGCGGTAACACCAGCGCGGTCGGGAGGGCGCAGCAGGTGGCGAGACATCAGCCTCCATCGGCGGGCTCTGCTCCAGCAAACGATAGCGCCGCAGCGCAAGCGGCTCATCGTCCTCGCCGGCGGCAGATGCGGCCACGCCCAGCCTGCCCTGACTGGACAGCAGCTCGTAGCGCTTCTCCACGCCGCCGTAGTTGCGTTTAGGCAGGCGCAGCACAACTGCAGCGAACGCCTTCTCAACCTCTGGGTAGCGCCGCAACTCCTGCATCAGCACCGCATCCTCCTCCGGAGACCAGTTGTGGCGGTAGGAGCTGCTGCTGCCCGGGCGACCGCCGAGACCGCCGCGCTTCTGCGCAGGAGGCGGAGCTGCATGCACGCGCGCAGCGCCCTCGTCATCGTCCTCGTCTTCGTCCGCCTCCATCGGGGTGGCTCCGCCAGCTGGGCGCGGTGCTTTGTCCGGCGCTGAGCCGCCGGCGCGCTGTCGAAGCGTGCGCCAGCGATCTTTGATGCTCTTAAAGCTTCGGCCGTGAAGGAGGGCTGCAGCGGCTCTAAAGCCAGTCGCCAATGGCCCCGGGTGCAGCTCCATTTGACGCGTGATGACTGCGTCCTCTTCAGCCGTGAACCGATGCCCTAGCCCAATGACCAGGCGCGACTCGCCCTCCTCCTCCTCCCGCTTCTTGTCCTCAGACCGCACCCTCACCAGACGCGTGGCATACCATGCCCTTCATGTGCCCCTTGAGGTAGAGGTAGTAGCGCGAGCTGATGTCTACCAACGCCCTGTGCGGCAGGTGCTTGCCAGCCTCCCGCACTGCAACCGCCACTTCGAGATGCTGCTTTCTCGCGCTGTCAATCTCCGTCATTATGACGTCGTCCTCATCCGGGGTCCACTCCCCAGCCATCGGCATCGGCACCTCCGCAGGACGCGCGCGCGCACGCAGGCGTGAAGCCTCCCCGCCCCCGAGAAGCAACAACGCCAGGCGCCTGTGCACGCACTCGTGCGCGTTGGCCGTGCGCTGCGGGTCCGCTGAGTCCAGGCCCAGGTCCAGGTACTGCACAGCCTCACGCACGGCGGCTTGCGCGTCATTCGGGTGCAGCGCACTGGCTTGCCTGAGCACGTCGTCTTCCCAGCTCTCCCAGCGCCGACCGACTGGCAGCGTCTTCTCCCCCTTGCCGGACGGCTCCTCATACTCGTCGGACTCGTCGTCAGAGCTGGCCGCACGCCGCTTCTTGTGTGCCGGAGGCTTCAAGTGGGAGTACCAGCGGTGCTGCAGGGACCCAGCAGTGCGCCGCATGCGACTGCCCAGCTCCACGAACAGCCTATCAAAGGGCAGACTGCGCAGCGGGTCTGTGAGCGCAGCCACGAGCGCGGCATCCTCCTCTGCGCTGAAAAGCCGCTGATCCACGACGCCAGACTTCGGCGCGGGGTGCAGCGAGAGCGCGGCTGCTCTGTCCTGCTGGATGTGAGCGGTGGGTGGTGAAGGTGCGGGAACAGCAGATGCAACCGCCGCGGCTCGCGCGTCTCGCACGGTGCAAGATCTCGCGCTGGTGAGGCGCACGTCGAGGAGTGCCATCACGCGGCGCAGGTTGCCGCGCCGAGTGCAGCGGCGCTCTCCCGCGACGGCGGTGCAATCTGCCTGCGCCTGCGCGCAGACCTGGCGCAGCCGCGGCAGCGTCCAGAGCGCGGTCGGGGGCGCGTTGCGCACGCGAATCAGCTGGAGGTGCGTTGCGGCGAAGGCGCCCGCGCTGGGCAGGCCGTCTCGCCGGCACGCCTGGCGCCAGAGCAGCACGCCCGTGGCAGCCACGGAAAGCCCGAAGCTGCGCGCCAGCGAGCGCACATACAGCTGCGCAGCCGCGGCGTGCGACGCCGACAGGGCCGGCGCAGAAAACAGCAGGCTGACCGCGTCGTTGCTTCCTTCGTACTGCTGCGCGCCGCTCTGGACCGAGTCTTGCAACATGTTGCACAGCATCACGCTCAGCATGTGCGAGGTCACAGCCAGCGCGTCTGCGATTCTGTCGCCAGCGGACGCTGCCAGGGGCTGCACAGCAGGCATGGCGCAGAAGAGCCTGTACAGCTCGTGCGCACAGTACCAAGCGCGCTCCACGCTGTCCATCGAGTCGCACAACCGCTGCACCAGTTCATACGACAGAAATGTGCCCTGCCGCCGGGACGTCGCCAGGCTGTCCTGGAAGACCGTCGTGGCAGTCGCCAGGTCGCCCGGTCTAATGCAACACCCCTGGATCCCTGCCATAAGGGCGGGCAAGCTGTGGCCGGGCAGCGGGCCTCGCGCGCGGCCCCTCGCTGCACCATCTGCAGCCACCTCCGCAAACGACTGATGCAGCAGGCTCTCGAACGACCGGACTGAAGCGTAAATGCCGTGCGCGACCAATATCCCGTATCCCACGCGCGATGCGTCGGCGGATGGCGCGGCCGCAGGGGCTGGCTGGTTGAGCGCCCGCAGTGCATGCAGCGCTTCCACAAAAGGAGCGCCGACGAGTTGCGGCTCTGTGCTCGTGTGCGCGGTGCCCGCGAACTGCGTCGCAAAGGCGATGATGTGGGCAGGCTCGATGCGCTCCGTCATGGTGTGCACAATGCAGCGCAACCGCTCCTCGCGCTCTGTCAGCGCAGGCGGCAGGTTGCTCGGCCGCGGCAGCAGATGTCTAATGTCCACCCCACTGCGCTGCGTCAGAACACGAGCCACCACCGCTTGCAGCGTGCCATGATTGGACAACTCGTGGGCCACCAACTCAGCGATTCTATGCCAGGGAAAGGCGGCCCGCTGCGCAAAGGCCGTGCCCATCTGTGTCAAAACGCGCCCCACTGCCGCCGCCTGCTCCTCTGCGTCGGCGCCTAGACGACTCAAAAGGGACCACAGAAGAGGCAGATGGCCTCGATGCGGCTCAGCGCGACCGGTCACGTTGAGCACAGACGCAGCTATGAAGACGGGCGGCCGCGGAGGCTGCCCGCCCAAGATGTCGCGCGCCACCACAGCGTCTGCAGACCGTAGGTGCAGCAGCAGCACGGCCCGTACCAGGAGCGGAGCGTGGGCCCAAGCAAAGACGGGCTCTATGAAGGTAGGCGGCAGGTGCACGGCCTGCAAAAGCGGGATTAGGCACCCCTTGAGGTCTGTGCCAGCCTGTTGCGCCACG
>Ga0208951_1001071_pt1 | contig 12318 bp, 10 predicted proteins | sample GreLakmeMI27MSRF_FD_187702 | JGI IMG/M metagenome (GOLD analysis project Ga0208951, IMG submission 187702) | Freshwater lentic microbial communities from great Laurentian Lakes, MI, USA - Great Lakes metaG MI27MSRF (SPAdes) | ecosystem: Environmental > Aquatic > Freshwater > Lake | place: Great... | reverse complement strand
CCGCCGCGCCCCCCGCCGCCTAGCCCCCCCCCTGGTCAGTGCACGCTTGCGGTGGTGGAGGCGCAGACGAGCCTGCTCATCCCGAAGCTCGCAAGCTGCCTGCTCTCCGCCTCGCCCGAGTGCTGCATCAGCATCACGGCTGTCGTGGGGCCCTCCGCCGCCGCAACCTTCCCCAACTGCCTCTGCAACGCGGAGGTGTTTGCGCGCGTGCAACAGCTCTGTGACCAAGTGAACCTGCCGCTGGCGCTGCGACTCAGTGCCTGCAACGACGCCGGCGCCGCCATCGCCTACCCCTCATGCACCGCCTGCGGCGCGGGATGCCTCTCGAACAAGCCACCGCCGCCGCCACCACCCGCTCTGGCTTGCGGGCCCCCGTCGGGGCCGCCGCTGGAGCGGTCCTGCCTAGGTGAGTGTGGCCTCTGCATCTACTACGCCGGCGCTGCGACGCCAAACTGCTGCTGCGACGACCTCTGCCTCGCCAGCGGCGACTGCTGCTCCGACTTGGCGGCTTGCTGCGCCGCGGGGGTGCGCGAGATGGGCATCAACGCCGTTGTGGTGTCCTCCCGCGTCACCGCATACGCCACGCGCGTCGCCGCGCCGCGCCCGGGTGCCTGGTCAGTCACCGCCAGTGCTCGCGCGCCGCCCTCCTCCGCCCCTTCCTGCGGCGCGCCCGCACCCGACAGCTGCGCCGCCGTGCCGTGTGCGGGCTCAACGCCCTGCACGCTGTCGGGCTGCTGCTGTGACTGGCCCGCCTGCGCGGCGGCGGGGGACTGCTGCCCGGATGCGCCGCGGTGCTGCCCCACGGGTCTCAGTAGTGCAGGCCGCTGCGGCGGAGAGCAGCCCTGCTCCATGCAGTACCTGCGCGGGCGCTCTGACGCCGGCGCGCTGCAGGCGGCGCTGGCGGCGATGCAGCAGCACGCGGGCGAGCGAGCAAACGGGTGACTTTCTTTCATCTTTCACTTGGTGTAAATAGCTCCATGGTTACACGTGTAATGGTCAGCCCCTCTCTCTTGGTGTAAATATGCGCTCGCTTGCATCTTGAGGTCCGGTGGACAAGTCAGTTAAGTACATGTCAGTTAAGTTGAACTGACTCGAGTTCCGTCTTGCAGACGTCTAGAACGTCAGCGCAGCCGCAGCGGCAGCGACGGCGACGGTGGCAGCGGCGGCGGCCCGCAATCGCCTGGGCGCCGCAGAGGTGGCGGAAGCGCGCGCCGCGGCGGGGCAGAAGGTGGTTGTGTTGAAGGAGGCGAGCACGGTGCGCGCGTACAGAGGCTGCACGTCGCGGTTGTCGCCGCCGCGGCTGTTGCCGCCCTGGCGCAGCGCGAGGGCATTCAAGAAGGCGGAGAGCTGGTCGGTGCTGATGGTCAGCGGGGTGGCCAGCACGCGCCAGTTGAGGCCCTCCGTGCAGCCAGGCGTGGTCAGCGAGCCGTTGAAGGCGTAGTAGGCGGACGTTCCCACTCCGTTCACGCCGTTGAACACCTCGTTCATCATCGAAAACTGGTCGCCCCCGTCGTCCTCGTCGAAATCCGTAGCCGCGCCAGTCAGGAAGGGGGTGGAAGCCAGCGGGCCATCCAGCAGTTGGTCGAAGAACAGGCTGTCCGCGTTGCTCGGGTCAATCTTGAACATGACGGCGACGACAGTGGCCACCGTCAGCGCACTGCTGGTGTTGCCCGGCTGCGCAAACTGCTTGTGCACCATGTGCATCTCCAGCGGGTAATGCATGCCGTCCACGGTGTTCTCGCTCGGCGAGTGGAAGTGGAACTGGTTGAGCGGGACATAGACGCCGGCCGCAGAGGCGCCGCTCATCGTGTAGCCATAGGCGTCTGTGACGGCTGGCGTGAGGCCCGCGTGTCGAGAATAGAGGACACTCCAGCGCACCCATCACGATGCCATTGTTGGCAGACGACACAGCCGTACCCGCAGCGCTGTTTGCGCTGGCGGTCTGGATCTGCTCAACCTCAAGGTAGTTCACTGCGAGCGTGTGAGAGGCGGCAGAAGGGCTGGGACTGACGCTGGGACTGACGCACAGGTCGCAGCCATGGTCCAGGCAGTGGTGGTCTCGTAGTTCAGGTTGAGCGGGGGCAGGGCGGTGACCACCAGAGTGCTGGACGACTCCGACACCAGGTTGATAGGGCTCTGATTCCTTCCCGTGCTGCATGTGCCCGACCCAGCGCCTGCGTAATCCGGCGCCGTTGGCACGCCCCAGCCGGCACCGCCATAGGCGTAGTTCACTGCGGCGCGGGAAGTGATGAGCAGTGCCTGACTGGGTGGAAGAGGGGCACGCACGTCCAGCGGCCTGCGCGCCCGCCACCGCAGCGAGTACGATCAGCAGGCGCACTGTTGCGAGCACGTGAGGGCGCATCAATAAGCTTGTGGGAAGGCTCGCTACGCAAACAGAAGGCGTTTCCTCAGGCCACTGTCACGCACCGCCTACGGTCTCCATGGCGCACGGGGGCTCAGAGCACAGCGCAGGCGAGGGGAGAGCGTGAGAGCGCGTGTGGCGGTCTGGCGGGCGGAGGAGGAGCTGAGGAGCGCGTTAGTTGTTCGACACCAGCGTTCCAGCGACGAGAAGCCGGCTTTGAAACTCCGGCCATATCATGGTTGGATTAGAGCGAAGCCTGTGGTGATGATCATTATGGTGCTGGTGGACGACGGTGGTCATGCGCTAGTTTTTCAACGCCTCGGGTCCCTGGTGCGCGTCGCCCGTCCGCATGCAGCGCTGTCTCGCGCCGCTGGCCGTTGCCGGCCCTCGCTGCAGGGAAGCGAGGCGAGGTGGTTGCGGCGGGGTGGGTGCGCCGGCACGGGGTGCTGAGCAGCTGAGTTGCAGGCGCCTGGCGGCGTCGTTGCCGCTGGGCCCAGCGGAGCCCCGGGCTGGTCGCGCGGCGGCGCGGCGTCAGCGGGGCGCGGGACCAGGCTGCGGCGTGGTTTGGGCCAGAGCCGGGACGATAGCAGGGGATGCTGCCAGCCGGAGTGCTCTCACAGCAGGCCGGGACAGCAAGCGGCTGCTGAAGAGCGCCACGCTGGTCACCCTGTTTCTGCTGTGGTATGCGGGCAACATCACGTTTAACATCTACAACAAGCAGCTGTTGCGGGCGTTTGCGCACCCGGTCGCCGTGAGCACGCTCTACATGGGCGTGGGCGGCCTCCTGGGCTGGCTCTCCTGGCGCACCGGCCTGGTGGCGCAGCCGGCGTTCACACGCGCGCAGCTGGTGGCCTGCATCCCGCTGGGTGTGTGTCACGCGCTCACAAACACGCTCATGCTCACCAGCCTCAACGCCGTCGCCGTGTCCCTCTCCCACACAATCAGGGTGCGCCCCGGCGCGCCACAGCGCTCTGCGAGCGCGCGCGCGCCGCGATCGCGGCGACGCTGCTCAGCAGCTGGGCTGGGCCCGGCGGTGGCTGGAGTTTGCCGCTCGTCGCACTTCAAACTCTCACTCGCGCACGCGCTCGCCCGCCCCCGCCAGGCCACCGAGCCGCTGTTCGTGACCGCTGCCGCGTACGCGGTGCTGAACACCCGCCCCTCTGCGCCGCTGGTGTGGAGCCTTGTCCCCATCGTGGTTGGCGTCTCGGTTGCATCAGCCACCGACGTCTCCTTCTCCTGGCTCGGCTGCATGGCGGCGCTGGGCAGCAACCTGGCGAGCACGGCGCGCAACGTGTACAGCAAGCAGGTGATGTCGGGTGTGCGGGGCAACATCGACAGCGTGAGCCTGCTCACCGTGGTCAACGCGCTCGCCTTCGCCCTGTTGCTCCCCTTCGTTGCGCTCATAGAGGGCCCCACGCTGGCCGCGGCCGGCTGGGCGGGCCTGCAGCCGGTGGCTGGCCTGGCGCTGCTCTCCGCAGTGTTGCTGCAGCTGTACCAGCAGGTGTCCTACAACATCCTCTCCAAGGTGAGCGCCGTGACGCATTCGGTGGCCAACTGCGTGAAGCGCGTGGTTGTCATCGTCGCCGCCGTCATCTTCTTCCGCCACCCGGTGAGCCCCCTCAACGGCATCGGCACCGCGCTGGCGCTCTCTGGGGTCTTCATGTACAGCCAGCAGAAGGTGAGGGAGAAGGGGGCTGCGCAACGGCTGAAATCGCTGCAGAAAGAGGCCAGGGAGGCGTGGGAGGAGAGCGTGCAAGCGGCCAGGGCGCACGCCTCATGAGACAGTATTACGGCAGTCAGTACACTATCAAGTCGTCAGCGCCGCGTCTCTCACGGCATCGCCCGCTCTTTTTCCTCCGCGTCCGCGTTCGCGTCCGCGTCCGTCAGAGCAATCTCCTCCGGTTCCTCCAGTTCCACGCTGTCCAGGCCGTGCGTCAGCTCTGCCACGGGCACGGGCGGTGGGTCCACGCGCTCCTCCGCGACGGACGCGGGCGCATCCGCCTCCTTGTCCTCCAGCATGGGCGGCGGCGTGCGCGCCTCGAACTCCCGCCCTATGGCAGCCAGGTGCGCCAGCGAGCCATCCAGGCGCGCGCGCAGCTCGTCCGTGCCCGCCTGCGCCTCCAGGCTGAGCGCCGCTGCTTCCGAGACCATGCTGGACAGCGCAGCCTCCGCCTCGCCATACTGGCGCTCCAAACGCACCCGCGCGGCGCGCACGTCAGCGGCGACATCCGGCATGCCCAGCTCCTGGCTCTGCGCCATCTTGGCGGCCGCGTCCAGCAGGCCGGCGGCACAGAAGCGCAGGCGCCCCAGCAGCGTGCCCGCGGAGGCTGCGCAGGCGCTAGCGTGGGCGACGAGCGCCTGTGCGTGCTGCTGCGAGGCCGCCTGCGCCTGCGCCTGCGCACTCTGCGCCGCCAGCGCCACCGCCTGGCCGCGCACAGCCTCCGCGGCGGCCAGCAGCGACGCCGCGGCAGCCACGCCCTGCGCCTGCGCCTGCGCCTGCTGCGTGTCCTCGCGCAGCTGCAGCCGGCGCGCGCGCAGCGCCTGCAGCGCCTCGCCGGAGCCGGCGGCGTACGCCTCCCGCTCGTCCGCCGCGCGCGCGCGGGCGGCTGCCAGGCGCGCCAGGTTGGCGTGCAGCGCCGCTAGCTCCGCCTCCAGCTCCGTCTGGCGCTGCAGCAGCGCCCCCAGCTGCGCGTCTAGCTGCGCCGCGCCGGCGTCGCTGGCAGTGAGCTTGCCCGCGCGCAGCGAGTCGCTCTGCTCCGCCTGCGCGCCCACCTCCTCGGAGGCGACGCGCAGCTGCTGCAGCCGCGCGGCCAGCTGCGCACCCTGGGCACGCAGCAGGGCGCTGCCCTCGGCCAGGGGGGCGCCGGCGGAGCGCTCGGCAAGCACCGCGTGGCTGTGGGCCAGCGCCTGGGCGCGTGCTCGTGCGAAGGCCAGCGCACGGGCAGTGGACTCCTCGCCCACAGCGGGGTCCGCGGAGGCAGGGCTTCCCTCCACCGCAGCCTCCGGCGACGGCGCAGCCTTGAGCGCTGTGACGGCTGCGGCCGCGAGGTTGAGCAGCTCGCGGCGCGCGTGGCTGGCCTCCTCAGTCGACCCCAGCTGAGCCAGGGCGCGGGACAGCTCGCCCAGGCCCCCCACCAGCGCGTCAGCCGCCGCCGCGCCCCCGAGGCACAGCGGCGCGAGCATGAGGCGCAGCAGCGCAGCCTCAGCCTCCTGCCCGCCCTCCGCCTGGGGGTGGGTGAGGATGCGGGAGCAGAGTGTCTCCGCCGCGCCGCTGCGCAGGAGCACGTCGCGGAAGGACAGGCTGCTGGCGCCCTCGTGGAAGCTGGTGAGCGGCGGCGGGTAGCAGACTAGGCCGACGGGCGGCGGCGTTTTCAAAGTAGCAGACTCGCGCTCGCCCAGCAGCTCCGCCCAGTGCTGCAGCAGCGCCAGACGCTCGGGCCCCTTGCTCCCAGCCGCAGCAGCTTGCAGGCGCTCAACAGCGAAGCTCAGCTCGTGGTGGCCCAGCAGGCGGCCCTGCACGCTCTGCAACGCGGTGTTCGCCTTGCTCAGCGCGCTGCTCAGCACAGGGCTGGCGGCGGCGCTGGCGGTCAGCGAAGACACCGCGCCAGACACAGCCTCCTTCAGCCAGGTCGACATAGAATCACAGGAGGGCGAGGGGTCGAAGTGTGCCAGAAGTGGGACCCGGGACCGCTGGTGGGCTGGCTGGGCTCGTACATATGAGCCATACACCTCTTCGCTACGCTGTTCAGCTTGTGCATGGCTTGGTCGTCGTCATGAGTGGTTACAATGCCGGGTGAACGTGAGCTGAGGGCGCTCTGTCGCTGAAACAAGCGCGAGGCCGCTCTGCAATGCGCCTCCTCAGCGACCTATCTCTGGACGACCCGCGCGTGGGTGCCCTGTGGCGCGACCTGCGCAGCTGTGGCGGGCTGGCGGTGAGTCGGCTGCTGCAGTGCAGCCTGGGCCAGGAGGCAGGCGAGACTGGCGGTGCGCTGGCGCTCGCCGCTGCGCACGGCGCCTGGGAGAAGCTGCACACGGGCGACTGGAAGGACGTGGCTGGCGCGTGGCGCGACGCCTACACGCTCGCCGCGCTGCTGCAGCGGGCGCACGGCACCCCAGACGCCCTCCGCGCCCTTGACCTCGCCACGCTCGTGGGCGGCGCAGCCTTTCGACCAGAGCTGGAGCGCGCAGCAGAGGCGGCCGCGCAGCAGGAGCGCGCCAATTTGAAGCGGCGGAGGAAGGGCGAGGGCGGCGACAGCGTCGACAGTGTCGACGCAGCTCTCAGGGCTGCGCCACCCCTCGGCACACCGCCGCCGGGCGGGCTGCTGACTCTTCCACCCGGTGCCGGCGCGGGTGGCGTGGCCCGCGCGGAGCTGCCTTCGCTGGAGGCGTTTGCGACTGAGCAAATGGCAGGCGTGGGACAGCCGCTGCTTCTCACCGGTCTGCTGTCGGACTGGCCGGCGCTGCAGCTCTGGCGCGATGCCGCCTATTTGGCGGGCTGTGCGGGCGAGCGCACGGTTCCTGTGGAGGTTGGAGAGCACTACCTGGCGCCTGGGTGGCGGCAGGAGTTGACGCCTCTGCGTGCCTTCCTGGCTGCGCATCTCTGCGCCGCCGCGCCCCCCGAGCCCGCCGCGCGCGCCTACCTGGCCCAGCACGCGCTGTTCGAGCAGGTGCCCCGGCTGCAGGAGGACATCCGCACACCCGACTACTGCGCGCTGGGCGCCCGGGGCTGCGTGCGTGCCTGCAACGCGTGGCTGGGCCCCGCCGGCACCGTGACTCCGCTGCACACGGACCCGGATCACAACCTGCTGTGCCAGGTTGTGGGGACCAAGCACGTGCGCCTGTACGCGCCGGGGGCTGGGGGCGAGGGGGCGCTATACCCGCACGACCGCGGGCATGTGAGCAACAGCAGCCGCGTGGACGTGATGCGCCCCGATGCGGATGCCTTCCCGCGCTTCGCAGGCACCCCGTTCCTGGACTGCGAGCTGCGCGCAGGCGAGGCGCTCTACATCCCGCCCCGCTGGTGGCACTTCGTCATGGCGCGCACAACCTCCTTCTCCGTCAACTTCTTCTGGGACTGAATGCGGGGGGTTGGTGGACGACAGTCGGTGACCGACGCGCAGTTTTTGTATGAAGCGTCTGTCGCACCCTCCGCCGCCACTATGTTTGCTCGGAACAAGGTGGTTGCGATCGTCCCTCGTGAGGGCAAACAGCCGGCCGTCGGAATTGTTGCGCCTGCCACCAAGAACTCGAACCCGCTCTAGTCCGCGCCGCGTCTGGCTCTCCTCGCACCGCGTGCGCGCGCACACCTGCCCTCACTGCACGTTTTCCCCATGGCGCTGCGGCGCTCTGGCTCTGCGCTGGCCGAGTCTCTGAGCGCCGCCCTGGCTCGTGGCAAGACGGAGCTGGACAGCCTGACGGGCGCCTCGCGCCTGGCAGCGCTGGCGGACGGGGTGGCTAGTCGGGACGCAGCTTTCGCCGCTGCACGCGCCGAGCTGCGTGTCCGAAAGGCTGCCTTCGACGAGGCGCTCTGCGCGCGCGCAGCGGCGCAGCAGGAGCTCAGCACTTTGCTGCAGCGCAAGCCCTCCTGGTCCACCGCCGACGTGGGCCGCTTCACGGAGCAGCTCCGTCTGGAGCACGTGTCGCAGGCGGCGGAGGCAGCTGCACTGGCCAGCCTGCGTCAGGCGGAGGAGGCTGTGGACGGCGGACTGGTCGCCTTTGTTGACGCGCTGCGGGAGCGCTATCAGCAGGAGACGGCCTATGCGGAGACGGGAAGGCGCATCAGCACCTGGGGCACTCTCGCGCTGGTCGCCGTCAACACGGCGCTCTTCGCCGGCACTCAGCTCGTGTTCGAGCCCGCCAAGCGGCGGCGCACACACGAGGCGATTCGCACCCTGATGCACGAGCAGGGCGATGCCATCGTGCTGCGGCTCTCAGGCTCTCAAACACGAGACGAGGAGGAGGAGAGCGGTGCCCACCTGAACCCGCCTCCAGTCACAGCGCCGCCGCTGTTGAGCCCGGAGGTTGCGTTCTCGGCACTGCTGCACTCCGTGCTGGGCGAGGCGGAGGCGAGGCGCACAGAGGCCGAGGAGCGTATGGAGGCCAAGTTACACGCCATCGCCGACGCCGTCAATGCGCGACATACCTCCAGCGTCGCTGAGGCGCATGCAGGCGGGGATGCGCGCGCGCGGATGGCAGCCGCCTGGCTGGCTCTGCCGCCTGGGCCGCTGCTCGGGCGCCGCGAGGAGTGGGTTGCGGCCCTGCTCAGCGTCGCCGCTGCTGGCGGCATCGCGGCCGCGCTCACGCTCGCAGCGCTTAGTGGGCGATGACAGTCTGAAGCTGTCAGCGCGCACTCCTGTAAGCTGGTCGTGGTCACGCTCGTCGCCGCATCGTGCGTCGTGCGTACGTCGTACGAAGTTCCTAGTTCTAGGCGCGCACCTTTACCTCGTCGAGCGTCTCACAGAAGCGAGCATGGCAGGCGTGGAGGCTGCTCCGCAGCCGGTGGCTGCGCCCGAGCCGGTTGCCAGAGCTTTTCACTCCGAGTGTGCCAGCGCGGCGCCCCAGAGCGAGAGCGAGCGAGAGATCATGGTGCGCTTCACGGAGTAAGGCGGCCGCGCGCGGTTAACTACGCCCGCACTCTGCGGCTCGAGGCCCAGAGGGTGATGCCCGACATGGGCATTGGCCTGGCACGCCACGCGGCTGCCAGCTGCCGATCGCGCGCTGCGCCACGCGTGGCCGTGCCCTGCATTTTAGCGCAGGCGCCGCTGCGCGCCACCACGCGGCAGTTCAGGGCTGCGGCAAGGCGCTAACCTCTAAGCGGCGTTTGAGGCGGCTGCTCGCAGGTGGCCTACTGGCAGGCGCACAGCACGGAAGCGACGGTGGAGACCATGATGCTGGACACCAAGGCCAAGGAGCTGGACGCGTCGGAGCGGCCTGAGATCATGGGTGAGCGCTGCGCGAGACGGCTGCTGCGCTCGCTGATCCTGACACACGTGCGCTGTCAGGGTTGCTGCCCGCCTCGCTGGAGGGCCTACGCGTGTTGGAGCTGGGGGCTGGCATCGGGCGCTTCACGGGCTTGCTTGCGCAGCGCAAGGCGAGGTCAGTGCACGCTGTGGACTTCATGCCGAACCTGATAGAGGAGGTGCGCCGCCGTGTGCCCTCGCTAGACGTGCGCCACGCGCGCGACTGCCCAGGACTCGTGCGAGCTTGCAGCGCAGCACAGCACAACGTTGCGCCACTGCTTGCCTCTCCACGTCAGCCTTTGCGAACCTGCCAGGTCCGCCTGCCAGCTCTGACGCCTGCGGCCCTATCATTTCAGAATGAGCGCATCCACGCGTGCCTGGGCAATACGTCGTTTGAGGCCGCTGACGTGATGGCCATGGAGTTTGCGCCCAGCTCCTACGACTTCGTCTTCACCAACTGGTTGTTCATGTATTTGAACGACGCGGAATTGGGCGCGCTCGTGCCGCGCCTGCTGCGCAGCTTGACGCCCGGGGGGCGGCTCTTCTTCCGCGAGTCGTGCAACAAGCAGAGCGGGGACCGCAGCCGCGCCTTCAATCCCTCCCACTACCGCACCGCCGACCACTACACGCAGCTGTTCGAGAGCGTCGTCGAGGCCGGCGGTGCGCGGCTGGAGCTGGAAAGCCACGGCTCCGTGAAGACGTACGTGGAGCTGAAGGGCAACCCCAACCAGATCTACTGGATGTGGCGCCGCGTCTGAGCTCGCGGGGCGGTTGGGGCGGGGGCGTGTTGGACCGCGCAACGCTGGGTGGGTGCGACCAGACGCACATAGATCTTCAAGATACATCCCAGCCCGCGCCGGCATCATACACCGCACGCATCGTGTCTTTCATCCGTCCTCCTCGACCACCGCCGTCCCACCAGCTGATGCCGCACGCACAGCTTCACGCAGAGACACCATCTCACGCTCCTCCAGCTCCATCCACTCCCCCGGCCGCAGCCCGCCCAGGGTGATGCCTGCGAACGTCAGCCTGTGCAGCTCCTGCACCTCGTAGCCGAGCGCAGCCGTCATTTTACGGATCTGTCGGTTGCGACCCTCACGCAGGGTGAACAAGAGCTCGCGCCCAGCCGCGCGCACGACGGTGCATGGCTTGGTGGCGGCCGTCAGCGGCTTGCGTGCGCCGTCCGACTGCGCCACGGTGGTGATGACCACGCCGCTGGCCAGCTGTGCCATGTCGGCGTCGCTCACGCGCTTGTCCGTGCGAACCCGGTACAGCTTCTCGTGGCCGTTGGCGCTGCGCAGCACCGCGTTGGGCACGCGCCCGTCCGAAGTGAGCAGCAGCAGGCCCGTGCTCTCCTTGTCCAGCCGTCCGACTGAAAACACGCGTTCGCCTCCCAGCTGCGGCGACAACACCTGGGCCAGACTGCCCGCGACGCGGTCGTCCATTGTGCAGGTCACGCCGGCCTGCTTGTTCAGCTTGAGGTAGCGGAAAGAGGACTCCAGAGGAAGCGGTGAGGCACTACTCACAAACACATCCTCCTGGTGCAGGTCCACCTGCAGCCTGCTCCAGCTTACCGGCTTGCCGTCCAGCCGCACGTCGTCGCCGGGCCGCACCAGCTGCCCCGGCTGCGCGGTGGCGCCGTTGATGGTCACACGGCCGTCAGCGACGAAGCTGTCCGACTCTCTGCGGCTGGCAAAGGCGCGGAAACACTTGTTCACGCGCACGCCCGCGGCCTCAGAGGTGGCGGGAGCAGGAGGCGCGGGTTGCCTCTGCTGCTGTGCGAGTGGGCTGGGGCGGGCGGGCTTCGGCATCACGCCGCCAGGCTTCAGAGGCGGCGGACGCTGCTCTGAACTCGCTCGGTAGGGGCCCGCAACACAGCGTCGCGGAAGAGGTGACAGCCCGGCCATCTCTTGCGGCTCACATGCAAGCGAGCGTGAGCTCAACAGCGGCACAACGGAGGGCGATAGATAGGACTTGACGGTTGAACGTTCGAATGATCGAATCGCACATAAATTGTCAGTAGCACGCCGCTCCCTGCTCCTCCACCCAAAGCGCCGCCAGGCCGAACATCACGCAGTCGACAAGGCCCGCACGCGTCGGCTCGTCCAGCGCAAGCGCGTGTGCCACGCATCCAGGCTGAGCAACGCAGCAGAGGAAGGCACGCGCCGCGGCTCTGAAGAGAGGCGGGAAGAGGTAGTGATTCTCGCGAGTCCAGTGGGTGGGTGGGCAGACCATGCAGGCCTGAACGACACCATCGTAGCTCCCGCTGAAGAGCAGCCCGCGCGCTGCAGAGAGTTTCATGAGGTGCACATCCTCCCTGTGCCTTGAGCCGAGCTCACGCATCAAGCGGCCGTCCACTGCGCTGAATTGGCGTACCCGTCCATCGGCGCAGCCGACAAAGAGCAATCCGTTGTGTGCCATCAGCGTGCGTGGAGAAGACGGCACCGCGATAATGAGGAGGCACTCGCCAGTCTCCACGTTCCAGGCGCGCACCATGCCACCGCCGCTGCCGCCGGAGGCTGAGAAGAGAGTCAGAGTGGCTCCACACGCCAAAAGCGTCACAGCCCGCCTGTGGCCGCGCATCACGCGCAGGCAGGCCCCCGTGCACACGTCAAAGGCGGTGACTGCTCCCGAGTCGCAGCCGCTGAAGAGGACATCGTTGTGTGCCAGCAGCGCCCAGACCACGCCGCCACTGTGTTGTAAATACTGCGTGCGCGCGCCAGTGCCGGCGCCGTAAACAGCCACGAACGCGCCCTCGGCGGTGGCCAGGAATGAGCGAGTGACAGTCACGCACGTGACGGTGTACGTCTCTGAGCGCAGGAGCAGGAGCTGTTGGCCGTCGCTGCAGCGCCAACCCCGCACGCTCCTGTCCTCTGAGAGAGAGAACATGGAGTTTGCAGTAGCGCCCGGGTGCAAGGACTTGACGGCGGCGCCATGGCCGCGCAAGCGCCTCATGCAGATGCCAGCAGTGGCAGGACTACAGCAGACTATGCCGCC
>Ga0208951_1001067_pt1 | contig 12360 bp, 18 predicted proteins | sample GreLakmeMI27MSRF_FD_187702 | JGI IMG/M metagenome (GOLD analysis project Ga0208951, IMG submission 187702) | Freshwater lentic microbial communities from great Laurentian Lakes, MI, USA - Great Lakes metaG MI27MSRF (SPAdes) | ecosystem: Environmental > Aquatic > Freshwater > Lake | place: Great... | reverse complement strand
TGGGACTCGCAACCGCTGGCCGCCAGCCCGCGCGGTTCAAGGATCAAGAAATGAGTGTTCGAGAGCTGTTCGCCCCGCGTTCTACCGCGTTAGTAGACCTCTAAATATAAGGCAACTTATAGCCGCAAAAACGCTTATAATAAGCTTATGATTGTCACGGATCCCATATTTGCCATCCCAGCAAAAAACGTCAGCATGTGTCCGCGTCTAGCAGCACGGTCGCTTAAAGCGGTCCCGGCTGTACTTGTATAATCTCCGCGACCATGCGGCGGCGGAAGTAGGGCATGTGGTTTTGGGAGAAGTTCAGCGGCGCTTGGCGCGCCTGGGAAAGCGGTCAGTCAGTGAGTTACCAGCGCCGCCGCCGCATTGAGCTGGCACTGCGCACCAGCCAGTCTGCATACTTGACCATGAAGACGCCACAGTCGCAGCCGTTGAGCTGCTGGGGAATGTCCTTGGGTGCCGACACGCTCCAGCTTTCGCACGCCCATGCCTCGCTCTGCTTGTGCTGCGCCTCGTCGCAAATGTAGCGCGCCAGGTTTCTCTGCGCAGGCGGGGTTAGCGGATGCGCTGCAGCGGGTGCGCGGCGGGCCACAGTTGCGCACCAGGCAGTTCTGGTCAACGCCCCCCAGGCTGTCCAGGTATGTGATCTCGCGCTGCTTGATGTCGATGACGGCAAGCACCCAGTGCATGGCCTGATGCACTGGGACGACTACGAGGTCGCAATCCAGGAGCTTGTAACCCAGTCGCTTCTCCGTCGTCCACCGGCTCACCAGCTTGAAGTTGTATTCATTCTGGTCCGCGAACAGCTTGTTGTAGAAAAAGGTGCTGTGAAAGTGCACGCGTGGGCGGTGGCCATCAACCTGCAGCTCGCGGTGCAGCAGAAGCGCCAGGTAAAAGTTGATCACCTCGTCATTTAGCCACCGCCCGTCATGCATGCACTCCATGTTCGCTCGGGTGACCTCCAGGTCGCCGAAACCTGGTAGGCGCTCGTAAGTCTAGGCCGGTTGAGTGAGAGGCGCACGCGCACGCGTGGTGAGCACCCACCTATAAAGGCACCCTGCGCAAGGATTTCCTTTGCGTTTCCACACGCCAGCGCGCTGCTGTACATCTCAGCCTGCTTCGCCGTGAGATCCGTTAGGCCCGTATCCACCTTCTTCACCTCCATCACAAGCGTGGGGCGCGAGAGGCTCAGGCTCTGCAGTGCTGCCTGCGCTGCCTCAATCTCGAGCTGCCGGCTGTTGGGGGGTGCGGTCAGCAGCCGCTGGGAGGCAAGAGCAGGCGCCTACCTGGAGGTGGCGGAGCCCACGGCCACGGCTCGCTGTGCACGCAGAGTCAGATACCGCATCTTGTCGCCGGCATCCAGCTCCGTGGCGCTCTTGGCGGCCGCGAGGCGCTTCTCATCCAACGTGCGCGTGTGCGAGCTGGGCGAGAGGAGCGAGTCTGGTGGCAAGCGTGAGCAGGAGAGGGCGGTGATGACGAGATGGCGCACCATCCAGCAGCGCTACACTGCTCGGGCGCGGCGTGAACGTGGGGTCGGGCACGACTGCTGGTGCCGCCTCTGGCCGCACGCTGCGGAAGTGCTCGATGTAGGCCAGCGCGTCCTTTACGAGCCGAGTCAGAGGATAAGCAGGCGAGGGCGCGAGGATACGCCGTACCGTGCTGCGCTGCAGGGGCACCACCGGGCGCAGGCTCCCTCCGAAGCCGTGGCTGGGTGCAGCTGGCGGGAGTGGCGTGCCGCTGTTGAGTGGTCGCGCCAACAACAGCGGCGCACCAGCCGTCGGCGGTGGCCACGCAGCGCTCGGCGCCGGCGACCCTGTGGCGGCAAGGCGAGGCGTGAGTGGTGAGGGAGAGACAGCCTCGTGTGCGTGCACCTGCAAGGCTTGTTTCCCGCAGGCGCGACGCGGGCACCCTCGGGTGCTGCCCCTGTCCGCTGTTGCTCATCAGGGGCCGCGCGCAGCCGAAGACCGGTCGGGGGCTCGAGCGCCAGAGCTCGGGCGACGTCTGCGTATGGCCGTGAGCACCAGACGCGAGCACAGTGCACGAGAACCTTGTACCTTCGCCACGCTGAGGCGCCGGTCGGGCGCCGAGGAGCCGGGCGTGAAAGTGGCCGCGAAAGATGAGCCAAAGATGCCTCCCGGCTGCGTGTCCAGGTAGGCAGAGCGAGTGCGCTTGGGAGAGCGAGCGTTGACGTCCTTGACCTCCTCTCGGCTGCGGACGCCACGCACCCACCCCCAGCAGAAGGTCATGCCACTGCACGGCAAGGTTCAAAACCACTGTTCAGGGCCGGCTAGCGGAGTTGGGTTAGTTTGGCCATCCGCCTCTGGGCCTGACGAACTCCGCGTTGTTCGTCGTACGAAAATGTACAACAGCCAACAACACAGGCTGGCGCTCCCTCGGCTAGACTATTGTATCGAAAGGAGTTGCACAGGAGCTGCGCCAGGACTGAGAACATCTCATCATGTCCTCACTCACAGCGATGCCGAAGGCTCGCGGCTCGCTGGCGTCGCGCGGCGCGCCTCTTCATGCCGCGCGCAGCATCGTCGCCCTGCCAGCAGTGCGCCGGGCGACCACGCGTCGGGGTGCGTGGCCGGCCAACAGCCAGATGTCGGCGACCGGGACACAGCGCCCGGCACTTCCGGAGCTGCTGTGTGCTCGCAGCCGGCTCTGCTGTGTCTCGTGCCGAGCTGTTGCCCGGCGCATGCCGTGAAAGCGAGGCTGCGAGAGCTCACGCGGGTGCCACGCGCAGGCGCACGACTCGCGCAGGCTGAGCTCTCGCGCCCGGCGGCTGCGGCCGGAGCCAGCGCGTCGGGGGTGGCTGAGAAAGGGTGCGCGGCCGCAGCCTGCTCCCGCCGCGGCACACGCTCACAGGCGTGCGCACACTTGCACAGCGCGCTCGTGGACTGGGAGACACTCGGCTTCGGGCTCACTCCGACGGCTGCCATGTATGTTGCCACCTGTGCGCGCGGCCAGGAGGTACGGCCTCCCCGCCTCCTGTGTGCTGCCGCTGATCGCTGAGAACGCTCTCTTGCTGCGTGTAGTGGACGCCGGGTAGCCTGCGGCCGTACGGCCCGCTGGAGATGTCGCCCGCGGCTGGCGTGCTCAACTACGGGCAAGGCTTGTTCGAGGGGATGAAGGCGTACCGCACAGTTGCTGGCCGCGTCGTCCTGTTTAGACCCGACCAGGTGCGTCGCGCGCCCGCAACGCACTGGGATGGGCTGACACGCGCCACCCGGCAGAACGCTGCCCGCAATGCAGAGGGCGCCGTGCGCATGAGCATGCCGCCGGTTCCGCAAGGCACGTGCTTCACTGGTGACCGCCCCTGCACGCCCTGACTGCGCTTTCTCTGCAGAGCTGTTTGTGAATGCAGTGAAGCAGATCGTGGTGGCTAACAAGGACTACATCCCCCCGGAAGGAAAAGTACGCCTGCCTGCCTTCCTCTTCGCCCCGTCCCTGACGCCCGCCCGCTTCGCCAGGGCTCCCTCTACATCCGCCCCTTACTCATTGGCACGGGGCCCATCCTGGGGCTCGCACCCGCGCCCGAGTATACCTTCGTGGTGTACGCCTCACCCGTGGCCTCCTACTTCAAGGTCCGCCCTCCCCGCTTTCGGCGCGCACGGCTTCGCGGCTGACGTCCAGCACGCGCGCAGGGCGGACAGCTGACGCCCATTGACCTGGTGGTGGAGACTGAGTACCACCGCGCGGCGCCGGGTGGCACTGGCGGCACCAAGTGCATCGGAAACTACTCGCCCGTCCTCAAGACGCAGCTGGAAGCCAAGGGCGCCGGCTTCTCGGACGTGGTGTACCTGGACGCGCGCGAGAACAAGTACATTGAGGAGGTGTCGTCATGCAACATCTTTGTCGTCAAGGGCAAGCGCATCTTCACGCCGGCGCTCAGGTGCGGACTGACGTCTGCACAACTGCCGTGAGTCAGGGCGTTGACACGAGTGCCTGCGCAGCGGCACCATCCTGCCCGGAATCACGCGCAAGAGCATCATCGAGCTGGCCCGCCAGCGCGGCTTCGAGGTCCAGGAGCGCGCCGTGACGATTGAGGAGGCTGTAGATGCCGACGAGCTGTTCTGTACGGTGCGCCGTTGCCAGCTGTGCACGCAATGAGCCCTGGACTGACTGACGCCCGGTCAGGGCACGGCCGTGGTTGTGGTTCCGGTGGGCAGCTTGACGCATCTCGGGAAGCGCAAGGTGTTCAAGGTGCGTTGCCTGCTGTGCTTGTGCTGCCGCCTGCTCTTGGCCTCACGCGGACACGCTGCGCACAGAGCGGCAAGGTTGGCGAGGTTGCGCAGGAGCTGTACAATGCGCTGACGGACCTGCAGTCGGAGCGTGCACCCGACTCGCTAGGCTGGCTCTTGCCCGTTGACGTGTGAACGACCAACCAATGCTAGAGTCTCTAGTGTTCAAGTCAAGGCTGCTGTCTTCCGCTGCGGTCGCGCACCGCCTTGCGCAAGTGTCGCAGATAGAGCTCCTGGGCGGCAGGCGAGGCTTCGCTGGCAGTTAGCGGGCAAGTCACGAGGCTGGAGGCTCCATCTCCACTCTGACGGCCCTCCTCTGCCTCGGCCAGGGAAAGCACGAGCTCAGCGCTCCAGCCACGCTCAGGCGCTTGTTTCCTGCGTCAGGAGCCAGCGCGTTAGCCCGTCCGTTAGCCAGTCCGTGTGAGGGGACGCACAGCTCGCCCTGCACCAAGTCAATCGCTCCCTAACGCGCGGCGTCAGAGGCTCAGTACGCGCCCAGCGTGCAGGCATGCAGCCCACAGGCGCCCCGCGCCTGCGTCATGTGATTGCCCACGAAGTTCGTTGTTGGGCCCGAGCGTGGCTTTTCATAGCCTGCGAGCGAGCCGTTAAAGGGGCGCGCGCGGGGGTGCCGCGGGCCGTGCACGCGCCCGGTTCGCGCTTGATCACCGTCCCGTCTGGCTGTTGCTCCAGCGCGTCGTAGCCACCCGAGGCACCGCAGGCTGCCTGCGTGTGTCCAGTCGCGTTCCCGTGTCAGAACCAACCACCGCCCGCCCACCCAAGGGCGCCGCTCAGGTGCCTAGCGCTCACGCCCCACGACAGGCACGTGCCTTGCGATACGCTCCGCCGTGCGGGTCCTTGGTCCATATTTGCGTGTAAGCGGTTCCGGTGACGCGTGCCACCGCCTGCTCTGCCATCCAAATGGGGCTGCCCTAGACGAAGGTGTTTCTTGAGGGCGCCAGAGGAAGGGAGTCGCAGGTTCTGACTTCTATTCTGCATACTTTTACCGTTTTACGGTTTCCGGGTTCCAATATCCATCAATCTGCAAGCCCAGGCCCGCTGCAGGTACGCGTCTACCAGATGTAGGGGCGGACCTCGCGAGTATATAAAACCTCACACCGCGTTGCGGTGCTCAATTACTGAAGAACAAACGTCGTGCGTCGGTCGAGCGTCGTCGTCGACTCGTCCTCCTCTCGAGTCGTCGACTCGTCGTCGTTGGGCACAAATTCTCCCTCCGCGAACTGGGTGAAGCGCCTGTGCGAGCGTGTTCTGTCAAACTGAGCTAATGGCTGCCTGAGTGAGGAGTCTGTAACGTGCGCCAGAGGAGAGGCAGCATGTGGGCCTGGTTCTGCTTCGCGCTGGCGCTGGTGATTGCGAGCGTGGTGTACCTGATTCGGGTGCGCTCGCCTCGGTTTGAGAGAACGCGAGGCAGACAAGCCGGGAACCTAAGCGGCGCTGCAACCCCACCCCCGCAGCGCCTGTCGGCGAGTACGGTGACGCTGGATACGAAGGTGGTGGTGTGCCTGGGCTGGGGCGTGTCGCTCTTTGTCCTCGCCTTGGTGCCTCTGGATGTGGTGGTGGTGCGCCCGCCGACCCAGCACGCCTGCGCCCTGTCGCAACGCCTTGCCGCTCACGGCCCGCACAGACGATGACGAACGCGGACCGGCGCAAGCTGTCCATTCTCTATGCCATCCCGTACTGGTCCACCCAGGTGCTCACCTGGCTCCTGCTGCCCCTCTACCAGCTGTACACGGATGCGGGCGACTTCACTGTGCGCGAGCGGCTGCGGACGAGCGTGAAGGAGAATGCAATGTTCTACGCTGTGCTGGCTGTGCTAGGCGTCGTCGTCGTACTGGGCCTGGTCATCACCAAGGGCATCACCGTCTCCGCCTTCGCCGGCGCGGCAGTCGCCTTTTCGCTCTCCTTTTCGGTGGCGACGGGCGTGCTGCTGATGGGCTACGGCTTCTCCGAAATCCCGCGCACCTGCTGGCTCCGCTCCAGCGTCGCCACGCGCCAGCAATGGTGCGAGCACCAAGTGGGCAAGCTGAGCGGCAAGCTGGAGGAGGCGCACAACGAGCTGGCCAAGGTTGTCTGGTCTGTGGACCAGATGTCAAATACGATGCCGCGCAGGCACCACCTGCGCTGGGCGATGGAAGTCATCGACGAGAGCATCAAAAAGAGTGCCGTCGCAGGCGTATCGCCCGACTCGGAGGACAGGGACGACGAAGAGTACGACTATGAAGACATCCACGTGCGTTCCCTCCATCCGCCGCGCGCGGCGCCGCTCACACGCTCCACAGGCCCTCGCGTCGTTGCGGCGCCGCCTGAACCGCGCACTCATCGCCTTCGATCGAGTGAAGCACGAGTACATGCAGGCGGTCGCTGACGCTGTCGAGGTTGGCGACATCGTGGGCTGCCTGACCAGCGGGGAGACCAAGTTCCGCTCCTCACTGCGCCCGCCGCGCACGGGGCGCCACGCGGAGCTGAAAGACAAGGTGGAGTACCAGTGGAAGGTGCACTCTCTGCTCACTGTGCCTGTTCGGAGTTCTCACGCGCGCGCGTCCGCAGTGTATCTATCGGCGCTACATGCTGCGCTTTCTGGCGGTGCTGTTTGCATTCACTTCCTTCATTCTTGTGCTGGCGGAGATAACAATCTGGTGTGCTTTCTCCGCCCCCGCGCATTCCCCGCCCACCGCTAACGCATACGCATCCTAGGCTGGTGCACGTGCCCTCACTGCAGCACAAGGACCTGTCCATCGTGTCGCTAATCATCGAGTCTGATGGCGGCACTGACCTCCCCACCAAGGTCATCGTGGGTCTGGTCCTCATGTACATGCTCGCCTGTGCCTACTTCACTGTCTTGAAGCTGGCCATGTTCAGTTTCTTCCACGTGGTGCCGGGGCACACAGACGCGATGAGCCTATGTCTGAGCGGGACGCTCTTCTGCCGCTACTCCTCCCCGCTCTGCTACAACTTCCTCTCCCTCCTCCCCATCGTGCACCGCAACGGGACGCAGAGCGTGTTTGAGCACGTCATGGGCAGCCACCTGCCACAGGCTGCGGTCCTCTTCAACGATATTTTCCCTGTCGTGCTGGGCGTCTTCTGCCCGATGGTCACCTTCGGGGTGCTGGACCGCATGAAGGGCTGCTGCAGCAAGAGCCGCTTCAGCATCAACGACGAGGGGATAGCAGACGAGACCACGTCCAAGGGGCGCTCCATCCTGGAGCGCGAGAAAGAGAGCATCCGCAACGGCGGGCGGCCTGGGGAGACGCACAGCGCGTTCACGATGCGGCGCAGGGAGCCCAAGAAGAAGAGCGGGCTGGAGCTCAACCGCTTCTTTGGGCGCGGCAAGAAGGAAGGGGCGGAGGACGGGGCGGTCCGGGAGGAGCAGCGCACCTCGCTCATCGTGGCTGAGCGGGAGGAGCGAGCGGGGCCGCCGATGACGCGGGCAGAGGAGCTCAAGGCGAGGCTCAACGCAAAGGTGGAGGCAGTGCGCGCTGGCGCCAGCGGCGGCGCCCCCGCCGCTGTGCCACCGCCCGCCGCTAGACCGGTCAGCACGCAGGCTGAGGCGCGGCCGCCGCCAGCGCCTGCGGCACGCACAGAGGCGCCCAAAGCTGACGCAGGCTCTCTCGACTCGTTTTTTGCGAGCCTGAAGCGCTGAGACCCGCGCTGTATCCAATCATTGACACCGCATACATGCTAGCAGTCTCCTAAGGCAGACTGGCGATGAGCTCGATCTCCACCTGCATAGGGCGAAGCTGTGAGCTGCAAGCGCACACACCAGAGCAAGCATGGGACCCGTGTCACCTTGGCGCCCAAAGGCAGCGCGGCGACGGCAAAGGTTGCGCGCGCGGGAGGGTCAGCGGGGAAGCGCTTGGCGTAGATCTGGTTCACTGCACCAAAGTCGCCGATGCTGGTCAACCTGCAAGGCTCGATATCTTAGCCTGAGGCTCAGACATTGTCTCGCCATTCGCAGTAAGGCGCACAGAATGGTAGTCTTCACAACGTCCGGCCAGGCGCATCCTGCAGCGACGAGAATGGCCTCCAGGTTGCACATCACCTGCTCCGCCTGCTCCTCCACGCCGTCGCCCACGAGCTTCATGGTCTGCGACGCGAGCGGACGTCACCCAGGCGAGCAGCGCTGCGTAGGCGAGCAAAGCTCGCCTGTGGGTGAAGGCCGATGGAGCCAGAGGCATAGAGCATCCCCTTGCACTTCACCGCCTGTGCAGAAGGGCGGAGAGTCACGTCACCGTGCTTCTGCACGGCCGCCTCGCAGAGACGTGCGCGCGCCTGCGAGTAGGGGCCCACGGCTGCAGGCGCCTTATCGGTGCGCACTACCTCCTTCTGCCCTCCAGCGGCTGCAGGGTGCTAAAAAAGGTGAGGCGCGCTCACCAGGCTGCGCCTGCGCAGTAAGAGCGACGCGCCTGCGGAGGCCATGGCTGCGGCGCGAGGCAGGTGACGCGGCAGCAAGCTGCTGCGCGCCGCGCCGAGGTGCTGGACGGGAAGCAGCGCTCGAGAGGAGAGCAGCATCCTACGGGCGTCGAGGTTTGTACGACCACTGTGCGACTGTACGACTTTAGAGTGCGGGTGCGCGTGCGGCGGAACTCGGGTCCCTGGACAGGGCACTTTGAGAGAAACATCTTGACGACCGCGGGCGGTGTTCCATCGAGTCGAACCTGTCGAACGAGGCAGTCCTCTCAGCCGCTCCGTCTTCTTATCCTCCGTCTCTCCCGCGAACTCCTGTCTCCTCGCGCTTGTTCCGGTTATGCTGCTTGGTCTTTGCACGGCTCGGGGGGGCGCAGCGCCCGCTAGGCGTGCGTCGCGCGCTGGCGCTAGCCGGCGCACTCAGGTGCACTGCAGGGCAGCAGCGGGAAAGCAGACGCTGCAGGAGGGCATCAAGCAGTTCTACGACCAGGTGTGCTTAGCGCTGTCCTTTCTCACCACCCACGGTTGGCCTAACCCGCGTTCAGAGCACGCCGGTCTGGCAGGAGGTGTGGGGAGACCACCTTCATCACGGTCTGTACCCCGGCGGCAAGGCACGCAAGGACCACCAGCAGGCGCAGGTGGGTTGTTGTCAAGTCCTGTCGCTCGAGACAGCTAGGCAAAAAGGCTCACAGATGCTCTTCCACAGGTTGACATGATCGACGCCTCCTTGGACTGGGCTGGCGTGGCCACTGTGACGAGTGTGCTGGACGTTGGCTGTGGGATTGGTGGCAGTACGCGTCACATCGCGCGCCGCTTCAGCGCTTCAGCTCGCGGCGTGACACTGTCACCAGTCCAGGTGGAGCGGGCGTCGGCGCTCACCGCGGAGGCCGGGCTTGCGGAACGGGTCAGCTTCCAGGTTGCCGACGCGCTTGAGCTGCCATTTGACGACAACTGCTTCGACCTGGTGTGGAGCCTCGAGAGCGGAGAGGTACGGCGCTGATGCCGTGCAGCGCATCATAGCACTCTGAAAGTCAGCGCCGCAGCACATGCCCGACAAGCTGAAGTTTTTGCAGGAGATGACGCGTGTGTGCACGCCAGGCGGACGCATCATCCTGGTGACGTGGTGCTGCCGCGCACTCGCTCCCGGCGAGAAGCTCAGTGCGGATGAGCAGACGCTGCTGGATCGCATTTGTGCCGCCTATTTCCTGCCTGCATGGTGCTCCATCGACCGCTACCGCGAAATTGCAGTCTCGCTGGGACTGCAGGGCATAAAGACGGACGACTGGTCCGCGGACGTGCAGCCCTTCTGGCGGGCCGTCATCGACACCGCGCTCACGCCCCGGGGACTGTTTGGTCTGCTAAAGTCTGGCTTGGGAACGATCAGGGGCGCGCTTGTGATGCCTCTCATGCAGCAGGGACTGCGACGCGGGCTCATCAAGTTCAACCTGCTCACAGCAACGAAAGCCTGACCGGCGGTGATGTTGCGAACGAGTCAACAACGGCCAGGGACAGGCACCTGGGCTCCCCACCGCTGCTGCCCAGCTGCCGTACGATGTGACAGGAGGTCGGACAGAGCCGACGACAGACGCACAGATATATGTCCAGTTCTCTTCCGCTCCTGCAGTCTGTGTGATAGACTATATAGTGTTTCTCCTGTGCTCAAGGAGCGTAGCCGGGCGCGGCGCGGCCAGGCATGCGGACAACGCACGCCTCTACGGTTGCACCCATGCACAGCTACCGTGCGCTCTTGCGCCAGCTGGGCCGCGCCCTGGCCCCGCCCCCCTGCCTGGGCAGCCCCGCACGGGGTGCTGCTGTTGTGTTGCCGCTGGCGGGAGGTCTGCGTCGGCTGGCGCACCGCCGCGCAGCCGCCCCGCCCCGCGTCGCTCCGGCGACGGCGAGTGCGGAGGAGGCGGTTGTAGGCGGGCAGTACCCGTTTGGAGAGGTTGAGGAGCGATGGCAGCGCTATTGGGAGATGCACGCCACCTTCCGCACGCCCGACGCCGTTGACACCTCGAAGCCTAAGTTCTACGCGCTCGACATGTTTCCTTACCCCAGGTACGGCGAGCGTAGGCTGCGCGGCCTCGCTTGCTCGCCTGGGCTGACGCGCTGTCACGTGCAGCGGAGCTGGCCTGCACGTGGGCCACCCCGAGGGCTACACGGCAACTGATATCATGGCGCGATACAAGGTACGGCGAGTGTGGCCACTCCCCTTGCTCCGTGCTGACGCCAGGCACAGCGCATGCTCGGCTTCAACGTCCTGCACCCGATGGGCTGGGACGCGTTCGGCCTGCCTGCCGAGCAGTATGCCATCGACACGGGCACGCACCCCAGTGCCACCACCCGGCGCAACATCGACCGCTTTCGGCAGCAGCTCAAGGTGAGCTGAGCTGAGTTGCTTTGCTCATGCTTTCCTCATCCACCGACTCACGCTGGCTGTGCCCAACAGTCTCTCGGCTTTTCCTACGACTGGCAGCGTGAGCTCGCCACGTGCGATGTGCAGTACTATCGCTGGACGCAGGCGTGTTTTAGCAGCTCTCTTAGCACCTCAGGCTGACGCGAGGCTGCCTCTTCAGTGGATTTTTCTGCGGCTGTTTGAGCGAGGGCTAGCCTACCAGGTGCGTCGCCCGTGTCGCTCGCGCCTGCAAGTCTTTCAACTCAATTTTCATTGTCGCAGGCTGAGGTTGCTGTGAACTGGTGTCCGGCGCTCGGTACCGTGCTGGCCAACGAGGAGGTACGTGCTGCGAGGCTGCACAGAGTCGGCGCCCTCACAATCGCGCGCTAGGTGATTGATGGCCTCAGCGAGCGCGGAAGCCACCCAGTCATCCGGCGCCCGATGCGGCAGTGGATGCTCCGCATCACTGCGTACGCAGATCGCCTGCTAGAAGACCTGGACGGCCTGGACTGGTGCGTCGCAGCGTACCGAGTGTGCACCTTTGCGCTGAACCCCACTCCTCCCTAGGCCCGAAAGCATCAAGGACATGCAGCGGAACTGGATTGGGCGCTCCATTGGTGTACAGCTGGGCTTTCAGGTTCACACGGGCGACGCTGCGGGGAAGACCATTGATGTTTTCACCACCCGGCCGGACACCCTGTTTGGCGTGACCTATTTGGTCGTGGCGCCTGAGCACCCGCTGACGCTCGCCCTTGCCACGGCTGATCAGCGGGGCGCAATGGAGGCGTACTTGGAGAGCGCGAGCCGCAAGAGCGACCTGGAGCGCACAGAGCTGAGCAAGGAGAAGACGGGCGTCTGGACGGGCGCCTTTGCGCGCAACCCCGCCACCGGGCTGGACGTCCCCATATGGGTTGCAGACTACGTGCTCGGCGGCTACGGCTGCGGCGCGGTCATGGCTGTGCCCGCTCACGACGCGCGCGACGCCGAGTTTGCTGCAGTCTTTGGCCTCCCCGTCCTCCCCGTCATCTCCGCAGACAGCGCGAGCGAGTCGAGGCTGCCATTCACCGGAACTGGCAAGCTGATGAACAGCTGCAACGAGGCTGCCGGCCTGGACTTGAACGGTGTGGGCCTGCGACTCTCGGCACGGTGTTCCTACCCTCACACTGGTCCACCCTTCTTCCCCTCCCAGGCAAGGCCAATGAACAGGCTGCCGACGCAGTCGCTGCATGGGCAGAGCAGCGTGGACTGGGCAGCCGTAAGGTCAACTACAAGCTGCGGGATTGGCTGTTTGCACGACAGGCG
>Ga0208951_1001059_pt1 | contig 12393 bp, 7 predicted proteins | sample GreLakmeMI27MSRF_FD_187702 | JGI IMG/M metagenome (GOLD analysis project Ga0208951, IMG submission 187702) | Freshwater lentic microbial communities from great Laurentian Lakes, MI, USA - Great Lakes metaG MI27MSRF (SPAdes) | ecosystem: Environmental > Aquatic > Freshwater > Lake | place: Great... | reverse complement strand
TGTTGTTTAGAATCTATATTATTTTTAAATAATATGTTTTGTTCCTCATTATAGTTTTCATTAATAAAAACCAATTCCTCAAGGCTATAACTATTCAATTTATCAATAACAATAGCATCTAATTTATTTAAATCGAATGTTTTTTCAATATACTGATTAATAATAGTACATAAATTAGAAATATTATAATTTATATGCTTATTTATATAGTCTGCTAACTCAGTATTTTCTTTAATAGTGATTATTTTTTCAAATAATTTTGAAACATTTGAGAGATTACTATATAATACAGCAAAATCTTTCGGATCTATTTTACCTAAGAAAACCTTGCGCTCTATTTTTTCAATATCTCTCACATTTAATAAATATTCTCTAATAATTTTATAAAATTCTGTTTTTATTAAATGTTCAGTGACATTATAACTATCATTCAAAATGTCAACATCACATAGCGGATGTAATAAGTCATAATTAAATTTTCGTTTTCCAGCATTTGTAATACTATTGTTTAAAAAATTGGCAACGCAACCTAATTTACCATTATGACGCTGGTCACTAATCATATTTAATTGTTTGAGAGAATGATTTGCCAATATTAATTTATTATTGACATTGTCAAAGCAAGGATAACTAATATTTTTAATTAATGAAGGATTGTGTTTATATATAAAATCAATTAAAAAACATAAACTTTGATTAGCAATACTATAATTTTGAAACTCGTGTTTCTCTCTATATGAACCTTGCCCATATATTTTATCAATTAATTCTTGTTGATATATTTGTTTTTCACAATTAAATGCTACCTTTTCAAAACTAATTATGTTACTTTTGTTTTCTTGTGTTTGTGTTTGTGTTTGTGTTTGTGTTTGTGTTTGTGTTTCATCTAAATAAATTTTATAAATTTTATGAGCATGAATATTGGCAAAACTAATAACATCATCAATATATGTATTTTTAATAGTTTTGTTATTATAAATGTTGCTTGTAATATTTGTAATAATTATTGCTTCAGTTGGATTATATATTGAAATATATTTTTCCAATTGGTCATATGTTGTTGGACTATTTAAGAATTGATGATAATATTCATAACTTACTATTTTACCTGTGAAAATATTTATAATATTTAATCCAATAGTAATAGTTTCTGTTTTAACTGACTTATTAAGTTTACTATAATGAATCCATATACATATTGTATTATTGCTTAAATTATTATTTACGTTACTATTTTCATTATTACTATCTTCATTACATAAACTATAATAATCATTATTATCAAAAAATGTTCCAGGAGAATATATATTCTCTAGGCAACGTGTAGTATTTTTTGTATCACTGGTTTGATCGTAAACTAAAACAGTATAACCATGCACTATCATTTTTTTAACATATTTATCTTTTTGTGCTAAGCAAAATCCGGCCATTACTACTTCATTATTATCTACAAAAGTATTTTTATTAGCAATAACCATATCATTAATTTGAGTAAAATCTAATATATTGCTTCCTTCATAAACATTTTTACCTTTTTTAATGGCATAACATTCATAAAAACTACCTACTTGCATTAATACTAATGTTTTTTCGCCATAAAGCTCTTTGTATTTTTTTGTGATGTCTAAATATTCTTTTACTAATGCCATATTATATTTTGTTATCTATTATGATAAGGAAATATATTTTTAAATACTAATGTTTAATATTTAATATTTAATGTTTTTTAGTTAATGTTTTTTTATGTTTCTTATGTTTTTTATGTTTTTTATATTTGCGTCGCTTTCTTGTGCCTCCGTTGTTTGCTAGTTCTGCTAGTTCTGCTAGTTCTAATTCTTCTTGTTCCGGTGTTAAAGTGACACTACCAGGAAGTGGTCTATTCATCAGACTTTGTATTCTTTCTGCATCTGCTAGTGCTGCTGCTCTTGCTTCCTCTTCTTGTATTATTTTTTCTAGTTCTGCTATTGCTTCATCTTCTTGTATTCTTTTTTCTAGTTCTGCTAACTCCTCTGCACTTAATTCTTTTGTTGTTGTAACAGGCTTTTTACTTTTTAAAAACCTACTAACAACACCTCCTCCGCCATGTTTAGATATAGTTGCTCGCGCTGCTCGTCGCGCTGCCACAATTTGTTTCCATGTATCTAAATATAATTTATATTTTGGATTTTCTTCAATTTCTTTAAGTTTTTTTTCAAGATACTTACAATTTTCATATTCTGTCTCTATACTTTCTTTAGATATTTTAAGTTTATCTAATTTGTCATCTAATTTCGAAACAAATTTGCGAAATCTGTCATCTTTTATAGCGTTTGGCATGGCTCGTTGTATTAAATTTGATATCTCTTCAATTTCACTATCATAGTTACTTAGTTCTTCTTTAAAAAAATTTTCGCGTCTTCTACACGCATTAATTTGTCTTAGAAGTATAGTTAAGTTTCTTTTATCTTCTGGTGTAATTGTTAGGTTAGCTGTAATTGTTGGGTTAGCATTTTTCAATTCATCATCAGAACCAACATTAACAATAGAAGTAGAACTTTTTTGACCTGGTGACATACTCAATACTCCACTTTTACTTCCACTTTTACCTTTTTTCCGTTGTGTTAAACTTTGAGGTTTTGGGGAATCTCTTTTTCTGAAACTTGAAAACATCCTACTAAACATGGATGACGACATTTTATAGTTTATATATATATATATATAAAATATAAAATATAAAATATAAAATATAAAATATAAAATATAAAATATTTAGTGTCCTTTTTTTGAAACAACAGAACCACCTCCTCTAACTCGTGATAAAACATTGTTTATTAAATTTATATCTTGGTTTTTACCATTTAATTGAATGTAATCATTACTATCTTTTATACGCATTGATGCTGTTCCAATAGTAGATAATCGTAATCTTTGTATTCTTAAATCACTACTTGTGTTATTTAATGGTTTTCCATAAATAATAGATGATGGTTTTCCTAAAACGGAACTATAATCAATATTTTTATTTACATTACTAGGATTATGTGAAGAAAAATTATATGCTCGTCTTCCTAATATAAATGTACTAGTTCTGTCTGAAACATTACTACCATTAGAAGGCATACTTTTAGATGTGGACATTTTATATATACTTTAAATAAAATAAATTATATCATTTTCATTTTCATATTCATATTCATATTCATTTTAATATTCATATTAATATTTTGTCTAAATTTATTAATAGTAGTATTAAATGAAAAAATATTATTACTCATTCTTGCTAAATAGGATATATTTTTATTATCTGTATTTAAAATAGTGTTAAACTCAGTAAATATTTGGGGTGTTTCTTTAACGACTGGTTCAACGACTGATTCTACAACCGGTTCAACAACTGGTTCTACAACTGATTCTACAACCGGTTCAACAACTGGTTCTACAACTGATTCAACGACTGGTTCTACAACTGGTTCAACGAGTGGTTCAACGACTGGTTCTACAACTGGTTCAACGAGTGGTTCAACGACTGGTTCTACGACTGGTTCAACAACTGGTTCAACAACTGGTTCTACAACTGATTCAACAACTGGTTCTACAACTGGTTCAACAACTGGTTCTACAACTGGTTCTACAACTGATTCAACGACTGGTTCTACAACTGGTTCTACAACCGGTTCAACGACTGGTTCTACAACTGATTCAACAACTGGTTCTACAACTGGTTCTACAACCGGTTCAACGACTGGTTCTACAACTGATTCAACAACTGGTTCTACAACTGGTTCTACAACTGGTTCTACAACTGGTTCAACGACTGGTTCAACAACTGGTTCTACAACTGGTTCTACAACTGGTTCAACAACTGGTTCAACGACTGGTTCTACAACTGGTTCAACGACTGGTTCTACAACTGGTTCTACAACTGGTTCTACAACTGGTTCAACGACTGGTTCTACAACTGATTCAACAACTGATTTACCGAGTGGTTCACCGACTGGTTCTACAACTGGTTCAACAACTGGTTCTACAACTGATTCAACGACTGGTTCTACAACTGATTCAACAACTGGTTCTACAACTGGTTCTACAACTGGTTCTACAACTGATTCAACGACTGGTTCTACAACTGATTTACCGAGTGGTTCACCGACTGGTTCTACAACTGGTTCTTGTTCTACAACTGGTTCTACAACTGATTCAACGACTTGTTCTACAACTGATTCAACAACTGGTTCTTGTTCAACGACTGGTTCTTGTTCAACAACTGGTTCAACGACTGATTCAACGACTGATTCAACGACTGGTTCTACAACTGGTTCAACGACTGATTCAACGACTGATTCAACGACTGGTTCTACAACTGGTTCAACGACTGATTCAACGACTGGTTCTACAACTGATTCAACAACTGATTCAACAACTGATTCAACAACTGGTTCTACAACTGGTTCTACAACTGGTTCTACAACTGGTTCTACAACTGGTTCAACGACTGGTTCTACAACTGGTTCAACGACTGGTTCTACAACTGGTTCTACAACTGGTTCTACAACTGATTCAACGACTGGTTCTACAACTGATTCAACGACTGGTTCTACAACTGATTCAACGAGTGGTTCACCGACTGGTTCTACAACTGGTTCTTGTTCTACAACTGGTTCAACAACTGGTTCAACGACTGGTTCTACAACTGATTCAACGAGTGGTTCACCGACTGGTTCTACAACTGGTTCTACAACTGGTTCTACAACTGGTTCTACAACTGATTCAACGACTGGTTCTACAACTGGTTCAACGACTGGTTCTACAACTGGTTCTACAACTGGTTCAACGACTGGTTCTACAACTGGTTCTACAACTGATTCAACGACTGGTTCTACAACTGATTCAACGAGTGGTTCACCGACTGGTTCTACAACTGGTTCTTGTTCTACAACTGGTTCTACAACTGGTTCTACAACTGATTCTACAACTGATTCAACGACTGGTTCTTGTTCTACGACTGATTCAACGACTGGTTCTTGTTCTACGACTGGTTCAACGACTGGTTCAACAACTGATTCAACAACTGGTTCAACAACTGGTTCTACAACTGGTTCAACGACTGGTTCAACGACTGGTTCTTGTTCTACAACTGGTTCAACAACTGGTTCTACAACTGATTCAACGACTGGTTCAACGACTGGTTCTACAACTGGTTCAACAACTGGTTCAACAACTGGTTCTACAACTGGTTCAACGACTGGTTCAACGACTGGTTCTTGTTCTACAACTGGTTCTACAACTGGTTCAACGACTGGTTCAACGACTGGTTCTACAACTGGTTCTACAACTGGTTCTACAACTGATTCAACGACTGGTTCTTGTTCTACGACTGGTTCTACAACTGGTTCAACGACTGGTTCAACAACTGGTTCTACAACTGGTTCTACAACTGGTTCTACAACTGATTCAACGACTGGTTCTACAACTGGTTCTACAACTGGTTCTACAACTGATTCAACGACTGGTTCTACAACTGATTCAACGACTGGTTCTACAACTGGTTCTACAACTGGTTCAACGACTGGTTCAACGACTGGTTCTTGTTCTACAACTGATTCAACGACTGGTTCTACAACTGGTTCTACAACTGATTCTACAACTGATTCAACGACTGGTTCTTGTTCTACGACTGATTCAACGACTGGTTCTTGTTCTACGACTGGTTCTACAACTGGTTCAACGACTGGTTCTTGTTCTACGACTGGTTCTACAACTGGTTCTACAACTGGTTCTACAACTGGTTCTACGACTGATTCAACGACTGGTTCTACAACTACTTCTAAACTAGGAGAATCTTCCATATTTATAATATAAATATAATATTATAAATATAATAAATTATTTTTTAAATGATTTCAACTATTTACAAAAGTTATTTTCTAACTCTATTAATAGCATGTTGTGATTGTGAATTTGCTGCTCCTCCATAACCACTATCATTATAAGTTTTATTTATAGCTTGTAATTTTTTAAATCTAATATAGTCAGAACCATCATGAACAAATTTAGGATTTCCAGAATACATTGCGTTTCCATCTTGACTAGAAATTCCGTCTCCCCTAACTTGAACACGTGATAAATTATTACCTCCAACTTGATTAGGTAGTCTTCCATATTTAATATTAGTGGGTTCTATATTATTAGTAACAACATCACCAGCATTAAAAGCAGTTCTAAAAGGTCCTAATATATTTTGTGAGTAAAGTAATGGAGATGTTCCTAAACCATCAATTTTCATATTTCCAAAAGCCCTTGTTAATTGTCTGCGACTTACTGCTCTGTCATTACCGCCTTCTATATGTCCGTGTAACATAGGTTGTTTGCCTATAGGATTTCCACCTAATTGACTTGGAGTGAAAGACAAAGACATAATATATATTATAAATAATTATTATAAATAATTATATTTATTAAAATAGATTTATTATTTATTAAAATAGATTTATTATTTATTAAAATAGATTTATTATTTATTAAAATAGATTTATTATTTATTAACTTATATTTATTAAAATAGATTTATTATTTATTAACTTATTAAGAACTCTAATTACATTAATAATGTTCTTATTCTTAACATTCGCGAAGAATAAGAAGTATTAGCAATAGGTTTTCCATAAACAATAGATGTAGGTTTATTTAAAACTAAACTATAATCCAAATTTTTTTTAGAATTTCTAGAATAATATGAAGAAAAATTACAAGAATTACTATTTGAATCTTTATATGTAAAATTCATATATATATATTGTAATAATTTAAATATAATAATTTTATAATTTTATTATTTTATTATTTTATTATTTTATTATTTTATTATTTTATTATTTTATTATTTTATTATTTTATTATTTTTCTTAAATAATCAAAAAAAAAATATAATTTATACACATATTCACACATATTCACACATATTCACACATATTCACACATAATAATTTATTCACACATAATTCGCGGAGCAACATTCATTGTTATTAATTCTTGGAACATCAGTTTACAAGCATAAGGTAATTCAACATATTTAAAATCATTTCTATTGCTACAAGTATTACAATAATGAATATGTTCTTTATTGTTAAATGAAGCAATCATTCCACATTTATTACATACAAATACACTAAATGCATCAGAAGCATCATAAATTCTACCTTTAGTAAATCGTGATGCTCCATGCGAAATCATACAATCACGCTCCATTTCACCAAAGCGTAATCCACCATCTCGCGATCTGCCTTCGGCAGGTTGCCTTGTTAAATTTACCATAGGTCCGATTGACCTACTATGTTGTTTATCATTAACCATGTGTTTAAGACGTTGATAAAACGCAGGACCAATAAATATATTCATAGTCAATTGCTCACCCGTTAAAGCATTATACATTAATTCATTTCCTTTTGATTCATAACCCAATTCATTTAATTTATCAATAATAGTAGAAATTTCAAAATCACCAAAACTTGTTCCATCTCCAAATAATCCTAATTCAAGTAAGACTTTCCCCAATAGTGTCTCTTTTAATTGAGCAATAGTCATTCGACTAGGAATAGCATGTGGATTAATAATAATATCGGGTTTTAATCCGTTTGCTGTAAATGGCATATCTTCTTCCGGAATAATATTACCAATAGTTCCTTTTTGTCCATGCCTGCTTGAAAATTTATCACCAATTACTGGTTTGCGAAAATTTCTAATACGAACTTTACAAAAATTGTATCCATCACCATTCGATTCAACATAATTCTTATCAATATAACTTTCTTCATGTGTTCTATATGAAATTGAACCATCGCTATATTTCATTGTTTTTGTAAAATCATTTTTATTTTCTTTAATTGGAATAACTTTTCCGATAATAATATCCCTATCCTCTATTAAACTATTTTCAGGAACAACACCTTGATTGTTTAATTTATCATAATTTGCAAATTTAATATTTTTAGTTTTTGTTTTATCAGGTTTACACCTCATTTCTTCAGTGCCAAAAAGTTTCTTATCTTCATCTTTCTCTGTGTGATAAATAGTTGCTAAAAATAACCCACGATCAATTGCTCCTTTATTAAATAATAACGAGTCTTCCTGATTATAACCAGTATGACTCATAATTGCTACTATTACTTGTTGTCCAGATGGAATATTATTTAACTTAATAATATTCATAATGCGCGTTTCGACTAATGGACGCATTGGATATGTTAACACATAGGCTGTTTTATCCATTCGATTATCATAATTAGTTACATACATACCAATTGCTTGCTTACCCATTGCGGATTGATATGTATTACGAGGTGATTGATTAGAGTCAGGAAAAGGAATACACGATGCCAAAACTCCAAAAATAGTACTTGGATGAATTTCACAATGACTATAATGATAAATATTACTACTATTTGGGTTATGTAGATCACTTACTCTCATAGCAATCATTGCGTTATTTTGTTCATATGAATCTACATATTCAATAATAGAATCCTCTAATTCAATAGCAACAACTAAGTCGTCCCAATTTAATTCACCACATTTAACTTTTTGAATAATAGTATCACTATAAGCAATTTTATTATTTTTAACTTTTAATAAAGGACGCGTAATACGTCCAGCATCATTACAAACCCTGATTTCTTTTAATTTACTATTAAATATAATGGAAGTATAAATATTAATGATGCCCTTATATTTTTTCTCTTTTAAACTAGTGTAAATTTGTTGGGGATCCTTTGTTACTCCTACCCATGAACCATTAATAAATACTTTCACATAATCATCTAGATCTTTATATGAACCATTATAAGTATCAATATTAATAATACTAGGTAAAATATAATCGTAAAGTCCTGAACTATTAGAGTTAATAGTAATATGTGCTAAATATGCTAAATTTTTAACTATTCCAATAGATTGACCCTCGGGTGTTTCTGCCGGACATAAAAATCCCCAAGTAGAGTTATGTAATCTACGTGGTGGAACTAATTTTCCACTTTTATCAATTGGTGTATTTACACGTCTTAAATGACTTAAACTTGATAAATATGTTAGTCGGTTTAATACTTGCGCAACTCCTACCTTATTACTATTGATTTGTTTAATACCGAAATCTCCTGTTGCTAATGCTCGCTTAATACCTTGTTCAATAGTAGTTGATTTAATAATTTTATAAATATTTGTTTTTGTAATTATATTTTCATAATCATCATTGGATTTCCACGATCCAGTATTAATTTCACGAATAATTTGCTTTTTCATATCCTTAACGAGTTTATTAAAGTAATTTCGCAATAAATTATTTAGCAATGGTCCTGTTAAATCTACGCGTTTATTAATATATGAATCCCTATCACTTTCTAGTAACCAACCAAATGAAGTTTGAAGTAAAATATTTGTCATGTAACCAAGCATATAGATTTTCTGTTTTTCTGTCTTACAATGTGGGAAAATATCATTATTTAATACTTCAATAGCAAACTCATGCTTTTTTTTAAAACCTGTTTCTTTATCCATATTCATAGGAGTATAGATAACATTGGCAACAATATATTTAATGGCTGCTTCTTGTGATACAACTTTATTGGCTTCAATAATTGATGCTTTTAATGAAATTAGCATTTTTTGCATATTTTCTTTAGCAATATTAAGCATAATTAATTCACAAATTTCTTTATCACTAATAATATTATATGCCCTAAACATAATAAATAATGGAATTGGAATTTTAATGCGTGGAATTTGTAAATAAAGAGCATTACCATAACCATTATTTCTTGATGCGATTAAAATATTAATTTGCTTTGGTGAAATACATTTCCAATCGGGAATACACTTCATTTCTGCTTTCCAAGACCATTTATTATTGTTTTTTGCAATATTATAACAATAAATTTGATTTTCGGCTGCTCGTTCTTGACTAATACACGTTTTTTCTGAACCATTAATAATAAAATATCCCCCAGGATCCATATAGCATTCGCCTGTTTCATTATGATTTAAATGTTTATATTGATTTAATACACAAAGATCTGATTTTAACATAATAGGAAGTTTTCCAATATGGACATTTTTAATCTTTTTTTGATAATTTAGGACATTTTTATAATTTTCGCCATTACGTACAATATATTTAATATTTAAATCAATAGTCATTGCTGATGAATATGAAAAGTTACGCAAACGAGCTTCTTGTGGAAACATAAGTTTTGTTGAACCATTATTTTCATAAATTTGTGGACGATATATTGAAAAATTCTCAAATGTAATTTCTATTTCCAATCTATATAAATTTAATTCTTTAATAAAATCATGTTCAGAAGCAATAATTAATGGATTAAACATTTCTATTGTTTGTTGAATTTGATTATTTACAAAGTAATTATATGATTCTAATTGGTGCTTAACCAATTGTTTAAGATGCTTGTGCTTAAAATATGCTTCAATTAGAATCCATGGAATTTCGGAATTATGAATTCCATTGCTTGGACTTTCTTTATTGGGAATTTCCGGATTCGGAATTTGTGTAGTCATAATTTATATTGATTATAAAACTTTAATATTTTATAAATCAATTTTTAATAAAATGTAATTTTTAATAAAATGTAATTTTTAATAAAATGTAATTTTTATAATACAAAAATTGGTTAATAATTTATATTTAAAATATAAATTATTACAAATAATATGAGTACACAAAAAATATTACAAATAAATCCGGAGTTATTTAAATTTAATGGTAAAAAAAAGAGTTTAAAGGCAAAAGAAAAAAAAACTAAACCTATTCTGGATAAAACACAATCATTAAAATCTAATAAATTAAAAAAGGAATTATTAAAAAAAGTAAAAGATTATCAAAAAAACAAAGAAACAGAAGTCATAAAAGACGAAAAGAGCAAAGAGAAAAATGAGGTTATGCCTGAATCTAATTTATTTGATTCAAAAGATTTTGAAAATAATGATTTTGAGAGGGAATTTAATAAATCTCTCACATTTTTACATGATTTATCAAAAAAAAACAAAGATAAAAATAAAAAGAAAACATTGAAATTGACAAGCACAGACATAAATATTGAGATTCCTAAAGATAGTTTAATATATAATTCGGTTAACGAACCCAATTATGGTTGCTTAAAAAATGGTTCAAAACCCACATTTAGAGAGTTAAATAAAACACAAAAGCACAATACAAATACTATAAATACTATAAATACTATAAATACTATAAATAATGGAAAAAGACTACAACTAGCATTAGAAAATAATACATATTATGATCATTCAGAGTTTCATAATAAATATCAAACAAACAATGCTATAACTAGTGAGACTAACAAACCCAATATTGACTTGAAAATAGCGGAAAAAAAATCACAAGAAATAGTTAGTGCTGTTAATCTCTCAAATAATAAACTGCTTAGCAAAGTAAATAATCAAATAACTAATGAAATAATAACTTCTCCTTATGATTACACTGATAATTATTTTGCTAATAATAAAGAACAAGTTCCAACTAAAGATGTTATAATTAATGATGTTTTACCTAGTGAAACTATTCAAATTAAAGATGAAGAGTCAAAAGAAGAGTCAAAAGAAGAGTCAAAAGAAGAGTCATTTATTCCAAAATTACGCAGAATTACAAGAACATATAAGTATAAATTAGGAAAAAAGAAAGATAATAAACATATTGGATTGCTTATAAAAAATAGAGAGACACAAAAAAAAATAAAACAAGAAGTAGCACAATTAAAACAACAACCTATTCAAGATGTTAAAAACTTTTTACGAGAAAAAAATTTAATAAAATTGGGTTCGCAAGCGCCCAATGATGTATTACGAAAATTATATGAAGATAGCGTATTGTCCGGGGAAATCACAAATACAAATAATAATAATTTGGTTCATAACTATTTAAATGATTTATAAATTAGTATTAAAAAATAAAAAATAAAAATAACTATTATTTCTTAAATACTAATTTAAATATTATTAAAATCAAAAATATTGAAAATCCAACATAATAAATTTTAACCAATAATTCATCTTCAAAATTGAGTGCTTTTTCTATATTTATAGAATCTAACATTTTATCAATGTCTGAGAAATTTTGTATTTTATCGATATTTTGTTTTATAATATTATCACTTATAGTAGGTTCATTGTTATCATAATTTTCTCTTGCTGGACCTGGCATATTTTCTAGCGTTGGCATGGTTGTTGGAGGTGGTGCGGTTTTTATAGTTGGAATAGTTATTACTCCATCACTAAAATTATCTGGTTTTATTCTTTTAAGGTCATCAAGAGCAAAATATAGTGATGGACTATTTCCACTATAGTTTCTTGTGCCTCTAATACCATCCATATCATAGTCAATCAAATGACATT
>Ga0208951_1001058_pt1 | contig 12400 bp, 12 predicted proteins | sample GreLakmeMI27MSRF_FD_187702 | JGI IMG/M metagenome (GOLD analysis project Ga0208951, IMG submission 187702) | Freshwater lentic microbial communities from great Laurentian Lakes, MI, USA - Great Lakes metaG MI27MSRF (SPAdes) | ecosystem: Environmental > Aquatic > Freshwater > Lake | place: Great... | reverse complement strand
TTGGCTGCATAATTTTAATCTAGACTTATCTGTAAGAATTGGTGTTCCAGCGTCTGTATTAAAAATATCAGTTTTTGTATCTAAAATTACAGTTTCATTTCTATCTTTATTATTTACTATATAGTTTTGATTATAATTAACTATTCCGCGATCTAAATAACGAGAATCATTTATTTTTCTTCTTCTATTATTTGGAGCAGGCGCATAAAATTTATCATAAGTACATACTGAAGTTGATTGCAATGCATATTGTTGCCATGCTGATACAGCTTGAATTAATTTAACAAGTTGCTCGCAGCCATCTGATAAATAACCTACATACAAAGGATTTCCCATTGTAAGTAATACAAATTTAAGTACACCATTATTTTGATCTTGATCTCGATATACTGTTTCTATATAACCGCTACTTGCACCACCTGTAGGATTAGACGCACCTGTAGCATAAGTTATGTTTAATAAATTTTTTGCACCTTGAACTAAAGATGCAATACCTTGATTTTGTCCAGTAATTGCATCAACCATACCTAGCCCTGCTAAATTAGAAGCGTTTTGTTCAACAACATTTGCGGCATTATTAGCAATAACATGTCCAACAGCAAGTGAACTTCCTAAACTATTAGCTAAACCAAAAATAGGTGAGCCTCCTGCTGAAGTAACTTCACCACTTACATATTTTTGTTCACGTGTACCATTCATTTTAGCTGTAGCATAACTAATACCTGCAATAAGTCCAGCAATCATAGTTAAATCTTTAACTAATTTATGTTTAGGGTGACCATCTACTTCCATATAGTTACCTCTTGCTTTTCCATACATTGTACCATATATTTTTATTTCATCATCTATTAATACAGGCCTAGCAAACATTGTATCTGGTGAATGAAATGTAAAATGTCTTTTACTATAACTAGAATTAGGAGTATAATTTGTTAATCCACCTATTAATTCATAACTTGTAGGATTGCTATTAGATGATATAAATGGATCTGCATTTAAATCATTAAATGGATAATTTGCATATAAAACTTCTTTACCAGTAATAAGTGATGGTGCAGTATACTTAAACATATTGTTTATCATTCCTTTATACAATACTGACTTGTGACCTGCTCTTTTACCTCTTAAAATTTCATACCCTGTTATTCCTGGAATTAATACACCATTGTTATCAACAGGCGGATTTATACCTTGAAATCTAACACCCATTATTCTAATTATAGGCTCATCATCTTTATAATGGTTTGTAAATGTGGTAGCTGTACCACCAGTAACAATTGTATTATCTGGAAATTTATGATGTCTAATATGTTTTCCACATAAATCCCAATCTGGTCTACCGGGTATATCAGCATTCCATATATCAGGTTTTAAGTCATCATATCTTTCAGTAGACTCCCAATACCCCATTTTTCCTTCAGCAATAACAGTTCCTCCATCACTTAATTGAACTGGTGCTAAAGAAGAAACAAATGCTGTATTATAAACTTCAAAAACTCTTGGCGTATATGCGGGTGTTTCAATATCATTTAATGTAAATGGACATGGCGCTAATTCATTTATAGTTAAAGATGCATTGTTGTCTTGAGTTAACGCAAAATTTCCATCAGCTCTTCCAGGTATATGATATGATGATGATTTATCTCCAGTATCATATATCCATCTAATAAAAAAAGAATATACTTCATCGCGCATGTAACCAATGTTTGTTCCTCCATTTTTATAATATGTATTTTTATATTCTACAGATTGCCAAAATGTTTCAATTTGATTAGCTAAAGGTTGATAATTAAAATCAAACTTATTAATAGGACCAACTCTTACAGCATAACTTCCAGTTTTATATATAGCAGTAGTTTTGTCTGGCACAGGTGTCATTATAGTTAAATCCGCTAACGGAACTGGATCTAAAGCATTATCAATATAATCATAAGATATTTTAGTTTCTCTAATACTATATGTACCCATTAGTGTTTGAACACTTTTTTCATTTACTACGGCTATCATAGCAACTTGAAAGTAATCATATCTTGTGTCAAGATTTTCTAAATTAACTTCAATTGCAGCATTTGAATTACTATGAGAAAATAAAGTTAAATAATTAGATGGGATTAACCAATCACTTACTTTTTGATTTCCAAGCATGTATGCTATTTGTACTTGATATGTTCCATTATATAATTGACCAACACCAGTACCTTTTGTTAATGTAACTTTAGGGGTATTTAATAAAGGGTCTAATCTAATTGCATCACAATCTAAAACAGTTGTATCAGTACAAGTAGTACAATCATTTAAAGTAACACAATTTTGTATCCAAGGAACTTTTGATAAATTTAAAAATCTTGATAAATTATAACCATCATCCCAATAAATAGTAAAAGAACAATCATCTGATGGTTTTGAAATACCTATTATTAAATAATCTGAATTAAAATTTAAACATGGACTGTTAACAATAACACTATAAGTACAATTAGTTTCTTCAAACATACCTATTTCGCTACTAAAATTATTTGTAGAAAAAATAACCCACTTATCAGCTTCAATAAATATAGAACCAATAATTACATAAGGTGCTTGAGTACAAAAAAGATTAGATGGCTCTGTACTTAAAGTTCCTAAATCGCCTTTAACTGAATTATTAATTGCATTTCTTGCATATGACCAAGATGATTCAGGTAAAAAAGGACCTGTTGCATCAGTAACAAGAGACGAATTAAAAAGTGATTGATTCTTAAAAGTTGAACCTGCATTATTTTTTGCCATTTCTAATATGATTTAAACATATTAAAATAATTATGATATTGCGCTTTTCTATTAATTTCCCAAATTCTGCGTAACTCACCAAAATTAGGAGTATTAACATATGAATAAGCATTGTTTTTAGCTTTTCTTAAATTTGCATCTGTTAGTTGTAATTGTAATTGAGTTACATCTTCACCATTCATAATCATATTTTCTAAAATACGAGCTTTAATAGAATACTCATAAAAATCATTTAATAAATCATGATCAGGAACTAATAAATTTCCATCATCATCTTCCATCATTCCTTGATAGTTTATATACAACTTTCCAGTTTTAAAAGATGTGTATATAAAATTATTTGACAAGTAAGCTGTATTTGGTGATTGATAAGTTCTATTTGGACAATCTGGATCTACAACATCTGCACTATTAATAATTCTAATAGGATGCATTTCTTTCCAAGTTTTTGTATAAAATTGAAATTTTTGAACTAAAACATTATAGTTACCATCACAATTTAATGTTACAGGACTTACTGGTTTACAAGAACAACTTTCAAATTTTACACCACATGCACCGCAATCACCACATGCTAACGGATGAGGTACATTACATGGTGGATTTACAACTTCTGTTGTTACAGTCGGTGTTGCACACACATTAGGATCTGTCCAAACACCAGGATTATAAATAGGGCCTAAATTAATACTTTCTACATGTGTTCCAGATATAATAGGTTCTATTATACAATGACTAGATAATGATAATGCAAAATTTAATACATTAAAGTTATTTGGAAGTTTTGCTTTACCTTTTTCAATATCTAATACACATTGTTTTGTTTGAAAGATTCTTAATCCTAATTCTGCATTACATTTTTTTGCAACTTTAATAAATTCTTGCGGATTCATAAAGTCATTTAAATATATGCGTTTTAAATCAGATTGTAGTTCTGCTAAAAGCTGATCATATGTTCGATATTTAAAAAAAGTATGTGACATTTTATCTTAATAAGTTTTTTGAATCATCTGCTGTGTCTTCTGGTATTTTAAATAACATACCTAAATCTTGAAATACTAAACTTTCTACTTCTGAAAAAAGATAATCTGGTAATTTTAAAGTAGAGTCTTGAGCTAAAGCACAATCATTTTCATCTGTGCTGCAATAACCACTTATTGAATCTTCAAACATTCCTTCTACAGAAACAGCATCCCACAAAATATTTGGAAAATATAAATAACCATTTTTATACCAAAAATAATGTGTTTTATTATATTTAAATGTTGTAGACAAAGCCATAGATACATATACAGCAGCAACACATTGTTGAAATATATCTGAACCATCAATAGAAGAAACTACTCTAAGTAAAGGTCCATCTGTACCAGTCATTAATGTAGGTAATTTTTTCTTAGTTCGCATTATTTTACAACCTGTTTTAATTCTAGCACAATCAGCTTCTATTTTATCTATTTCAATTAATTCTACATAAGGAATTGTTTCAAACAATGATTCATTAAGCATTAATTTATCTTCAACATCTTTTCTGTGAAGTATAGCTTTACTGTGTTTTAATAAAAGACTATGTATATATCTATCAGTAATAAACGCATCATCATTTACTGCTTTAATTAAATTTCTTAATCTAGATATTGCTTCTCTATTAGTTGTCATAATTATATTATAATATCTACAGTTGATTTGTAATTAACTTTTAAACACCTAGACCAATTTTTTTTAAAATAACTACTTGCAGTTTTCCTAAATGACTGTAAAGGATTAAAAGACATTACAGAAGTATTTTTAACCATTGTTCTTATTGTTTTATTCATGTAAACAATTCTCATTAAATTATTATCAGTTTCCCAATTTTTATGATAAACCATCTTGCCTTCTTTTTTTGAATTAGCATAGTCTATAGGTTTGTGTTTAGGTCTACCTGCATTATTAATAAATAAAGCTCCTATGTTATTAGGTAAAACAACGCCATAAACATTGACCATTGTTTCTTTAGCAATATTTGAGTTGAAAGTTCTCATAATTTTAATTATATCAGTTTTTTTTAAATTATAATTTGGATAAAGTTTATTAAATTCTTTAACTTCGTCATAAGTTATTACTTTGCCTTTCTTCTCTGTAATTCTTTCTTTATTTAAGTCTACCTTCATATAAGATACTAATTTATTGTTAAAAATACTAATTTAATCATTATAAATAAACCCCGAAAGATATCGGGGTTTATTCTAGTCAATCACAACAAACCAACTTTGTGACTTTTTTTTTTATTAAAAGTTTTTTAACAAATATATTGGAATCCAGTTTCTGTATTACATGTTGATAAAAATACATGAAACCCATCTAATTGTATTTGTAATCCACCTATAGTTTTTGAATTTCCTAAATTTACAGCAAAAGGATATTGTGTAGCATATAGAGCTTTTATATTATGTGTGCCAGCACCTACAGAAGGAGGTGATGCATGTAAATTTGTTTCAGTAGTAAGATGTACAGGTGTAGTAATTCTATAATTTGGAATGTAATCATTTAAAGCTACATTTGATGAAATAAAATGTAAAGGACTCGACTGTGCTGGATTAGTTGGTCTATTATTAGTAAATTCTAAATCTTCTAATGTTTGTATATATAAGTTTTTACCTGCAGTCATTCCTATAGAAACAACTGTAGATAAAGTAACAGCTGTAGTTGCCGGAGTTACACCAATATTAATATCTCTTGTAGCAATTATGTTTTTTTGAACATAATCTCCATCTAATTGTGTTAAAGCTCCAGTTACAGATATAGGAATACAATTTTGACCTAAGTTAAATTGAACTAAACCAGGTGTACCTGATGGTAAAGAACAACCACCTACCCCTGTATAAGTTGCAGAATATATTTGACCTTCATACCCTGCAAAACCATTTAAAGGTATAACTGCAGGTGACGTAATTGTTGTTGCTAAAGGAACTACAACAATACCTCTAAAATATATAACATTTCCAATTCTTCTACATTGTGGTTTTGTAGCTCCTACTGAATAATGACCAAAGCCAACAAGATCTTTCCAGTTAGTATCCATAGGCATTGTACTTGAACCTGCAGGACCTTGAATACCTTGAATTCCTTGTAGTCCATTTGTACCATTAATTCCATTTGCTCCATTAGAACCCGCTAAACCTTGAGGTCCAGTTAATCCAATTGGTCCAGTTTGACCTATACCTTGAGGACCTGTTTTACCACGTTCACCTTTTGATGTTTTAGTTACATCTTTACAACATGATTTATCTTTTTTACAATTACACATAATTTATACTTTTAAATTAACAATATGGAATAAATATATTTAATGAATCAAACCCTTGATGAATCAAAGCATCATAATACCAGCTTGCTTGACTAGCCATTACACTTTGTACATTAGAAAAAGCACAACCAGATTGTAACATATAATAATCAGATACATTAGATGGATTAAGTTGAGCTGATGGAAAAATAGCAGATGGAGAATTTTGATTGTAATTACCATTATTAATTCCTAAAGCAATCATAAGTGTTTGATAAGCTAAACAACCACCTAATAAATTACCATTTACAAATGTAGGATATGGAATATTAGGAAGTGTAGGTGAGTGTACTGTAAAGTTTATTGCTTTTACATCATAAGGTGTTGCACCTATAGGAGCTGTAGCAAACAAACTTCTTAATGCAGTAACATCTAACATCCATTGTGCATTACAAGCATCTGATGGATTAAAATTAGTAACTTGATTTAAACCATAACCGTAAACATCTGACTCATCTGCCCAAGTCATATTTAAAACACGATTTACAGAAGTGTCAACTGCTCTAAAGAAATTACGAGGTGTTGCTAATCCTTTAACAGGACGTTCATCAATATTTGGTACTAAAGGTATATTTAATGGATTTGAACCATCTAAACTCCAAAATCTAACTCTTTCATTAAATAAAGCTAATGTGCCATATACATTTAAAATTAAACAAGGTTGCCAAGTATTAATAAAAAAATCATAAAGCGCATTATAAGAAGCACTCATAGATCCTGAACTATCAACCCAAAAATTTATTTCTGTAAATTCATCAATTAATTCTCCTTCACATGGATAACTATCACAAATTATATCTTCACCACAAAAAAGTGGAGTAGTTGTCCCATCTGGACATGAAAATAAAGGTTGACCATAAGGAGGCGGTGGCATTGGATCAATCATAGTTACACCTTGGTCACAAATAGGAGGATTTCCACATTTAAGCTCTTCTGTTGACCAAACTAAATAAGGATTTAATTGACCATCTTGAGGTAATTCAACGGTTTGTGGTAGTGCCCCAATAGTCATTATTTCACCTACAAATTTAGCTATATCTGTTGCATAACCACCTGGAGAAAGTGCTGTTGGCCAACTAAGAATACCCATATTATATATATCCATAAATATAAATCTATATTGCCACTGATTAGTACCTGTTGCTTTTACTTTTATTTGGTGTAAACCACCAGTTAAAGTAATAGGAAAAATATGAGTAATATAAAAAGAAGATGCAAGTGCTTGATCAGTAAATCTTATAGATAAAACATTATCTATATAAACATCAACTGCACTTATTACATTTATAGCTATAAAAAATACTTGAGTATTTAAAACTGAACCTGGTACAAATAAACAATGAACAAATGAACACTGAGTATTTGTTATTTGAGGATATGTCCACACAGCTCCTTTATGTGATCTACCATTTTCGCCACCAGAAGACCCCCCTATATCCTGAAAAAATACATTAGGAAAAGAAGTAAAAAAATTAGTCTGTAGTACATTTGCTCCTGCACCTCCATTAGGTATTGTAATACCGTTAACTGTACAATTAGGAAGATTTTTTTGAATTATAAAAGCAGAAGGACCTTGTTTAAATGTATAATTTTGACCATAATCAAAAGTATTATCACAATAAGCAGCTCCGGTTACAGGTTTTACTAAAGATGTAATATTTGGATAAAGTTTAAAACCTTTTTCGCTTGTATTTTTATTATTGTCTACTTTAGTAAAAGTTATAGTAGGACAAGGTGGAGGTTCTGTTTTATATATAAAAACAAAAGCTGCAGGAAATCCAAGACCACTTGTAGGTTTTAAAACTTCATTATTTACATAACCAGTTCCAGGAGTTGTAATTTTAGCTTCAATTAGTTGTTGTGCAGAATCAACTGTTGTTTGAACAACCATACCTGATCCCAGACTACCTGAAGCAACACTTGGTGTAAAACTATTTATTCCAGGAACAGTAAATAATTGAGGCAACTTATTTATATCATTATATACTGTAGAACCTATTGCAAAAGAAGTAAAAGCAGCAAAACTTAATACACTTACACAGTCACCACCTACAGTACACAAACCTGTATCTTCATCATAAATATATGGAGGTTCACATACACAAAGACATGTAATTGGACACCAATGGTTACCATCCCAATATCTTGTAGGACAATTTTGTGGATCTACTTTGTGCCAAGTATTAGTACTTGTTCTTAAAAAAATATTACATTCACATGGTGATATCCATTTTGTACCATCCCATATTCTCCATTCATCAGCCATTTTTTAGTTTATTTAAATACCATTAATACATGGTTGAGCCCATATATCACCAGGCATAATTCCACAAGTAGGTAATGAAGGATTATTATTTATACAATAACCAGGTATTAAACTATATAGTGCATCAAAATCTCCTTGAGTTGGTATTGGAGCTTGTATAAATACAGCTATACCTCTTCCAGCAAAACCTAAATCACCAGCTTGACCTGTTGCACCTACAGGTCCTGTTGCACCATCTACACCATTTGCACCATCAACGCCTGGTTGACCCGGTAATCCTGGATAACCTTGTATTCCTGGGGTACCTATAGGACCAATAGCACCTGTTAATCCTATTGGACCTTGAATACCTGCGGGACCAGTGTCACCTTGCGGACCTTGTGGACCTGTAGGGCCTACATCACCTTTTGGGCCTATTAATCCATCATCTCCTTTAGAACCACGAGCACCTTTTAAACCTTTTGGTATTGTTGAGCAAATGCCTTGACAACTTGATACACCACATTTATTACAACTCATTTTGTTTAATTTTAATATTACTTTACTTTACCGCCTTTTTCAGCATATCCCATTTTATTTCTAATAAAAGTAGGAAGTTTTTTTAAACCCTTTTTATTTGGCGGAACTTCTTTAAGTCCTGCTTTTTTTACTTTACCTCCTTTTTTCATAGGGGTTTTTCCGCCACAACTCATGCATCCTGATTTCATTTTATATAGTTTTTAAATTAACAATTCCATTTTCTTAAAGCAAGAGTTTTTCTTGTTGGTTCTCCATTTGGTTTTTTAGCAGGTCCTTTTACACCAGACATTCTTGCGCAAAAACTTTTTCTTCTCTTTGCTGCTTTACTATTTGGATCTAACTTAGATGGCTTAGTAGTAACTGCCATCTTAAGTTTAGATCCCGGATTAGCTGCTCTATAACTTGCTACTCCCTTAGCGTTAAGCCCACCTTTTGGATTCTTACCTTCTTTTCTTGTCCAAGCTGCTGTCTTTGCCATGATTAAACTTTTTTAACTCTATTCCCCATTCCTACTCTAGATTTTTCTGCTTTTTTAGCAGCTAACTTAGAAGGAGATAATTCATTTTTTGTTTTAGGAGTATCCTTTGATACTCTTTTTGTAGGTCTGCAGTATTCATTCTTTCCTCCTGCACCACATGCTTTTCCTGACTTAGTGTCTTGCCATTTTTCTGCTTCCCATCTTTTAAGGTTAGAACCAGCTTTTGTTTTTCTTACTGAACCAGAACCTTTTCTACACTTAGCAATTGCTTGAGATGCTCTTGCTGAAGGAAAAACAGCATACTGCGCTTTTACTTTAGAATAACAAGCATCTTTAGGCATTACTTTTTAGTTTTTTTATGAGCACTATCTTTCATAATCTTTCCATTAGGCATTTTATGATATCCTTTAGGAATCATAGGATTTTCTTTATGCCATTTTTTACTAGCAGCTTCACCTTGTTTAACTGTTTTAGCTCCTGCTTTTTTAGTTAAATTAATAACATCCCACTTTCCATTATTTGTACTAGTATGATTAACTAGTATATCACCAAGTTTACCTTTACCACCTTTAGTAGTTTTTTTATAAACTTTATGTTTTTCACCAGCTATAGAAACAGTTGCCACAATTAAAACTTTTTACCTGTTGCAATATTAGTAAAATCTTTAGCTTTTTCAGCTGCCATTTTTTTTACATCATTCATTAGCTTTGCATTCTTCTGAATTTCTGAAGCTCTTTGTAATGTAGACATAGCAGATTCTACTTCCCATTTTTTCATATCTGCTCTATTTCCACCTAAAATAGAAATACCAACAGAAGAATTTTTCTTAACTGTTGATTTAGTTGTTGTTTTTTTAATTGCCATTTTTTTAAATTTATAAATTATGTATTCTTACAGCACGAATATATGCTGTGTTAGTTTTATTTTGAGAAGATGTAGTACCAATTCTGAAATCTAAAACGTAAGCAGCTGAAGGACTAACTTCAGTAGAACTCATATAAATGCTATTATTAAATCCATTTGTTCCCCCTAAAACTTTATTGACAATGGCTGCTGACTGATAGCACATATTTAACTCCCACAGTGATGGTAAATACCAATCATTAAAACTACCATCTGCAAAAAGTCTTGCTTTACCTGCACCATAAGTAGCAGCAGCAGCAACTCCTGTTTGTGCTACAATTGCATTAGAATTTGTAATACCAGCTGATGGACTTAAAGCTGTAGCTCCTGGGACCGCAACAGTTTGATATGCCGTTAAAGACCATACAACTGCAGGACTTAAATTAGTCACACTTGCTATAAGTGCTTTAGCTACTCCAGCTTCATTCCATTCCGCTACTACAATACCTCCTCCAAGTTGTTTACCTATATTAGAACTTGCTGCTATTCCTGGTAAACCTTGTATACCTTGACTGCCTGTTAAACCTATAGGTCCTTGAGCTCCTGTAGATCCGGTTGCTCCAGTAGGACCTGTAGGACCTGTTGGACCTGTAGCTCCTGTTGAACCAGCACTTCCTGTAGCGCCTGTTATTCCTTGAATACCTTGAATACCTTGTGCTCCTTGAATACCTTGTGCTCCAGTTGCTCCAATGTTTGCTAACAATGCCCAATTTGTAGTATTTGAAGAAGGATTGCCTACACAAGAAGTACATGCTAAAATATTATAGTAAGAAGCTCCTAAATATCCAACAGCATTATTTGGAACATATGCACCTACAGGATTATAAGTTCCTTGCCAAGTTAATCCTGCAGGACCAATTGCTCCAGCAACTCCTTGAATACCTTGGGATCCTTGATTACCTTGAGCTCCTGCACTTCCAGTTGGACCCGTTAAACCTTGAATACCTTGAGGTCCCGTTGCACCTGTAGCACCACCAGATGCACCTGTTGGACCAGTTTCGCCTGCAACTCCTTGAGCTCCAGTTGCACCCGTTACTCCTTGAATACCTTGTGCTCCTTGAACTCCTTGAATACCTTGTGGGCCAGGTGTAAGTTCAATATCACAAATTAAACCACTAAGTAGATCTAATGCATCTTGTAAAGATGATCCTTCTGGAATAACAAGTTCATCTCCACAAAAAATATCATCTGTTGTTACTAAACCTGCTTGTTGACAAATAAAATTTGTCATAATTGATAAAGAATCATTTAATGTACTATTAGTTGGTACAATAGTAGTACCATTGCAGGATATATTAGAACCTGTATAAATAACACAATTAGAATCAATTATTTCTGTGCAAGGTTGTAATACAGGACACACAACTTCATTGCATCCACAAGCACAATCACAAAAAGTTTGGTTACTATTTGTAGTAGATGTTACATGATTATTTTGAGAACAAGATGAACAAGCCATAATTTTTATTTTTAAATTTTAGAATACTTTTATACTTTGAATATTTGTTCTACAGTCAACACAAGTTATTTTAAAACCAACTTTGGTTAATATCCCAAGCATGTTTAAATAATCTATTTCACTTAAAGTAGGTTTGTTTAATTGTAAATAATTATACAGTATACCCATTCCGCTATATCCATTATAACTTGATGTTTCAAAAAAACCACCAGCACCAGTTACTAAAGTTGTAGCTGTAACTGTAAATACAGCACCTCCAGTTAAAGGAGTAAATATAGCAACTGGTAAACCTAGTGTATCACCAACTGTATAACCTTGACCCGCAGCAGTTATAAATATACTAGTTACAACACCAAGTGAAGTAACAACTGTAGCTTTAGCTCCTGTACCGGATCCACCTGTAAGAGCTACATTAGTAGTAGTTGCATTTGCTGGAGCATAACCAGTTCCTGCATTAGTAATAGTAACTCCAGACGGCACCGATATACCAAATGTACTTGCATTAATTAATTTATCTAAATAAAAAGATGCTGAGTATGGAGCTGTTGATGGAGAAGCACTGTTAATCCATGATTGAATTATTTCTACAAAATCAGTATCACAACATTTAACTGGTGAACCAATAGTTGTAATTAAAGCATTATATAGTAAAGGAGAACTTTGATATTCTAAACAACAAGC
>Ga0208951_1001051_pt1 | contig 12444 bp, 21 predicted proteins | sample GreLakmeMI27MSRF_FD_187702 | JGI IMG/M metagenome (GOLD analysis project Ga0208951, IMG submission 187702) | Freshwater lentic microbial communities from great Laurentian Lakes, MI, USA - Great Lakes metaG MI27MSRF (SPAdes) | ecosystem: Environmental > Aquatic > Freshwater > Lake | place: Great... | reverse complement strand
AATGTTGATGAATCAATGCCTAAACCCAACCTGCCCAATGATGCTGCGTTGCCATCATAAGCCTTGCCCAATGCATTTGCCACGGCTTCCAAAGGTTTGCCAGTTGCACTGGAAACATCCAACGCCAAATTTAATAAATCCTGAGCGGCTTGCACATCATTTGTGCTTCGGGCTAATCTGCTAAATGCTGGGCGCAATTCATCATCAGTGACACCAATGGCAATTGATGTTTTATCAATATATTGACCAACGGCTGCAATTTGTGCATCTGTCGCTATGGTTGTTTTTTGCAATGTTTCAGTTAATTTTCTTTGTGCGCCTTCATCCGCTGCGGCATTTTGCACTGATTTAAATGCAAATGCTGCAATCGCTGTTCCAGCGGCTGCAAATGCCAGTGCAGCCTTCTTGCCAAAATCAGTTAATTGATCGCCAAATGATTCAACATTCTTTCCTGATCCCTTTAATGCATCCGCTAATTGCTTTGTTTCTGCAAGGATTGAAAGTTTAAGGGTGCGCGATTGGGTTGCCATTTACCATTCCTTAATAATCTGATCAAATGCATTTTCCCATTGATCTAAAATATAAGGCTGCTCCCTGCGTAGTGTCGGATAAATAAACCAGCCGCGTGAACCCTTGCCAAATTTTCCTGACCAGGATGGAAATTGCTTGAACTTATTTGATCCAAATTCAGCCCCGCCCCATAGTTGCTGCGTAGTGCCACCACCGCTGTATTTTTGAGCCGCAAAGCCCAGGTTTAATTCACCAATTTTGGATGACTTACTGACCCGCGAACCCTTAGCGATTGGATCATCAATTTTGTTTTGTGTTTCACCTGATGCATCAATGATTTTTTTCTGCACATATTCAACCAACGCACCTGATGTTTTTTTGGATTGCGCGATTGCTTCATCATCCATTGCAGCAATCACTTTGATAATGACTTTCAATTGTTGCTTATTGTAAGCATCAGAATCAGTCATTTTTGCGCTCCTTTAAAATCTCAACTGCGGTTAATATCTGTTCCGCGCTTTCCCATTCCGACATTGGAATTGATGTGGCAATTGCCAATTCAATTAATAATCGGTTTATGCTTCCGCGCTGGAAACTTTTGGGTTTTCATCCCCAACGGTGACATCCACAATGCCTTCACACCATGCTTCATAAGGCTTGATTGCCTTACCCCCTGCATTGCGCTTCATTGCATGATAAGCCAAAAACAACAAATCATTCAGCCCAATCTTTTCCTGGGCTTGGCTGATTGTATGTCCAGTTTTCTGCTCCCACTTGCTCCATTCAGGAACTTGGGCAATGTAGGTTTCAGAATCACCGTTTCCATATTCAATTTGTATTGGTAATTTCATTTTGTTTGCTCCCGATTCTATTGATTAAGAGAATGTGGCAACTGGTGTTGTCACGCATGTGAATGATAAATCCACCGTTTGCGCATCAGGTGCAGTGCCGCCCGCTGATGGCAAAATTGGTTGAACATCAAATGCAAACACTGCTCCAGTGTCAGCGGTTAATGAAACTGCCAATCCTGTGTTTGGTGCGCTCGTTGCAGCAGTCCACAATGCTTCACACAATGATGATGCTGCGCCCCAATCTGCAAGCATTGAAACCGCAAATGTTCCCTGAGTATCCGTTGTAAAATATGCTTTACCATCTAAAGTTTGATAAGTATTGATTGTTGAATCAACAGTTAAAACGGCTGATGTCGCTTGTGCATCATAAGTATCAGAATCAATTGTGAATGTGATGTCGCGACCTGTAATGATTGTTGTTGGCATTTGTTTCCTTCTCTCTTATATATCTTGATTGTAGTATGTGCTTACTGCCAAATCGGCAATAAGTATTGATGATGTGTTGATGTTTGTTATTGTTGGGCGTTGAACATCACCGACCACATAACCATTGGGCATCACACCCAAAATTTGAATGATTAAAGTTTCTAAATTATCTAATGCGCCTGGGTTTGAATTGTATGCAACGGCTGCGGTTATCGTAAAATTAATTTTAACACTGACTGATGATTTACTGATCAGGGTGCTTTCCAAATAAGGTGATCCCGCAATGATCACACATGCAGGCGGAATGATGGCTTCGGGAACATGGTCATAAACCGTTGCTCCAATTGATGTTAATGCGGTTGCTAAATCTGCTCTCACCTCAGCGATTGATGCGCTCATTGGCAAATCGTTTCAGTGTCTAAAAATGGTGCTAATAAACCCATTTGGCGATTGATCATTGCCCGACCCGTGCGATAAATTGTTTGAGCAAAATCCACACCCTCAATTTGTGATCCAGGGGCAATGACTGCCTGGAAAATGTCCGTGCTCAATCCTAATAAAGCGTTCTTTATCGCATCATTGTTTGCGTAAATATCAGCGGCACTCGACCCATCAAGCACCGCGACCCCAGCGGGGATAACTGGGGTGACAATAGAATCAGCGGCAATGACGGCTGCGCTGAACATATACACATCACCCGTGCGGGCTTCAACTGTGTAAGTATCATCTATTGCACCACAACCAGTCACTACAACTGATTGACCCTCTACAAAAAGATTAGGGCGGATGGTATTAAAATAAACAATATCATCCTGAATACTAAATGAATCAATTGCAAATTGATAAGCATTTAAAATTGGCAGTAAAATTTCCTCACTGCTCGCAATGATCTGATCTAAATAAGCATCTGAGTATAAAGATTGGCTCACGCCAATTACTGACCGCAAATCGCTGGCACTAATAATTGGCATGAGCAAATCCTTTCATTCGGCTGGGCAATGTTCGGGAGCGACCATTACCCATGATTTATTCTTAGGTGAAATTAAACTTTCGTGCGCCCGCACCAATCTTGGTGGCGATTGCTCCATAAGAATTTATGGAAATCTCAACTGTTCCGTCTGATGGCTTATTGACATCTAGGCGGTAATTTGGTGATTCATACCATGTGTATGAATTAGGCTCAACAACAACCATTGAGTTATCACCTGAACCTGTGATCTCACCTGAGTTGTCAACATAGAAATTCAAACCTGCAACCAATCCAATTTGTGATTGACCAGTTACTAAACCAGTTTGGTTGGAAGGCTGATAAGCGTTGAATAACGGTGCCCCGCTAACATTATAAGACATGATGTTTGACCATTGGTCAGGACTTACTATTAGTGACCGCGCAAATCTTTGTGTTGAACCATAGATTGCTGAATTTGATCGGGATGTAAATCCTAATAAACCAGCGGCTGTGTTTGCAGTTGGTGTGCCATCTGCGGTTGCGCCTGCAAGGATTGCAGTGCCAACGGCTTTGGTTTGTGACAATGCCATTGCTGCACCCATTATTGAAATCAATTCGTTAAAGAAATCAGGCGAACTTCTTTCAATGATCTCAGTTGTCAGAATATTCCGCCCTGCATAGCGTGAGATGTCCACATTCAAGAAACTGCTCTCAACATTTGTATTTGTGACTGCGCCACCTTCAGCAACGGCATCTACTTCCGCCACCTGGGTAATTTTTGGAATTTGGAACTGTAAGCCTGCATCAGGCAATGTGCCGCGGCTGATCGCATCAATGTTTGCCCTTGTTGCATTGCTTAATCCATTGATAATTTCAGTTAATTGGCGTGTTGGATTAAATCCTGGATTTGTGGTTGTCAGATCATCATTTGTTGCTTTAATGTAAATGGCTGAATCTGAATTTGGATTTAATTGTGCTTTGATTGAATGCTCAACCCATGATCCCATGTTTACAATTGGGTTTCTTGGTTTAGCATAAAACATTGGTGTTGCAATCGGTGTTGCTTTAATTGATGCAGTTGCTTCAACTGTTTCAGGTGCAGCAACGGTTTCAGGTGTTGATTCTGACACTGTGTTTTCTCCTTCGGTTTTTGTTTGATCTGCATCCGCAACTGCGGTTTCAGAATTTTCATCATCAGTTGCTGCCACCTTAGTGACACGCGCTGATCTAATTGCTGGCTCACTAGTTAATGCAACGGCTGTGAGATCGCCCTTCAAAACTTTCATAGTTCCATCCTTTAACATTTCATAATCGTTCACTGCCAATTCCACACTAAATCCGTCGCGATATCCAGTTTGCGCTTCCTCTAATGCGTCAGTGCCCGCGGTGGTATTTGCAATTTTAAATGTTGCATCAATTGACTTTTCACCATTCATTGTCATGGATAATGTTTTGCCAATTCTGCGTGTGCGGTCATGCTCTAAATTTAAAAACACATCATTTGGTGCAATTGAACCCTTAGCGAAAATTACTTTCCCAGTTGATGCATTTGCAGGTTCATTAAATGCAACAATGCGACCAGTAATTGTTCGGGATTCTGAATCAGCCGCGGTAATCTGCATTGGTGTTGTCAGTTTCATAGTGCCATATCCTCTTTTCTCATTATTTCATCAGCGTTCATCACGCCAATGCGATTGTAAATCTCATAGACTTGCGCTCGTTCTAATGATGAACCGCGCAAATACATGTCTAAGTCATAACGCGCCACCTGGGAACTAGGGCAAAAATCTGGCATGCTGAGCCTTTGTTCAATGGCGTTCATAATTGGAATTAAACTAAAATCCAACAATGATTGCCGTGCCAATGTTGCATTTGAATAAGTCATTGATGAACCAGTTGGAGCATCAACGAAATATGCAGGAATTCCACAAGCCCTTGAAATTTCAGTTGCTATGTGTTCCCTGGCAGAATTTAATCCTAATTCCTCAGGTGTGAATCCCACCTTTTCCAAATTAATATCCGCGTTAAGATAAGCCGTTACTCGATTTCTTCTTGCACTAGCCCATTGTTCTAATAATTTTGCAATGCGATCTGCGGGCAATGCTGATCCATTTGATTTTAATACCATTGAGGGAATTGGCTCACGGGCATAATTTAATGCAGCCGCTTCCAATTGTGCGCCCGTGCGAATTGTGCGCCCTGCGCGATTTAAAACGCCAACATCCCCTGGAGAATAAAATACTACTAAACTGCCAATGCCTGAATCAGGAATTCTCATGCCATCAATTGTGTATCCAGTGATTGTGTTTGCATCAGCATTTGTTTCAATTCCTACGCGTTCGGGTGCAATTCTTTCAACTGATCTCACCCTAAATGTGTCTTGATATAGTTCATGAATCCGCCAATAAGCAAACCCATACAGCAAAATATCTGATGCAGTCCATCCATAGGTTGCTTGTCCAGGCAATCGCCTGTCGGGAGTATTAAATACTAATGGCGAATCCAATCGCATCCCAGTTGAGCGATCCCGCAAAATTATTGGAATGCTTGCAATACTTGATGCAATGATGTTTTTTGCGCGGGCTGCTGCGGGTATGCTGATAAATTCTGAATAAGTTGCAGTTATAGGTGTGTTTACAAATGTATAAAGTGAATTGATGTTCATTAATGGCGCAAGGTCAGTTGCAGCAACATCAGGTGCAGGTGCAGCGGTTTTTGTCTGCACTCTAAATCTGTCTAATATCGCCATGCTCGCATTTTCTCAGGTGACTAGCACTAGCCAATAAGAATGTCCACATCTGTGCTTGGGCGTGTCGCATAATGTGTGACAAGGCTTGCGGCAACGGCAGCGCAGATTGCGCTTTGTGAAGCCCTGCGCCCAAAAACCCAGCCCCCGTCACCGCGTGGCAATTTAACCGCGGATAACATTTGCAGTGTTAATTGTTCCTGATTCCTATGGCGCAACCTGCCTGAATTTATTGCTGAAACTAATTCATCACATGCTTGCGGATAAAACCCATCCGCTTCCAAAACGGGGATTCCAGCGGGGCGCATCCGATCTGCCACTGCTGCGCTGGTTCGCCTGCTAAACAATAAATTCTCAATTGGGTATTTTCTGCAATACTCAGCCGCTTCATTTGCAATTGCTTTGTCATCCAATGCCACCTCATTTTTCCAGGTGTGCAATAGTTTGATAATGAATTGATCCTCACTTAATTGCTGACCAGCAACCAGCGCACAATGCCGCCTGTCAGGTGAATGATCTAATGCCATCCAAGTGATTTTCTCAGGATCAAGATCAATATCCTCAGAGATACATGCCCGCCATTCAATTTCACCAATCGCTGATGTAATTGTTGCAACCCATCTGCTCAAAACCTCGGTCATTACAATTTCATGGGGGTCATTTAATAATTGTTTAATGTTGTCAGGGTGAATTGTCCAGCCCAGGGCAGGCACGGCAGCGATTATGTTGGTTGGGTCATTGATGTCATCAGTTGGGGCTGACCATTCAAAATAAGCAATTTCATCATTTGCACCTGCCGCTGCGGCAATCCCGCGATCACGCATGGAATTCAAAACAATTGAATGCTGGTCACCTGCCGAAGAATAAGCCATGATCATGGGATTTTGTGCAGCAATTAATGCATAACGCAAACTGGCAAACGATTCCAGGTCATGCTGTTCTCGGAGTTCATCAAGGTGAACGGTGGTTGGCGAAGTGCCCCTTGCGGCTGATCCACCCGCTTTGATGGCAAACCTGCAAATGCCATTTTTGCCTTGCACCTCAATTTCCTCATTACCGTGCGACCATTTAATGCGCTTTACTTTTTTTGCTAATTCATCATTGCCTTCAATTAATGAAACCAATGTGCGAAACTGCTCCAGGGATGTCACTAATCTGTGGGCTGATGCAATCTGCAATGGCTCATCAAATAAATAAAGACCCGATAAAATCCTGAGCAACATCATTGTGCTTTTACCTGACTGCCTAGAAACCACGGTGCAAACCAGGGGCGTTGCGTATTTCCCATTGGATTTGATTTTGTGTGAGTGCTCCAACACGAATTTTTGCCAGGGCATTAAATCAATCTTAAGCATTGATGCAAAATCAATAATCTCAAAGCCCCTGGATGGCAAATCATTCAGTGGTGAGTGGATTCTTGGCGTTGGTGAGCCAAACACCCCTGCTAATGACTGACTAAAATCCGATTTAGATTTATCTGCAACGATCTGAGCCTGATCATCATTATTCATTACAAGATCAATCTTAGTCATGACTTACGCTCACATTTTTGGGGATATATAAGCCCTGGAGAGTCGGGGGTGTCGGTGCACGCTCAAAAAAACCAGCCCCCTTGCGTAAATTACAAGATTGGCACAATAACCTGAGATTGGAGTCCATGTCAGTTCCGCCCCTAGATTTGGCTGTGATGTGATCAATGTGCATTTGACCTTCATCTTGTCCACATAACTGGCACACCACATCCCTGGCAATGATGCGTGCCCTAATCTTGCGCCATTGATGCGTTGAACCATTACGCCATTGCTTAGACATTACGCACCACCGTTTCAATCTCATCCCAGGCTTCACGCACCATCATGCGCTTTGCCATCTGCATTCTTCTGTGATGCTTTAACAATACATGATTTGGACATGGATGAACTCGCCCATTGTTGCCATGTAATAGAACGCTCAATGGTGTATCAAACACAATTAACTTTGTATTGCAATCAAACCTACTCGCCAGCCTTAACCAGAATGTGCGGTGATGTGTGATTGTATGAGTGCCATCTGCAATAACATCTTGCCCTGATTTACATGCTTTAATTGCCGCTGCTCTAATTGCTGCCATGTAGTAGTCCACATCTAATTCACGATCTATTCGCACCAATTCAGTTGAATAAATGTGCTCATCCCCTGCCATGTTTTTTTTGACCCATGTTGTTTTCCCTGCGGCAGGTGCTCCCATTAATACTGTAATCATCAGTAATGTTTGAACTTTAACCAATAAGCCCACGCCTGGCATGGCGTTTCATGGCGGTGTTTAATGTATTTTAATCCCCATTGAATCTGAGTAAATCCATCCATGTTTTTAAGTTTCTTATTCTTTAACTGTGGAATGCCCCATGCTCCACCTGATTTGTTATGGGCATCAATTCTCCAATTGCTTTCCTTCACCCAAAGTTTTTCCAGGCATTTAAATTCTTTGTAATCAACAACTACTGAATGGGCAAATAGTTTGTAATAATCCACATCAGTTTTTGACCAACTTTTTTCAACGCTTGTTAATTGCATAAGCAATAAACATGAGATTCCCATCAGGATGCCGCGCCTGGACATTTTGCGCGTTGCATGTCCAGCGTGCATTGGCGATCCTATAAGCCCTGTCAATAGATGATGGATGTGGATCATAAGATTATCGGGCAAAACCGCAGGTCACACGGTATGAAAGTGTCATCTCAGTATTTGAGAAAATCATGTTATCCACAACCCAGGTCATCTAATGCGACCTAATCCGCTATTTTGCAAAGCAGCGACATTTAAAGCCCCCATTGCGACCAAAACCACTGGCATAAATATCCCTTTAGAATCCCCTGCTCCAGTCACGAATTTGATGTTGGATGGCAAGGCTGCAAACGCATCCGCTTCATTCCATAGGCGAATCCACCAATTAGCCCTGGATGATTGAACTAAACAAATCCCATTGGCATGAGCAATGAATTTGCTGATCCAGGGTGCGGGGTATGAGTAAGGCGGATTGCACCAAATCCGCCCTTCCCAGGGTGTAGTCAAACCATCCTCAATGATGGTCAGTGATTGCTTTGCAGGTATCCAGGGCACACCACCAGTAGGGGCACACACATCCATGTCAAATTCTATTCCCAAAGCCTCAAAGACAAATGGCGGGGTGTAGTAGTCATCTGATGTGCCATTATCAATCAAATCATGTCCAAAATCTAAGTCCAATTTATCGTTCATTTGCCTCCACCAATTTAACCCCCAGTGCCCCGCAGCCCTGGCATTCCATAAGGCGCAAACCAGGCGGCAATGTCCACAATTCATCAGTAAACACTTTCCAATCAGTTTTCAGTGTTTTAATTGTGCTTCCATTGCATTGATCCACCTTTAAGCAAATACCGCAATCAAATTTGTATGTGGGCATAATTGCTCCTTTTCAGGGTTTCAATAGGTTGCAGATTTATTTGGCTGATCCACCATGCATCCATTTTGGAATGCTTAAATCTAGGTTTTTTGGCAACCACTATTGGAATCCAGCCAATCACCCTAAATTGCGGGCAATCACCTACGACAAGCACGGCAATATCGCCATCCCGATCCTTTGGTGTAATCACCAAATGACCATCAGTCCAGGCAGTCCATTTAACCTCAATGTTTTCAGCCACATCCGCCATTGATTTGAAGGTGTTTGCGGTGGGTTTAAAATTCATGATGCCCAATGATTTTGCAACGGCAATCTCAGCGGCAATTGAACTTGATGCAATCATTATGTCTTTAAAATAATTGCCATTATTCGGGGTTATGTATGAATGAGAATGTCCATTTATCTTGGAATACTCCACCCGCTGCAATCCAACCTGGGCGGATAATATTTCATCCGCCTGGGTCAGGTTTATTTCAATCACGCCTGATGTGTTTCAGGTAACATAATTTGCAGATAATCAACCGATCATCCACTATTGGAATCATGTCTATTTTTGCAAATGGCTCATAACATGAATCACAAGGCTGCGCCTGTTTATTATTAAGCAACTCACCCTCAGCGGTGATGTGAGCAGTCACGCCATTGCGTGTGAATGATATTCCGCCCATATCAATTCCAAATCGGCTTGCAGGCATTGGTTTTTGATCCGCAAACAAATCCTGAATATTGCTTATTTGTTTTTGAATTAATCCCTGATTTTGCCAGCATGTAGCCATGATTGCATTGCGGTGATTCCTGAGGTGCGGTGTTTGTAAGCACCTGATCAATCACGCCATCAAGGGTTTGACCCACTGACATGAATTCATCATTGGATTCAGGAACTACGCTTAAATTAACCCTGCGCATTTCCTCAGCGGATGGGCGTGGTATGCCATCACTGAATTTGCTAATTGATCCCGTATGCAAACTTCTCCCAATTGCCGAAGTAGTGCAATTCTCAAGGGGAAAGCGATTATTGTTTGACCTGATCTCCTCTGCAAAATCTGATGCAAATGGAATCATGTCTTGCAAATCTTTGTAAAGATCACATTGGACAATGTATCGGCTGCCATCCTGATGTAGCACTTTGACATCAATCCGCCCATTTGGGTATCGCATCCAAAATTTTTCAATTCTTTCAGCAACCGTTTCATAATTTTCAAGCACCATTATTGATCCTTGAAACCATCTCGCGGGTGACCGCTAAACCGCGGGCAAATCCCCTGCGGCTGCCTTGCGTATCGCCCCGTTTGTAGCCCAGTTTTAAGCCCACTGGCAGCCCTATAAGCACCCCAATTAAGAGTGCTGCACCATTTATCATTTCATTGTTCATTTGTATGCTCCCGATCTAATCCCCCGCCTGATTGGTGGGGTTAAATCAGTATGACACCAGGGGCTGACAATCGGCAATGACCAACACGCCCAATGGGCTATTTACCGCCTAAAATTTCATAAATTGCATCCACCCTGGCACTTAATACCCTTAATTCATCCCTCATTGATCCGCCCGAATTAGGCAATAATTCACGCATGATTGATTTTGTCACAAATCTAATGACTGAATAGATTGCAGTGAGCAGGGCTAATCCCAGCGAAATCACCGCAACCCATTCATTTGTGCTCATTACTTAGATGATGCCAATCTGCCAAATGCCTGATCATTAGGATTTAAATACCTGATCAGCACGGGCACAATTGCTGCAACGCCACCCATTGCCATTGCTTGCAAATTACCGCCTGACATATAAACCGCCAATGCGGCTGCAATATAAGATCGCAACCAACTGGCAATTACTGGTTTTAATTTATCCATTATTTACCTTTCACTAGGTTTAACTTTTCAATCAATGCAGCGCATTGCGCCTCATTTACTGAAACCTCAAAATGCATTTCATCAGGGCGTTTCCAATTGCCACCCCAGCGCAATCCATATTTTTTGCAATAAGCCTGGATCATTACGGTTTGCATTGGCGTGAATGTGCCTGCATGACCCAATGGGTGCTTGGTTGCGTTTAAATCAATTGCAGTGCCTGATGAATGATTGCTGAGTTTGTCAGGTGAATTGCGAACATTGCGAAAACAAAAACCCCAATCATCCAACGCCCCTTCATCAATTGGCTCAATGTGTGCATGAAATTCCGCAGCAAATGTGACCAGTAATGGTGCAACCTTTTCAGCGCACCGCAATTTAATCTTTGTGCCTGGCACTGCAAATGACTTGATGCCAATTGCATTTTGATCCTCAGATGCAATCCAGCCATTTTGACTGATCATTAGCCAATTAACAATTTTGCTTCATCAGCGGTCAATCCCAGTTTGTCCAGGATTACCTGGCGTTGGGCAGCCCGCGTTTCCGCTTCGGCTTTCATATTATCTGCCTTTTCAATGCCTTCATTATATTTTTTTATTTCGGAAGCGTTCATTTCTCGTTCTATGATTTCGCCTGTTTCAATATTGTGTATCTGTATTGTTGGTTTGCTCATTTTATGATACTCCGTAAAGTAGAACTGTTCCTGCTGTCCAAGCACCGCCAAGTGTAACAAAGTCTAAAGATGTAATTGCTGAGTTTGTATAAATACCTCCACCATTATCCATTGCTGCTTTATTATTATTAGGTTCAGCCCATTGACCAGACATTTTAACTGGTTTGTGACTTGTAGTTGAAGCATAATTATCTATTGTAAATGACCAACAATTGTCGCCACCACTTACTTTACTAGTAGCAGCAATAGTCATATACCAAGTTCCTGTATAATTATAACTATTTGATGCACCATTATTACCTTCCTGAGTTACGCTACTAGTAATTGATGTATTCCCATTTGGGTCTATTTTCCAATTTGCGGCACCTGCGCCTGTTGTTACACCACTAATTATACCGAATAAAGATTTGTAACTTCCGCTAATTCCTGAAATTGTAGAAGTTGAACCGCTTAGTGTGTGTGTGGTAAGTAAAGTCATACCACCTGCGGAAACTGATGCCCATGAATTTGTTGTTCCATTTGTTGTTAAATATTGCCCATTTGTTCCCGTGGCAAGCCTTGCAAATGTTCCTGATCCAGTTGCCTGAATTAAATCACCTGATGTGGTAAATGCAGTTGCCATTGAGTTTGTGACTGTGACCGTTCCTGATGTGCCACCGCCTGAAATTCCAATGCCTGCGGTCACGCCTTCAATATCACCTGCGGTTGGTGCAACCCAATCAAAATCCAAATCAGTTGCTGATCCCTTAGCCAATACTTGTCCAGTTGTTCCGCCCAATAAATATTGCAAATCAGTTGCAACCGCTTGACCAAAAACCTCAAAATCAGCGGGTAAGTCTGTGACCAAATCTGTATTCTCAGGCATTTGCCAGCCAAATGGTGTTGTTGGATTGCTCATTTATTTGCTCCTACTCTATTAAAGGATTGTAGCATTTGCCCAATCCAATGTTGCGCTGACATCCTGCCATTGTTCAACAATTGGCACATTTTCCCATCTAAATGCTTGCAGGCTAAATGCC
>Ga0208951_1001050_pt1 | contig 12456 bp, 9 predicted proteins | sample GreLakmeMI27MSRF_FD_187702 | JGI IMG/M metagenome (GOLD analysis project Ga0208951, IMG submission 187702) | Freshwater lentic microbial communities from great Laurentian Lakes, MI, USA - Great Lakes metaG MI27MSRF (SPAdes) | ecosystem: Environmental > Aquatic > Freshwater > Lake | place: Great... | reverse complement strand
TGGCGATGTGAGCGTCACCCGCAAGTGCCTGCATCGGTCGATGGACTTGCAAAGCAGTTCCGCGCGGTTTCGACGAGCCGTTGTGCTGCTGTGCGTCTCCTTCTTGGCGCTGCTGCTGGCGCACACGTTGGTGCACGCGCTGTGCGGGTGCGGTGGCGCGGGCGCGCGCTGCAGCATGGTCTGCGTGCCCGGTGCGTGCCCTGCGCTGCCCCGTCACCGCGTGTCGTTCACTCCCGGTCGCTGCGCCAGGCGGCTGGGCGCTGTCGGACTTCGACGGGAGCTTCAGCAGTGCCGGGGGTGTCGTGGGAGGCAACTCCACCAACTCTTCCCTCCTTCCCCGCCATTTAGCCTCCCCGGCGCTGCGCTACACCCACCTGCGCCTCTATGTGCTCGTAGCTGACTGGGTGCCGGAGCGGCTCGCAAACGCGGAAGCCATCTGCAGCGAGCTGGCGCCTCGAGGCCTCACATGTGTCCTGGTGCCTGCGCCTCGCGGCCAAGACTTCACGCCTGCCAATGTGTCTGCCCTCGAAGCGGAGGGGGTGGTGAGCCTGCGTGAGCTGCCGCCCGTGCGCCGAGTACCCCCCCTTGTGCCTCCGCTGCTGCACCCCCTGTTTAGCAACGGGATCCCTAACCAGCTGAACGCCACGCACAACCACCGCTGGAACAAGGCGCTGGGAAACACCCTGGGGGTGGTGCGCGCCCTGCAGGCCATGGCGAGGGATGCGAGTGCGCTGGACACGCGCGCGCGGCGGGCAGGAGAAGCAGCGCCTTCTGAGCGCACGTTGTTTGTTTTTCTGGAGGATGACGCGCTCATTCGCGACTACTCCACCTTCGAGGCGCGCGTGCTGGACGTGTGCCAGCGGTTGCCTTCCCGCTGGGACTTGCTGCTGTTAACCCCCCCGCCCGGGATGTGCGAGAGGGCCGCCTGGTTACCTCCACCCTGGCACGTCAGCAGAGGAGGCATCATGACCCCCCGCTTCGCATTTAGCCGCTCCACGGGTGTGGTGCACTCAGCACAAGGGGTGCAAACGCTGTTGGGGAACCTACCAGCCTTCAACATCGTGGACATGTGGTATCGAGCGCTCATGCGCGCCGGCAAGTTGGACATACGCATCCACTGTGGGGATGTGGTGACTTTTGGGGCCACTGCCGCCAAGCAGGCGCGCAGGCTGCTCGTCTCTGTGCAGACTGAGAAGTCGGATAGAACACTTCGACGTTGAATGTTCGTTGTTCGAACCGTGGTAGACCTCACGCCTCCGCTCGTCGGTTGACGCGCACCACCGTCGGGTGTGCCTGAGTTGCTTTCTCCACTTATACCTTTTGCTCTATGGCAGCCGTCTGCGCAGCTCCCTCCCTGCTTTCCTGTCGTGTCGCGCCTGCTCGCCTGGCGCCTAGGCGGTTGCCTGTGCACGCTGGCTCGGCGCGCGCGCGCGGCTACAACGCGGGTCTTCTGCGGGGTAGATCCACCGTTTGCTGCGCCGGGGATGCGGCTGCTCCAGCGCCTGCGACGGCCCGGGCCGCTCCAGACCGCAGCCAGGCCTTCCTGGGCGACTTGGTTGCCGGCGTGAGCGTGGCGTTTGTGTGTATCCCCCAGGCGAGTGGTAGCGGCCCGGTTATGCTCCCTAACGCGCCCTTTTTGCGCCTCACGCACTCCTCCGTCACCCAGAGCCTGGCCTACGCCTCGCTGGCTGGTCTGTCGCCCACGCAGGGGCTGCACAGCAACGCGGTGAGCCCCTTCGCGGCGGCGCCCACAGCCTCCTCTCGCTACCTGCAGTCTGGCTGCGTCGCTCTCTCTTCGCTCCTCACCGGCGCCGCGCTCACCGGCTGTGGCCTCGCCCCGGGCACCGCCCTGTTCGCGTCCGCCGCCTCGCTGCTGGCCCTGGTGGTGGGCTGCGTTCGAGTGGCGATGGGGCTCCTGAAAGGCGGCCGCCTTCTTGCCCTCCTTCCGCCTACCGTCCTCGACGGCTTCGTGCTAGGCGCCGTCTGGCTGGTCTTCGCCACTCAAGTTCCCGTCATTCTGGGCGCCGCGCCGCCGCCAGGCATGCACTTCCTTGGCGCCGCTGGGTGGCTTCTCGTGAGACCCCAGCTCTGGCAACCGGGGTGCCTCCTCACCGCGCTCCTCACCGTCGCAACGCTCATCGGAGGGAAGCGACTCCACCCTCTTTTCCCTGGGGCCGTTGTGGCTACGCTTGCCGGCTGTGCGGCATCGTCAGCCGGCTTGCCTGTGGGCTCTACCATCGGCGCTATTCAGGCGGGTCTGCCTTCGCTCATGGACCCCAGGAACCTGCCATGGCACCTGCTGCCACAGCTGGCGTCTGCGGGGGCGGCCATCGCCATCGCGGGCATCGCAGAAGCGGTTGCAATCTCCACTCGCTTTGCAAAGGAGGACGGGGACGCCTGGAGCAGCGATCGCGAGCTGGTTTCGCAGGGCGCGTGCAACCTGCTGGTGGCTGCGTTCGGGGGCTTTCCGGTGGCGGGGTCGCTGTCCCGCACCTCGCTGGCGCGCACGGCTGGGGCCACAAGCCAGATGGCCAACGCAATCACCGGCGCCACGGTGCTCATCTTTCTGCCTCTGGGCGCCGCTCTCTTAGGCACCCTGCCCCGTGCGGTGCTGGGCGGGCTGGTGGCAACGGCGGTGATGCCGCTGCTGAAGCCCTCGGCCAGCCTGCTCATCACCAGCAAGCAAGCCTTGCGCGCCAAGGGCACCGCGTGGCCGCTGCGTGACCTCACGCTGGGGTGGGTCACCTGCGTGGCCACGCTGGCGGCATCGCCTCGCCTGGAGTTGGGCCTGGAGGCGGGTCTGGCGTTGGCGGTGATCCTGGCGTGCGTGCAGGCGCTGGATCACGCGCTCATGGAGTCGCTGCGCGCCGCGGCGGTGTCGGACAAGGCCATATTCATGGACGCGGCGTACTGAGGAGAAGGTTGGGGTGTGTCGCTTCACACCTCAGTCAAAGCCTGAGAAATGCCGAAGGGGCGGGGGGGGGCCTCTATCTGCACCCACTGCAGTGGCTGTGGCGTGTGCAGGCGCCGGCGTGTTGCGCGGGGCAGCGGGGCGACGCGTCTCAAGGGGCGAGCGTGGTTGACGTTCAGCCGCGGTGAGAGATGCCAAACTTGGAGTCCGTGCTGAGAGCCCACCGGGGCAGCAGGTGCGACGCCGCTGCGTCGCTTGGCGACACGCAACGGCCGCGGTGTGCTCCTGGTGGGAGGAGGCCCACCACCGCGCGCGCTGCGTCTCCAGCGCCCCCCCGTACTGTTGTGGCTGACTGCAGTCTCTCGGCGCGACTCAGCCCGCGGCCGTCCTCCACCTCCGTGCACTGTCACGCGCCGGAGGACATAGAAGCCCCGCCCGCGGCTGTGCGAGGCGCCAGCCGGGCGGCTGCCTGTGCTGTAACCGCGGGCTCGCTGGCGCTGTCCCCCCCCCCCTATGCTTCCCCAGCCCCGCCACAGCCCCCGCGCCCGCCCCCGCCCCCGCCCTCGGGCCGCGCCCCGCCCCGCAGGCCGCCCGGCTACGCGCTGCGCCTGAAGCTTCCCGGCCTGGCGCACGGGGGCGCTCGCGTCTCCGCCTGCCGCTTCGACTGCGAGGAGCCGCCGCCGCCGCCGCCGCCCGAGGCGCACCGCCCAGGCACCGCCGGCTCGCTGAGCGGCTGTGGCGAGGCTTGGGGGGGGGGCAGCCGCGAGCAGGCTCGCCGCTGGGGCGTCGTGCGCTCCGTGGTGCTCTCCACCCCGCGCGCCGAGTCCATCGCCGCCGCCGCCGCCCTGCGCGCCTCTGGCGGGTGCGACTACGCGCCTGGGGCCGCCTCCGCGGGCGGCCCCGCCTGCGCCACCCCCCCCCGCGGTAACGTGAGCAGCCTGGTGGAGCCGGGGAGCGGCAACTTGCTGCGCCAGCTGCTGCTGTCCTGGCGCAGCGCCAACGTGTCGTACATCCGCAAGCGGCTGCAGGGCACCTGGTTTCGGTACGACGTGGAGCGCCGCCAGCGCCGCCACGTCATCCATCCGACGGGCGCGCCCCGCCGCGTCTGGGATGCCACCATCCTGTGCTTTGTTCTCTGGAACGCGGTGGTGGTGCCCTACGACGCCGCCTTCGCGCCCGCCGTCTCCCCCGAGCGCGCGCGCAGCGAGCTGCTCATAGACGCGCTGTTCGGCCTGGACATCCTCCTCAACTTCGCCACCGGCCACGTGGACAAGACGGGGCGCCTGCAGACGGACTGGCGCATCAACGCCAAGCGCTACCTGCGCAAGTGGTTCCCCCTGGACCTCTTCTCCACGCTCCCCTTTGAGCGCATCGTCGCCGCGGCCTCCTCCGACCAAGGCAACAGACAGCTGTCGCTGCTGGCGTTTCTGAAGACGCCCCGGCTGCTCCGCATGTCTCGCCTGCTGCGCATGTTCGACCACACGCGCGGGGCTGGGCTGGTCAGGCTCATGCGCCTGGTGCTGGTGTGGACGCTGGTGGCGCACTGGGTGGCGTGCGGCTATTATCTGTTGGCCATTATCCAGGGGGGCGGGGCGCACTCCAACTGGCTGCAGGCCTCCTTTGCAGCCGCAAACCTGACGCCGGCGCAGGTGCCCCTCTTCGACCGCTACTCCATGGCCTTCTCATCCTCCGTGCTTTGCCTGGTGGGCAACGGCCTGACCGCGCTGAACAGCGGCGAACGCCTTTTCAACGCAATCGTCTCCCTCCTCGGTGCCCTCCTCCAGGCGGTCGTCATCGGCAACTGCGCGCAAGTGGTGGCCGCAATGAGCGCCACCGCGCAGCGCCACCAGGCGCGCGCTGACGCCGCCCTGGAGACGGCTCGCTACCTCAACATCCCGCCCCACCTGTGTACGCGCATCTCCGCATATTTCGCGTTCATGGGCGGCTGCTCGCACCCCGGCGCGGAGGGGCTGGCGCATCTGGCTGAGCTGTCGCCGCCGCTGCACCGAGACATCGTGGTGCATCTCTACGGCGACATCCTGCGAGCGGTGCCCCTCTTCCGCGGCCTGCCCAGCGGCCTCATCGCAGCCGCTGCGGCGCGGGTGGTGACGCGCATCTACATGCCCGGCGAGCTGGTGTTTAAAAACGGGGAGCTGAGCCGGGAAATGTACTTTGTCATCCACGGCACCGTGGAGGTGCTGGACCCCCAAGGCCAGCGGGTCAGCCTCCTGGAGGACGGCGCATACTTCGGAGAGCTGGCGCTGCTGGCCAACGTGCAGCGAAGCAGCACGGTGCAGACGCTGACGCCGTGCGAGATCTGTTCCTTTGCGTCTGCGGCTCTGGCGGCTGTGTTGGACGATTTTCCGGACGCGGAGCCGCTGCTGCGCGCGCGCGCGATGCAGCGCTTGGCTGCGCTGCAGCCTGGCGGCCGCGGGGAGGGTGAGGTTGGTGGGAACGAGGAGGCGGAGGAGGGCGCAGAGGGGGAAGTGGACCGGCGTTGCGCGCTGAGGGGACTGGCGCCGCTGCTGGCGCTGTCGGCGTCCAAGAGCGCCCGACAAGCCGTCGGGGCGAGCGAGGGCGAGGCGTGTGCCCCCCGCGGCGGGAGCAGCGTCTTCCGCGGAGGACGCAGGCGAAGCCTTCTGGCCTCGGCGGTGGAGAGCGAGGCGCAGGCGCATCGGTCCAACAGCCAGGTGTCATGAATTATAGGCGCTCGAGGTGGTCGGAGAGCGCAGGGAGCGAAACGGCGTTCAGGCAGTGTCGGCAGAGGGCAGGAGTCGGAACGCCGGCGACCGACGCGTCAACGGTGCACGCCTGCTCGTCACAGAAGCTCGCTTCCAGAGAGCGCTGTCCAGTGCGGCTTCAGGCGCGCTCCGCTCGGGCCGCTCAGACAGAAGGCCGCGCGCGGCGGCGGGTCGGCACGCAAGGTGCCCTGCAGCCGGCGCAGCGCCTCCAATGCCGCAGGCCCAGCCCGCGCCGCTTCCCGCGACACCAGCTCCGGCCGGCCACGAGGCCGAGAAGCGCGAGCTGACGCCGCTGGGCGCGATATTCAGCCGGCGCGCGGCCAGCACGCGCGTCTTTCCGACACAGGAGGCACCGGCCTGCGGCGAGTCGGTGCTCATCGACGTCCCGCTCACGGACGCCAGCGAGCTGGGCTCGCACGCGGTGTCGGCGGTGCGTGCGCGCTGAGAAGCGAGGCGCGCGCGTGGGGGCATAGGCGGTACTCCACTCGCTGCCCCTCTGCCTCCTGTGTCTGCTGACTCGCGCGGCCTCGGCTCCGCCTCCGTGCCGCAATGGCCCGCTCACCGGCGCCGCTGCGTGCGCGCAGGACCTGCGTCAGCGTGTACTGCCCTTCGGCTTCGGCGCCGTCGAGGGGCAGAAGGTGCATTCGGCGCCGTGGCCAAAAGAGGCCTTTGACGCCTCCGGGCCGCTGGACGACAAGCGCGGTGCGTATGCTGCGCGCGCTCGCACTCCCGTACGCTGAGCGCGCCGGCGTGCACAGGCCTGAAGTGCACAAGCTCCAGCGGCTCACTCTCCTCGCCTCCTTCACCTACCGGCTGGGCGGGGGCCAAGGAAAAGATCGCAGCGCTGGTGGAGAGCACGCTGTGCACGTACCTGTCCGTGTTCGTCACAATCTGGGCGCTTCTGGGCGACGACCTGCGTGCGGTGCTGGTTCACGCGCCTCAGGACGAGCACTTCCTGCCGGGCACCATCGTCTGCCTCGCCTTCTTCACAGTGGAAGCAGGCGCGTGCGCCGTGCGGGGCTGGCGGGCAGCGGGCGCGTTGGCCCACAGTTGTGCGCAGGCACTGACATCGGACCGCTCGCGTGCAGTGCTTCTGTCCATCAGTCGCCCAAAGTACTTCCTGGGCTTCTATTTCTGGCTGGACGTGCTCAGCACGCTGAGCCTGCTGTTCGACATCCCTGTGGTGCTTGCGCTGCTGACGCCGGTGGGGGCGGGGGCGACTTCGGGCACCGGAGGCACACTCGCCAGCGCCGGCAGCACCGCCAACGCGGCCGCCAAGACGGGCCAGATCCTGCGCCTCGTGCGCCTCGCGCGCGTCGTGGCCGCAACGCGCGCCTTCGAGCAGCGCCGGCTGGCTCGCTCCGCTGCCGTGCTCGCTTCTTCACCCTCGCGCAAGGCTGGCCTCCTCGCATCCTCAACCATGCGCTGCAACTCGGAGGGCCACCGCGCCAGCCGGCTGGGACACAAGCTGTCCGACCTGACCACTCGGCGAGTCATCATCGGCGTCTGGTGCATCTTGTTGGCAACTCCCCTGTTCGACGTCAAATTCTACCCGTCCGCCTCAGCCTCCTTCGAGACGGGCGGCCTGCAGCTGGTGAACAGCGCGTGGATGGCGTGCATGGGAGGCAACAGCAGCAGCGCGACGGCTGTGCAGGCGCTGCCTGCGGGCGCTGCGTGCTCCGCCAACTGCCTGCAGCTGCTGGACGACTACCGTGCGCATACCCAGGGCATGGTGTCGCTGAGCGTGATGGGCGTGGACTATGGCGGGCGGTACAACCTGTCTGGCACTGAGGGCCTGCGCCGCTTCGAGACGCTCAGCCTTCGTGTCGGTGCCAGCGCGGCAACCTTTGACCGCACCGCCAACTACCGCCTGCGCTCCATCCTCAACCTGTGCCGCATCGCCTTCCTGTCCGCCATGCTGGGCGCCGGCGTGATGTACTTCAGCCGCGACGCAGACAGGCTGGTGCTGCAGCCCATCGAGCGCATGGTTCGCAAAGTGTCCGAAATCAGCGACAATCCCCTGGGCATTGGTGTTGACCAACGTCCTGACGGCATCGACGGCGCTGTGAGCGGCCGCATGTCGCTGCGTGACCGCCTCAAGGGCAAGGCGAAGGCTGAGAATTACGAGACCCGCATGCTGGAGCACAGCATCAACAAGATCTGCAGCCTCATGGCGCTGGGCTTCGGCGACGCCGGAGCTGAGATCATCGCGCAGAACATGGCCACCGGCGGGGCTTTGAACCCAATGGTTCCTGGCAAGAAGATGTGCGCAATCTTCGGCTTCTGCGACATCCGCAGCTTCACGGACGCCACCGAGGTGCTGCAGGAGGAGGTGATGGAGTTTGTGAACAGCATCGCGCGCATCGTGCACACGGAGGTTGCCCGCCGTAAGGGCAGCGCCAACAAGAACATCGGCGACGCCTTCCTCCTCGTCTGGAAGTTCCCAGAGAAGGTCACCTCCAAGCACGTGGACATGATGGCTGCTGGGCAGCCTGTGCCAGCGGACATTGCGGCCGCGATTGAGGGCGTTGCTGACCGCGCCCTCGCCTCCTTCGTCCTCATCAGCGCCGCGCTGCGCCACAGCACCTCCCTGGCGCGCTTCTGCGCGCACCCGGGCATCAAGCAGCGCATGCCTGGCTTCACAGTGCGCATGGGCTTCGGGCTGCACGTCGGGTGGGCGATTGAGGGTGCGCCCATCGCTTCCTTGTTTCTGTAGTTCGCGGCTCTCTGACGTGCATCTGTGCGTGTGGCATGGCAGGCGCGATTGGGAGCGAGTACAAGGTGGATGCGTCGTACCTGAGTCCCAACGTGAACATCGCCAGCCGCCTGGAGGCTGCCACAAAGCAGTTTGGCGTGCCGCTGCTGTTCAGCGAGCACTTCGCGCGCCTGCTGAGCGTGCCGGTGCGCCGCGCCTGCCGCCAGTTGGACCGCGTGACGCTCAAGGGCAGCGCGGTCCCACTGGGGCTGTTCACCTTTGACGCCGACCCGGAGCTCATCCCCGTGCCCACCCCCGATGCGCCCGCCCTCAAGCGCGGCAGCACCTTCAGCATCACCTCGCTGCCGGACGACGATGACGCGCCCGTAGGAGCCGAAGAGCTGGCCACGCACCCAGACGTGCTTGCCATGCGCGCCTCCGTTGGGGGAGACTTCCTCGCCCGCTTTTCCGCGGGCTTCACCGCCTACTCCGACGGACGCTGGGGCGACGCCAAGGAGCTGCTGGGCAGCGCGCTGCACGGGCGCAAGGCACCGAGGTGGGGCAGGCACAGACGGCCCCACCAAAGCCCTTCTGGCGGCGATGGAGGCGCACGCATTCAAGGCGCCCCCGGACTGGCAGGGCTATCGGGAGCTCACAGAGAAGTGAGGGGAGGGAGGCCGGAGGGAAACGAGAGGCAGAGACCCAGAGCAGAGCGTTCATGTTCTACTACATATACTACGTGTTCGACTAACGCACCAACCGTAGCCGCGCTCTCCTACCTTGTGTTTTGCGTGAGAACGCGCCTATAAGAGCTTTTATCTTGTGGCGACCAGTGTCGTGTTGACGTGTCTGCGTGAGGCCCTCATCTCACCGCTGCCACGCACTCTCTCTCACTGGTTGGAGGTCTAAGCGCACTCAGTGCGCTGCTGAGAGTGACTGAAGCAGCCACGCCATGGCCATCCTGCGCTTCCACCCGATGGCGTGCGCAGCAGGTGGCACGCAACGACAGCCTGGGGTTCCTCGGCACAACGCACTCCTTCAGCCCCTGTCTCGGCCAGCTCGCTCGCGCACCTGGGCACAAGCGCCGAGGGCAGTCGTTGTCGCCTCAACCTCTGCGCCACACGTGGCGGTGATTGGCGCCGGGTGGGGCGGATGGGGGGCAGCCAAGGCACTGTGTGAAGCAGGTTGTCGCGTGACGCTCATGGACGCGTCGCGAGACCCCACTGGCGCAGTCCCTTTCACCACGCCCTCGGGACGACCCTTCGAGGCTGGTACCCGCGGCTTCTGGAAGGATTACCCAAACACAAGCGCGTTGCTTGCGGAGCTGGGCATCAAAGAGTCTGATGTCTTCACGGACTTCACCACCAGCGCGTTCTACAGCCCGGACGGCCTGGAGGCAACCGCGCCAGTTTTCGCGGGTGCCCCGTTGCAGCTGCCCTCTCCGCTTGGCCAAGTCTTTGCCTCCTTTGACAACTTCAAGCGTCTGCCGCTGTCTGACCGCGCCTCCATGGCTGGCCTGTTGCTGGCAATGCTTGACTTTGACCGCGATGAAGAGTCCATGGCTGCATACGACCGCATGACGGCGCACGAGCTGTGCATTCGGTGCGGCCTGTCCAAGCGTTTGGTGGACGACTTTGTGCGACCGACGCTGTCCGTCGGGCTCTTCGCGCCGCTGGAGACCACCTCTGCATTGGTGGCTTTAGAGCTGCTCTATTTTTACGCATTTGCGCACCAAGACTCGTTTGACGTGCGGTGGATCAAGACGCGTTCAATCTCGGAGCTGCTCATCGCCCCGCTGGCGCAGAAGCTGCAGCAGCAGCATGGCCTGCGGGTGCTGTCCTCTGCTCGCGCTGAGGGCCTGGACATGGATGCCGCCGGGCGTGTGTCTACTGTTCGCTACACGCAGAACGGAGTGAGCGACTCGCTCAGCGACATCGACGCCGTCGTGTTAGCCGTCGGCGCTAAGGGCATGCGCGCCGTGGTCGCAGGCAGCCCCGCTCTGGCTGCTTGTGCGCCCGAGCTCACTGCGGCCGCATCCCTCGGCTCGCTGGACGTTGTGACCACCCGCCTCTGGCTGGACCGGCGCGTGGCGGCGCCGCACCCAGCAAACGTGCTTTCTCGCTTCAAGCAGCTGCGGGGCGCTGGCGGAACGTTCTTCATGCTGGATCAGCTGCAGGGTGACACCGACGCGGGCATGCGTCGCTTGTGGGGCGTCCCCGAGGCCGACCTGAGCACTGCAACGCCCACGGGCTCAGTGGTAGCCTGCGATTTCTACAACTCCGCCGCCGTGGCGTTGTTGTCCGACCAGGAGATCGTGGACACGCTGATGCGTGACCTGCTGCCCTCTGCCGTTTCGGGCTTTCAAGGGGCGCAGGTGCTGGACTCGTACGTGCTTCGCCTGCCTGGCGCAGTGAGCTGGTTCAGTCCAGGCTCCTTTCCCAGCCGACCGCCGCTGCGCGGCTCGGTGCCCAACCTGGTGTGCGCCGGAGACTGGGTGCGCCTGGGCCAGCGGGAGCACGGCGCCAAAGGGCTCTGCCAGGAGCGCGCATTCGTCACCGGCTTAGAGGCTGGCAACGCGCTGCTTCGCGGCGCTCTCCCGGGCCTTTCCGCAGCTGCTGCGCTCCTCCACCCCGTGCTGCCCGTGCGCGCAGATGAGCCGCAGGTGCTGGCCGGCAAGCAGGCCGCGCAGGCGGCTGCGGCGCTGGCAAGGGCGCTGAGCATGCCGCCCTCGCCTTGGGTGCGCTGAGGAGGCATCAGGAGACGAGACTGCAACTCATCATTAAAAACAACACACGAGAGCTTTACTAGAGCTCTACCACTGTGCGCGAGGGCCCCACGTCCCATTGCCCGGAGTTTGGCCCGGTTCCAGCAGCACACCCGACACCCATGGCACAGGACTTTGCGCATCTGCGTGGCGTTGCCTGTATCTGCGCCCGTCCCTGAGTGTGGCTCCATCGTCCATCTCCCCGCGGGCGTTCACCTCCGGCTGCTCCGGCACCTCCGTGAACTTGAGCCAGCAGTCTCCTGCGCTGTGCGTGTGCGCGTCCGGCTCGAAGCAGCGCGGCTGCGTGAGCGGGCACCACACGAAGGCGTTGCAGGGCAGCCTTCCGAACTGTCCGCCAAACCGAACGCGGCCGGAAGTGTCAGCTTCGTGTTTGCGACACGCTTCCGCGCAGGATGCCGCGCTGGCGTGTTTGTTTCCCACGCCCCATGCGACTGCGAGGCCGTCGTAGCTGGCGTGCTGTTCCACCCACACAACCAGCTGCTCTCGCGCCGCCTGGGAGTGGTTGAACGCCGCGAAAGTCGCACTGCGTTCCAGACACGCCACGTCCACGCTTGCGTACGCGTCGTGCGCCGGGCTGCCGCACTCTCGACGCCGCGGCGCGGGCGTCGCCACCGCTGTGGCGGGTTCCAGCACCTTGAGCTCCATCGACAGCGCCGCCGCCTGGGGCACCTTGGAGTAGCGTGGCAGCGCACCGCTCACCCAGGGCGTTGTTGGTGAGGCGGCCATCACGCCTGCCGGCACGAGTTCATACAGCGTCTGCTTCTTGAGCCAACACTCGCTCGCCTTGCAGCCCTGACCTCCCGGGCAGTACACCCAGACGTTGCAGGCAGGGAGCGCCTGGCAGGCAGCGCAGCAGGAGCCTGCGTCAGCCTGCAGGTGGTCCGCTCCCCAGCGCACAACCTCGCCCGCCAGCTCCGTGTGCGGCCGCGACTCGGGGCAGCTCCCAGGGGGCTGCAGCGCGGGCGTGGGCGCGGGAGCACTCCACGTCGGCGACACCACTGGAACTTGAGAGAACGCGCTCAACAGGTTTACAAAGCCCAAGGCCACCACAGTGAGCAGCAGGGCGACAGCCCACACGCGCATACGCGCCGACTGAGGCATGCTTGGCTACATCAGGAGCGAGCAGGAGCAGGGGTCGACTCACTGTGCTGATGAAGTCTAAAACCAAAGACTAACAGGGTGACGGCAGGTTGGGACGCGACTCCGCCCACCGCCACAGTGTGGCCCGTACGGACCACGCCTGCGTCTTTGTGACACGCCCGCGTAGCAAGCTACGCTGCGTGGTACCTAGTTACCACGTTGCCAGAGAGTGCGCACTTGTATT
>Ga0208951_1001049_pt1 | contig 12458 bp, 9 predicted proteins | sample GreLakmeMI27MSRF_FD_187702 | JGI IMG/M metagenome (GOLD analysis project Ga0208951, IMG submission 187702) | Freshwater lentic microbial communities from great Laurentian Lakes, MI, USA - Great Lakes metaG MI27MSRF (SPAdes) | ecosystem: Environmental > Aquatic > Freshwater > Lake | place: Great... | reverse complement strand
CCGCGCGGTTCAAGGATCAAGGAATGAGTGTTCGAGAGCTGTTCGCCCCGCGTTCTACCGCGTTAGACCTCTAAATATAAGGCAACTTATAGCCGCCAAGCCGCAAAAACGCTTATAATAAGCTTATAATTGTCACGGATCCCATATTTGCCAACCCAGTGCCCAACCGCAGAGGGCGGCCAACCCCTCGATCTGTCGTGCCACCACCCGGAGCGGGACCCGATCACCTGAACTCCCGGGGTGGCCGCGCCTGGCGCTCCGCCGAGTAGATGCGAGCAGCTTGCACCACAGCCTGCACATCCTGCGCCTCCGGCACCATCGCATCTAGGTTGCTCAGAAACTCCTCCCACCCCTCGCTCGCCAGGCTCGGGAGGAGGCTGGGCAGCAGCACCGCCCTGTGCCAGGCTGCGACCTCCTGTTGCGTGGCGAGCGAAGTCTCCAGCCGCCGCTCCTCCTCGGCTGCCGCTCCTCCTCGGCCGGACGTGTCGGGCTTGAAGGGCCAGAACGAGGCCTCAGCCAGCACCAGGGTGCTGGCTGGCGCGATGGGGGAGCGCGCGCGGCAGGGGCGCGTCAGCGCTGCGTCGATGAACTCGGGATCCAGTCCCCCGCGCGCAACAGCGACTGCAGTGGCGATCATCTTGCGGATCTGGTACACCATGAAAGATTCGCCCACGAACGTGATGCGTACGAACGGCTCGCTGCCCTCGATGCGCAGCGGCTGGCTCACAGAGGCACTCATGACTCGTCGGAAGTGCGCGTTGCCCACCCGGTCAGCCTCGCGCGGGCTGCAGCACCAGAAGGTGCCGCGCTCGTAGCTGCCCAGGATGTCGGGCGGTGCGGGTGCGCTGCTGGGCTGCTCAGCCATGGGGGCATCCTCCTCCGCGTCACCTTCCTCCTCCTCCTCCTCCTCCGCCACCGGCGCCTTGCGGGCTTTGCTGGGTGGCGGCGCGTAGTTCTTCATTTTGGTGAAGCAATGGAACGGATGCGTTCCCTCGAAGCGTCGCAGCGCATCCGCGAGGGCGCTCACTCGCTGCATCGCCATGGGGGCGTGCTCGTCGCAGGGCGGCGGCAGCGGGGCGGTGATGGGCGTGTCGCGGGAGGGCGCTGCGAGCGTGAGCACCCGCAGAGGCAACAGGTAGTGGTAGGTGCGTGAGGAGCATGCGTGACGAGCCTCGAAGCGCCTCGGCACCTGCGTGGCCGCGAAGAGGCGCACGGAGGGGGGCAGCTGTGCGTTCACGCGCTCGCACAGCGCTCCGCCGTCCGCGTCAGCCTCCCACCAAGCCCCGTCAACCTCCAGTCGACAGCTCACCACAGTGGCCAGACTGGAGACGCCCTTGTCGGTGCGGCTGCTGCGGCTCCACGAGAGACGCCCCAGGCCCCTGCTGGCGTAGTTGGTGGCCACGACGTGACCCGCTTGGAAGAGAGCGTCTTCAAGCACGTCGTCCACCGTCTCGCCGCGCGGCAGCGTCGGGTTGGACTGGTTGCCGCGGTAGGGCGTGCCCACATAGCCCACGTGCAGGGCCAGGCTGCGCTTCTGCAGAGCGGGCCTATGCGCGTCAGAAGTGGCGCACAGGCGTGCGCATGGCGGCTCGTGCAAAGCTCTCCATAAAGCTGCAGTGCAAGCAGTACCGACGCGCCTTGAAGTGCTCCGGTATTTGAGGCGCGTTCCTGGCGAACTCGGGCGTCAGCTCCAGGCGCCTCTCGTCCGTAAGAGCCGTGCGCGGCCTCGCATCAGCTCTCACGACCGCAACGCTACTGCTCGAGTGCAACCGCACGCGAGCAGTAGCGCAACGCACGCACACGCGCATCCTAGCCGAAGACCTCGCGAGAAAGGCGCAGCGCTGTTCTCGTTGCACTGTCGCAAAGTCGTTGTCGTACAACAGGCGTGCTGGAGTCTGGTGGGAACTGCGCGCAAAAAGACTGTTCAACTACTCAGCCGCACACGTCCTTCGGTATCTCTGTGTATTGTGCAACCTGCGCGGCGCGTGTTCTGGGGCGCTGAGGAGCGCACACACATGTCGGGCGTCTCGGGCGAGGCTTCTTCGTCCTCGCCAAACGCCTTTGAGACTTTGCGCCGCTCCCTCAGCTCCTCGCTCGGCCTGGGCGGCGCGCCCGAGGCGCCGGCGCAGGAGGGCGAGGCGCGAGAGGCTGAGTGGAGCGATGAGCCCCAGCTGACAATGGAGGCGGTGGAGGCGTTGCTGCACGACGTGGCCGCGGTCACCCCGCCACGCAGCAACGCGGCGCCACTGCCGATGGCTTCCTCGTCTTCGCGTCCAGACCTGCAGGGCGGGCTGCTGCGGCCGCGCGGCAAGGCCGACACGCAGGCACCGCCTGGTCTGGAGCTGCCCTCCGCCTCCGCGCACGCGCCACTGCCCCCGCCCTCGCCCTCTAGCGCGCTGCCGCCGCTGCCCTGGCGCCCCAGCGCCGACGCGTTCGCCATCGCCACGCTGCTGCGCAGCCAGTCGTCGCCGCAGATTGCGCTCGCGGACCCCGCGGGGCTGCTGGCTGACGCCGCCGCCCTGGCCGCCACGCGCAAGCAGCTGTTCCCGACTCTGGAGGTTGAGCCCGGCAAGGAGGGCGAGCTGGCTGCGGTGGTTGAGCGCCGCCCGTCGGTGTCTCGCGAGGAGGCTGTGCGCGCAGCCGCGGGCGTGGGCGCGGAGCAGACGGAGGTGCAGAAGGTGAAGGAGACTCTCAACACGCGCGGGTGCCTGCCGCCGGGCATCGGGTGGGGCGCCAGCGCTGGGCCCCAGTCGCCGCAGCCACAGCCGCAGGTGGCGCCGCCCACGCGCGTGGAGCAGCACCCGGCGGTGCCCCCGGTGCCAAAGGCGCAGCCGGGGCCGCAGCCTGTGGACTGGCTGGCTGGCTTCTTCAGGCCGCCCGCGGGGCCCTGGAGCCCGCCTCCCAAGCCCCAGGCCGCCTCGCCGCCCGACAAGCCCAGCACCCCGCCGCCCGCGCCGCCCGTGGCGCCGGGGGGCATCCTGGTGGGCGCGCCCGCGGTGGCCGGGGGCAGCGCGGGCGCGGGCGCGGGCGCGGGCACGGGCGCGGGCACAGGGGCGGGGGCCGGGGCGGGGGCCCCCCTGGCGCGCACCCTGTCCACGCCGCCCCGCTACAGCGGCGCCGCGCAGCCTCCGCCCAGCCCCTCGCAGCCGGGGGGCACGCCCGGGCGCGCCTCTGGCGGCTCGCTGCCGCCGCGGCGCAGCTCCTCGGGCCCCCTGACGCTGCAGCCGTCTCTGGTGCCGCCCTCTGGCAGCTCCCCGGGCATGGCCGTGGCCGGCATGGCGCGCTGGCGGCTGGACGGCTACCGGGTGCTCATCACCGGCAGCACGCAGGGCATCGGGCTGGCAGCTGCGCGGGAGGTTGTGGAGCTCGGGGGCAGCGTCTGCGTCACCGCGCGCCGCGCCAGCGACGTGGCGGGCGTGGTCGCCTCCCTGCGCGCCCTCGCAGGCGATGACCCAGCGCGCGTCTGGGGACTCACCAGCGACGTGAGCACCGCGGACGGCCGCCGGGCGCTGCTGGCGCGCGTGGAAGAGGTGTGGGGTGGCTCACTGGACGGACTGGTCAACAACGCGGGCATGAATGTGCGCAAGGCGTGCGTGGACGCCACTGCGGAGGAGTACGACGCCATCCTGCGCACCAACCAGGACAGCACATTCTTCATCTGCAAGGAGGCGTACCGCCTGCTGGTCCGCAGCCCGCGGCCCACCATCGTGAACGTAAGCAGCGTGGCCGGGCTGACGAGCACGGGCAGCGGCGCCATCTACGCTATGTCAAAAGCGGCGGTTGTGCAGCTCACCAAGGCGCTCGCCTGCGAGTGGGCGGCCGTGGGCATCCGCGTCAACTGCGTGGCGCCGTGGGTCACCATGACGCCGCTGCTGGCGGCGGCCATCGAGCGGCACCCGGACAGCGCGGCCAAGGCTGCGGGGGGCACGCCGCTGAAGCGTGTGGGTCAGCCGGAGGAGATCGCGGCCGCCATCGCCTTCCTCCTCCTGCCCGCATCCTCCTACATCACGGGCCACATCCTGAACGCGGACGGGGGGCTGCTGGCCAACGGCTTTGCAGGGCCCTGCGTGAGCGAGGACTAGAATCTAGAGCTCTAGCCCAGCCTGCGCGGGTTTTATTCGAATCTTGTTTGCTGAAGCTGGTTGTTCGCCGCGGCGCGTTGAGCATGCGTGAGCATGGGGGCGTCCACCGCGTCTGCCGCAAAGTCGCCCCCCAGAGCAGCACCGGTGGCGGCATCGCACCCCGCCGGCTGCTCCGGCCTCATTGCGAACACGGCAGCGGCGCCAGCGAGCATGGACGCCAGCACCAGCGCGGCGGCGGGCGTGGCTGCGGCTGCGCAGCGCGCGGAGACTGGCCGCGCCAGCAGCGGCTGCAGCGCGGAGACCTGGGCGAAGGACACCAGGTTGCTGGCGATGAACAGGAAGGCGGAAGAGCTGTCCGCGGGCAGCGGGTACGTCAGCTCAGCCGCGTGCGCCAGCGTCACCGGCCCCAGCGGCCCCTGCGCAGCCCCGAACAGCGCCCACGCGCCCATCAGCAGCGGCGCAACCAGCGGGCGGTTGGCCGCCAGCAGAAGCGCGGCGGCGGCGGCGGCGGCCAGCATGAGGTTGCGCTGCAGGGGCAGGTAGGCGTGAGGGCGCCTCAACAGGGGCGCCAGCGCAGCGCAGCACGCAACCCCGGCCGCCAGCAGCGCTGCTCCCGCGCCGCCAGCCACGCGCGACGAGTAGCCGCACGCGCAGATGAGCTGCCCCTCAACCGTGGGCAGCGCCCAGCTCATGCCCGCCGTCAGCGAGAAGCCCAGCGCCAGCAGGCGGAAGCTGCGGTGCGCTGACAGCGCTCTGAGGTCGCCCAGCAGCGACGAGAGCGCCGCCGCGCCCGCGTGAGTTCCGGGCGGCAGCGATGCCCTCGCAGCCTCCCGCTGCGCCCACTGCAGCGCCGCGGCGGCGGAGGGGGGGCTGGGCGGTCGGTCGCTGGGCATCAGGCGCCCCGTGGCCAGCAGCACGGGCACCCACAGCGCCAGTTGCGTCAGGAAGAGAGGGGACAGGTCTCGGGGGCGCTTCACCAGCCACGCAGGCAGCGCGTTGAAGAGCATCGCGCCCGCGTTGCTCGCCTGGTAGCCCACCACTGTGGCCACGTCGCGCTCGTGGACGGGGAACCAGTCCTGGGTGAGTCGAGCTACCGTGTTCAGCACCAGCGGCTGCCCCAGGCCGCCCACCAGCTGCCCCGCCAGCACCAGCGCGTACGCTCCGTGCGGCGACGTGACCAGGGCCACGCCCACCCACTTGAGCAGGCACATGGCGGTCTGACAGGTGGCCCCCAGCAGCAGCGTGACTCGCAGCCCGTAGCGCTCGGTGACGTACAGCGCGGCGAGCGAGCCGGGAACGTATGTGAGGAACAAGGAGAGCGCCACGAGCGTAACGGCGCCGGCATCCACCCTGAAGCGAGCCTCGGCCACGCCGTAGATTGGAGACAGTGTGTTCCAAGCGCCCGCGCAGAGGAAGCTGGAGGCGCAGTAGGCGGCCAGCACGCCGAAGCGCAACGGGTGAGCCTCAGCCTCCATGGAGGCTGCGGCCTAGCGCAGTATCATTGGCTAAGCGCAAGCAGAGAGGCACTCGCAGCAGCCTGCAAAGTGTCAGCTGCGCTCTCGTAGGCTGGGGAGCAGCGCTGCGGCGTCGCGTCGCTGAGCTGGCGTGCCCTGGCACAGACTTTTAATATTTGTTTTAGCAATCTTTGGTCAGCAGGCAGATATTTCCGTCAACGAGAATTTCTGACTAGGCCAAGTAGGGAGCGGCGACGAGGAGGTACGGAGGTTGACGGTCAAACCAGAGCCGCCTCCGCAGGTCCGATGAGCGACGATGGCGGCGAGTCTCTCAGTCGCTCTGGCAGCGACGTTGCGCTGGAGCTGCACCGCAGCGGCAGTCCAACGAGCACGCTGAGCGGGCCCACCTCCACGTTCCTGGTGTCCAGCTACAACAACAAGGCTGTGCTGGCGCACACGCCCAGCGGCGACCCGCAAGGAGCCGGCGTTTACACCGTGGCTCTTGATGGCGGCAGCGGGCGCCTGCGCCTGCTGGGCGACTCTCCTGTTGCCGACAACCCGGCGTTCGTGCTTCCGCATCCGGCGCTGGAGGACGTCATCTACGTGAGCACGGAGCGCATCGACGCAGACGGGGAAGTTCTCGCCTTCGTGCGCGAGCCGAACGAGACCGGCGCTCTCCGACTGCTCAGCCGCCGCTCCTCGGTGCGTTCCAGCGCGTGGCCTGAGAGCGCCCGTGGGTGGCAGCAGGGCGCGCACGGCCCGGGTTGGCGCGATACGCCGGCCCGCCAAACCACCTTCCTTAATGTGACGAACTGGCCCGACTCGGCCCTGACTCCGCGCTGTGCCTCCAGGGCGGTCGCTCAACGTGCTTCCTCCACGTCCACCCGAGCCTGCGCTACCTCATCTGTGTTTCGTACTGGGACGCCAAGGTGTCCGTCCTCGGTCTCGCCTTTGACGGCTCGCTGCTGCCCGGCGAGCCGACGGTGATGCAGCAGCCCCTGGCCGAGGCCTTCTTCGCGGCGCGCGCGGGGTTGGGCGCGACTCGCGAGGAGCACTGGGCCTTCCGCCAGCGCTGGCCCCACTCGCACTGCGTTGTTCAAGAGCCGTACACGCAGCAGGGGCGCCTCTTCATCACCGACCTGGGCCTGGACCTGTGCGGCATCTACGAGGTGCGCCGCTGCGCCAGTCGCCCTGGCAGGCCCCTGAGTCAGCCCTTTGACTGACGCGGCGCGCGCAGCTGGACGCAGACACGGGCCGACTGTGCCTGCAGCAGCAGGTTCAGCTGGACAAAGGCGCGCCCGGATCGCTGGCTGTCGCCGTTGCGGCCTGTGACGCCTCGTCTCGTCTCTGACGCTCCTCCCCAGGCCGCGGCCCGCGCCACCTGCGCTTCCACCCGCGCGTGCGCGTGGCGTACGTGGTCAACGAGCTGGACAGCACCGTGAGCGTGCTGTCGTTCGTGGCCAAGGCTGAGGATGTGGCGCCTGCCAGCGCTGTTGAGCCCGCTGTGGCCACCGTGTGCACCCACTCCCCCGACGCCATGCTGCAGCACGTGCAGACGCTGAGCAGCCTGCCGTTGGAGGCGCAGGGCAAGAGCGTGATCAGCCCGGAGGGCATTTGGAAGGCGGCCAGCCACAGCTCAGAGCTGCGCCTGCGCCCCGACGGCCGCTTCCTCTACGTGGGCAACCGCGGCCACGACAGCATCGCGGTGTACCAGGTGATGGAGGAGCAGGGCGGCCTCCTGCGGCTGGCGGGCATCGTGGACGCGGGCGGCTCCTGCCCCCGAAACTTCAACTTCTCTCGCTGCGGCTCCTACTGCGTCGTCGGCTGCCAGAACAGCAGCATGCTCGTCTCCTTCGCCGTCGACCAGCAGACGGGACTGCTGACACCGTGCGACACCCTGGACCTGCCCTCGCCAAACTACATTTGCGTGGTTTGAGTGGGCGCTCCATGCGCACTGTTCCTGATACTAGCGCGCCTGTTTGTTTTATTCATTCTTTTGATTCCTACGCGCGCCGTGCTCTGCAGCGCGACTGCGAGCCAGTCATACACTCCCAAGGAAGGGACTCCTAAACCTCTCTCTCGGCGCTCTCCCTTCCATGGCGTCGCCGTCAACCACAGTGGCAGCGCTTCTCGTGCGCCGCCTCTGCGAGGTTGCGCGCCAGGTGTCCGACGACCACTCGCCGCCGCCGCTCAGTTTCTTCGGCGTCCCCGGCGATTACAGCTTTGGACTCTGCGATGCAGTGGAGGCCCACGCCGATGCCGCCTGGCGTGGCTGCGCCTGCGAGCTCAACGCCGGCTACGCGGCGGATGGCTACGCGCGTGTGCGCGGGCTTGCCGTCCTGGCCACCACCTACGGCGTCGGTGAGCTGAGCGCCATCAACGCGGTGGCTGGCGCCTACGCGGAGCGAGTTCCCATCGTTTGCCTCACCAGCAGCCCGCGAAAGCGCGTGCGGGAGGCTGGGCTCATCGTTCACCACAGCCTGGCGCACGGCGCAGACTACCAGGTGTTCATGCGCATGCACAAGGACATCACTGCCGCGCAGACGGAGCTCTCGGCGGAAAATGCCGCCAGCGAGATCGAGCGTTGCATCGAGGCCTGCATCCGCACCAGCTCTCCTGTTTACATCAATTTGCCGGAGGACGTGGCTCTGGAGCAGGTCACTGGACCGGGGGCAGGCAAGCTGGCGACAATGGGCACGTCAGACGAGGAGAGTCTGGCACAAGCGGTGCGTCTCATCTCGGACTGGGCGAATGTGGCGGCGCGGCCCGTCATCCTGGCAGATATGGGTGTGATGCGCGCTCGCGCCCACGACGAGCTTCGTGCGCTTGTGGAGGCGACGGACCTGCCGTGCGCCACCATGGGCTTGGGCCGCACCGCGCTGCCTGAGTTTCACGCCAACCACATCGGCGTTTACGAGGGCGAGCGCTCCTGGCCGCACACTGTGAAGGAGGTCATTGAGAATTCCGACTGCATCATCTCCGTGGGATGCCTCCTGACTGACTACAACACAGGCGGCTTCTCAGCGCGGCTCAGCGAGCGCGTGCTCATCGACATCAAACTGGCTGTGACAACAGTCAAGAAGGCAATCTTTGTGGACGTGCGCAGCGTGGACGTGGTCCGCGCGCTTTCGGGCGTGCTCCGCAAGCGAAGCGGCGCCGAGAACGCCTACTGGCGGCGGCACCGCCGCACGCGCAACGACGGCATTCTGGTGGCGCCGCCCTCGCCGCCTGATGCGCCCCTCACCTGCGACCTCTTCCTCGCGTCGCTGCAGGCGATGCTCCGCCCGGGCGACATCCTGTGCTTCGAGACGATGACGCTCACCTTTGGCGCGCTGCCCATGCGCCTGCCCTCCGGCGTAACTTTTATCACCCAGTTCCTGTACGGCAGCATCGGCATGGCCGGACCCGCCGCCGGCGGGGCTGCTCGCGCCGTGGCGCACGACCCCTCACGCCGCGTCATCCTGGTGACGGGGGACGGTAGTCTGCAAATGACGGCAACGCACCTGGCGACGATGCTACACGACGGGCTGTCGCCCATAGTCTTTGTGGTCAACAACGACGGGTATCTGATCGAGAAACTGCTGTGCAAGCGCAAGACCGCCGGGTACAACGAGATCCCGCGCTGGCGCTACACTCTCCTGCCGGCGGCATTTGGCGGCGACGAGGCGCGCGTGCACACCGCCACGGTGGATACGGCGGCGCAGCTGCAGCCGTCAATGCGGGCGGCGGAGGAGGCGCAGGCGGCTGGGCGCCTGGCATGGGTGGAGCTGCGCACGCCGGCGCTGGACGTGCCGGAGGGGTGTCGGTGGATGCACCCGGGCGTCTTTCTGGAGGAGAAGCAGGCGTGAACGCGGGAGCTAGGGAAGGCTAGTTAGAGATTCACGCCCTTTGCATTTGGGGCCGAGGACGTTAAGTGTTCATCATCAGTCGCGCTCGGAGCATCCAAAACGTCTCATTGCGTCTCGATCGGGGGCACGCACAGGCTCGCGCTGCCGTGCAGCGAGAAGTCGAGCACTGATGCCGCCGGCTGTAGCCACGGCTCCCCATCCGCCTGCATCGGAAAGGCGGCGGTGGTGGAGATGCGAACGTGTGCTGCGCGCGCCAGAGGCACAGCACGTGCTGCGCCCACCTGCATCGCCGCCAGGTGCAGCGCTCCAAAGTGCGCCACAACCTCCACCAGGCCGTCGCTGTGTGAGCACACGCCGCGCGGCGCTCCGGGCATGTCGTCCGACCAGGGGCGCACGCCTCCCATGAACGAAGCGATGTTCAGCAGCAAAATGCCCTTTGCCCCAGCAGGCACAGCCACTTCGCGGCCGTCACACGTGAGCGTCACACGGTCTGCGAGGTCTGCGCAGCTCAGCAGCGCAGCATCCCGCACGCCCAGCGCTCCGTATAGCGCCTTGTTGCCGAGGCGAGAGAAGAAGAGGGCGGGCCCCGCGCGGCGAGTGGCGTCGAAGCTGAGCGCCACTCCGGCGTCAAATCCCACGCTCGCATAGTTGCTCCATCGCAACTCCCGAGGCGCCGCAGCGAGGCTGGTCAGTCGAAGCCTCCACCGATCCATGTGCGTCACCGGCGCGCGCTCCACTGCCCTCATCAGCGCCAGCAGCTGTGGGGCGGTGGGCGAGCCGTTGAGGGCCGCCTGGCAGGTGGTGGAGCCGGCCCAGCCCAGCACACGCGACAGGTCGTTGCCGGTGCCTCACGGCAGCACCGCGAGCGCAGGAACGGGAGAGCCTCGCTCCAAAAACGCTTGTTCCAACTCGTCCAGGACCCACGTGGCTGTGCCGTCGCCGCCAGCCACGGCGACGCGCACCGCGTGAGGGTCCTCGTCGGCGAGCAGCGGCTCAACGGCTAGCAGCGCAGCCGCCTGTGCTGGGCCGCCGCGCAAGTCGCTGTTGATCTCCCACACCGCTGAGCCAGACGGCAGCGCTGCACGAAGCCGCGAAGCGAAGGCGGCGCCTCCCTGCGGCCCGCTCTCGCGTGACACCAGGGTGAGCACCCGCGGCTGCTGCGGCAAGAAGAGAGGCGCTCGAGGCCGTTCTGCTGTGCTCGAAACTGCTGCTGCCCCAGGCCCGGATGGGTCCAGGCCAGCTGCGCGCCTCACGCTGCGAGCACGCGCAGGAAAGGTGGAGAGCGCTGAGAGAGCACACACATCCATAGCACAAGCGAGCGCACAAGTGTGGCCACAGTAGAACGTAAGAAGAACAACGCAGTTGTTGTTCGACCGCGGGACGCCAACACGTTCATAACAGTTTGACATCTGTGTGCTGGCTCCTGCCCTCCTTCTGCGCCCTGTTCAGGGCGGCCCTGCGGCTTCTCCCCACGGCCAGCTGCTCCACAAGTGCGCGGTCCGCGTAGGCGACGTACTCTGGTGAGGAGACGTGCGCCTTGATGGCCGCCTGGGTGCGCAGGTGCGCGGGCAGCCCCTTTCGTTTGAGGAGGTGCTTGAGGAACTCAGCCTCGCTCTCGCGCACGCGTGTCAACAGGAAGCGCGGCATGACGCCCCCGTTGAGCTGGGCCAGCAGCAGGATGCGCTGGCGCATGCGTCTCTCCACGTTGAGGCCCAGCAGCACCGCCGACTTTGACACGGTGTCTGTGGACAGCTGCAGCACGTCCAGCAGCAGCTCCAGCTTGCTGCGCATCCGGGCGGCGCTGACGCCCATGCAGCTGGGTAAGCCCGTGAGCACCAGCTGCGTGTCCAAGCCGCAGTCGCGGAGCACCTGCACCTTCTCCTCCAGCGTTGCCAGGCTCAGCCCCGCGATCTCGGGGAACTTGCTCAGCGCTGTGCTGCTGTCGATCACCCCCTGCGCCTCCAGCCACTGCCTGCGCGTGGCGATGGAGAAGACGCTGTTGCCTAGCATGCCCGGGCGGAAGGAGATCGTACGGACAGCCTGCTTCTCGGTCAGCCCGGCACCCTGGGGCCGCGGGGCCAGCAACGCCTGCCACTTGGCCTCCAACAGCTCCAGGGTGTGGCGAAGTACCATCGGATACCTCTGGACAACAGAGCGTGCGAGCGGCACCAACACGCCGTAGCGCATCTTGGTTGCGTCCCCCAGGATGCGCTCTAGGAAGGAGTAGGACGCTACAGCCTCCTGGAAGTGGAACAGCTGGCGCTTGCTGTCCTTGCGGCGCAGCAGCTTCTCAACCTGCTCTTGCGTGCCGACGCCCTTGTGCACCAGGAACTGCACGGTGCGCGGGTCCAGCACGTGCAGCCCCTCCGCGTCTTTCATGCCGCGCTTGCGGAAGAACTCGGGCGGAGTCCAGGCGGCGTCTTTCTGGGGCAGCGCCTCCACGCTCATCCACCGCGCCCCTCCCCATCTGCACAGCGCGGCTGGCAGCGCGGCGGCACACTCTTGCCGCTCGGCCCTCGCGCAGCTGCTTGCGCGCAAGACACCGCGCAGAGCAGCAGCCGCACGCCGCATGGGTCCCGCCCCAACGCAGTTTACCTTACACGCAAGCTCACACGTGCCGATGCGAACAGCTGCGCTGACACCTGCACACGCACTGCAAGGAGCGCTCGCGTTTCAGCAATGAGCAATCGTACGTTACGTACTACAAGCTCAACCGTATACCCGTATACAATCCTAAACGGGTATGGTATTGTATCAGGTGCGTGTTCTAACAAATTTTGTAAGCAAGATACCAACAACCTTCGCGTATGTCTCGCGCTCAACCTCCTCCATCATGGCAGCCTGCGCATCGTCCTTGGGCTCCCCGTGCACGTCGCCAATGTAGTCGTACTTGGTGCTGTACGAGATGAAGACGTCTGACGGCACTGATCCTTTCGGATAAAATTTGCTGGGATGGCAAATATGGGATCCGTGACAATTATAAGCTTATTATAAGCGTTTTTGCGGCTTGGCGGCTATAAGTTGCCTTATATTTAGAGGTCTACTAACGCGGTAGAACGCGGGGCGAACAGCTC
>Ga0208951_1001047_pt1 | contig 12460 bp, 9 predicted proteins | sample GreLakmeMI27MSRF_FD_187702 | JGI IMG/M metagenome (GOLD analysis project Ga0208951, IMG submission 187702) | Freshwater lentic microbial communities from great Laurentian Lakes, MI, USA - Great Lakes metaG MI27MSRF (SPAdes) | ecosystem: Environmental > Aquatic > Freshwater > Lake | place: Great... | reverse complement strand
TGACGACAGCCAAGCGGTCAAGTTCACCAGTCAATCTTTGCAGTCGACTTCACTAGCGTCGGCTTCACTGAGCGCGCAGTGAACTTCACTGTTCCTTATTTGCTGATGGGTTTGTACATTTTTTACACCTCGACGATATCAACAAGATCGAAGACGTGCACGTTGCCGACGACGCGGACGTTGCTCTCGAGCAGGGTGAGTCCGGGGAGCAGCGCCGGTGTGCCGATAAGTACTTCAAAGTTTGAGTAAAATATTAGAGATACTCGCATTCGGCGCGAGCTGTAAGTTCTGACCACTTTGATATAAGAGTACTTTACACTGAATTGTCGCGTCTGTAGCAAGGGGGGCATTTGGTCGCGATACAGGGCGAACACGCACGCACGGTTTCGACGAATTAGTCCAACAGCACCGCCTTTCGCGCTCTCCGGACACTGGATGCTCCTGCGCGGCTTGCTGGTGCCTCGCCCTTCGCCCCGGTTGCGGCGCACGATGCGCGAGGCGGCGGCAGCAGACCCCTCTGTGGTTCTCTCCACTCTGCAACAGTCCCGCCTGGGCCTCACACCCGAGCAGTACCGCGTCAAGGCGCTGGAGGCTGAGGCGGCGCGCGCGGCGTACACGGTTGCATTCAGCGACGCTTCGCTGAGCAACGAAGCTCGACACAACTTGGAAGCCAACTTTCACTTGCGTTGGGGACGCGCAGCCTTCAAGTGCCCAGGCTGCTGGCTGCTCCCGGGGCTCTGCGTGTGCGCGCAGCTGAGCCGCGTGGACGCCGCACCGCACAGGGTTGCCTGTTTAGTGCACCACAAGGAGGCTGGCCGCGGGTCCAACACCGGCATTTTGTTAGCAAAGTGCCTGGGCGCAACGCTGCACGTGTCTGGCATCACAGACCACGAAGCTGCGCTCCACCAGGCGCTCGCCGCCGCGCCAGCTGCCGCCGTGCTGTGGCCGGGCGAGGGCGCGCTCACTGTTGAAGAGTTCAAGGCGAGCCTGCCCCCAGGCGCCTTCGAGGCTGGCGTCACACTGGTGGCGGTTGACGCCACTTGGAACGGCGCGCGCAAGATGGTGAAGCGCTTGCCGCAGCACGTCCCGCGCATCACGCTGCCTGAGGGCGCCTTTCCTCCTGGCAAGAGCCTGCTGTATCCGGTGCGCAAGTACGGAGGGGTGGATGAACAGGCGGAGCGGCAGTGCACGTACGAGGCTGTTGTGGCCACGCTGGACGTGTTTTGCGCGCTCAAGCCCGGAGAGCGCGACGCGCTGCTGCTGAACCTGAAGCGCAAGGTTGATGCTTTGCTCAAGTACAAAAACAGGAGGACATGCTACCATGTTGAGACGGGCATCTTCAACCACATCAAGCCGCCGCTTCCTGACGGTTCAGACAGCTCATGACGTGGTCTATAATGACTATGCCGCCCGCCTGAGGTCGCACACCTGAGGAAGGTGATCGCTGGGAAATTGCGCATTCGGCAGCGCCGTCTGCGCACTCACAGCCTCGAGCGACGGCGACGGCCAACACCCGACAGCATCCAGCTGTCCACTGATGAGCACATAGTCCAGCACCGCTTTAAAGCCACCCACGAAGTTGGTCCACGGAGGAGCGCCACATCCGTTGGAAAGCCGCCCAAAGGGGTGCACCAGCGCGGCACCGTTTGCGTCGCACGCCATCCCGAATCCTAAGCTGTCGCGAGGCAGCTGCGCCGCGGGCGGCACGGACGACGTGCGAGCGTCCGCAGGCGCGGCCGGTGCGTCTTGTGGCGGCGCAACCGCTCGCTCGAACGCAAACGTCTGCCCGGCGTTCCAGTCGGGGTGGCTGGAACCCAGATATCCACGAGTGAGGTACTCAAGCGCGCCGTCGCAAGGCTCCGCGTTCAAATCTCCGCACAGCACCAAAGCGAGAGGTGGGCCCTCATCATTGGTCTGACCATGGTGGTGAGCCACCTCCGCACAGCGACGCAGCAGCGCGTGCGCCTGCAGGCAGCGTATGTGCGCGGCTCCAGGGTGGTAGAACAGGTGTGTGTTCGCCAGCAGCACGTGAGGCAGCGTCCCATCTGAGGGTTTGAACAGCGCCACTTGTCCCACCGTTGTGACTCGTGCCAGCGCAATCACCAAAGCGGGTTGGGCTTCCAACATCGCGCGAAGAGCCTCCGGAGCGCCGGGTAAGCGGCTTGTGACGTCAGGGAGACCCGCCATGCGTAGGTCTACGTCATGTATCTCGAGGCGAGTCAACGCCGAAGTGCGCCAAAACAGAGCGCATCCCTCTCCGACGCTGCTGCTCTTGCTGGTGTGACGCCCCGCGTAGCCCAGAAAGCTCAACTGAGGCTGCCAGAAGCGCTTGAACGCCTTCAGGTCGCACTCCTGCAGAGCCAGCACGTCCGCGTCGGACTGCACCACGTCCTGTAAAGCCAGCTGCATACGATAACATGCAGCCGCGTCTCGCTCAGCTAGATACGGGTAGATGGCGCGCCAGGTGTGCGCGTACGCATCCGCAAGAAGGTTGTACGTCATCACTCGCAGCGTGCCCTCTGTGCGTTTGCCCAAGCTCGCCGCGCGCCGCGCCGCATCTGGGCGGGACACAGCCGCAGCGACCGGTTGCGTGTTCGCCTCCACGCCGCAGTCACACCCCGGCGCAAAGCAGCGCACCGTGAGCTGGTGACCCACATCTTCCTCCACAGGCGTGTACCGTTGCTCATCGCTTAACGCAGTTCCACCGCGTTCCCAACGCCACCGCAGCGCCTCCGGGTGGCAAAAACGCAGTTCTAATGGGAGCGGCATGATGGGACAACCCGACATGGGCCGCTCTAGCAACCACAGTGCGCTCACCGTGGGGGCATTGACACGCACCGGCAAGCGGATATCGCCAACCAGCAGCGTGCATCCAGGCAGCCACGCCTCCACGTTGCTGGTGTTTTCCTCGCAGATGAGCGCGCCGTTGGCGTCGAGCAGCGCGACACGCACAGCTGGCGCAGGCGACGCAGCCGAGTCCCGCCCGCGCTTGCCTTGCGCTTGTGCGGCTGCAGCTGAGCGCACGCGGGCCAGCGTTTTCGCCAGACGTTCCGTTTGCGGGCGACTGAGGTTGCGTATGCCGCGCCCTGGAAGCGGCACAGTGATGAGGATCATCGCAACAGAAGTGTCTGCTCCGTCATAGGGACAACGCACGTCCACCCAAGGAGAAGAAACGCCTGCAACGGACGCCATGCAGCGCAGGGTGCGCGTAGGTGCGCGGTGTGCAGGGAGCGGCAAGGTGCACTGCATGCGATCAGCGAGATGCGAGGGGTGACGGAGGTGGTGAGAGCCAACGCAGCCGCTATTTGGTGCGTTCTTTGGTCTATGCCACAGCTTAGCCCTCGCCCTCGTGTATCAGCCCCAAGATGTCCGAGCGTCCTATTTGGCAGAAATCCTTGAGCATCGTTGCTGAGGGCGACGTTGCCGCACCGCCGCCGCCGCAGCCGCCGCCCGCCCCCGCCGAACCGCCGCGCGGCTGCTTGTGCTTCGGCGGCACACCTCCCAAGGTGCCCTCGGCGGCTGCCAACTCGCTGGCACAGCCTGGCGGCGCGCAACTCTGCCACGCCAGCTATGCGGGTGATCTCGAAGCAGTGACAGAGGCGCTTAGCGCTGGAGTGCATGCCAACGCCACACGATACGTGCGTGCCCTCCGCCGCGATGCCGCTGCAGTGCGCAGAATGCAGGGTGCAGAGTGCGTTTGAAGCATGCTGACTCCTTGGCGTGTTTCCCAGGATGGAGCCAGCCCGCTGCTGCTTGCGGCGCAGGAGGGCCACGCGGAGGTTGTGAAGGCGCTGCTTGCGGGCGGCGCAGAGCCAGACCTGCGTTTCGAAGCGGTGTGTGCAAGCGCTTGTGTTTAGGTGTTACGGCCTCTCACTCCCTCTCCTCGCTCAGAGCGGCGCCACGCCGCTGCTGCTCGCCGCGCAGCACGGCCACGCGAGCTGCTGCTCGGCGCTCCTGTCCTGCGGCGCGGGCGCGCGTCTGGAAAGCTCGCCCGGCGGGTCCAGCGCAGTGCACCTCGCGGCCGCCAAAGGCCACGTGGAAGTCCTGCGCGTCCTCCTCATCCACGACGCCGCGCTGATGCATCTGCCCAAGGGCTGCGACGGCGCAGGACCGCTGTTTGTGGCTGCACAGGAAGGTGGAGCATCCGCGGTTCGCCTTTTGTTGCGTCGCGGCGCAGATCCCGACGCGCGCACGCACCTGGACGCCACCCCGCTCCACGCGTGCTGTTCTGGGAGTGACGACCCGCAACATCTGGAGATCGCGCGCGTGTTGCTGGCTGCGGGAGCCCAAGTGGACTCGAAGCGCTTAGATGGGGTGACACCGCTCATGCTCACTGCTAGCACGGGCTCGCTAGCGCTCGCCCGACTGTTGCTTGAGTGCGGCGCGTCGGTGCACGCGCGCGGCAAGGAGCGCAAGCTGAAGGGTGCGTGTGCTTCCCACTACGCCGCGCTGTGCGGCCACGCGCCTGTGCTGCGTTTGCTGCTGCAGCGTGGCGCAGACAGCGAGGCCCTGACGTTGGCCAAAGAGAGGCCCGTAGACATCACTACCGACGCGGAATGCAGAGACACGCTCAAAGCGCACTACTACCTCCGTTGCCGCTCGGATGAATCCCTGGTATCGCCGCCTGCGCCCACCAGCGACGGCTTGCTTCGCGCCATCGCGGACCGTCGTGTCGCAGCGGTGCGAGAGGAAACGGAGCGGCGCCGATGCGCGTCGGAGCGGGTGGCGCTCGCGGAAGAGGCTGAGAAGCAGGCGAAAGAGCGGGCACAGACGGCGCGAAAGTTTGCGCAGCAAAAGGCTGAGCGTGCGGAGCTCGTCAGAGAGGCGGCGCTGAAGTTCAAGTCTGCAGCCGCCAAATGGCTCGTTCAGAAGCCCATTCTGCCGCCCGTGTGAAGACACGTGTTAGTATGTCAGAATCAGCAGTGCAGCACGGGTCAAGGTCGTGGATGTTCGTGTTCGACTGTTCGTCGTCGCTGCGTGTCGTACAAAGCTACAGCCCGTGCGCACCATGTGTCGCACCTGAGATGCTCGCCTGCGGTGGCGCGCGACCACTGTCAGCGTTGAGCTGCGCGCAGCGTCCTCCTTACCACACTGCGCATGAAGCGGCAACTCCCACGCCGCCACGCCTGCGCGCCGCCCGCGCGTCGCGTGCGCGTGCCGCGCTGTCCCTGTGCCCACGGGGCGCCTGTGCTGTCGCCCCGACGGCTGCGCTGGTGCGGCGGCGCCCGCGGCTGGGCTGCGCAAACAGTTTTCGCGCGCAAACCAAGGCGTCTGCAACCGCAGCGCTCACCGGGGAGGCATCTCAGGGCAGCAGCCCCGCCTGCGACGAGCTGACGGTGCTGTGCGTGGCGCTGGTTGTGTTCCTAGACTCTTTGGTGGCCGGCTGCTGCTTCAGCCTGCTGCCATACTGGGCCTCCGCACTGGGCGTCTCCCACCCGACAGTCACCCCGCTGCGCTGCTACGCGCTCGCGCAGGCGCTGCTGGCGCTGCTGCTGTGCCCGGCGTCAGACAGGTTGAGGGCAAGGCCAGGCCGGACGTCCGCTCGCGCTCGAGTCCCCTTTCTTCTCATCTGCCACGCCACCGGCCTGGTGGCGATGCTCGCCCTCGCCAGAGCCACGCGTGGCGCCACGGTGCTCTGGGCGGCGGCGGCGGCAGGCTGCGCGTCGGTGGCTGCGCCGCTGTGTTTCGCGCTTGCGACGGACGTGGCACAGCGCCCGCTGGCGCCCTCGCGCGCCTGGACGTTCAGCACGCTGGCGCTGGCCGCCGGTGCGGGATTCGCTGCCGGACCCTTTCTCGGGGGCGCCGTCGCCGCATCCCACGGACTGCATGCTGCCGCCTTTGCTGCCGCGCTCGCCGCCTCAGCAGCCTTCTTTGCCACGCTGCTGGGCCTGCGGGACGTGCGCCTGCCATCCGAACAAGCAGTTTTACCGACAGATGTGGAGACGATGCCGCGTCTGTTGGCGCTGAGAGTGGCATTCTCGACGGCGTTTCACGCATTCAGTGCCGCGCTGTTGCCTGCACACAACCTGCGATTCGCGCTGCTTCCCTCCGAGGCTGGCGCGTTGGCAGGCACGCTGGGCATGACGCAGCTGGCCACGTGGGTGTTCCTGGCGCCTGTCGCAGCTCGTGCTGTGGGCGGGGCACGAGCTCTGCAAGCGCCCGCGCTGGCGCTCGCCTCGCTCGCCTTCGCCGCCTGGGCAAATGCGGACCTAGCTGCTGACGTGGCACTGCCTCTGGCCGCAGTGGCGGTGTGTGGCGCGCTGTTCAGAACCGCCAGTGACGCGAGCATCGCCGTCGCATCGGGAACAACCTCCGCTGGGGCCGCCTTCGGTCGGGCGTTCGCAATGTGCGAGCTCGCCAGACAGATGGTGGCTCCGCCGATGGCGTCGGCGGTGCTGTCTGCCCGCGGCGCATCTGCGCTAGGCGCCCTGTGCGCCGCCATCGCCTTCTGCGCATCCGTCGGGGCGATCCTCACCGACCGCGCCGCGAGGGCGCAGGAGGAGATGCGGACACGCGACGCGGAGGAAGCTGCGGCGGACGACCTGTTCTTCGACGGAGCTGCGAGCCGGAGCCCTCTGCGCCCTTCGCAGCCGTCGCCCGTCTCCGCGGTGCCCCTCGCATCCGCAGCGCAGCCGCTGAGTGCCGCCGATGCGGGCGGCGGCGGCGCGTTTTCAGGCACGGTGGTTGTGCGTCGTCCGCCCGCAAACTCCCCTGCACCTTCTCTACTTCTCCGCGTGCCCCAAACTCCCGCGTCTGCCGCGCTGGCGGCCGCCACGGTGCTGCTTCCGTCCGCGTCTGAGGCGGAGGGTGCGGAGATGCGCAGACTCGTTGAGCAACTACTATCGGCAGAGGCCACGCTCCAAGCGACGGTCAAGGCGTTGAGCGCACAGGAGCGCGCGCGAGAGGTTGCGATCATCGAGGATATGCTGCGCGCGTACGAGGAGAAGTGATGGTGAATGGTGTTATGACTGCCATGACTCCAGCCAAAGTTGCCCATGCCACTGCCACGTCATTTTAAGAGCCGTTGGGCAAACAAGAGCTCCCCTCGTCTGCCGCGTCGCGATGGCGACCCAGCCTGCGATGTGCGCCCCAGGTGTTGACGCCCGGTGCGTGTTGCGCGGGCGCGTTGCGCGCGCAGAGAGTCGTTCCGAGACGCTGGGAAGCACTCGCTTCTGTCCGGCTGACGGCTGCGCTTTGCCCGCTGCGCCTTGCAGGTGGGAGTTCTCGGCGCCGCAGTGGCACGACTTCAGCGGCGTGGACGAGGGCTGCGAGGGCGGCGCAGGGGACTGGTTCAGCGGGCGCGAGGGCGGCGGGGGCACGAGCACCGCCGCGCCCTCGCCGCCCCGCCGCCCCGCGCGTCGCGCGGACGAGAACTGCGGCGCCGCTGGCAACGGAGGCGCCGCTGCGGCCAGCTGCGAGAAGGCGCGCGGCGTGAACAGCTGTTTTGTGCTACGCCTAGGCACTGACGTGTCCCTCGCCCCTCGCAGCCCGCGCGCGCCCTCCGCACCCGCGCGGTGCGCGAGCTGGTCACCGCTCCCGCCGCGCCCGCGCCGCCGGCTGTGCGCTGTGCTTCGCCGCCGCCTGCGGCGCCGCTAGCGAGCGCGCGCAAGCTCACCGTGCCCCGCTCGCCGCTCCTCTCCACCGCGCAGCGCGCCGGCCACCGGGACGCCGTCACAGCAGCCGCCTCAGCCGCCGCCGCCGCCGCTGCGGTGGCCCCTTCCGCCTCGAAGAAGCGCCCTCGCGACCGCTGCGACTCCCCAACCCCCGCACCCCGGGAGGCTGGCGGTCGAGCCGCCCGCAGCGCCGCCGCCCCCGCTGCCACGTCACCTTTCGTGGCGCTGGCGCAGCAGGTGCACGCCTTCCAGCACGCCACGCCGCCTCGCTTCAAGCGCGGCGCCACCGCCGCCACCAGCAGCACCCCGGCCCCCGCGCCCACGCCGCGCACCCTCACCCGTGCCGTGTCGCCCGTGTTTGCCACCGTCGCACGGGCGCGGCCCAGCGCGCTCAAGAGCGCCACGCAGCGAGAGGCGGAGCTCCTGGCGGCTGTGCCCCTGTTCAAGGCTCGCGCCTTTGACTCCGCCGTGAACCCGAAGCCCCCACCCTTCGCTGCCCCCGCCCCCGTCACCATGCCTGCGCCGTTCGTGTTCAGCACGGAGGTGCGCGCGGCGACGCGCAGTCGTACGGCACACCTGGAGGGTGGCGCAAGCGGCTCCGCCTCTGCGCGCATCCCCCGCACGTCGCTGGACGGAGGGGCATCCTTCAGCTTCACGCCCCGTCGTCTGGCGGCGCCGGGCGTGCCGGCGATGGCGACGGCTGCGCGCGCCGCGGCGCGATGTGACGCTTCACGCGCCGTGGCGACGGGTGAGCTTCCAGTGGCCGTCACGCCCTTTAGGGCGCGCCCGGCACCCTCCTGCGCGCGGCCCTGGGCGCCGGACCCCTCCCAGGCGGCGCCGCTGGTGGACGTGGCTCCCTTCGCGCTCGCAACTGACAAGCGAGGCGCCGCGTACATGCGCCAGCTGGCGGACCGCGTCGCGGCGCAAGACGCCTTGGCCCACGCGGCGCGGGACGTCAAAGCACGCCCGATGCCCGCGCAACAGGCGCAGCTGTCGGGGCGCATGGCTGCGCCATCGCGCGCGCCTGGCGAGCTGCCTGGAGACGCCATCCATGCGGCTGCTGTCGCGCAGCTAGCCAAGCGCCGAGAAGCCACCGCCGAGGCGTTGCAGGCGCAGCGCACGCAGCACAAGGCTCGCGGCGTGCCTCGTTCGGCACGGGTGCCGTTCGTGGCGCAGCCGAGCGGCTGCGCGCTCACCGAGGTGTGCGCCCAGCCTTTGGCCTCCGACGCGCGTGCGCAGCGCCGCGCCGCGTTCGACGCGCACAACGCACAGAGGGTGCAGCAGGAGGCGATGCAGCGGGCGGCGGCTGCGCAGGCGCGCGCGGAGTGTGAGGCGCAGGAGATGAAGGTCAAGCGACGCACTGAACTGGTGCACAAGGCTGCGCCAGCGCCAGCCACGGATGGCTATCACCCGCCGCGCGCCAGCAAGCGGCCGCTCACGCAGCCCACGAGCCCGCTGCTGGGCAACAAGCGTCGGTGCACGTACCGATTCTGAGGGCGTGACGTGACGTGCTTGGCTGCGCGTTTGTAAACTTTCTTCTGTATGTTTCGTTCTGCGTTCGTTGTTGTACGGCATTGCGCTGCGCCGCCGGTGGCTGTGATGGCGGTGTCGCTTTTCCATGGGTGTGCTGTAGCGTCTCAGACGGCGAGCAACCGCCGCCCCGTCTCCTCACTGCGCGTCATCAGCGCCTCCGCTGGCGTCCGCGCTGCGTGCTCCGCGCCGTGGCGTGCTCGCGCGCCCGCGCTGGGCGGGCGTGGCAGCACTGCACGACTCCGGTGCGTGCGCGACCGTGCACCCCTATCCCCCACCACCCTCTCTGCACGCACACACACGCCCACGCGCCGGCTCGACACCGCCTGACTTGCCCGCCTGTGCGCAGCGCTGGCCCCTCCTCGACAGACAGCTCAGAGGAGGAGGCTCCCGCAGGCTTCACTCCAAAAAGCGTAGCCTTCTCAGACATCCTCTCTTTGTGGGTCACCAACATCGCGCAGACCTACGGCGACGCACCTTCCACCGACAATGCGCCCGTGGCCGCCGGCGTGTTGGACGATCTGGTAGGGCGTCCGCTGTTTCTGGCGCTCTACGACTACTTCCGCAAGGTTGGCTCCGTCTACAAGCTCGCCTTCGGCCCCAAGACGTTCATGATCGTCTCCGACCCCGTCGTCGCAAAGGCGCGCCACCCTGCAACGCAGCTGCACGCTGGCTGTGAAAGCGCTCGCTCACGCTACCTTCTCCGGTGTACTGCAGCACATCTTGCGCACCGCCAACCTGTCGTTCGACAAGGGGGTGCTGGCTGAGATTCTCGAACCAATCATGGGCAAGGGCTTGATTCCAGCCGACTATGAAACCTGGAAGACTCGCCGTCGCGCGCTGGTGCCGGGCTTCCACTCGGCATGGCTGTCGCACATGGTGGGCCTGTTCTCTCACTGCACGGGCCCGCTGATCAGCGTGCTGGAAGGCGCGGCTGACACCCGCCAGGTGGTCGACATGGAGGCGCTCTTCTGCAGCGTCTCTCTGGACATCATCGGTTTGAGCGTCTTCAACTATCAGTTTGGTTCGGTGACAAAAGAGTCGCCCATCATCAAGGCTGTGTACAACACCCTACGCGAAGCTGAGCACCGCTCCACTTTCTACTTCCCTTACTGGAACATTCCTTTTGCGGACGTGTTTGTGCCGCGCCAGGCCGCCTTCAAGAGAGACATGGGCGTCATCCGAGAGACGCTGCAGCAGCTCATCTCTCTGGCGCAGCAGACGCAATCCGTCTCTGACTTGGCGGAGCTAGAGGCGCGCGACTACGCCAACGTGAAGGACCCGTCGCTGCTTCGCTTTCTGGTGGACCTGCGTGGAGAGAGCACCACCAACGTGCAGCTGCGCGACGACCTGATGACGATGCTCATCGCCGGCCACGAAACCACCGCCGCCGTGCTGACGTGGGCGCTGTACGAGCTGGCCCAGGACAGCGCGTACTTGGCCAAGGTCCGTGAGGAGGTTGACGCCGTGCTCCCCCTCGGCACTGCGGCCACGTACGAGAGCGTGCGGCGCCTCACTCGCACTCGCCTCTGCGTCGCCGAGAGCCTGCGCATGTACCCGGAGCCGCCCATCCTGATCCGCAGAGCGCTGGAGGAGGTTGTGCTGCCGCAGGGGGGCGCCTCGAGCGTGGTGACGCTGCCCAAAGGCGCAGACGTCTTCATCAGCCTCTACAACATCCACCGGTCTCCGGAGCTGTGGCCACACCCCGAGCGATGGGACCCGGATCGATTCATGGCATCGGTCCCATCCAGCGTGCCCGGGTGGGCGGGCATGAGCGCTTATGAGAGCGTCTTAGGGCCACAAAGCCCACTCTATCCTTCCGAGACCAGCACCGACTTTGCCTTCCTGCCCTTCGGCGGGGGCGCCCGAAAGTGCGTGGGGGACCAGTTCGCAACCATGGAGGCCACCGTGGTGCTGGCCAACGTCCTGCAGCGCTTCGACTTTGCGTTTGAGGGCTCGCCGCAGGACGTGGGCATGGTGACGGGCGCAACCATCCATACCGCCAACGGACTGCGCATGCGCGTCACTCGGCGACAAGGGTGGTGAGCAAGAGAAGCGTGCGATATAGATTTCCTTCATTCCTTCAACCGGTGGAGTCGTTTGGGAATTGGGATCGGCGTCATGCCGTCATCAGAGAGCGCCAAGACAGCCGGGTTGAGCCGCAACGTCCTGCATCTGTTCGTAGCTCTCTGCGCTCTGCAGCAGCGCCACGCAGCGCCTGCGCCGCGCAGCTGCGAGCGTCTCCAACGGAACGGCTGCCAGCAGTGCGTCCGCCGCAGCGAGCGCCGCCAGGAACGAGGCTTGCGGCACCTCTTGGTCGCTGAACGCTCGCTGCGTCGAGATGGAGGCCATAGCAACCACGTTGGACGCCCCCACAAGGACGTCTCCCACCCAGACGAGCTGCTCGTCGCTCAAGGTTTGCTCTCCTAGCACCGCAGGCAGCAGCGCGCTCATGGTCTGCACAGTCCCGCTGAGCTTGGGCAGCTTGTTGAGCAGCAGCGCGCGCTTGCCTTCAGAAGCGCCCACCACGGAGGCTGCTGCGGCTAGCGCGTCGCGACCGTCCAGCAAAGCGGCGACGGCGGAGACGGGCGAGGATGAGGACGCCACGGCGCTCACGGGTGCGATCTCTTCAGCCACCGCGCGCGGGCCGAACAGCGGCGCTGCGAAAGCATCTGCAGAGAGAAGCGAGAGCGAGCAAGGCAGCAGTGGCAGCAGAACCCAGTTGCGCCGGCTACTCGCGTGGCAACGGGAATCCTGCACAGCCTCGCTGCGGCGGCCTGCGACGCGCAGTGAGGCTGGAGAGGCTGCGATACGCATGCGAGAGCAGAGGGGAGACTAGAGAAAGAAAGCAAGAATCTGCTGACGACGTGGCATCGTGGTGCGTGAGCCGGTGCTCAGTGACGGCGCGAATGGTGCAGTGCAGCGTCTCGACACTAAGAGGAAGGAACTGGCAGCGGCAGATGTTGAGGAATGTCACACCCGAGACTCTGAGACTCAGGAGCCCAGCCCGCGGCTGCTGCCCTGCTGTTGCCGCCCTCGCGCGTGCTGGCGCTCCATCTGGGCCATCACCTGCTGCTGCGCGGGAGCAGAGAGAGCAACTCCCCCACCTCCAGCGCCTCCTCCTCCTCCTGTTGGGCCTGAACTGGCGCCCTTGCCCGCACCCATGAGCCTCAGGAAGCGCTCTCGTTCAGCAGTGCTGCTGAACTGCGCCGCGTCCCAGCGGTTGGTACCGAACGCAGAAGCAGCGTCAACGGCGCTCGCCTTGGCGCCCTGCCACAGGAGTTTTGCCCGCTTTGGCTGCGAAAGGTTGCGCTCAC
>Ga0208951_1001046_pt1 | contig 12473 bp, 7 predicted proteins | sample GreLakmeMI27MSRF_FD_187702 | JGI IMG/M metagenome (GOLD analysis project Ga0208951, IMG submission 187702) | Freshwater lentic microbial communities from great Laurentian Lakes, MI, USA - Great Lakes metaG MI27MSRF (SPAdes) | ecosystem: Environmental > Aquatic > Freshwater > Lake | place: Great... | reverse complement strand
TGTTGTGGATGATGATAAATGATGACTAGCGTCTCGCCCCGCCTGCTCACGCCACAACCCACCGGCATGTTGTGGGCGCTTCGCCGCTTCTACGAGCACGTGTCGGGACGTGCCCGTGCCCCGAGCTGGTACAGCCGCAGACAGCTGGAGGACCTGGTTGCTGCGCTCTCAGCGCGCGTCCAGGAGCTGGAAGCTGGCATGCCTGTCGGGCCAGACCTTCTGAGCGCACTTCCAGCGTCGCTGAAGGCCCACCTGCTGATTACGCTACTGCCACCGAGTGCTGTGGGCCGCCTGGCGTGCACCAGGCGCGTGCGCATGACGCTGCTCGGGCGTCGCAGGCACTGACGCGCCGCGCAGCCGAGAGTGGCGTGACTCGGTGTCTGCAATGGGCGTGTGGCAAGGACAGCTCGCTCGCCTCTCACAGGACGCACGACTGCTGCCGGTCATGTCCTCACCCGAAGCCTTTCTGGCGCTGTGCGCTGCGCTGGACGCACGATACGTGACTCCTGCCAACACGCTCTCCATCGCTTGGGGTGACGACCGGCGCTACTGGCGCCCTGCGCACGAGCACACGGCTGTGCACGGCGCCCTGTGCCCCGAGGGGGCGATGCACTGCGTCAACGTGTGTTGGTTTGACGTGAACGCAGAGCTGGAGCTGCCTCCGGGCATATGGCTGCTGCGTGTGCGCATCAAGTTCCTGTACGGCCACATCGCTCCGACTGAGCGCCTCTCGCTGCGCACCAGCTCGCAGCAGCCGGGTGTGTACGTGACGCCTGTTCCGGAAGAGTTCACCTGGAACGTATCGCCGAGCGCGGGTTCGCGTTGGGCCCTGGTCGGTGTAGACAAGTTCGGCCCGCGGGCTGCCACTTGTGTGGAACACCTCAGCAGTTACTTCAACGGGTGCGCACAACGGTGGTGCTTTCGCCCCGCCGCGGTGGTGCATGTGCGAGGCGTGGGGCCCGCGAGCGTGAATCTGCGAGTCTCAAAGACAAGTGACACGCTGTGGTTGCGCGACGTCTTCATCGACTGCATTCAGGCTGTGCCGCTGCACGACGAGATGCGCTGGCTCGTTAACGGCGCTTCTGCTCTGGAGGGCAACACGCAGGTTCTGGGCGAGCTGGTGGAACCTGAGCTCGGCACAGCACACTGCTTGACAGTGCCCGTCTGAGCCATCGGTGTCTGCCGCACGCACGGGCTGGGCACCTGGATCCGCCGATGGGTGCGGCGCATTTCGAAATCGGACAGCAGAACTCTGCACCTCCTCGGGTTTTGGGTTTGACGGTCCAACACTTCCACCGAGAACACGTGTTCGACGGACCCACACCTGCGCCCTCGCAGCCGCGCGGCTACACAGCCGCGATGCGGCGCCGTCTGATGATGCTGCTGCTGCTCAGCGCGTGCGCCTGCAGTGCCACTCGCATCTACGACGTCTCCTCCTCGGAAACAGCCTCTGGCGGCATGCTGGTCCACGCCCGCGTGGACGATCAGGGCGCCACGCCCTCAGCGCAGCTGGTGCTGCGCTACCGCATCGGTCTGGACAACGGCACAAAGACCAACCTTGCGTTGAGCGAGTCGCGGGGCTTGTGGAGCGCCACCGTGCGGCCCGGCAGCCCCAGCTTCGTCACCGCCGGCAGTCTGTTTCGCTACAGCGTGTTGGCGCTGGGGGCTGGCGGCGCGGAGGTTGCGCGGGTGGAGGGGCCGCCGACGGTGGTGTCCGCTCAGAAGCTGCAGTCGCAGAGCAAGCTGCCCACGCTGTTTTGGTACGTGGGCGACCCGCAGCAGGCGCGCAGCGACACGCCCACGCCCAGCTTGGTGCTGTTCGACGCGCACGACGGCGGTGGCTTGCGCTGGTACGGCAACGTCAGCGTCCACCGCTCCGGCAGCGAGCGACACACGGGGCTCAGCAACATGTGGGACAAGCGCAAATCCAAAGACTGGCCAAAGTCAAACTTCAAGTTCTCCTTCCACAAGACGGCGCCTGATAACCCAGCATCGGGTGCCTTTGTTTGGATGCCGGGCTGGCCGGGCGCCAAGGCCATCACGCTGCACAGCATGTTCATGGAGTCGGGTCCAACCTCATACATGCGCAAGGCTCTGGCGCTGAGATTCATGGACGCGCTGGGCGTGCCAGCCTCTGGCAGCCGCTACGTGCGCGTGATGCAAAACGGGGCTTTCTACGGCCTCTACCTGCTGGTCGAGGAGGTTGACGCCCAGTTTCTGGCACGCCGCGGCATGGACCCCAACGGCCGCTTGTTCAAGGCTGCGCACTGGAAGTACAGCGGGCTGCGCGTGCCAGACAACAGCGAGTGTCCCTTTACGGCCCCTGACCACGACTACTGGCCCCGCGGTAAAGCTCAATGCCCCGTCATCTTCTCTGAGGTTGGTGTGCCCAACGGAGGAACACCCCACCTGGGCGACCTACAAGCCCTGGCCCAGAGCGTGGCTGCGGGCGACCTGTCTCGCTTCGACATGAGCAACGTGGTCACCGAGATGGCCGTACAAACGGTGATGCTCCACCAGGACCGGTGCGTGAAGAACCGGTTCTACTACGAGGACCTGTCTTCCGGATCGCCAAAGTGGACGGTGATCCCCTTTGACTTGAAGGACAGCTTCGCGACGGACAACCGCGGCGACGGGCGCAGCTGCGCCGCAGAGGGCAAGCCCTGCAGCCACCAGCCCACGTACTGCATCCTCAGCTGCGAGGCGTTCAACAGCCCGCTGTTCTGCGACGCCGCGCACCCGCAGGACACGTTCCCGGAAAGCGACGGGCGCTCCACGTATAACCACCTGGTCGATGCGGTGCTCAAGAACCCAGCCTGGAGGGCCGCCTACTTCCTGAAGCTGCGATACGTCATGGACACCTACCTCAGCAGCGGCTGGCTGCAAGCCCAGGTTGCGCACATCCGGGAGCTCATCACCGACGAGGCGCGCGCAGACCATGCAAAGTGGCATGCGGGCGACATTGACGCTGGCGTCGCAGCGTTGCTGGAGCAGATGCGGGTGCGCCGTGGACAACTGTACGGCACTTATGGTGCCATGATCGGCGCTGGGCGGGTGCGGCCGTATGGAGGACGCACGCCTGGCGCGTTGGAAGGGAAAGAGGCGATTGCACCTACGCCGATGAGCGGCTGGGATGTGGATGAGGAATCGTCTTCCAGCTCGGACGGTTGGCCCTGGGCGGAGGCGGAAGCGCCAGCGCCGGGTGCATGGCGCACAATAACAAAGCCGCTGTGATTGACTGCACCTGAGGAGAGGCGCCAATCGTGCGCGGCGGTTTTTGTTGTTGTGTGCTGCTTTTGCTTTGAGCAGTCGACTCGCGCCTTCGCCTTCTGCGTGTCGCGGCGTGGCCCCTCGTCTGGTCGCGTGCAGAGAGGCGGCGGAAGCGTCTGATGGCAGACTTTGCGCAGCGATTGGCTTCGGCTACGCCAGAGTACGGCGGGGCATATGCCAACAGCTATGCGGCTCCCAGCGCATACGAGGCTGACGCGGCTGCCTATGCGGTGCGTTGTTTGAGCTGCGCGCTTCCTGTTGGCGAGCTGAGCACGGCATTGCCTCGCCATTGGGGCGGTGGGGTGTGGTATGCGCGCTTTACCTCTGTCTGCTCTGGCTCCTCGCGCAGTCCAGTGGCACGGCGTCATCAGCCGGGCCACGCGCCGCCGGCTGCCTGCTGGCTCCCTGGGCTGCGGAGTCGCAACGGGCCGGCTCGGCAGGTCCCTCGGGCATGTCCGGGTCGTCCGCGCCGCACCGTCTCGCTTGGGCTTCGCCGGAGCCTCTTTCCACGGCAGGCCACTCGGCTGCAGCCGCGACGAGCGGCTCAGCTGCTTCGTCCTCCGACTCCGGGCTGCCAATGCAGCAGAGCCTACTGTCGTTCTCCATTACCCCACACAGTTCTCACGCGCGGGCGCCCTGGCTGCGCAGGCTGGCGACTCGTATGACCCGTACAACACCGGCGCGCTGCGCGGCGCGCTGGCAGCTGGCTCCGGCGACGCTGGCGCGGACATGTCTTCTCACTACGGCGCAAGCGCGCACCCAGAGGTCCTGGAAGCCCGCCAGGAGGTGGCCGTCATGGAGGCTGCCGCCGCGGTGCTTGAGGAGAAGCTGGCCGCGGGCGCTCTGGAGACTGCGGCTGCGCGAGAGGCCCAGGCGCGCGCAGAGGAGAAGGCTGTTGCGCTGGCACAGGAGGCCCAGTGGCTTCAGGCACGCCTCGTCAGCCTGCAGGCGGAGGGTGACGGCGACGCGGCTGAAGCGCACGAGGCGGTCCGCAAGCTGCGCAAGGAGCTCACCATCCTCAAGGCTGAGCGGGATACCGCTCAAGCCGCCGTCAAGGGTCAACTGCAGGAGCTGCGCGTGGGCGCAAGCGCAGTGGGTGCCAAGATTGCGCTCACCGAGCAGCTGGAACACCTCAAGGCTAGCATCGCGCCCCTGCAGGCCGCCTTGGAGGCTGAGCGGGCCTGGTCCAAGGAAATGGAAGCTCAGCTGGAGGGCGAGAAGACCGCCAAGCTGGCGCTGGCAGCAAAATCCTCAGCCATGGTCAAGGCGCTCCGTCAGCAGGTTGACGACGCCAAAAGCGCGGCGGTATCTGCGCGCTCTACGCCCGCACCCAGCGTGGCCGCCTCGGACGGCGAGGGTGGGCATGCGTACGGCAGCGAAGCGGATGCCAAAGCGGCCATGGAGGAGCGCAAGGCGCTCGCACGAGAGGTGTCCTTCCTCAAAGAGCGCGTCAAGGCGACGCAAGATAACCTGGACAAGGAGCGTGCGGCGGCGCGCGAGCGAGAGCTGCGTCTCAAGGGTCGCTACGACGCCATGCTGGAGAAGAGCCTGGCCGAGGCGGATGCGGGCGCGGCGGCTGCGCTGGCCAGCCAGGTGATGGACCTGCAGGCTGCTCTGGAGGGTGCCTTCGAGCGCGAGGCTGAGCTCAAGGCGCAGCTGGGCGCGCGGGGCTGAGGAGGCGAGAGCACGAGCGAGCGTTCAGGTTTGCAGTCATGCCTTTGCGGGCCTACCGGCCCCTGGCAAGCTGCAGAATTGGCGTTTGGGAGCCGTGCGACACTTGATTGGTGAGAATACAGTCGCTCACAGCGGGGGTGTCTTAACGTCTTTCCTTCTTTCCGTGGGCTGCGTTGGTCGCTCTAGACCAGCACGGCCTGCGCGCGAGAGAGGGCGCACAGCGCGTCGCGAACCTCCCGGGCAGCCAGCGCCTCCGCTGGGGGCAGCGCGTCGCAGCAGGCAGCGGCGGCGGAGACGGCTGCCAGCGCTGCGCTCAGCTCGGCCCGAGCAGCGTCCTTGAGAGACGCCAAAGCAGCACCGCTGAACACGGGCGCAGCTATCAGGCTCAGCGGCGTCGGAAAAGGCGCTGCTGCAGCAGACAGCTGCCTGGGGCTTGCAGGCGGCTTCATCGCCGGTGTGGGAGCTTCAAGCACAGCCACGGACTCAGCCTCAACTTCAGGCGCACCGCCGTCCGAAGATGTCACGCTGGCTGCCACAGCCACAGCGCTGCGTTCGGCAGCCTCAGCCTGCTCCACCGCCAATCGTGCTTCGCGCCATTCGTCATCCGAGGCTCCAGCCATCGCCTTTTCGCTCTCGATCGCCTCGCAGCGAACCGCCCAATGGCCACCCTCAGCCATCAGCTGCTGCCGCCGCGCCTCCAGCTCCGCATCCAGCGCCGCGCGTCGGGCGGCCAACTTGGCGGCGTGCTGCAGCGCAACCTCGGACTGGGACTGCACGTCGTCCGGGGAGGAAGCGCGGCCGTGGACGCCAATGGCCCCCTGAGTGCCGTTGGCAAGCGCAGCCTTCTTGGTGCGCTGCGCCGCCGCTTTTGCGGCTGCAGCATCGCGCTTGCGTCTCTGAGCGGCGTCAGCAGCAGCCTTGGCCTGGCGCGCAGCATCGGACGAGCGCGCCATGGCCGCCTCAGCTTCCTCCGCGGCTTGCGCTGCGCGCTGCTCCGCCGCGCGGAAGATGCGCTGCTGGAGCAGCGGCAGGACGAGGTGCGCGCCCAGCTGTGCCCCCGGGTCGACTGCGCACAAGTTGGCCAGCCGCAGCTCGCAGTGGTACAGCGCCACAGCGCAGAGCTCCATGCGTCGTGCGCAGTCCTTGAGGCGCGCCTTGAGCGCCTCGAAGAGCGCGCGGTCAGCCTCGGCGCTGTACAGCCGCGGGCGCACGTCTGCGTGGAAGCGCTTCAGCGCCCCCTCCCGCACAGCCTCCTCCCCGCCCAGGTCCTCGCTCAGCTGGTGCAGCGCGGCGCGCCACCCCTGCAGCTGCTGCAGCTCAGCCGCGGCGGTTGCCTCCGCAAGGCGGGACGCCTCGCGAGCCTCCACGGCCGCGTTGAGCGCGCTGCCCCGAGCCTTCAGCTCCGTGAACAGCTGTTGGCGCTCGTCCGCCAGCTGGGCAGCCTCGGCCGCCTGCGCGGAGCCGCCCGCGCCGGCAGAGGCGGCCGCAGCCGCCTTTTCGATCTCCGCCAGCTCCTCCTGCAGCCGCCGGTACTGCGGGTGGCCCCGCGCCACGCGACCCTGCGCCGCCGCCGCCACCGCGCCGGCGGCGCCCGCATCCGCCGCCAGGAGCGCGGACTTGACGGCAGCGAGGGCGCGCTCCAGCGCCACAACCGCGCGCACCGCCGAGACGGAGGCTTCGGCGGCGCCGCCACCGCCGCTGCTGCGCGCGCCCTGCGCCTCCGCGTCTACCCGCGCGCGAACAACCTCCGCCAGGAGGGCCTTGCCTTCTGTGCGACGCTCCCCCAATGCGCCGTGCTCCCTCACCGCCCGCAGCGCAACCTCCCAGGTGGCCTGCACCGCGGTGCACAGCTCATCCGGCGCCAGCGACTGCGCCGACTGGCCCAGCGCCGTCTGAGCGCCGCTGCGTGCCTTTTCGGCGGTGTTGACGATCTTGCCGTACACCCAGTCCAGCACCAGCCCGCCCTTCACGTCGTCCACGCACGGGTTCACCACCGCTGCCGGGGTGCCAGCCACGGGTGCCACCGCAGCCTCCTCGCACTCCAGACCCGTCGCGGTGACGCGGCAGATGCGGCCGCCCTCGCCCATCGCACGCTGCCCCAGGTGCGTGAGCCATTTGGGGTGTACGGTGAGGCATGCCAATGCTTCCCCTCCAGCCTCCCCGTCTGGAGCTGCATTGTCCTCGACAGAGAAGAGGTCCACGTCTTCCATGCCCTCCGTCAGAGCGCCCTCCTCGCCGCGCTCAGCCGCGTACTCGCCCAGACGCTCGGTGACGTACTCGTAGATGCAGGCTACGTCGGGGGCCAGCAGCTGTGGCGACTCAAGCTCGACTGCGTCGAAGACGAGCGGCTCGTTCGCCGCAGGCGGACCCGCGGGCAGCAGCGCCGCCAGCAGCTGTGCCAGAGGCAGCGCCGTGAGCGCGTGCAGCGCCTCGGAGCTGTCCTGCAGCTCGCACAAGATCTCCTTCACCGCTGCGAGCTGGTGGCTGCGTGTCGCAGCCGTGGCTGCGTCGCTGCTCAGGCGCACGCGCACGGGGCGCGCGATCTCATCTTGCAGCGTGGACATTGCGGTGCGCGTCTTCTCCAGCAGCGCCGCGCAGCGTGCGCGCAGCGCCAACTCCTCGGGTGTGGGCGGAAAGGGCAGGGGCAGGGGCAGACCCGCCGGGTGGGAGGCGGCCAGACGGGCGCGCAGGTGTAGCCGCAGGGAGAAGACGGAGGGGAACGAGGGCGGCGGCGCGTCTGGGGAGCGCAAGCGTGTGAGTGGTGCGCGGATACGCTGAGGTGGCGGCCAAGCGGTGGCGCCACCCTCCAGCGGCCTACGCACCCACGCTCAGCAGGTCGCTCCAGCTCTTCCACGTCCCTTGCTTGCGGCTGCGTGCCACGGCGGCGAGCAGCAGCTCAGTCAAGCCGGGCGCCTGCTCCTCCGAGGCCACCGAGGCCGCCATCACCAGCTCCGAGATGGGCACACGCAGCAGCGCGTGGCGCTCCGCCGGGGACATGGCCTCATAGTGCGGTCGTGCGAAGTCCAGACGCGTCTCCCGGTCCAAAGCGCGCGCCTGCTCCTCCTCCTGGCGCGCAAGGAGGCCCGGGGGTGAGAAACCGGCACGTCGCAAGTCGCACGGCCCCGCACGCACACCCCGACACGCACGCGCGCAGCCTAGACACGTGCGTGCGCACGGAGGAAGACGCGTAGTGCCACGCCGGAGCCACGTACCTCCTCGGACACGCGGGACTGCACCTTCTTGGATCCCTTGCGGCCCCCCTTGCCGCCCTTGCCGCCAGCCATGGCAGCGGCGAGTCACCCGCAAGCAGAGGGCGTGACAGGCAGCGGAGAGGCAGCGTATCTGTACAGCCTGCGTCGTCCGGCCGCGGCGGCGGGCGGACCTCGCCCCGCCACGTCACGCTGGCCGGGCTGTTCCCCCCGAACTCGAGCGAGGTCTCGAGCTCTCGACCGTCTCGAGTCTCGACCGCACATAATCGCGCGCGCGGCCCTCCGGGCGCCTGTGAAGGCTCGCTCGCACGCCAGGCGGCACTTGAGCCGTGTGTGTGAGGCGGCGCTCCTGCAGGCCGTCCGTCGCTTGCGCCCTCGCGGCCTCGCAGCTGCGTTCGCGGCCGCCGTTTGAACGCGCGCACTCGCGGCGCGTCGTGCCCGGACCCAGGCGCTGCACGCAGCACACGCACGGGTGCACGCACAGCCCCTGATCGCAGCCGCAAAGCGCCCATGGCGCCGCAAGCTGCTAAGAGAGGCGCCACCGCCGCGCGTCGCGCGCGTGTCACGGTGCGTGCCTGGCCGCGTGCCAGCAGCTGCGCGTGGCCGCCACGCGCTGCGGGGGTCTGATCGCTTGGGAAGGCCGAAGGCGTAGCCGCCGTTAACTCCGCCCTCACCACAGGCCTCGGCCGCGGACGGCCTCGGCGCGGGCAGTGAGCGGGTGTGCCTGGAGGATGTGAGGCCCTACTGGTGCGTCCCTGGGGCGCCTGCGTGCGTTGTGGGGGGTGGTTGGGCCGTGACGGCTGCCTGACGGTGGATGCGCTGTGCGCAGGGAGAGCTTGAGTGCCGACGCCCGCGCTCAGCTGCTGCGCGTTTCGCTGCCCGAGCTGCGCGAGTACGCGTCGTCGCTGGACGCGGCTGCCGCGAGCGCTGCGAGCAGGAGCGAGAGCGGCGAGGTAGTGGAGCCGCTGGTGGAGGCTCTGGACGCGGCACTGTTCAGGAAAAACGTGTCCGCGCTGCACTCCTGGCGCGAGTGGCACTGCTGGGTGCCGCCCTCCGCGCTGCGCAGCGGGTGCGTGGCGCGCGCGTGGGGAGCGAGAAGGGCAGGGAAGCCCTAAAAACGGGCTGGCCCTGCAGTCAAAGCACTTCCGACTGACGCCGCCGCGCAGGGAGGACGAGCCGCTGCTGGGCTCTGAGGTTGACCTTGAGGCTGGCGGCGTGCCGGCCAAGAGCTTTCGCACAGCCCCGGACCTGCGGGAGTACCTGGACCGCTTGTTGGCGCTGCAGCTGGGCCCCCCGAGCTGCGCCGCCTGTTCCCGGGCGCTGCGCGGCACCGCCTACCGGCCCGTCTCCTGCGGGGGCGACTCCGCCGAGGCGCCGCCTGGCGAGGCGGAAGAGTCGGCGGGCCAGTCGCCGGCTGTCGCCGCCCTGCCCCCCCTTGCCGCTGTGCCGCCACCCTTTCCGGCCCGCGAGCCCCCGCCTCAGCCGCTGCTGTGCGGGGACTGCCTGTTCTCTTTGGGCCCGCAGGCGCTGAGCACGCACGTGGCCGTTCCGGGCGTCTCCCTCCTGCCCGCCCCCCCGCCCCCTCCCACCTCCTCCTCACACCTCCTCCTCGCCCCGGACGCACGCCTCCGCGCACACTGCGCCGAGCTGCTGGACTCGCTGGCCGCCCTGCGCAGCGTGTCAGCCGCCTCCGCTGACCCCGCAGCTGCCGCAGCCGCCGCGCAGCCTTCCCTGAGCTCCTCATCCTCCGCCGCCGCCTCGACGGCAGCCCTGGCCTCTTCCACCGCCTCCTCTGGCGGGGCCACCCCCCCCTCCGCCGGCTCGGTCGCGCAGCCGGCGCCCAGCGTTGACCAGCAGGTTGTGGAGCAGGTGCTCAGCAGCCTCAACGACCTGCGGCTGGCCCAGTTTGCGGGCGCCGAGGCGCTCCTCACCGCCTGCGTGGAGCCCGTGCGCGCAGCCGTGGTGGCATGCCTGCCTCAGGCGCTGCGCGCCTCCACGCCGCAGGTGCTGCAGACGCCCGACCTGGCCCGACTGCCGCGACCAGCCGTCGCAGCGCTGGCTGGACTCTGCGAGGCCCAGGTGGCCGCATTTGCTGAGCTCCCGGGGGCGGCTGTTGTCTCGCCGGCGGTGGACCTCTGGCGCTGCGAGGGGGACGCAGACAGCGGGGAGATCAGCCTGCTTGCGGGCGGCGCCGCCTCCGACCCCCTGGCGCTGCTCTTCCCCGCCGCCTCCGGGGCGGCGCACCCGTACCCGCCGTGGCAGCGCCGCGCCGCACGCCTGCACGCGGCGCTCGCCCTGTCCTGCTGCGCTGCTGTGGCGCCCGCGCAGGCGCTTGCACGTCGCTTCGTGGACCTCCTCAAAGAGGCCACCAGCCTGGCGCAGGAGCGCACGGAGCTCCTCCACCTGGCCCAGGCGGCCAGGGATGCGCTGGCGCGGCTGCTGGCAGAGCACGAGGGGCGCCCGGTGGTGTCCCGACCGCCGCCCGTTAGGGGGGACATGGTGGGCGCAACCCTACAGGTGCAGCAGGCTGTGCTGGCCTGGGAGGATGCTTTGTGCGCGGGCATGCACGTGCGATGGGACGCGGATGCCAGCCTGGGCACTCGCCGCGCGGCTGTCGCGGCGGAGCAACTCAAGTCTGCCAGCGATCGCCTGCACGGCGTGCAGCGCCAGGCTGAGGCGTCCCGCGCGCGCGACGAGGACGAGCACCGCCGCGCCTTCCGCGCGCTAGGCAAGCTTCGCGGCGCCGAGGGGGAGCGACAGCGTACCGCGGCCGGCGCGGCGCTGGAGCAGCGCCGGCTGCTGCGCCAGCATGACCTGCAGGCTGCGCAGCAGCGTGTGAGCGCAGCGGACGCAGCAGCGCGTGAGGCGAGCGCCATGGCTGAATCGGCGCGGAAGCAGCGCGACTCGCTGGCTGGCTGGAGGGAGCACGTGCGCCATGCGGCCGAGGCGCTGCAGCGAGCGAACATGCACCCGGAGAACAGCCCCGCGGCGCTGGCGCACGGCTCCACCGCGCAGCAGCTGTTCCGCAACAACAGGGAGATGTTCTACCACGACGACCACTTTGCGGCGCTGCGCAACGATCTCACACAGCGCGCACGAGACTGCGAGGCCGCCGTAGAGGAGCTCACGGCGGTGCGAAAGCGCCCGCTCTCGCGCGCGCGCATGCCTGCGCGTGCGTGTGCGCGCTTGCCGCCTTCTCTGGCCTGCGTCGGCTCGGCTCGCTCGGCTCTGGCGTTGATGAGAAGTTATCCGCGCTTCTTAGCAACCGCGGGTTTGGGGGCTTGTCCCCCGCTCCTGCGGCTGCGCTGATGCACAGAACGATGACTACGGTTGAATTTCTTCGGCTGAGCCAGAGCTGGCGCAACTGGCACAGTGAAAGCTCTCACCTCTCCGCCCGGTTCTGACGCCGCCTGTGCGCCATGCAGGTTGCCTGGCGGCTGGGCGAGCAGCTGCTTGGTCTTGCATGCGACGACGGCGACACGCTGATCAGCGGAGAGCTGGCGCTCCCTTTGTTACGTCGCCGGCTGGGCGCCGCCGCCGCTGCGCAGCGCGCCGCGGACGCGCAGGCTGCGCACGACGTGCTGCTGGCGGAGGAGGCCGCTGCGGTTGCGGCCGCGAGCGAGCGCGTCAAGGCTGAGGCTCTGAAAAAGGCTGCCAAAGCTGCCAAGAAGAAAGCGCAGCACCACGCGCAGGAGGCTGCTCAGGAGGGCCGCCCCGCCTCGCCGCAGTCGCAGCCAGACCCGCCAGCCGCCGTCGCGGCGATGGACGCGCGCATGGAGCTTGCGCAGGCTGAGGCGCGTCGGGCGGCTGCGGAGCAGCACGAGGCCGCCTTGGAGGCTCGCCGTCAGCAGTTGCTCTCCTCTGACGACGCCTACTGGCGGGCGCGGCTGGACGAGGACATGGCAGCCGCCATCGCAGCTTCCTCCGTGGACGCTGGCTCGGCGCCTGCGCGTGCGGAGAACGGCGGCGGCGACCATCGTGGATTTACCGTCGTGGGGCAGCACCCCGGCGCCACGTCTGGCGCGTCTGCCGCTTCGGCAACCGCGACTGCGGTTGGGGCGAAAAGTGGAGCCAAGGCTGGCCCCGTCAAGAAAGCGCCGCCTTCTGCTTCTTCCGCGCCGCAGCCGCCGGCTCCGCGTCCAGCAGACAAGCCCGCCGCCGACAAGGCCACGGTGTCGTCGCTGCTGCCTGCGCCGCGCGCCCACTCCGCAGGCGCGGCTGGCCCTCCCCCTACGCCCGCCGCCGCCGCCGCCGCCGTGGCGCTGCCGGTGCCTTTGGCGCTGCCCTCAGTTGCGGGCGCGGCTCAGCCCAAGGCGCGCG
>Ga0208951_1001045_pt1 | contig 12488 bp, 7 predicted proteins | sample GreLakmeMI27MSRF_FD_187702 | JGI IMG/M metagenome (GOLD analysis project Ga0208951, IMG submission 187702) | Freshwater lentic microbial communities from great Laurentian Lakes, MI, USA - Great Lakes metaG MI27MSRF (SPAdes) | ecosystem: Environmental > Aquatic > Freshwater > Lake | place: Great... | reverse complement strand
CCAGCCGGGCCAGCTCGCGCGGCACCGCGGCGCCGGCGTCGGGCAGTTTGGACGGGGCCGAAAGGGCTACTGTTGCGGGTGCCTGCACTGGGGGCGGGTGGTGGGGCTGGGGCTCGCGGCCCAGCAGTCGGATGGCGCGCGCGTTGCCAGCCTTGCCCGCCGCCTGCGCGCTCGCCACTGCAGCCTCCGCCTGTGCCTGCGACTCCAGCAGGCGCAGGCGCTGCCGCTCCACGAGTCTGCGCCGCTTCTCAGCCTCGTACGCCTCCCCCTCCCCCAGCGCCGTGATTCCCGCGCGCCTCCACTCCTTCAGCTCCTCCACGCGCGCGCGCAGCCGCGCCTCGCCAGCCAGGCCCTCCAGCAGCGCCTCGTGCTGCTGTGGGGAGTGGAAGCGAGCCAGCAGGCGCGCCCGCCCAACCACCTCGCGCTCCTCCCCCGTGCGCCGCCGCTCCGCCGCGGCCGTCCTGCGCACGTTCAGCAGGCCGCGGTCGAGGATGAAGTTGCGGCGCCGCGCGCGCTCCTCCAGGCGGCCGTTGTACACGGTGACCATGCGCAGCTTGAGGGCGCGCTCCTCCTCGCTGTCCTCTCTGCGGAAGTCCAGGTCCGCCAGGGGCAGCTCCGCCTCGTTGTCGTACTCCGTCTCGAACTCTGCGCGCTTGGCGTTGAAGCCCGTCACCTCGCTGCTGTTGCCCTCCAGCCGCGGGTCGCCGGGGCGCGCGAAGCTGAGCAGCAGCGCCTGGCGCGCGCACTCCTCCGCGATGCCGCGCGCGGCCAGCGCCAGCGCAGCCTGCGCGCCCTGGCTCAGGGCGGGCGCAGGCAGCGTGGTGCCCAGCGAGCTCAGCTCGGGCGCCGCGGCCACGCCACCGCCCTGCGCCTGCGCAACCTCCAGCGCAGTAGCCTCCTGCGCAGCAGCCAGCGCGGTGGCGCCCTCCTTGCCGATGAGTGTGCTGAGGTCTGGCAGCGGGGTTGCGTAGCGCTCGCAGTAGTGTGCGTGGCACTGCGTCTTGCTCTTGCTGCCCACGTGCTCCGCAACCTCCGTCCAGTTGGCCAGCCCGAACGCCTCCAGCCCCTCCAGCAGCGTCAGCTCTTCCTCGCCGCTCCAGTCCCAGGTGAGGAAGGGGAAGGCCAGCGAGTCCACCACGCGGTACGAGTGCCACGCCCGGTGGCCGCCAACCTGGGCGCCCACGGAGAAGCACTCCACGCACAGGTCCAGCTCGTCAGGGCACTCACAGCAGCGGATGCGCACACAGTCGCTCACGCTACGCGCGCAGTAGCAGCACTGCGCAGTCGCGCGCTTAGGCTCTGACGGGTTCACCTTGCGGGAGAGGAAGGGAGGCGCGTGAGCGAGAGCGGGCGAGCGAGAGCCGGCGCGGCATGCCTTGGTCACCGCATTCTCCACCGGGTGCCGCGTCGCCTTGCGCTTCGGCCGAGAGATCAGCGCCGAAGCGATCGGGTCAGTCGGAACCGACGACATCCTGCCACGACCCGCGAGGCTGGAGGAGGAGAGCCTTCCCGCCTAAGGCCCTCGCTCGCGCACGCCCTAGGGCTCCAGCGTCGAACTCAAGCGGCACGTGCACGAGCACGCTGCGTGCTCGTGCGGCAGGTCTGGAACAAGGCGGTTCCCGGAGGCCACAGTAGTTCGCGCGGTTGCAAAAACAGCGACAACGCGACAGCGCACACAGATCTGCGCAGCAGCAACAACAGAGCACGCGAAGGGAGTTTTTCTACCTCCGCTGCGTCCCGGGTTATTATACGACATACGACCGACCGCCGTACAACCCAGTTGGGTCGGACCAGAATTAGACTAGAATAGTGAGCAGCGAACGACAGCGGAACAATCTTGCGAATGAAAGCGGATCTGCGGATGGGACCAGTCACAATGTGCCACGCATCCCTGTAGTCTCGATTGGAGCTGCCCAGAGGGAAGACACGCGTGCCGCGCCAGCATGCCCAGCTCAACTCCCGCTTGTGCCCTCGTACAGCCGGCGCACCTGGTCAGCAGCGACGCTCACGCCTGTCACCGGGCACCGCCCCGCCCTGTCCAGCGCAAGCCTGAGGCAGGGGTAGCAGAATGCAATGCCGGAAGGGGCTGCAAGCGCCGGGTTGGTGCGGGTGCGCAGGCAGGCTGGGCAGAGTCGCGGGTCGTCGGGCAGGGGCAGCCCGCCCGGGGCAAGAGGCAGCCGCGGCGGCGGTGGCGGGACCGGGAGGCGTGGCTGTTGCCTCAGCACAGCCTCTGCGCTGTTGAACCACCACTCGCTCAGCTTGAAGGCGAGCACCGCCGCAAACAGCGTCGGTCGCGCCGCGTCCACGCAGCGGTAGCAGGCGCGCAGGGCAAGGGCGCGCAGGGAACCCAGGCGGGCGGAGCGCGCAGCTTCCAGCGCCGCTGCGCGGCCGAGGCTCACCCGCGCCGCGAACGCGCCCAGCTCCGCCGGCCCCGACCGCGCCATGCGCAGGCGCAGTAGAGCGAGCAGGGGGCTGTGCACGCGAGAGGCGCCCAGGACGTAGGAGAGGCCGCTCACAAACTGCGACATCTCAAGCGCCCAGTGCGCCCAAGGGAAGGCGGCCAGGAACAGACGCTCCAGTCGGGAGGCGCCAGCATGCTGCTGCTCTGGCGTCGACTGGTCGTCCGCCTGTCGCGTGGGTGGGGTGAGAGGTCCGGAGTTGGGCAGGCCGCTCCCACGCGCCTGCTCCTCCGCGCTGAGCAGCCCCAGGCGCTGTGCGTGGCCGCCCGTGCGCGCCAGGAACGCGCGCTCCGCCCGCGCGCGCAGGTAAGGCAGTGCCACGAGGGCGGCGAGCGAGAGCAGTTGCTGCCGCCTTGACAGCGCCTCTCCAGCAGCGCTCACGCGCCGCAAACCTGCGCGCGGTGGGCTCAGCGGCGCCGCGCCCGGCGGCAGCGCAGCGGCGCACCGTAGAGGCTCTCCGCCAGAGACGCGTCGCACGCAGCCAGGCTCTGGCACTCCTGCGCACACCGCTCACGTGCTCAGCTCACGCACCGGCCGCCCTCCCACGCGCACGCACCGCGAGCAGCGTGAGGGCGGCGAAGGCCTCGTCCTCGCGCGCGAGCACGCGGTGCAGCCCGAGCCGGCGCTGCGCAAACACCTTCGCAGCGGCGGGTCAGGAGCGGCAACAGGCGCCGGGGGCGCGTAGCCTCACCGAGAGCGAGTAGGACAGCGCCTGCTTCAAGCTCTGGGAGAGGCCGTCGGCGGCGGCGAGCTCGAAGAACGTTGGCTCCGAAGCGCTCATTTGCTGTGCATTTGCTGTGTATTGCTCACGGCTGGCGAAGCCTGCGAAGAAACATCGCTCGTGCCACCAGCCGGTTGGCGGAGGGGGCAGGTGGATGGCTCCTCGAACACACGCTCGTCGCACACAACAAGGTGTGTCGGGCTGTCTGAATCCCAGGCAGGTCCATGCGTCCCTGCTGCGCTGCTGTTCGCGTCTTCGCAAGACAGACCTCGCCGCCCTCGCCTGGCCTGTGCCCTTTTCCACCTCAATGGCAACACTCCCGCTGTACGTCTCAGGGCCGGATGGGCGTACGCTCCTGCTGGACCTCACGCGGGGCGCAACTGCTGGGCAGCTGCTCGCCGTCGCCGCGCCGCGGCTGTGCAGCGACGCGCGGGCCTGCCTGGTGCGTCTGCCCTCTGCGCTCTCTCCCGCCAGCGTTCACTCACCCACTCGCAGACCCTGCGCCACGGCGGCCGCGTGCTGCCGTGTGAGGACACGGGGCTGCTGGAGGCTGGCGTGGTGCCGCTGGACACGCTGCAGGTGCGCGGCTTGCGTTTCTGCAGTGCTGTTTAGGCCCGGCTGATTCGCCCCAGCTCCTCCTGCGCCTCCGCGGCGGCGGCGGTGACGGCGGCGCCACGGGTGCAGAGTCGCGCTCCTCGTATCTCGAGATGTACAAGACGAAGGAGACGGGGAAGGCGCGTGCTGCTGCGTGCCTTGCGCCACTCACTGCGCTCACGCCCCGCCGCGCAGCTGGACGCACGCGAGGAGCATCTGGCCGCCTGGACCTGCTGCCGTCTGACGCGTCAGGCGCTGGGGTGCGAGGAGGGCGGCTCGGCGGTGGTGGCGTGCCAGCTTGGCTTCCTCTACCAGCGCGAGGCGCTGCTGCAGGCGCTCAAGGCACACCTGGTGGACGGCGTACCCCTGCCCGCGCTGGTGTCGCACGTGGGGTCGCTGAAGGACGTGACCACGCTGCGGCTGAGCGCGGCGGAGAGTGCCCCTGGGGATGGGGGCAGCGCAGACGCCGCCCACTTCACGGCGGCCACCCGCGTGCGCTTCGCCTGCCCGCTCACCGCCCTGCCCATGAACGGTCGCTACCGCTTCGTGGCGCTGCGCCCCAGCGGTGTGGTGGTGTCGGAGCGGGCGCTGCGCACAGCCCCCGAGGCTGTGGAGGAGCTCCTGGGCGGCCCCACGCTCGCCCAGCAGACGGTGCTGCTCATCAACGCGCCGCAGGAGGAGGTGATGGCGCTGCGCGAGGCGGACGCGGCGTGCAAGGCGGCCAGGAGGGCCAAGAAGGCGGCCAAGCGTGCAGAGCCGCCGCCGCCGCAGAAGGACACCGCCGCGGCAGCCCCGCCACCGGCCAAGCGCTTCAAGGCGAGCGAGCACCTGCCTGCAGGGGCCACCGCGGAGGTCTACAATTCCATCTTCACCAGCAGCGTTGCCAAGACGGCGGAGACGTACGGCGCACGCGCGCTGTCGCACCGCCGGTAGAATCTAGAGCTCTAGATCTAGACGAAATCGCGCGGGGCGGAAACTGCGCAGGGTGCGTTCCTAGGGCGCAGCCTGGCCGTGGCGCCGCAGCCAGGCGATGCGGCTGTTTCGAGTCGCTCGCGGCAGGCATGGCCGGGGTCGTGGGCGTGGGCAAACGACTCTGAATTGCACAACTCACGACTCACGAACTCAGCGTCCACCAAGCCCGCCGCACACACGTCCGCGCCACACTTGCCTCGCAGCGTACGACAAAGACCTTGACTGTGTTCAGCAGCGTAGTGAGTACGACTGACCGAACAAAACGCACCAAGCCCCCTCCGCCCGCCACCGCCTGTCCACTTACTACTGTCCACGATGGACGCATGGAAAGACGGAACCAAATCCCGCCATCTTAAGTGTGGGCCACCCCTGTACAGCCTGTATGCACGTGCTGTGGGCAGAAGATTGTCCGAGAGCCCATCTGTTGGGCGCGCGCAGGAAGTATGGTCTGCCATTCGAGCATCAAGCTCGCTGAAGCCTCTGCTTCGACGCGAGTTGACGCTGCCATGTCCTCCTCAGTTGCGCCCAACGCGCGCCGTTACGACCAGTGTCGCCCACTCTGGCTGCTGCTGTTGCTGCTGCGGAGGACGCTAGCGAGCAATTTTGCGTTATGACCTGGCAGCGCACCGCCGCCACTGCGTGCACGCTCCAACATCCTGATGCGCCCGGGCGAGGCACTGCCTGGAGGAGAGGCGCCGAGGCGCGCGCAACAGCGTGGCATGGCAGGACGGCGGCCGATTGAGGCACGCAGGCACTGTTGTGCCTTACTGGTGCAGCTGACGCTGGCGGGTGCGCTGCGACACCGTCGGAGCTCTCAACGTCACAGTGGTGCACACCTCGCGTTTCATCCCTCTATCTGGGCTCCATAAATGGGCGACAAGTAGCTCTGGTCATTCTGAAAGCTGCCTTCGCTGCTGTGCTCCTCCCTGTTTGGGCGCAGAGGCCCGCGCAGTCCGATAAGACCGACGTAGCGCAGAGTGAAGGGTCGCTCCTCTTGCGGAGGCGGGATCCGCTCAACAGCGACGCGAGTTGAGGTGACTTGCAGACTTGAGCCTTGGGAGCACCGTCGCAACTCTCTTTCACAGCAGCTGCGCTCTCTGTGATGCCCGCGCTGCTTTCTCAGTTGCAGATCTCGCGGAAAGGGCCAACAAGAAGCTTGCCTTGCTACACTTCCCCCCTTTCGCGTGTCTTCTGTTTTGGGCTGTTATTGTCGCTGTACTTGCTCCTCAAAGTGAACAATCGCAGCTCACTTGCCCGCAACGCGCCGCTGAGCCCGCCACTGCCCAATCCACCACCGCCCAGTCTGGGATCGCCTCCGCCACCTCCGCCACCAAGCCCGCCTCCGAGTCCGCCTCCGTCGAACCCAATGCAGCTCAGTCCGCCTTCACCGAGCTCACCGCAGCCCAGTCTGCCTCCACCGAGACCGCCACCGAGCCCTACGCCTCCTGCACCTCCGAGTGCGCTGCCGCACAGCCCGCCGCCAGGCTCGCCGCCGCCACCAGACTCGCAGCAGCCGCCGCAGCCTTCACCACGCACGCCTGATCCGTTAGCGACATCCTTTCGGACGCCTTCGCTGCTTCTCAACGCGTCTCCATTGGTCGCTTCGTATCCGCGCAGTGTGTTTCAGACGCACTGGAACCCAGGCGCGTTGCCGGCGAAGCTGGCTCTGAACTTTCAGAAGTTTGCTCCCGGTTGGACGAGACGGGTGTTCAATGACAGCGAGTGCCTGGACTTTCTCCGCCTCCACTTTCAGCAGCCAGTGACCGACTTGTTCACGCGGCTGCAGCATGGCGCCCACAAGGCGGACCTGTTCCGCTACGCTGTGATGTACAGCCATGGCGGCGTTTACCTCGACATCAAAACAGAGCTGATCGCACCGTTGGACTGGGTGCTGGACAACGCATCCACCTTCTTGGTGCTTTCATTCTTTCGCGACACCGTGTACAACGGCATCATGGCCACGCCATCTCGTCAGCCGCTCTTCTACGAGATGGTTGCATTCATGGTTGCGCAAGGCACAACTACAGCACTACAGCACTACAACTACAACATCAAGCAGCTGTACGCCTCAGTGCGTGTCTGTCTGCCCTCGTGGGACACGCGCGCCAAGAAGTGCGCTGGCGCGCACACCTGCTCAATCAATGGCACTGTGCTTCGATTTGCGGTGGAGGAGCTTCGAGACAACGCAGAGTGCTACGATGGCCCCGACCGCTACAAGATGTGTGTGTTTGTGACGGACCGCTGTGAGAAGGTTTTCAAAGTGCGCTATGCTGACTACCCTTTCAAGCGCAGTCGGACTCTTGCGCTGCAGTAATATGTAATAACATGGTGTGGCAGCGTTGAAGCGTAGTCCATGCTGGCCACTACATGTACGCGTCGGGCGGGGGGGACGCTATAGCGTTGGATGAACTAGCACTACTACCTAGAGTTCTACCCCCGTCCCCCGGTGGCACCATCCACCACTTTCTCCCGGTTAATCTCCGCATCCAGCGGTTTGTTTCCGGCGGGACGCCTGCTTAATTTCCCTCGGGCCTTGCTCGCCTTGCTTTGAGTCTTGCCTCGGGGGGCTCGGCTTGCCTCGGGCCTGCCTCCTGCCTCAGCTTTGCACGCTCTCCGGCTGGCGTTGCCTGTCCCTCTCGCGCCACACCGGCGTGGCCACTTTTGCCGCGTTCCTCCGCGGCAGCAGGCGCCTGCGACTTTCGTGAAGAATGCGTGTTCTCCATCTATTTGCGCAGTGTTTTAACTACGGCCTTCTCTTCTTCTATCTTATTGCTGTCGCACGGCCGTGTGCTGCCGACGACCCGGGAACGGTGTTCACGCGCATCTACGAGCAGGGGAAAAAGACTGGGGCTCTGCAGGTGGCGGCAGCGGCCCAGGCAGCACGCTCGACTACACACGCCATGTGCGCAGCCTGCTGTTCAGTTTCATCACCCACCGCGGTGTGAAAACAATGGTGGACGCGCCATGCGGCAGCTTTCACTGGATGCCAACGCTGCTGAGGCGCCTTGAGCGCTCCCACCATGCACTTGATGAGTACACCGGCCTGGACGTGGTAGAGAGCATAATCGAGGTCAGCAAGATCACGTACGTCAATACAAGCAGCTGGCACTTCCGCGTTGCAGACTTGACGAAGGATGACTTGCCAAAGGGCAAAGACCTCATCCTGTCGCGCGACGCGTTGCAGCACCTCTCGTTCGAGCAGGTGAAGCTTGCGCTGAAGGCGTACCAGCGCGCGGCGCCGCGCTACCTGCTCGTTGGCTCTTATCCATGGAACACCGAGAACCGCGACATTGCGACGGGCGACTACAACGCCATCAACCTGATGCGCCCTCCGTTCGACCTGTGGCCGGAGGAGATATTCAACGAGGAGACGCCGGACCACAAGCATTTGCTCCTGTTCACGCAAGCGCAGATTGCGCAGTGGACATTGTAGAACGAGTGACAGAAATCTAATCTATACCTTGTTACGAGTCGTAGAACTCTAGCCTTCACGAGAGGAGCCGCCTGTGCGTTCCCCCAGCCGTATCCAGGAATCGCGTGAGCAGCGCGGCATAACTGGGCCGCAGCGCCTGGGGCGCCATCACGAAGTGGTGAGAAATCACTCCCGCAGCCACCGCGAAGAGCGGCACAGAGCCGTGGCGCCTAAGCGCATCGTTGCTGCCCGGGTGCGGCAGGCACCGGAGCGCATGCGTCGTTGTAAACAGTGCCAGCTCCAGCCGCCGCCCGGGCTTCTCAATCAACAGGGCCAGGCCGCAGAGCGCGGAGGCGAGCTGCGCGTGCCAGCGGCGGCTGCGCAGTCCCGCCGCATGAGCCAGGCGCGCGCTGGCGCAGAGCACCGCAAAGCCCGAGGCGCAGTAGGAGGAGAGGAACAAAGCGCTGCGCCCAGCCTTCAGCGCAGCCTGCAGCAGCAGCGGTCCGGGCTTGCGCAGCAGCAGAGCTGGGCGGAAGAGCAGGAGCGGGAGCAGGTGCACCGGCGCGTACAATGGCAACGCGCGCGCCAAGCCGGCGGCCCAGTAGCCCACCAGGTGTCCCTCGCACGACTGCGCTGGGTGCAGCACGTTGCAGTGCGCGCATCCGTGCGGGAGCGGCATCCTCAGCGCCGGCAGCGCCAGGGATGCGCGGTGCGCGTTCAGCGCAGCCAACACGCCCGGGCGGCTGTGCAACTCGCCGTCAAAGGCTGCTGCGATGGAGCGCAACACACGGTCATCCTTTCCCGACTGGCGGTTCAAGAATCGAAGATATCCTCGCTCAAGGGCCCTCGGCTCGAAGATCCAGCAACTCATCACCACCGCGCTGGCGGCGCACATCAGCTTGACGTCCGCGTGCGAAGATAGCGCCGTGGGAACCATTCCCTTTTGCGACGCCGAGCGAATTCCGATCTCTGCCGCTCTCACCGCCAGCAGCAGCGCCAGGTAAGGGCGCGCGTACGCGGGCGCGAAGGTGAGCGACACGCCGGCCAGCGTCCCTGCTATGCCGCCACGAAAGTGCTCCATGGGGTGCGGCAGAGGCTTCTGCGTGCGTGCGTGCATGACGCTGTTGTGCAAAGCGAGAAAGGAGCCCAGGAAAGCTGCCCAGCGCGCGTGCTCGAAAGAGGCGAAAAGTGTGCGAGCAGAGTGCCGCTTCCCCCGAAGCACGCCAAGGAGCGAGAAGAGAACGCGGCCACCATAGCCCAACCCAGCGCCCTTGGCCAGGTTGCGCAGCAGACACTCCAGCTCGTTGCTGTACGCCCTTGTGCGGCTCGGGCGCTCCGGTGCCGAAGCTGTCTTCTCATCAACAGCGACGTCAAACTGCGCTCTTTGGAGGAACAGCTGCGGCGACAAGCTCTCCACCCGCTGCAGCAGGCTCACGTCCATGGCTCAGCTCTCCCGCAGATGCCAGAGGGGCAGTGCAGCGGCGAACGTCGCGCAGACACGACCAACCACAGCTGACGCAATAGACCAAGCGGAGCGGAAAGGACTCGATGTAACCGTGACGTCAGCACGTGACGTGGCACAACACAGACGTCTCCTCTCCGCATTTGCGCTATCGAGCAGCATGCGCTCCGGGCCCCCGCGCGAGGAGGAGGAGGAGGAGGAGGGAGGGCAAGAGGATTTCGGCGCAGGCTTCCCTAGCGCAGATGGAACGGTTGACTTCGGCACGGACGCGCCGGTGACGGGAAGGCGCGGGCGTGAGAGCTGAAGCGACGCAGAAGCGACAGCCCTGCGTGAGGCTTCCGCGTCTCGGTGGCAGGCGGCGGCTGGCTGCGCTGACTGTCCTCGGCCTCTCACAGGCGCAAAAAGGCGGCCAAGAAGCTCAAGTCGGGCGGCTTTGGTGCGTCCGCCTGCGCACCGTGCGTGCTAGCGCCGCTCACGCGCTGCGACAGAGAGCATGCAGCTCCACCCGCCGCTCTTCAACGCCCTGCGCCGCAAGGGCTACAGGCTGCCCACGCCTGTGCAGCGCAAGACCATACCGCTCATCATGGCGGGTGCGTGGCGCGGCCGCGAGCCTCTCAGCGCGGCTGGCTGACCGACGAGTGCGCTCAGGCAACGATGTGGTGGCCATGGCGCGCACCGGCAGCGGCAAGACGGCCGCTTTCCTGCTCCCCATGCTGCACCGTCTGCGCAGCCACAGCCCCGTGAGCGGTGCGCGCGGGCTGGTGCTGTCGCCGACGCGCGAGCTCGCGCTGCAGACGCACAAGTTTGCGCGCGACCTGGCACACTTCACCGACCTGCGCCTCTGCGTCCTGGTGGGCGGCGACGCGCTGGAGGCGCAGTTTGAGGCGCTGGCCGCCAGCCCGGACGTGCTCATCGCCACGCCCGGCCGCCTGCTGCACCACTTGGCGGAGGTAGAGGGCATGTCGCTGCGCAACGTGGAGATTGCGGTGCTGGACGAGGCTGACCGGCTCTTCGAGATGGGCTTTGCGGAACAGATCCGCGACATCTTCCGCGGCCTGGTGGAGGCGCGCCAGACGCTGCTCTTCTCAGCCACGCTGCCCAGCCAGCTGGCTGACTTCGCGTCCGCGGGGCTGCGCTCTCCGGCCGTGGTGCGCCTGGACGCGGCAGGACAGCTGCCGGAGGCGCTGCGGCTGCGTTTCTTTGCCGTGCGTCCAGCCGACAAATGTGCCGCGCTGCTGCACCTCCTCCGCGACGGCCTGCGCCCCGGCGCCAAGGTGCGGGCTTGCCTGGCGACTGCCCAGCTAACCGGAGCTAAGTAAACCCATACCCAGGCGCTCGTCTTTGCCTGCACGCGGCACCACGTGGAGATGCTGGCTTCGCTGCTGCGCGCAGACGGCATCGCCTGCGGCGCCGTCTACGGCGCCATGGACCAAGCTGCACGCACCGCCGCCGTGTCGCGCTTCCGCAGCGGCGCGGCGCCGGTGCTGGTGGTAACGGACGTGGCTGCTCGCGGCATCGACATTCCGCTTCTCGACGCCGCAATCAACTTCGACTTCCCGCCAACCCCCAAGCTCTTCGTACACCGCGCGGGGCGCGTGGCGCGCGCGGGGGCCGCGGGCGACGCACTGTCGCTGGTGACGCGCGACGACCTTGGCTACCTGTTGGACCTGCACCTGTTCCTGGGGCGCAGCCTGGCCGTGGCGCCGCAGCCAGGCGAGGCAGCTGTCGCGCAGGGCGACGGCGAGGAGGCTTCGCTGCTGGGCACGCTGCCTGGCGCGGCGCTGGAGGCTGCGAGCGAGCGCGCGCGGCTGCTGGCTGGGGACAGCGACGAGCTGCGCGCGCTCACCCGCGTCTCCATCAACGCCGCCAAGCAGTACAACAAGACGCGCCCCCCAGCCTCCGCCGAGTCGGTGCGCCGCGCCCGGGAGCTGCCAGCCGCGGGGCCGCACCCGCCGCTGCTGGCGGCGCCGCCTGGGGACGCCGCCACCGCCGCATTGGCCGCCTCCGAGGCGGAGCTGGCCCGGTTGGCGGCGCAGATCGGGCGCTACCGCCCCTCCGCCACCGTGCTGGAGGCTGAGGTTGCGCCCCTGCGCTCCCTGCCCACCGGCGGCCTGCCCGTCGCCTCCTCGCGCGCAGCCGCGCAGCTCACCGAGGTCATGAAGGCAAAGCGCGCGGCGCACGGCGGCGCCATCGCGGCTCGCGCCAGCGCAGCGCGCGCGGCGGAGGGGCGCGCCCCGGCACCCCTCGGCGCCCGCCCGCTGCCTCCGCCCGCGCCCCTGGCCAGCGGCCGCTTCCGCGACTCCTTCTTCCTGGACACCACCCCCCGCGCGGCGCACGCCGCGGAGCGCGCGCTGGCGCTGCAGGCTAGCGCGGCTGGGGAGGGCGGCGGCGGCGGGCGCGCGCTGAAGGAGTCGGTGCTCGATTTGATGGCGGACGACGCGGAGGGCGCCGCTAAGGCGCGCTCCATCGTGCAGTGGGATGCGCGCAAGCGGCGCTACGTGTCGCTGCACGGCGGCGACGCAGACGCAGCCGCGCGGCGGGGCAACAAGCGCCTGCGCACAGAGAGCGGCGCGCTCATCACAGGCAAACTGTCGGAGCAGGGCACCGGGCTCTACAAGAAGTGGGCGGCCAAGTCCAAGATGCGTGTGGTGCGCCCCCGCGCTGCGCCCCTCGCTGCTGCTGCGCGCCGGCTGACGCGTCGCCGCAGGGCGCCGGCGCGGACGACGCGCCTGCCCCGCAGCGCGGCGGCAGGCATGGCCGGGGTCGTGGGCGTGGGGACGCGCGGCGCAGCGTGCCGAACGCGAGTGCGCGCGAGGAGCTCAAGAGCATCGACCAAATCAGGAAGACGCGCAAAGTGGCGGAGCACAG
>Ga0208951_1001043_pt1 | contig 12491 bp, 11 predicted proteins | sample GreLakmeMI27MSRF_FD_187702 | JGI IMG/M metagenome (GOLD analysis project Ga0208951, IMG submission 187702) | Freshwater lentic microbial communities from great Laurentian Lakes, MI, USA - Great Lakes metaG MI27MSRF (SPAdes) | ecosystem: Environmental > Aquatic > Freshwater > Lake | place: Great... | reverse complement strand
AATGCACCCGAACGAAATGAAACTCACCTCGGAGAACATCCCAGTGGTGATGAAGATGGCACTAGAATTAAGCAAGAGTCACGTTGACGCATTAAAGGAGCAAGCACGCCGTCAGGATTTTTCTTTGCTGTCCCCAGGTGTTGAGACAATATGAAAAAATGGTATCGGAGTGAAACAGATGTGAAACTTGGCGGCGTGTGTGGCGGCATCTCAGAATTGTTTAAATGGGATGTTACCATCATTCGTATCGTATTTTTTTGTTTAATGTTTACACCTGTGCCCATCATCACTTCATATCTTGCCATGTGGTTCATTCTTCCAAAAAAAGGAGAAATAAAACATGCTCACACGCATCAGTGTAATACTTGCTCTCATTGTTGTCCCGTATGTTGCACATGCACAAACACCACGACCACCGATTCTACAAGTAAAAAAGAATTTCTTGTCGAGTAAAATTAAACGAGACACCACACAAAATTACATTGTGGTGCATAATGATGGCGGTAATTTAAATGCTGCCACAACTCGTTTGGTGTTGCGCGCGCGAAGATTGGCATATCATTATTTCATTGCCCGAGATGGCACCATTACACAATTCATGGATTTGAAATATGTTGCAAAACATGCAGGCAAAACAAAATGGCAGGACATCACTGGATGGAATGCATTTAGTATTGGTGTATGCCTTCAAGGCAAAAACAAGTTACAGTACACCGATGCACAATATGCGAGCTTGAAAAAAGTAGTTGAATACATTAATATTAAGTATCCTGATAGCAAAACAAAACCTATTCTGGGTCATCAGGATATAGCATTCCCGAACGGGAGAAAATCAGACCCAGGTGAACATTTTGAATTATGGAGAATATACAATGACACTACCCACATCCCCCGAGGATAAACTTAAACTTCTTGACGCTTTGAAGGACATTTCTGCAAGCATGTCACGAATGGATGCAGAGCGTGATTTGCTAAAGACGGTCAAGAAGGATATTTGCGATGATCTTCAATTGAACAGAAAGGTCCTGAATAAACTTGCCCGCACATATCACAAGGGTAATTTCAGCGAAGAAGTTGAAATGCACAAAGACTTTGAAACATTATATGAAACGGTGACGAAAAAGGCATCATGATGACAAAATTGGATTTTGATGATGTGTTGATTGTGCCACAATTTTCTGACATCACTTCACGCAGTCAAGTTGATTTAACAACAACCTTGCAAGGATGTCACGGCGCCCAGATCACAGGTGTTCCCATCATTGCTGCCAACATGGATGGTGTTGGGACATTTAGTATGCATCATTCATTAAAAAAGTTTGGTATGTTTACTGCCATCACCAAGCATCATGTGTTAGGAGATTGGCTGGCACAACAAGATATCAGTCATGCTTTCATCACCATTGGCATGAATGATGAAGAATTACAGAAAGCCATGAGTATTGTAAAAGTTTGGAAAGACCGCGTATCAAAGTTCACCCCGAAAATTGTCATTGATGTGGCAAACGGCTACATGAATCCTTTCTATGATTTCATCACGAAAGTACGATTCAACATACCCGATGCCTTCATCATGGCGGGAACTGTCACCACACCTGAAGCCGCCAGCCGTGTTATTGAATCTGGAGCTGATTTAGCTCGTATTGGTATTGGCACTGGGGCGGTGTGTACGACACGCCGCATGGCGGGGGTTGGGTATCCTTTGTTTTCTGCATTGATGGAGTGTGTTCCTGCGGCAACAGAGTCGGGCGGAGGGGTGCAAAGTGATGGGGGATGTGTAAATCCCGGAGATTTTTCCAAAGCATTCGCGGTTGGAGCCCAAATGGTGATGGCTGGCAGTATTTTTGCCGGACATGATGAGTCGGAACAAGAAATTCGTGATGGAAAAGTCGTTTTTTACGGAATGAGTAGTCATGTTGCCCAACAAAAACACAATCAAGTGAAGAATTATCGGGCTTCCGAGGGTCGCGTGGTGCAAATCCCCTATAAAGGGCTCGTGGAACACACCATTTCCGACATTTTGGGGGGAATTCGTTCAACCTGTGCCTATGTTGGGGCAAAAAATCTCGTGGAACTGCATGAAAAGGCGAAATTCATTCAAGTGAACACGCAATTGAACACTTCTCTTGGGAATTATACTGTAGGATGATTTGATAATGCTGCGTTAGATAAATATCTGTTAATCATCGAAATAATCTACGAAACTTTCACACAGTTCATGAGTTTAGGATATAAACACGGAAAGGAAAATGATTAACATATGTATAGAAGATAAGAGTCACGGACTCGGAGATATGATTTCCATATTGTCAGTGTTAACTCAAATTGCTAATACCGGGGAACAAATAACCGTATTTACACGCCCCGAGAACAATACAAAAATAGAAGACCTCGTAGACATTTATAAGTTGTCTGCCAAAATAAACATTACCCATGTAAACATACCCGGTGATGCTTTGCAGTTCCAGATAAATAGCCAGATGACAAATTTTGGCAAATCTTTTTCTCCATATATAAAACATCCTAATATAAATGTTACAGCGAATAAACGATATATTGCTGTGGCATTATGCTCTAACACTCCGTATACATTGGTAAAACAACATCTTGATAATGGCAGTACTAGTTTTCCATTTTATAGATATCACGACACTGATGTTTTTGCCTACATATGCAAAATAGCTAAAGAACTCGATTATGATGTTATAAGTTTTGATTCTCATGCATGCAATTTAACAGAAAAAATTAATTTTTTAAATAATCATTGTGCTGCTGTAATAAGTTATGAAGGGGGCATGGCACATGTCGCACATACGTTGGACATCCCGTGTGTGATACTGCCCCCTAACCAGAAGAAAGGCCCTCCCTATACGCAGCTGCATTTAGATACACAAACATATTTTTTACAAGATATTGCAGAATTATTTTCTTGGAATGCTGAGATGTTGGAAAAGGTGATAGATGATTTAACACATCACAAGGGAAATAACGATTTCCTTGATGAAAACATGGATATCACTGTAACAAAAGGGTTACGTGTTCTCAAAGTTAAAAATGCCATTCATGAATTTCGCCAGGTTTCAATACTAGAACACGAATGGATCAACAAATATTTTATTAACAACACAGAGTCAACTGAGTCGGTGTTGATTGGGGGTATTAGAAAAGTGTCACTTTCTCCCATGGTATATAACGAATTCTTCCTTGACCATTACAACGCAGCTCTCGACCCCATCATTCCCGCTGTCATTCCCGCTGTCATTCCCGCTGTCATTCCCACGCCCCCAGCATATAAAAAATACAATCCAGCTCCCCCCGCTGATATTCCTACCATCATTCCCACATACAACAAATACAAATGAAACTCTTTGAACAATTAATCACTTGGCTGTATATTAAATTACAGACACGGAAGCACAAGAAACGTTTAGAGGAGAATGCAAAGAATGACCCCTTCATTTACCCGTAGTATGACCGATACTCCGTTCATTTATTTCGGGGGCGATAGCCATATGGCAGGCGACGAACTTGCCGATGACACACTTCAATGTTGGAAAGACATCTATGGCGAGTATCGAAACACGAGTGCTGATATTAATACACATGTCACACAATATATTCCAGCAAAAAACAATGAAATTCATTTATGGACTCCAGAGCAATTTCAAGAATACCGTCGTTGCCAACGGGATCGGCATTGGACAACAATTGTGTGTGATGAACATGGAATAAAACATCACAATGATGGATTATCTGGGAGTTCACAAGAAGCTGTGTTGCATCGTGCAATACTATCTTTTGATAAGTTTGAACGAGCTGGCAATGTTCCAACTCTTGCGATAATACAGCTAACACCCCCGGACAGAGTAACGGTATATGACGATAGGCCGATGTCTCGCAAAGCACACCATATATTTTATAGAACACAAATGAATGAACAATTTGGGTTCGATACGTCATTCATTTTTAATTTTAATCCACACATGACCGGAGTTGCTAGTCCATATTGTCTTGCCCATATGGATGTGGAATCGGAAACGGGAAACATCGTTCGTTGGTTGACTACACTGGCTATTACCAATTCATTTTTTAAAGAAAAAACTGGCAGGTATCCGATATATGTCTCATGTTTTAAAAACTCCGCTGCGGTGTACCTCAACACCGCATCAAACAATGAAACCATTAGTAGTTCACCCGGGTATCAGAGTTTAGTTACACAATCAAGGGTACACACAATTAATCATGATATTTGGAATTTGGGACATGAACAGCATTTAATATGCCCTGGCCAGCATCACACCCCGCAAACACATGCCAACTTCGCGCAGTTCATTGCTCCTCACCTGTTACAGGAATTGAATAATGGCAGCTAACCCATTCATTTATTTCGGGGGGGATAGTTACATGGCAGGGGATGAACTTGCCGATGATACCCTTCAATGTTGGAAAGACATATTTGGTACATATCAGGATATCCCAGATGCGAGGTATCACACAGAGTTTTCCGAAGCAAAAAAGAAAGAAATGCATGATTGGTCTGACTCGCATCATCAACAATATCTGTGTTGCCAACGGGATCGACTTTGGACAACACTTGTATGCGATAAACATGGAATAAAATATTACAATGATGGGGCGAGCGGGAGTTCACAAGAAGCTATGTTGCATCGGGCGGTGATATCATTTGATACGTTTGAGCGAGAAGGGAATGTTCCAACTCTTGCAATAATACAGCTCACTAACCCAGGTAGAATAACGGTATATCGTGATGAAGTATCCCCCGAAGAACGGGAGCGCCATCGCCGCGCATTTGATATGTCACACGTATTCAGTGTTGTCCTCAACAATACCCCTATCCATAACTCTTACGATTTTGTTAACATACGCAAATATATTTTGGCCCATATGGATTTAGAATCAGAAAAAGGAAACATCATTCGATGGTTGACCACATTGGCCATTACCAATTCATTTTTTAAAGAAAAAACTGGCAGGTATCCAATATATCTGGAAAGTAACAACATGGCGGTGTGGAGATATGTGAAGAAAGCACAAAACACGGTGGGTCCTGAGTATCAGAGTTTGATTCATCAGGCAAGATTATATGCGATTGATAGCAATGTTTGGAATTTGGGACATGAGCGGCATTTATCCTGCCCGGCCGGGCATCACACCCCACAAACACATGCCAACTTCGCGAAGTTCATTGCTCCTCACCTGTTACAGGAATTGAATCGCAAGGAAATATAATGTGAGCTTAGAGCTTGCAAAATCCGGTACATTGTGTTAATATACAATATATGGGAAAGATATAGAACTTACATATAATTAAACGAGTATGATATAATATGGATAAATTTATGCTATCACATGAACGTGTAATACAGTGGATGAATGTTATACGTAAAACAACTGGAGCATCACAATACCGTATTCTTGAAAATTTTTGGGCCAGCCAATTAAATAGTAAAGTTTGGATGGTTAGAAATATTTTAAAAAATTTAAATATCGGCGCTGGAAAAATTTATATCATGGGAGGGTGGTACGGTCTATCCGCACAACTCTTGGTTGATCATATACCAAATACAATTGCAGTAAGTATTGACGCAGATCCACAGTCAAAATTGTATGGTACGTTATTAGCATCAAACACGCCATCACGGGATATTCCTGCAGGTACTTTATTCTCGTTAGATGATTTTTCTGATAGGTATGGGGGTGAAAGCATTAAATTTATAATTGGTGATATGGGAACATATGATAAATATGATGATGCTGTATTAATAGTCAATACATCGGTTGAACATGTTGAACAACATGTGTTTGATTCTTGGATTAAAAATGTTCCTGAAAATGTTCCTGTGGTTTTACAGGGAAACAATTTTTTTACATGCAACGACCATATTCGCTGTTCTACTGATATAGATGAATTTAAAAAAATGAATCCGTTGGGAACAATTATATTTTCCGATAAGTTGGATTGTAATGATTTTTACCGCTTTATGACAATAGGGTATAGATAATGTCTGAATATAATGAATCAGCTTCCTTGATGCGGGAAAAATTAAACAATATAAGTCCTACATTTTGTGCTGCTAAATGGTTGCAAGTGTCGTTACATTTGCCCCAAGGAAGAACCCAGAGTTGCTATCACCCCCCAACACATGTTATACCAGTTGAATTGTTAAAAAACAATCCTGGTGTTCTACATAATACCCCACAAAAAATTGCAGAAAGAAAAATGATGATGGCGGGAGAACGTCCCCCCGGATGTTCATATTGTTGGAAAATGGAGGATGCTCCTGGCGGGGGTGAGAATGGACATTTAAGTGACAGACATTATAGAAGCAGTGAATGGTGGTCAGCACCCTTAGTTGATACTATAGCAGAACAGGGAGCTGAATGGGATGTTACGCCTACCTACGTCGAGGTGAATTTTAACCAAGCATGCAATTTCAAATGCATGTATTGCAGCCCTCATCTAAGTACCACATGGGAAGAAGAAATTAAACAGCATGGACCATACAAACTTAACTACCCAGAAAAATATGAACATAATAATGTAGACGCCCTGCGTACACAAGGGTTAATGCCTTTGCTTGTTTCTAACAAAGAAAACCCATATGTTAATGCGTTTTGGGAATGGTGGCCTACTATTTACAGAAAACTTCGTGTGTTTCGTATGACAGGTGGTGAACCATTAATGGATAAAAACACATTTAAGATTCTTGATTATGTGAATGAGCATCCTCATGGGCAGCTTGAACTCAGCATCACAAGCAATTTTTGCCCACCCGACCAAAAGCTATTTGATACGTTTATTGATAAAGTTAAGAAGCTGGAAGAAATTCGTGTATGGAATGATCCTGAAATCTTCAATGAGAATTCAGGGAATTATGCATATGTCGCTCCTGCCTATAAACACTTTATGTTGTTCGTCAGTTGTGATGGATATGGTAAGCAGGCGGAATACATTCGGAATGGGATGAATTTTGATGTGTTGGTTGGCAATGTTAACACATTTTTACAAGAAACTAGGTGTACTAGTATAACATTCATAAATACATTTAACGTTCTGAGTATTCCAAGTCTGAAAGATTTCTTACAAATGATTTTAGATTTGCGAAACACACACGGGAATGCTGGCGATTATATCATGTATGCGAATCCGGAGCCAGATATTAATGGCACAATTCATGGACCCTTTGTCCATAAAAATTTTCAGCGGATATGGTTCGATATTCCTCTGTTGCGTTTTCCTAAATGGTTCATGGTACAAAATTCAGGGCAGGCAGGGATTGATACGGTTAGGGAAGCAATTAAATTTATGGAAGATAATATTGAGGCCAATGCAGATGTATTTACTGGGTTCAAGGAATATGAAATTTTAAAACTAAAGAGAAATTTGGCAGTAATGGAAGAAGGAATTCCAATATATGAATTGCATGAAAACAAAGGAAATTTCTATAGATTTATAGAACAGCATGACGAGAGAAGAAGCACAAATTTTTTAAAAACTTTTCCTGAATATGAAGAATTTTATATTCAGTGCAAACAGGAGTGTGTTAAGTGAAGAAACATGATGAGACATTTTTAGATTATAAGGCTAGGGTAATGGACAACGTTAGTCAAAGTTTTTGTACAGCCAAGTGGTATAATGCTACCATTTGGTTGGGTCATGGTCAAACAACTAGCTGTCATCACCCCCCCGCGCACAGCATTGACGTTAATGAACTAGAAAAAAACCCCTCCGCTATTCATAATACACCTCACAAAAAATTGATGAGAAAATATATGCAGGAGGGTATCAGACCTAATGAATGTGAATATTGTTGGAAGATAGAGGATATTGGTAAAAATAATGTGTCGGACCGCGTATTTAAAACTATGAGATATACGGACGAAGAAAACACAGCGGCATCAAAAATGAATTGGGAGAGTGATGTCACGCTCAAGACTTTAGAAATTTCTTTTGAAAGAACCTGTAATTTTGCTTGCTCATACTGCAATCCTACTTTTTCAACCACGTGGGTCAAGGACATTAAAACCTTGGGTCCTTATAGAAATATTAAAAGCGATGGCCGTGGGCACTTCACAGACACCGCTCCTTGGGCGCAAGGTTATAAAACGGAGGAAGAAAATCCATATATTCAGGCCTTTTGGAGATGGTGGGATAGTGAGCTGTCTAATAGCCTCGAGGAGATAAGAATCACGGGGGGAGAACCTTTAATGGCGCCTTCTGTTTGGAAGCTGTTTGACTGGTATAAAAATAATCCATCAAAAGGAAGGAAGATGGTGTTTGCAATGAATACTAACCTCGTACCTAAAAAAACTGAAACTTTAGATAAATTGATTGAAGCAAGTCATCATATTCCAAAGTTTCATGTATACACATCTAACGAATCTTATGGTAAACATGCCGAATATATTCGTGACGGTATGAAATACGAGGAGTGGAAAAACAACCTACATCGCTTACTCTCGGAAGGTAACGTAGAACGACTTACTATGATGATGACTATTAATGGATTATGCCTGGAATCAATCACAGAATTTATGGATGATATGTTTCTCTTTAAGAGAAAATACGGGCGAGATAGAATGAGTTTGTCGTTAAATGTACTGCGATTTCCATCCTTTCAAAGCGCAGCCATCCTCCCCAAACAACTAAAGGATGTGTACCGCCTTAAGTTAAGAAACTGGTTAACAACCAAACTGGAAGAAAATGAACGCGATATGGATGGCGTGCCTATACTTCAGCAAGACGAACGGGCACAAATTGAACGCCTTATAGAATATTTGGAGCACGTTGATACTCCACACAAAAATACAGCAGAAAAGGATATGTTGTACAATGATTTTAAAAATTTCTATTTGCAATATGATGTTCGTCGCGGTAAGAGTTTTCGCCAAACTTTTTCAACGGAATTCGTAGATTTTCTAGATAGCATTGATGTTGCAGTACCCACCGAAGAAGAAATTAAAAAAAATTGGTATCGGAAAGAATTGAATGTCATTCAACCTAGGACAGGAAATCCAGCCACAACAACCGGATACGATGACGATGAGGATATCCCACGTGGTTGGGATACTGATATGGATGAATTAGGAAAGAATGTCTAAAATTCTTCCCATTTGGCAAAATCGTCAAATAGATCCTAATAGCCCAAATAAAGTATTTTGCATGGCACCGTGGACACATACCTACATCTCCCCCCAGGGGGAGCGTAGGCTATGTTGTGCTAGTCGCGAAGAGCATAGCTTTCAGAAGCAGTATATTGATGCGTCTAACGACCTGCGCTATGGCGAAGTAAAACAATCTAAGACATCGGTCGATGAATTCAATCCACTGACACTGAAAGAGCATTGGAACAGCGAGTATATGAGAGATATTCGTTGTAAACTAATGGCGGGAGAGCGCATACCGCAATGTGATGTATGTAATGATGACATTCTCAGCATCAGTAGCTATCGTCAATGGTTCACTGGGTCGTTGTTTCATCACAAAATTCAAGATGCTTTTGACAAGACAGATGATACTGGCTTCACGACAATGGAGCCTATTTCATTTGATTATCGCTATTCTAATATATGTAACTTCAAGTGTAGAATGTGTGGTGAGCAACTGAGTTCTTCTTGGGAAGCCGAAAAAAAGAAGCATGGGTTCTGGTCGCCAGAACATCAGCCCTTCATGATTCCTGAAGTCAAAGAGAAAATGCAGATTTTTCAGGTAGATGTTGTCGAACCCGAGTTCCGTGCTGCAATTTCCCGCGGTATAGTTGAAGAATGTTATTGGGTTGGTGGAGAACCTCTGATGTATGAAATACATTGGTGGGCATTAGAAGAAATGATTCGTAATGGCAGCGCGAAAAACTGCTATCTCAGATACAATAGTAATTTGAGTCGGGTAGAGTATTATGGTAAAAACCTTTATGATTATCTTCCTCAATTCAAAGATTGGATGATGTGTGCTAGTATTGATGGTACAGGTGAAATTGTTGAGTATATAAGAAAGGGCATTAAATGGGATAAGTGGCTAAAAAACTTCAAGCAGGGGTTAGAAATACCTGGGGGTAAGGACCGCATGATCCTTGATCTAACGATCACTGGACCCGGAATGTTCGCACTTAGAGATTTGTTTGATTTATCAAATGAACTGGGTGTGAGGGTAGAAACAAAAATTATGTTCGCGTTTCACCCCGATGTCGTATTGAGCCCGTTCGCATGGCCTAGAAACATTTTAGACAGAAAAATTGACGAATTGCTGGAATATATGGTCCCGAGAGCCACAATTAAAAATTATACGATAGTAAATACATTACGAGAAATGAAAAATCGCCCTACCTTCCAAGAGAAATTTTCAGATGCCGAAGAAAAATTTTTAAATGGTAGAAACTGGCATCGTACATTAGATAATATTCGAGATGAAATAAATACGATGGAAGACATTTACAAACAAGACCCGGAATTATATGAATGGTGGATTAGATAGTAAAATTTGTTCTTTACCGTGGAAACACCTAGCCACACATCCTCACGGGGGATGTACACTGTGTTGTGTCGCCGATCACCGCGAAAATATCAGTAGCGCCTCGAATTTTATTGATGGTAAACACATCTGGTTATCCCTGAATAGTGATAGCATTGATGATATTATCAATAGCGACTCCTACAAAAAAGTCCGCTTACAAATGTTAAATGGTGAAGAGCCGCGTGCCTGCAGTCGATGCTATAATGAAGAAAGAGCCGGTATACGGAGTAAGCGTGTAGATGAAAATGAACGATATCTTTCTAGCGACTTTCAAAAATTGACTTCGGAAGATGGCACAATCGTTCCTGATTTTGAATTCATTGAACTGCGCTTGGGAAACGTATGCAATCTTCGCTGTAGAACGTGTAACCCGGCGAGCAGTACAAAATGGGCACAACATCATAAAATTTTAGAAACTAAATTATCATTTGTTACAAAATACGGTAAGGTTGAGAAAGGTACATGGTATGATAGTGAAACTTTCTGGGATGAATTGTTAGACCATTCAAAAAATGTTAAGAGAATTTACATTAACGGCGGTGAACCTACATTAATAAAAAAACATTTTTACTACTTACAAAAATTAATAGACACTGGATTAAATAAAAACATTGAACTTTGGTACAATCTTAACTTAACTAATGTTGATGATGAATTATTAGAATATTGGAAACAGTTTAGAAAATGTTCAATATCTGCCAGCATTGATGATTTATATGAAAACAATGAATACATCCGTACGGGGAGTGTTTGGGAAACCACGATTAATAATTTAAGAAAGTTAAAAACACACACATGGATCGAACTAAGCGTTGTTCAGACGGTCAGTTTATATAATATTGAAAATATTGATAAATTTTATCAATTTATTACAAAGGAAGAAGAACTTCCAATTAATATAAATTGGGTATACGACCCCGCGTTTCAGGCTGCATGGCATTTAGAAGAAGATAAAAAACTCCACATAATTGAAAAATGTAAACAGGTTATGAACCTCGGAGATTTTAATAATGTTGAAAGTCATTTATTGCAAGAACGGAATGAGACAATGTACGAACAATTTTTACAGTTTAATCATACGTTAGGGTAATATTACGAAGTGTACAAATGATAATTTGGGGCATATCGGCGAATAGCCACGATGCAGCAATATCTGTTGTTAAGGACAACAATATTTTGTTTGCATCACAATCAGAACGGTATTCAAAAATCAAGAATGATGCCCATTTACATGTGGACCTTATTCGTGATGCTATGACGCATGGTATTCCCGAACTTGTTGTGTGGTATGAAAATCCTCTTCTGAAAACTGCTCGTCAATTTATCGCAGGGCAAGGAATACGGTTGTTTGAGAATTACATCAAGGGGTATCTCAAATCATATAACATTGCTGCTCCCATAGAATATGTAGGACATCATCATGCACATGCTGCGGGGGGATATTTCACCTCACCCTTTGTTCGAACAACCAACGAGGCGGCCATCCTAGTGATTGATGCCATTGGTGAGTTTGACACGACAACAATATGGCATGGACAAGGAAATACATTAACAAAGAAGCATAGTGTACGGTATCCCCACAGCCTCGGGTTGTGGTATAGTGCCATGACCCAGCGTGTTGGATTGAAACCCAATGAAGAAGAATATATTCTGATGGGCATGGCGGCGTATGGCGACCCCCTGAAATATTCGGCATCGATAATCGAGGACTTCTTTGACACATCGAAATTATTAAAATTACAGAACAATCTTCATCAAGGGTGTTCCTGGTGGCGCCCTGAATTACAATCAGAGCAAGAATATTATGATATTGCTGCGGCAACTCAATTTGTTTATGAGTTGTATCTTCATGATTTATTAGATGAAGCTAAAAAGATTACAAAATCAGAAAATCTTGTACTTGTTGGTGGGTGTGCCCTGAATTGTGTTGCCAATAGTATCGCTTTTCAATATTTTAATA
>Ga0208951_1001042_pt1 | contig 12494 bp, 10 predicted proteins | sample GreLakmeMI27MSRF_FD_187702 | JGI IMG/M metagenome (GOLD analysis project Ga0208951, IMG submission 187702) | Freshwater lentic microbial communities from great Laurentian Lakes, MI, USA - Great Lakes metaG MI27MSRF (SPAdes) | ecosystem: Environmental > Aquatic > Freshwater > Lake | place: Great... | reverse complement strand
CTGCAATGGGCAACGGTGACGTGGCACTGCCGACGTCGTACGGCAACACGACCGGTCCGATCCCCAAGCCGCCCACCAAGTCGGGGTACGCTCTGTTCAGCTCGGACTACTGCGCCACCGAGGCATACAAGGTCGAGTTTGAGGCGCGTGGGGCCTTCAAGAGGTCGGCCGGAGTGACCTCGCAGATCGTTGGCCCAGCTTGGAAAAAGCTTTCCGCCGCCGAGATGGCCGTCTGGAACGACGCTGCAAAGGCGGCGCAGACGGCCTACTGGATGAAGTACGGCAGTTTCTTCGAGGGCAAGGCGCCGAAGGAGACCAAGCGCAAGTCGGCATCCGACTCCTCGGAGTCCGGCGACCAAGAGCGCCGCGCGCCCAAGACGGCCGCAATCGCCCTGGCCGACGGCACGCACGACGTGTCGCTGGTCACGGATGGACCGTGGGTCGCCATCAAGCTCAACGGCGGCCCCGTCTACGTCATCCGCAAGCAGTTCCCCTCGGAGGATGCCATGCGGAGCGCGCGCGCAGCCGCGCAAGCATCGCGCAAGAAGGCCGCGCCCAAGACGGGGGCCGCGCCAGATGACGAGGAGGCGGAGCCTGAGCCTGAGCCCGACTCGTCGCTGCCCGAGGAGGCGGAGGAGGAGGCGGAGGAGGAGGCGGAGGAGGAGGCGGAGCCGGCGGAGCCGGCGGAGCCGGCGGCGGAGCCCGAGCCTGAGCCCGAGCCGGCGAGCGAGCGCAAGAGCAAGCGCGCGCGCAAGACCAGCCGCTGAAGGGCGGACGGAGTCAACGTGGACAACGGGGAGCTTGCTGGGTGGTTGTTATGTTTGACGCACTTTGAAGCGCTCGGGTCTGCGCCGGAGGCGCGCAGGTCAGAGGCAACGGTCTCAGAAAGAGGCTGGATAGATTGGTCTGATTGGGTCGACTCCAAAATTTTTGGCGATCGATAGAAATATCGGTCGCTCAAAATTTGAGGTACAGGGTCGTACGGAATGGTGTCATAATATTTTGCTGGCGGTGCGCCGGCGCTGTCCAAGACTGTCACTGCTGCGTGCTGGACGGAGCGAGGAGGACCGTGCATTCTTTGATTTGTCGTCCTGTGTCGCTCTGTGCGCTCTGTGTCCTGCCCGTGCACGGCAAAACGGCTGCCTTGGTACGCGCGTTGAGCTCGCGGATGCTTCGCGTCGCACCGGGCACTCGCGCTCCTCCTCGCACACGTCACACGCCTTCTGTGAGAGCCATGGCCGACGGCGCCGCACCTGCACTGCAGCGGTACGGGCACCACACTGTTGCGGGCGGCGCCCACGCGTGCGTTGTCACGGCGCCACGTACTCCTCACAGTACTCCTGCGCCGCTTACTCCTCACTCCTCACTCCTCACTGTCCGCGCTACCAGGCCGGCGCTCAAAGACGGTACCAGCTTCTCGCCACTTCTCAACGGCTGCTGGACTCTGGCAGGCGGCCACGGGCGTCTGGAGCCCGCGAAGATGCTGGAGGTCATGGAAGAGCATGCCCTCGCGGGACTGACCACCTTTGACACTGCTGACATCTATGGGCCGAGCGAGCAAGTGCTGGGCGCCTTCCGCGAGGCCTGGGCCACTCGTCACCCCACTCTCGCACCGCCGGAGGTTTTCACAAAACTGGTGCCCAACATCTTCCGCGAGCGACCCACCAAGGCGACCGTGGAGGCGGCCATCCAGCGCTCCTGCGCTGCGCTGCGCACGCGGCAGTTGGACTGCGTGCAGCTGCACTGGTGGGACTACAGCGTGCCGGGAATGCTGGACGTCGGCAAGTGGCTGACTGAGCTACAGGCGGCCGGGAAGATTCGCAGCCTCGGGGTCACCAACCTGGATTGCACTTTGCTGCGCGCGCTGCTGGACGCGGGCGTGCCCATCGTTTCCAACCAGGTCCAGTTCTCGCTGCTGGACAGGCGCCCGCTGAACGGCATGGTGCAGCTGTGCGAGCAGCGCGGGGTGAAGCTGCTCACATACGGCACTCTCGCGGGCGGTCTGCTCAGCGACCGCTACGTGGCGGCCCCCAAGCAGGGGCTGCCCTTCGTGGGCCCACGCTACCCGCCGGTGGACCTGAACACATCGTCGCTGAAGATGTACTGGCGCAACGTGGGCAGCGAGCCGGGCTGGCGCAGCCTGCTGGACACGCTGCGCGCCATAGCGGATAGGCACAGCACCACGGTCGCTGCTGTCGCTCTGCGCTGGGCGATGGACGCGGGACCGGTGCATCCCATCGTGGGCATGCGCAACGCCAGCCACATCTCGGACAACCTGGCGGCGCTCGCGCTGCAGTTGGACGCGGCCGACAGGGCGCGCATCGACGAGGCTCTGAAGGCGTGCCCGGGGCCGCAGGGGGACTGCTACAGCGAGGAGCGCAGCTGAACGACGAGCTAGCCAGAGTGTTGTAACTGGCGAGGCTTACGGGACTGCGTGGTGGTAGGCGGGCGGAGTCGCCCAAAATAGTGTGATGTTACACAACACCGCCCTCTCCCCGCACGGGCTGTCCACCCGCCCCCGCTCCTGCACCCGCTAGCGTCGCCTGCCTCGAAATGCTTGCCATGAGTGGTGCTTCGTGCCTGCGCACCCCCGCCGCGCGTCCTTCCACGCGCGCACGCTCCGTGCTGCGCGTGTGCGCTGCAGGCGCGCCCCTTGCGCTGCAGCCCTTCGCGTGGAAAGGGGTGGAGGGGGCTAGCGCAAGTGTCTAACTAACTGTTCTTTGCACGCCCCATCAGGAGAGTCGCTGCGCCCCGAGCTGAAGGCCGCTCTGGACAAGTTCGTGGCAGATAACAAAGTGGTGCTGTTTATGAAGGGCACGCGGCAGGCACCGCAGGTTTGGCGCCTCACCGCTTCCTCTAGCGTCTCGCTGACCCCCCTCCTCAGTGCGGCTTCAGCAACCAGTGCATCCAGGTCCTCAACACCTGTGGCGTACCCTACGAGACGGTGAACATACTGGAGGGTGCGCAGCACCACGTTCGGTGTCAGACGGCAGCCCTGCGCTGCTGAGCTGTGCTCGCGGACTTTGCCTGAGCCCCCCACATTCGCTGAGTGAGAACCCCACAGACGACTCGCTTCGCAGCGGCATGAAGATCTACTCCAGCTGGCCCACCTTCCCGCAGCTATACATTGACGGCGAGTTCTTCGGGGGCTGTGACATCACCACAGCCGCCTACGCCGACGGCAGTCTGAAGGAGAAGCTGGACGTGGCAATCAACGGATGAGCCAATCGACGTGCTATAGAATTGGCGCTAGAAGCGTCCACCCGCGCGACTCGCGGGTCTGGGCGGCACGCGCCCGGTTCGCTCGCTGGCGCTGTCTCCCTGCTCTGAAGCCTGGCTGGTACGGCCGCGCACGCCCGGCGCCAGCCCCCCCCCCTCCCCCTCGTCGCGGCTGCTGCGAAGGCGCAGCGCGCCAAGGGCGAGCAACGGCACAGTGGCTGGTCGCTGCAGCGGCGGGCGCGATGAGAGGGGCGAGTCCCAGCTCACCTCTGCGCAGAAGGGAGCGGGGCGGGGGCGCGTGAGGAGAGAGGCGCAGAGAGGGGCGGCTGTGACAGGGGAGGGAGGGACGCACCCTCCGCTGCGATGCCGTCGAAGGCGCTGCGCCTCCTGGGCAACTCGCGCGCCTGCGCCTGCGCCACCCCCCTGCGCGCGTGCGCCTCCGGCAGCGCCGCAAAGTCGGCCAGCTGCTCAGCCCGCAGCTCGCCCCGGTGCACCGCCGCCAGCAGCGCGCCCAGCTGCGCGCAGTCCGCGTCGCGCTGCTGCAGCTGCGCGCGCAGCGATGCGCAGCTGCGCTCCAGCGAGTCAACCTCCCCGGCCGTCACAGCCAGCAGGCGCTTGAGGCGGGCACACTCCACCGCAGCACGCTCCAGCGCGGCCGAGGGGGGCGCGCTGGGGCGGCCAGCGGCTGGCGAGGGCGCTGCGGTGGCGGCGGGCGATGGGGGGCGCCCCACCAGGCGCCCCAGCCCCTCCCCGCTTGCGCGGCCCCCTGCGCCAGACGCAACCGCCAGCGCGGCGCGGCCGAAGCCACCGCCGCGCGCCAAAGCCTGCTGCTGCTGCGACGCCGGGGCCGATGCTGAGGCTAGCCGCGACGGCAGCGCACGGGCGGGGGAGGGGGAGCCACTGGCAGAGAGGGGCCGCCCAGACCCGAACGCGGGCGGCGGGGCGCTCGTGCGCGCGCGCGCGGCGGCGGCGCCCCACTGGGGCGCGGGCGAGGCTGTGCGCAGCGGCGCCGCTCGGGGAGGGGGCGGTCGCAACTCCGGCGAGGCTGTGCGCAGCGCGGCGGCGGCACTGCGCAGCAGCAAAGAGGGCGCCGCGAGGCCCGTGACCGCCGCGGGCGCGCGCGAGGGCGTCCACGCGCGCGGGGGGTCCGAAGCGCGCGTTAGGCGCCCGGCGGCGCTGCTTGGCCGCGGCAGGGCAGAGGCTGGAGCAGTTGCGCGCCCCCCGGCCCGGCCAGCAGGAGACGCCCAGCGCAGCCCAGGCGCAGACACACCCTGCACGCGCAGCGTGCGTCAGCCGAACAGGCGCTGACAGCGACGGGCGAGGGGCGCGCTGGCCGTGTGCGGGCGCTCTCACCTGCGCCGAGGCTGGCCGAGGCAGCGTAGCCGCCAGCGCGTCGTTCAGCGGCGGGCGCGCGCGCGCGACGGGCAACGGCGAGGGCGAGGTGAAGCGGGAGCGCGCAGCCAGTGCGGGTGCTGCGGAGAGGGGGCGACTGGCAGGTGTTGTGCTGCGAGCTATTGCAGCCCCTCCACGCGCGCCAGGCTCCAGCCCGCCCGACCAGGTATGCCGCACGCCACGCGCGTCGCTGGTGCTCGCTGCTGCGCTAGAGCGCATGCCCTGAGTGGGGACGGAGGCTCGTCAGGAGCGCGGCATGACTTCACACCCTCATGCTCACCCTCAACACAGACAGCGCCGCGTCCAGCGCCGGCGACGCTGGACGAAGGCCCGATAGCCCGGGGCTCTGCGCGCGCGGGCGACCGCGTGAGAAGGCTGGGCTGCGGGTGGACTGGGAGGCGGTTGACTGCCTGACTGATGCGCACCACAGAACGACGAGCGGCACTCCCTCTGCGCTCCATCGCGCTGCTCGCCAGCCTGCACTGACACGCGTCACACAGCGGGCGACGATACGTGCTTTGCCATCAAAATTTATTGGAGCTCTCCTCCTCGCTCTCGGCGCAAATCGAAGACGCCATTTCACTCCGCCTCCGCTTGACCCATCCCCTGCGCGGCGCACAGCCTGTGCCGAGCGTCAGCGTGGAGGCCGCTGCGTGGTGCGTGTCCCCCACTTTCGGCAGCTGCGCTGCTCAGTCTGCCCGCCCACTAAGCCGGAGTGTGCGAGCGCTGCTCTCCCGGCCTGCGTGCTTACCCACGCGAGGTCAGCCGGGCGTCAAATCCCGGTGGAGAGTCTAGAGAAATGACCTCACTTGACTAGTTGTGCGCAAAGCAACGGGTGCTGCGGCTGCGCGGCTGGGCGCTCCCCTCGGGCGGCCCCGGCAGGCGGCCGCGCTCGACAACCACAGTCTGGACCCGCTTGGTCGATCCCCCACCCCCCGGCCCGCCTCTGTCACAGCAGCTCTCGCCTTGCGATCTAACCCTGACCTAACCCAGACTCTGGCGGCTGCCCCTCCTCCTCGCCTGGACGCGCACACTGGACGCCCTGCTGCTCGCGGAGCCCCGACGCCCACCGTCACCGCCTGTTACTCGCCCCTGGTGCGCCCCTTCGCTGCGCCCTTCCCTCCCCTCCCTCCCCCGCGCTTGAGAGTTCGCCTCGTCCCGCGCTGGAAACAGTGCGGCTTGGTGACGAGTTGGATAGTATAAGGCGGGCAGAGCACCAGCCCCGTTTACCAGCTTTCGGGCTCCGGCGCCGCGACGCGTCGCGTGCTGGCCGCTACTTGAGCCCAAGGTTAAACGATGGGGCGAAAGCTCCACTCCCAAGCTTGCACTCACGCGTGCTCTCCCCTGCAGCTTTCGCGGCAGATTCTCTGAGCAGACCGGGTAACGGTGCGTCTCGGGTTGCGCCCGCTCTCTGGAACTGCGCTGCTCTTTGCGCCCGCTCTTTGGGACTCCGCTGCTCTGTGGCTCTCCCTTGATGATCTGTATGTCTCGTTCGTCCGAGCGACCAACCAACAAACAGCGCTGACGACTACTTCACACATCACCAACCCATTGTCTGAGGAGACGCCGCAGTGGCACGCATGCTCTCAGTTCTCTGCGTGGTGCCTGCTCTCTGTCTCAGCGCACCGCCACTGACGCGCGGCTGCAACAGGCCAAGAAGCGCACAACGAAGACAGCAATGTCGCAAGTGGCGTGTAACGCAACCAGCCTTGCTGATCTGATCGTACTTGTGGGTCACACGCCGCGCAGCTTGAGGCGCCTCTCTCTGGGTGTGAGGAGCTCCAAGTCCAGGAACGCCTCCGGGCCAGCCTTAGGGGTGCGCGCCTTGGCCCGCGCCGCCAACAACTCCCCTTGCTTCGCCAGCCCAGCCTCCACCTTCGCCTTGCGCAGCGGCGCGGCGTGGTCAACCTTGTGGCCCTTGGGCGGCAGGTCGTAGATGCGAGACGGCTCGCGCGGCTCCTCAAACGGCCACGCCCTGGGGCGGTGCGTGCGAGCGTGAGCGGGGCGCGCAGAGAGACGGCGAGCCGCCGACGCACCGTCCCTCCAGCAGCGCAGCCTTGCGCAGACGTGCCGCAGCCTTTGCGCTGACGGCCGCCTTGTGCCACACGCCGTCAGCCGTCTTGCTCGGCAGCAGCGCAGCGCCTCCCAGCCGCAGCAGCTTCACCAGGCTGGAGCCTCCGCGGGCTGCGGCCATGGCGCCGGCCGCCTGGCAGCGAGCTGCCGCGAGCCAACTGGGTGAGCGGGAGGGCAACACCGTCAGTCAGCGAGCGCGCCCTAGCGCCTGCTGCTAGCTGTAAGACAGCAACCACGCGGGCTGCTCTGCCGCGCTGCAGGGGCAGGCACGGTGCACGCTGCAAACGCCCGCGCAGGCTGAGTGGTGGGCGGGGCAGGCACAGCGCACCTGTTTTTTGGAGACTTCCGCCCGCCTCACAAAGACGCGCTGAGTTGGTGGGCCGGCGCGGAGTGGGAGGAGGGAGCAGCAGTGAGCAGAGCCGTACCGCGTACGACCACGACGGTACGACGAGCGCTGGAGGTGGAGCGTTCATCAAGCGTTTTTAAGACCGTCGATACGATAGCGTGAGTCGGTGAGTGTCCTCACTTGGGCTGCAGTGAGACGCTTCTCTGCAGAGCCGCGCCGAGCACTTTGCCCAGCATGGGCCCCACCGTGGTGACGCTGTCCATGTCGTCGCTGACCTGGCGAGAGTGCTTGCCTGCCCTGGCTTGCTGGCCGCCCAGCTCGTCAAGCTCGCCGATTGGCGCCAATATCTCGCGGTCCGGCATGGCGAAGGAGCCGGCTAAGCGCTCCGTCTGGCGGCGCGACTCCATCGAGAGGCGCTGCGCCGACACCTCATGCTCCACATCGCGGAGGAACTTGATCAGCTCAGCGCACTCGTACTCGCCGGTGGGCCAGCCGGTGATCATGAGCTTGCTAAACTTTGGCGAGAGGGAGGAGGCTGCGGCGACGGCCATGGTCTGCGGCGTGACGACAGACTTGTCCACCCGCACGCGCGCGTGCTTGGGGTCCCCCCCGCCGTGCTCCTCGTCCTCGTCCTCGTCCTCCTCCGCGGCAGCATTGCCCAGCGCAGGGTCGCGCTTGAAGAAGGCTGGCAGGCGCGCCAGCAGCGCAGCCTGCGCACGCGCAGCACTCGCCCAGGCACGCGCCATGGTGTCGTCCACAAACTCGTCCTGCGCCGCGTCGCTGCGCAGCAGCAGCAGCAGGGAGGGGCGGGTCTTCTTGGGCTGGCGCGCCACTGGCGCCTGAGGAATGGGCACCACCACCTGCCCCTCCTCCCCGCCCTTGCCGTGCGCCGCCGCCGCAGCATCCGCCACCGCGCTGGCTGCGGGCGCGGCGGTGGGGCTGAATCCGCCCCAGAGGACCACTGTGCAGGGGGAAGCGACCACCAGGTCCCTCAGCCGCGCGCGCTCCTCCGGCCCCTGCGGCCAGTCGGTGACGACTAGCTGCGGGTTCAAAGCGTGGATGTGCACCAACGCCTCCTGCAGCGGCTCGTCCGTGGTGCGCACGGTGACCCGGCTGGTGAGGCTGCGCCGCTCAACCGCAGCAACCTGCGCCTGCAGCATGCTCTTGGCGTTCATCTCCTCCGGCGAGCACAGCAGCCCCGTGCCCATCTCCGTCTGCGTGTGCAGCTCCCCGGGCGGGCTGAACTGGGCCACGTCCAGGTGGGCGCGCATGTTGGGCGCAAGCGTCGCTACCGCAGCCTCCAGCAGCTTGCTGCCGCTCTGCGCGTCGTGCACCAGCACCACCAGACGCGCCACTCCGTCGTTCAGCGGCTTGCCCTTGGCCGCAGCGTTGGCGGCCATGTCCGCGGCACGCTCCTTCACCAGTTGGTTCGGGGGGAAGATGATGGACAGCAGCGGGCCCGCCATGGCGGTGGTGATGATGGCCATCATCACGAGCATGGTGAACATGACGTCGTCGATGATGCCCGCCTGCTTGGCTGTGTCGGCAGAGGCGCGTGTTAGTGGCAGAGGATGGATGCGTGCGACAAGCCATAGCCGCACCTATGTTGAGCACCACAATCTCCGTCAGGCCGCGCGTGTTCATCATCACGCCGACTGCGATGCTGTGGCGCCACCCGACGCCAGCCAGCTTGGCGGGGATGGCGCTGCCCAGGAACTTGCCGCCCGAGGCAACGAGGAGGATCCAGAGCAGGTCGTAGCCCGTGTTGCCCAGCTGGCTGAGGTCGATGGACAGCCCCGTCACCATGAAGAAGAGGGGCAGCAGCACGAGGGTGGCGAAAGGCTCGATCTTGGAAAGGATGGTGTAGAGGAAGGGGGTGCCGTAGCCGCGGGGAAAGACGAGGCCGAAGGTGAAGGAGCCAAGCATGGCGTGGAAGCCGATGTGGTGCACCAGCCAGGCTGAGAGGAACATGCCGATGAGCACCCAGGCCAGGCGGTTAGGCGACAGCGAGCCGGTACGCTTGTAGTGGTTGAAGACTGTGATGCGCATGAGGGGCGCAACGACGAGGAACTCCGCGACGATGACCACAAGGATAAGCGCCAGCTCGATGAGCACGGGCGCGTAGTCGATGCTCCCGCCGCCGCCGCTGCTCTGGCTCTGCTGCACCGCCAGCACGACGGCCAGCAGCGCCCAGGCCATCACGTCGTTGAGCGCCGCGCAGGCAAGCGTCATGCTGCCCAGCTGCAGCTTCTGCAGCCCCTTCTCAGTGATGATGCGCGCCAGCACGGGGAAGGCTGTGACGCTCATGCAGGTGCCCACGAAGAGATCGAAGCTGAGCTTGGGGATGGGAATGCTGCCGTTCATGCTGTGCCCGTTCTCGTAGAGATGGGGCGCCAGCGCAAAGGTGCCCAGCAGGAAGGGCACCGCCACAGACACGAGCGCGATGATGGCCGCTGTGCCACTCGTCTTCTTCAGCTTGGGCATGTCAACCTCCAAACTACAGCGGCGGGGATACGACCTGGCGTGAGTTGCTGCGTGCTGCTGCCGGTGAATCAAAGGACGCACCCAACCACGAACATGAAGACCACCACGCCCAGCTGCGCGCACACGTTCAGGTAGTTGCGTATGTTGCTGGGGCCCTTGTGCCAGGGCGTGTGCGTGGGAAACAGCATCAGCGTGGGGTTGCGCGCGTCGCACGGCGCCCCCGCCGGGTACATGCTCGTCACGTCGGAGCTACCCGTCGGACACGCGTGCGGTTGACCCATGCCGCTGGGGCCCAGCAAGATGCCTGGGTGCGGGAGGATGGCAACAGCATGAGAAACGCCGGTGTGGCACCAGTAGCGCCGCAGCCCGTACGGTGTTGAAGCGATTAGTTGCGGCGCGGGCCGAGCATTACGCTCTTCGGCCTGGCGGCTGCGTCGCGTGGCAGTCGCAGCCAAAGCGCACGGCGCAGGCAGCGGCTCTCTGCGCACCCGCAATGATCTCGCCAATCACCGTCGGCTGACCAATGGCCTTGAACACGATGCCCACGAAGCGACAAACGAGCATGATGACTGCGGGCGGCGCTGCACTCAGAACTTGAAAGCTGTGCCAGGAGTTGCTCTGGACCAGTCCGCGTCGCGCGGGCGCCCCGGGGCGCGGGTCCGCACGCGCCTGCGATGTCCAGGAAGAGCTGTGTGGACGTCTCCTGCACGTCGAAGGCCGGAGCCCCGACGGCCGTGCTGTTGCCACCGGAAGGCACGGAAGGGGAAGAAACGACGGTCGCAACCGCCGCGAGCAGCAGCAACGCGCGGACGGCATGACTGCGCTGCATAGCACTGCACGTGCGCTGCGTGGGCCGCCGCTTGCGCTGCAGGAGGGACCAGGACGGGACGGTTCTCCCTCTCCACGACTGCTCCAGGCAGTACTAGTTCTAGGGACTTCCACGCTCCCTCCCTCCGCCTCCGCCTCGCCGGCGGCGCGGCGTGCGGCGACGGGCGAGGGCAGCACTTTCCAAGCGCCAAATTGTACGACACTTTTGTCTGCACGAGGGTCAACGTCAAACACCTACCTCGTCAAGTCGACTCGCTTCTTCCAGGCAAGGCAACAGCAGCGCGCTCTATGTCCTGATGGGTCTGCCGCTGCTCTCCATCGTCTCCTTTATCTTCAGTTTGGTGGGCACTGTCAAAGTGTTTGTTGACGAGAAGACTGGCCTTCAACGCGAGCTGATGGAGGAGCTAGTGGCTGTGCGCGCAGCGCTGGGCCAGCGCGCAAGCCTTGCGGAGGAGGGCGATGTGACGCTCTCACCCCGGATCAGCCCACACGCTAGCCCAGCAGTCGCGAGATGAGCTCACACACCGGACACCGCGCTTGCAATCAGCGCACGCACCGCATGAGTCGACTACATGCCTGCGATCGCACTGGCATGCCCGGCACTCAAGCTCGATGCAGGCGGGCATGATGGCAGCGCAGCGGCGAATCTGCCCTGAGACGTTGTGATGGTCGTTGTCCTCTCAGAATGACGAACAGCGAGGGCCGCATCTCTGATGGGGCCGGTGGCTGCCAGCATTGCCGGCTTTCACAGCTACGCCGGACGTCCAGTCGTCGTCGAGTCAGTGTGTCCTGCGTGCGTGTGTCCGTCTGTGAGTGCTGTGCTCAAGTAAGAGATGCTCTCACGCATTCCCGGCTGTCACGCCCGTCCAGCGCATCGCTGCAGTGCTAACTGATTCACCGCTGTGCCGAACGACAAAATTGAGCGCGCGCCGCCCTGAACCGGTGGCAATAATCTCGCCCCCCCGGGGCCTGTGCGGCCTGAGCCGGTGAGGTGTGTGGCGCAGAGAGGCGTGGGCCCCCATGGCGTCCGCCGGCGCGCCCAGTGGCGGCGTGCGGCAGCGTCGCGGCCGCGGGCGCTTGGAGGACCTGTCCGGGTACCGGCGCGACGAACTGGCCTCAGACATGGGCGAGTTCATGGGCGAGGGCGGTGTGTTCGCAAAGGCGAAGACGACGCGCTACTTCGACGGCGTGTGGCAGGAGGACCCCGAGCGCATGGTGAAGTACCGGCCCAGCATCGTGCACGCCTACGGCTGGCTGCCGGGCCTGATCTGGCGCAACATGAAGGGCACGGTGTTTGCGGACAAGTACCTGGCGTTCCAGGTGCTGAGCATGTGCGCCTGGGTGTTCTTCATTGAAGCGACGGCGGGCTACTGGAGCAACGACACGGACGTGCAGACCTTCATTAAGTTCTTCGGTACGCCCTACATGGGCGCCGTGGTGAACCTGTGCATGCTCATCACCTTCATCCTGGGCCTCTTCGTCACGCTCGTCGTCAACCGCTGGTGGGAGGTGCGTGTGCAGTACGGCATGGTGCGCGCGCTGAGCATCGAGGTGAGCCACATCATCGTGAGCAACATGCGTGGCACCAAGGGCAGCAAGAGCGAGGAGGAGCAGCGCGAGCGTGAGGCTCAGAACGCGCACGGGCGCAGCGAGATGATACGCTACCTCAACTTCGCCCACCTGCTGCTCCTCACCGACTGCCAGTCCAAGGAGCACGCCGACTTTGTGGACTCGCCGGCGGAGAAGGCTGGAAAGTGGCTGCGCCGCCAGTTTGCGCGCGTGCCTGTTCTGCGCCATTTCCTGCGCTTCGAGGACGTCAACACGCAGCTGGGCGACGTGCTGGGCAGCCCCACCAAGCTCATGGCCAGCCTGAGGGACGCGTCCATGGCGGCGTTCAAGGGGACGCAGGAGGCGTTTGCAGACCTGGGTAGGGCGCTCAAGTGCGCATTCCATACCCCTGCGCGCGCGCTTGCTGGCTCGCTCACTTCTCCCGCGCGCCAGGGGTGAGGAGCTGGAGGACGTTGTTGACATGGAGGACATGACGTCGGCGGAGCTGAAGGAGCTGGACTTTCAGTCCTACTTCAAGATGGGCCTCGTCACACAGGAGGTGCGCCTATCTGGCCACGCCGCAGGGCGCATGCTACGCACGGCG
>Ga0208951_1001041_pt1 | contig 12496 bp, 13 predicted proteins | sample GreLakmeMI27MSRF_FD_187702 | JGI IMG/M metagenome (GOLD analysis project Ga0208951, IMG submission 187702) | Freshwater lentic microbial communities from great Laurentian Lakes, MI, USA - Great Lakes metaG MI27MSRF (SPAdes) | ecosystem: Environmental > Aquatic > Freshwater > Lake | place: Great... | reverse complement strand
AATTAATTTTTTCTTACCACATGATATAATCACTATAATTATAATTAGAAGTGTGAATAATTTAATAATGTTTTTCATTAGTAATAAAGTAGATTGAAATATTAATATCGACTTTCAATAAAAAAAAGTAATATGTTGTACTATTTTTTATTTGCAATTTCGTGAATTGATTCTATGTAGCGCTCTTTAGCTTCATCAATTGTTAAGTGGCTTATTTGAAGCCATGCATTAGTTTTAAATGCATTTCTAAGATCAAAATCTGAAGAATAATTATAATTTATTGTCCCCGATGTCGCCTGCTTGTAATAGGCATATAAGCGCAATTGGACGTCCTGCGGGAGTTCAGATTGTGACATTTTTGAAGCAATTTCTACGGCTTCAATAAAACGAATTTCTAATTCTCTCTCATCCATTTTGTTTTATGATAAAGATGCAATGATAGTTTTATTTCCGATTGCTTTTTGTTGGAGTTTAACCTCTATTTTTGTTCCAATTGGAAAAAAAAGATCTACTCTTGAGCCAAATTTAATAAAGCCAGCATCATCACCTTGCGACACTTGTAAACCTTCATGGGCATAATTTACTATTCTTCTGGCCAATGCCCCTGCAATTTGGCGGTATAGAATTTCTCCAAAAAATTGATTTTCAATCACGACTGTAGTCCTTTCGTTCTCGGTACTTGCTTTTGGATGCCATGCGACCAAATATTTCCCGGGATGGTATTTACTATATTTAACTATTCCGCTGAGTGCATAACGTGTTACATGAACATTTATAGGTGACATGAAAATAGAAACCTGAAGCCTTTTGTCTTTAAAGTATTCTTCTTCAAAAACTTCCTCAATAACCACAACTTTCCCATCAACAGGTGCAAGTATCACTGAATTATTGACAATTATGGTCCTATCGGGATTTCTAAAAAATTGTAGAATTAAAATTAATAGTAGTAATGTTGAAATTTGAATCGACTTTACCAACCAAACGATAGTGCACAATTCGGGTGCTAAAAGAGTGATCACTACCGTTAGTGTAGTAGCAATTAAGATAATTTTTCCGCCTTCTTTATGAAACATGATTTAATATTTTATAAAATAGATAAACAAATGGTGCCACAAATATAATACTATCTAGGCGATCTAATACTCCTCCATGGCCAGGCATTATTTTTCCACTGTCCTTAACACCTGCTATTCTTTTAAATTTTGATTCAATTAAGTCCCCCAAAGTACTAAAAACACTTATAATTATGGCGGTTACAGTCCAAATAAATAATAACTTGTCTTGATAATTGATTTTAGGATAGAAATAATATCTTGAAATTAATACCGCAGCAATTATTGAAAAAAGAAACCCGCCAATAAAACCTTCAAGTGTTTTTTTTGGTGACACACTCTCAAATAATTTATACTTCCCAATAGTCTTACCAACAAGATAAGCAAATGTATCATTTGTCCATATTATAATAAATATACTGATTATAATTTTTGGGTTGTAATCACTTTCCCCAAAGGGGACTTTTGCAATAAATATAAAAGGTAATGTGGCGTATCCTAGGACAAAAATATATTTTGATAATTGGCTAATAGTTGACTTTGAATTAAATAAAAGAAAAATACATTTTACAGAGACTAATAGCGTGATTATTAAAAGATAAAGATCAATTTTTGTAATATATTGGCCGACTACTAAAAAATAGGTGCTGCAACCAAAGAGTAAAGGAAAAAAAATATTTAGTTTCGTCAATTGACAAAATTCATAAATAGCAATTAGCATAAATATACCAAAAAGTATAAAAAAACTAGTTTTCGTTCGTGTAGCAGTTAAGAGTAAAGTGACATAAACAAGACCAGATAAAAACCTCTTGAGCGTTTCATTCATTTTATAAGTCTTCTAAAAGCAAAAGGTACATATTCTTCGGGACACTTCCATAATGAAGAAAATCCTCTTCTTTTACTTTTTCAAAATATTTAATTGTAGTAATATTGGTAGGATAATTTTTTTGATAATTTTTCTTTATACCACGAAGACCGTCACCCATTGCTTCAATAATTTGACTGGTTTTGGCCAAAATGATAATATTACTTGGTAAATCGTTAGGCCTGTTTTGCTTAATTTGATTTGATGAAAATAATACGGATCCGTCATCTGCAATAAGGTTTTCACAACTTGCAAATAAAAATTTTGGATTAGAAGGATTTTGGTACTTTAATTTATTCTCGTCTAACATACTGAATAATTTTAGCTCATAGCATAAAGCCTCACATTCAAACCAATCATTTTCTTCTAAAATGTTTAAAAATTGTTCTTTAACTTCATCTAAACTTTCACAGTACAAAAACTTTCCGCCATTATTTTTAAAATTATAAGTAAACTTCTCATCTACTGGGAGTAGTGATAAATTTGACGGTTTATTTTTTAAATCATTCTGACTTTCTTCATCAGAAGAATCATTCCCTGTGCCGAAAATTTTTTTGAAAAGACTCATGCTTGAATAGATATGTTCAATTTAATATGAAATCCCTCAAAGATAAAAAAATCTTAATTCAAAAACAGGTTTTGAATTAAGATTTTAAAAAAATGTTAAAAAAAATGATATTTTGTTATGATTCGTTTTCTAATTGAACTTTTTCAAAGGGTCTTTTTCCAAAAATCGTCTCCAAGTCGTCTTTAAAAATAACTTCTTTTTCGATAAGTATAGCTGCTAATTGTTCTAGTTTATCTTTATTATCTTCAAGAATTTTGATAGCTCTTTTATATTCTTTTTCAATAAGATTTGATATTTCTTTATCAATTATTTGAGCCGTATCTTCAGAATAGGGTTTTGAGAGGGTATATTCACTTTGCCCAGTTGAATCGTAATACGTTATATTTCCTAATTTATCATTAAGTCCATAAATTGTAACCATTGCTCTAGCTTGGCGAGTTACTTTTTCTAGATCGCTTAATGCCCCGGTAGAAATTTTATTAAAAATAACTTTTTCAGCTGCTCTGCCACCCATTGTAGCACACATTTCATCAAGCATTTGTTCAGTTCTTACTATGAGTCTCTCTTCAGGTAAATACCATGCGGCACCTAAACTTTGTCCTCTAGGTACAATTGTGACTTTAATAAGTGGGGCTGCATGTTCTAGCATCCAACTAACAGTTGCATGGCCAGCTTCGTGTACTGCAATTGCATGTTTTTCTTCAGGTGTAACTATTTTATTTTTCTTTTCTAACCCGCCAACAATTCGATCAACTGCATCTAAGAAATCTTGTTTATCTACAGCTGATTTATCATTTCTAGCGGCAATTAATGCAGCCTCGTTACATACATTGGCTATATCAGCACCTGAAAATCCTGGTGTTTGCTTGGCTAAAAAATCGGTATCTAATCCATCTGCTTTTTTTAGTGGTGCAAGATGCACCTCAAAAATCTCTTTTCTTTCTCTAACGTCTGGTAGGTCGACATAAATTTGCCTATCAAATCGTCCAGCACGAAGGAGTGCTTTATCTAAAACATCGGCTCTGTTTGTTGCTGCTATTACTATTACGTTAGTATTAGTGCCAAATCCATCCATTTCTGTTAAAAGCTGATTCAATGTATTTTCACGTTCGTCATTTCCTCCCGACATATTATTTTTACCTCTTGCTCTACCAACAGCGTCAATTTCGTCAATAAATATTATTGATGGCGATTTTTCTTTGGCTTGTTTGAATAAATCTCTTACACGAGAAGCTCCAACACCAACAAACATCTCAACAAAATCAGATCCAGATAAAGAGAAGAATGGTACTTTTGCTTCCCCTGCAACAGCTTTTGCTAGTAAAGTTTTTCCGGTTCCGGGAGGTCCAACTAAAAGTGCTCCTTTTGGAATTTTTCCACCCAAAATAGTATATTTCTCAGGAGTCTTCAGGAATTCAACAATTTCTTGAATTTCTTCTTTTGCCCCTTCCAAGCCAGCAACATCTTTGAAAGTAGTTTTAACCTCATTTTTTTCATCAAAAAGTTTGGCTTTCGATTTTCCAATATTAAATAGTTGTCCACCACCGCCAGCAGCACCGCCAGACATTCTTCGCATTATTAATACCCAAAGTCCAATAATTATGATGAAGGGTAATAATGTTATTAAAAGTTCTGACCAATTACTTTTTGGTTTAAAATCAAAATCTTTTAATTTTCCTTCTTTTTTTGCTTTTTCAACATTATTTTGAAAAACTTCATCGTTTCCAATATCAAATGAGTAATGTGGCCCTTTATTCATGTTTCCCATGATATCTTTGGCAACTTTTTTATTTGATTTATCCTTCAAAGCATTAGCTGTTAAATAAGCTTCTCCTTCTGTTTTGTTATAAATTATTACCTTTTCAATTTGTCCTTTGTTGAGATATTCGTTAAATTTTGAGTAGGAAATTTTGGTAGTGTCTTGAAACCCTGATCCCCCAAAATAATTGAGCCCAAAAAAACCAATGATTACTAAAACGTATATCATCCAAGGGCTGAATTTAAAATTAAACGGTTTTTTTTCGTTTGCCATTTTTGAATGTTTATTTAATATTTATTTTGGATGGTAGTAATTTTGGCATCACCCCAAAGCCCTTCTATATTGTAATATTCGCGAATTTGTTTTTGAAAAACATGGACTACAATATTTACATAATCCATTAAAACCCATTCAGCATTATCAGTGCCTTCAACGTGCCATGGTTTATCTTTTAATTCTTTTGAAACTAATTTTTGGATAGAGTTGACTATAGCGTTTACTTGAGTGTTTGAACTTCCATTGCAAATGATGAAATAATCGCATACTGCTGTTTCAATGTCTCTTAAATCTAGAATATCTATATCATTTCCTTTTACGTCTTCAATTCCTTTAATGATGTTTGCCAAAAGAACATCGGTGTCAACTGCTTTTTTCGTCATTTATATTTAAGTATCTTTTGCAAATGTATTACTTTTTGTCTTTATTTTTGTTGAACAAAAGTTTTAAAATCATTAAAAATTTTTTATTTCCAATGCAAGTAATCAAACTCGATGCCATAGATTCTACAAATGATTTTTTAAAGCAACTAGAAAGAGAATCTAAGGCTGATACTTTTACTGTTGTTATTGCAAACAATCAAACAAGTGGTAAAGGTCAGTTTGGTTCGAAATGGCATTCAGAACCTGGTAAAAATCTTATTATGAGTATTTTACTTAAAGATATATTGTTAGATAAAAGTAAATTATTTGATTTAAATGTTCTTGTTTCAGTAGCTGTATATCAAGTTTTGAACGATCTTCAAATCCCAAATATTGCGATTAAATGGCCAAACGACATTATGGCAGACGGGAAAAAAGTTGCGGGCATTTTAATTGAAAATAGTATAAAATCAGATGGAACTATTACCACTGTTGTTGGAATTGGATTGAACTTGAATCAATTAAATTTTGAAAATCTGCCAAAAGCAAGTTCTTTACAACGCATAACAGGTTTAAACTATGATAAAGAAGACATAGCTATGCGTATAAGAACAAATCTGCAATTTCATTTGAATTTACTTTACGAAAACCCAGATTCACTTTGGGAGAAGTATGATGAAAATTTATTTAAAAAAAATGAATTACTAAATTTTGTTGGTGCCACTGGAAATCAATTTGAAGGTGTTATTAAAAGGGTAAATAAAGATGGAAGATTGGAAGTTTTATTATCAACAGACAAAAGGAGTTACTTTGATCTTAAGCAAATACAAATTATGATATAAGATAATTTTTTTTCTTTTATAATTTGCGTTTCATTTCTTTTGGATTCTTCCTAATTTAATTACTTTTGTAACACTTTATTATTGAGTTTTTCTTAAGAACATAAAATTAAAAAACTAATCATATTATGAATATTCACGAATATCAAGGAAAAGAGATTTTAGCTAGTTATGGCGTTCGCGTTCAGCGTGGGATTGTAGCTAATAGTCCTTCCGAAGCTGTTGTTGCGGCTAAACAATTAACCGAGGAAACAGGAACGGCATGGCATGTAATCAAAGCACAAATTCATGCCGGGGGCAGAGGTAAAGGCGGAGGAGTAAAATTAGCCAAGAATATTCAACAAGTTGAAGAATTGTCGGGACAAATTATTGGCATGATGTTGAAAACACCCCAAACATCAGCTGAAGGAAAGAAGGTTCATAAGGTTTTGATCGCAGAAGATGTTTATTATCCTGGGGAAAGTGAAACTAAAGAATTTTACATGTCTGTACTTTTAAACAGAGCAAAAGCCAGAAATATGATTATGTATTCTACTGAAGGAGGTATGGATATAGAGGAGGTTGCTGAACATACACCGCATTTAATTTTTACTGAAGAAATTGACCCTGCAATAGGGCTTCAATCTTTCCAAGCTAGGAGGATTGCTTTCAATCTGGGTTTAAGTGGAAATGCGTTTAAAGAGATGGTAAAATTCGTTGAATCATTATATAATGCTTATGTTGGTTCGGATGCCTCTATGTTTGAAATTAATCCAGTTTTAAAAACATCAGACAATAAAATTATGGCTGTTGATGCTAAAGTAAATATTGATGATAATTCTTTATATCGTCAGTCTAAATATGCCGAAATGCGTGATGTTTTAGAAGAAAATGCCATAGAAGTTGAAGCAAAAGAAGCGGGATTAAATTATGTAGATTTAGATGGTTCAGTTGGCTGCATGGTTAATGGAGCAGGTTTGGCGATGGCTACTATGGATTTGATTAAATATGCGGGTTATGAGCCAGCAAACTTTTTGGATGTTGGAGGAACTGCTGATGCAAAGCGTGTAGAATTAGCTTTTAGAATTATTCTCAAAGATCCAAATGTAAAGGCAATTTTAATTAATATTTTTGGTGGAATTGTTCGCTGTGATAGAGTTGCACAAGGTGTGGTGGATGCCTATAAAAATATGGGAGATGCGATAAAAGTTCCTATTATTGTTAGATTACAAGGCACTAATGCCGAAATTGCTAAACAATTAATTGACAATTCAGGTATGCCTATTTTATCAGCAGTTGAGTTCCAGGAAGCAGCAGATCAAGTTAAATTTGCACTTTCTTAACAAGGATAAATTACATTAAAACAAATAAACCGTTTCTCAATTAGAGACGGTTTTTTTATGCGGAGTCTTCATGAATTATGTAATTAGTATTCTATATTTCAGGTCCTCTAAAAATTATTTTCTAAAAATTAAATTAAATTATAATAATTGAATAAATAATCAATTCGTTGCGATATTTCTTTTTTATTTCATTTTGAATTCCCTAATTTTGTTGAATTGTTAAACAAATTTAATTCCTTTATTTATATCATGTCCAAAACAGCAATATTAGAATTTAATGGTAATAAGTATGAGTTTCCTGTAATTGTTGGAAGCGAGAATGAAACTTCAATAGATATTGAAAATCTTCGCGCTTTAACAGGTGCTATTACTCTTGATCCGGGTTATAAAAACTCAGGATCATGCCGAAGCGAAATTACTTTTCTTGATGGCGAAGAAGGAATTCTTAGATATCGTGGATATGCTATTGAAGATTTGGCAGAAAAAGCACAATTTCTTGAAGTTTCTTATTTAGTGATTTTTGGAGATTTGCCAACAACAAGTCAGTTGTCTCAATTTGAAAACGATATCAGAAAATATACATTAGTAAATGAGGAAATGAAAAATATTATAGATGGCTTTCCAAAGACTGCCCATCCAATGGGAGTTTTATCTTCTTTAACTAGTGCGTTAACAGCATTTAATCCTAAAGTTGTTAATGTGGAAAATGAAAAGGAAATGTACGAGGCCGTTTGCAAAACCATGGGTAAATTCTTGGTAATTGCCACTTGGACTTACAGGAAAATGATGGGATATCCTTTAAATTACTATGATAACACGCAAGGATATGTTGAGAATTTTATGCAGTTAATGTTTAAATTACCAACTGGACCTTATTCTTCAAATCAAGTAGTTGTTGATGCTTTAAATAAATTATTTATCCTACATGCAGACCATGAACAAAATTGTTCAACATCAACAGTAAGGATTGTAGGATCCTCTCATGCGGGTTTATTTGCTTCAATTTCAGCTGGAGTCTCTGCGCTTTGGGGACCATTACACGGTGGTGCTAATCAAGCTGTTTTAGAAATGTTAGAAGCCATACAATTAGATGGCGGTGATTCAGCAAAATATATGGCTAAAGCCAAAGATAAAGATGATTCGTTTCGTTTGATGGGATTTGGTCACCGTGTTTATAAAAGTTTTGATCCAAGAGCCAGAATTATAAAAAAAGCAGCAGATGAAGTATTAAAAAATCTAGGTGTAGATGATCCAATTTTAAGGATAGCAAAGGAATTAGAAGAAGCAACTTTGGTAGATGAATATTTCGTTTCCAGAAAACTATATCCAAATGTTGATTTCTATTCTGGAATTATATATAGAGCTCTAGGAATTCCAACGGATATGTTTACAGTAATGTTCGCTATCGGTCGTTTACCAGGTTGGATCGCACAATGGAAAGAAATGCGAATCAATAAAGAACCAATAGGAAGACCAAGGCAAATATATGTTGGCCATCCTTTGAGAGATTTTAAATCAATAGATAATAGATAATTTAACCCGTTGGGTGTAATTATTTTTTATAGCCAATTTATACTAAATTGTCACATTGAGCTTGTCGAAATGTATCCTTTTTAATGTCTTCTATACTTCCTTCGTCAGTACAGGCCGAGCTCAGACTGACATTTTTGTTCTAATTGAATATAAATTTCCAGCAAAAATCTATTATTAAAAGATTTTGATTAATTACACCCATCGGGTTAATTTAGATATTATTTATTTTTTAATCTTTCTTTAAAAATCTTTTCAAATTTTTCTATTTTGGGTTTAATTACCATCTCGCAATAAGGTTGGTTTTTATTGTTCTCATAATAATTTTGATGGCTTTCTTTGGCTTTATAAAATGCTTTATAGGGTTCTAATGTAGTAACTATATTCTTGCTGAATACTTTTGCATTATTCAATGAATTAATGATGCTTTCTGCAGCTTTTCTTTGTTGTTCGTTTTCATAAAAAATTACAGATCGATATTGCGTTCCAACATCTGCTCCTTGACGATTTAAAGTAGTTGGATCGTGAACGGTAAAAAAAACTTTAAAAATTTCATCTAAATTTGTTTTTGTTTTGTCATATGTAATTTGAACCACTTCGGCAGCACCTGTAGTTCCTTCACAAACTTCTTCATAACTCGGATTTTCAACTACGCCTCCCGAGAATCCAGAAACCACAATTTCAACACCTTCCAAATTTTTATATACTGCTTCAACACACCAATAGCAGCCTCCACCCAAAGTTATAGTTTCTAATCCTTCTTTTTTTGAGTTTACATCGGAAACAAAATCTAAGGAAATTGCATTCATGCAATATCGTTTTCCTGTAGGCTCGGGTCCGTCATCAAATAAATGTCCCAAATGGCTATTACATCTTCCACACAAAGCTTCAATCCGTTTCATTCCAAATGAATTATCATCTATGAAGACTATGCTTTCTTTGTTAACTTGTTCGAAGAAACTAGGCCAGCCACAACTGCTGGTAAACTTTTGTTCCGATTTAAATAATCGATAGCCACAGGTGGCACAATAATAGGTTCCTTTGGTTTCGGAATTCCACATCGATCCTGTGAATGCTCTTTCAGTATCGGCCTCCCTTGCAACAGCATACAAATCTGGAGTTAGTATTTTTTTCCATTCTGAATTAGCAACATTAAGTTTTTTTGTATCTGTATTCGAATAGTAAGGATTTTCAGGTTTAGAAATTGGATTATTCATATCTATAGATTGCTCTTTTTTAGTTTCTTTTTTGTTAGTTTGGCCACAGGCTTGAAAAATCAATATAGGCATCATGAAAAGTATATTAAAAATTATTTTTTTCATATTTTATGCTATGTTAATTAAAAAGAAAATTAATTTATTGTAATTAAGTCAACCAAATATACAATAGTATTTAGATTTGATTCCTTTATGAAATGCCAATTAGTATTTATTTAAGTAAAGATTAACTTTTGTTTTATTTATCAATTACGTAGCCTCATTTTTTTTTGTATTTTTGCGTTTAGTGAGACTTTTGAATAGTAAATTTAAATGTTATGATGGAAGAACAGGTGATCTTGGTTAATGAACAAGATGAGCCAATCGGATTAATGAATAAACTCGAAGCTCATGAGAAAGCAATTTTACATCGCGCCTTTTCAGTTTTTGTATTAAACAATAAAAATGAGATTATGCTGCAACAGCGTGCTCAACACAAATATCATTCGCCATTATTGTGGACAAACACCTGCTGTAGTCATCAAAGAAATGGCGAAACCAACCTTCAAGCTGGAACTAGAAGATTATATGAGGAAATGGGATTTGAAACAAAACTGAAAGAACTATTTCATTTTATATATAAAGCCCCTTTTGATAACGGTCTTACTGAACATGAGTTAGATCATGTTATGATTGGCTATTATGATGGTCAGCCAAAAATAAATAAAGATGAGGTTGAAACTTGGAAATGGATGAAGATTGAAGACATCAAAAACGATATGTCCCTAAATCCAGAAATTTACACTATTTGGTTCAAAATTATCTTCGATGAGTTTTACCACTATTTAGAAGATCATAAATTATAAATCTTAACAAATAATTTGATGTAATTATGCAAATAACTGTTTCAAGAAAAGCCCACTTTAATGCTGCTCATCGATTGTTTCGTAAAGAGTGGTCAATGGAAAAAAACGATAGCGTCTTTGGAAAATGCAATAATCCAAACTTTCATGGACACAATTATGATTTAATTGTATCAGTAAGAGGCGAGATTGATCAGGAAACGGGTTATGTGATTGATACTAAAATTTTATCAGATTTAATAAAAGAGCATATCGAAAGTGCTTTCGACCACAAGAACCTTAATTTAGATGTGCCTGATTTTGCCGAATTAATTCCAACTGCAGAAAATATTGCTATTGTAATTTGGCAAAAACTAAGAGCACACATAGATTTGAATAAAGAATTAGAGATAACGCTTTACGAAACACCTAGAAATTTTGTAACCTTTAACGGAAAGTAATGGCATTAATTGTTGGTGACCTTATCCCAAATTTTACAGCAATAGACAATAACGGGCATACTTTTGATAGTACCTCAGTTATTGGTAAGTTCCCGTTAGTTATTTATTTCTACCCAAAAGACGATACACCGGGTTGTACAATTCAAGCTTGCACATTTAGAGACAAATACGAAGATTTTAAAGATTTTGGTGCCGAGGTAATTGGAATTAGTTCTGATACTATTAAGTCGCATTCTAAGTTTGCGAATAAATACAAACTTCCTTTTATTTTGCTATCTGATTCAGACAATAAAATTAGAAAAGCCTTTGGTGTAGCCAATGATTTTTTAGGCCTACTCCCGGGAAGAACAACCTATGTATGTGATAAAAGCGGCACTGTCAAATTGGTTTTTGATAGTATGTCTAGTAAAGTACATATAGAAAAAGCATTAAAAATCCTGAAAAGTTTAAAGGATTTATAACAATTTAACTAATGAAATTATACCCTTTACAATTTGAACCGATTCTAAAAGAAAGGATTTGGGGTGGAATTAAGCTTAAAACATTACTTGATAAGTCGATAAATTCCAACATTACAGGAGAAAGTTGGGAAATTTCAACGGTTCAAAATGAGGTAAGTATTGTTGCTAATGGTTCTCTAAAGGGCAAGTCTTTAGTTGATTTAATTTCAGATTATCCCGAAGCCATATTAGGAAAAAGTGTTTATAACAAATTTGGGAAACAGTTTCCTTTGTTATTTAAATATATCGACGCAAGAGAGGATTTATCGATACAAGTACATCCCAATGATATTTTGGCCAAAAAAAATCACAATTCCTTTGGCAAAACTGAAATGTGGTTCGTAATTCAAGCTGATGAAGATTCTAGGTTAATCATAGGGTTTAAGGAAGATTCTAGTCCGGAATCGTATCTTGAAAAATTAAACAATAAATCTTTGTTGGACATTCTAGACACAAAAATTGTAAATCCTGGAGATGCTTTTATGCTTGATACGGGAACAATTCATGCTATTGGCGCTGGAATTGTAATTGCTGAAATACAACAAACCTCAGATATTACCTATAGAGTTTTTGATTTTGACCGGGTAGATGTGAATGGTAAGCGTAGAGAATTACATAATGATTTGGCTTTAGAGGCTCTAAATTATAAGAAAACAGCTGTTCAAAGATATTACGATAAGAGTAAAAATATTTCAAATAATGTAGTTAATTGCGACTATTTTACTACGAATTTCATTCCGCTTGAAGGTCAAATAAATATACGAAAAACCGATGATTGCTTTACTGTTTATATGTGTGTGGAAGGAGATTTTGTATTAAATGCAAATAATCAATTATATAGCTATAGAAAGGGAGATACTGTTTTACTTCCTGCTCAATTGACAAATTTTGAACTTTCGGGTAAGGCATCAATTTTAGAAATTT
>Ga0208951_1001039_pt1 | contig 12515 bp, 17 predicted proteins | sample GreLakmeMI27MSRF_FD_187702 | JGI IMG/M metagenome (GOLD analysis project Ga0208951, IMG submission 187702) | Freshwater lentic microbial communities from great Laurentian Lakes, MI, USA - Great Lakes metaG MI27MSRF (SPAdes) | ecosystem: Environmental > Aquatic > Freshwater > Lake | place: Great... | reverse complement strand
TCTCAATCACCGCTGCGCCGGCGCTCGCCACAGCGGTGCCACGTCATCGTGGCGGGGCTTTCGGACGGGCGGCTGAGACCCCCCCCTTTCGGATGCTGCCGCGGACGTCCGTGGCGGGAGGGGCTTAAGTCGCGGGCGCCCCTGCACCTCGTACATACGACCGCATTCCACACGCGTTGTGCTAGCGAGCTCACACAAGCACAAGGAGCAAAACGCATCGTCATCCCGCGTATGGTCATCCCAAGCGCACTGCCGTGAGTCCCGGCGACTGCGCCAGCATCTCCTGCAGCTGCTCTTTGCTGATGCGGCGCCCCTGCAACACTCCATCCACCACGGGCGAGGGCCCCCGACGCGCCGCATCCTCCTCCTCCGCCCCTGTGGCCTCGCCCCGCGCCTCTCTGCGCGCGCGCTTCACCTCGCGCGGCAGCTTTGAGGAGAGGGAGCAAGCGATGAGCACCGTGCTTTGGGAGTGTTTGCGCAAACCTCAGCGTACCTGGACGCTCCACCCCGTCGCCCTCTCCAGCACATCCACGTGATGCACCAGCTGCGGGGGGCGCGGGGGCGCGTGAGGGCTGGGCGGGCCGGGAAGACGGTGGACGGGCAGACGAGCGGCAAGGTTGCCAGCTGGACGCGCACCTCCCGCAGGCTTCTGGATGTCTCAGCGGAGCGCATGAAGGTGCCCATGGTCAAGTAGCGCTGCTGCGTGGCGGCCATGGCGGCGGCAATCTGCAGCAGGTTGTCGTCGGTGACGAGCGGTGCGCGTTGCAGCTCCTCCAGCCGCGCGCGCGCCACAGCCACAGCCGCCTCGCCTGAGCTGGCGTCCAAAAGGGCGCCCAGGGGTCGGGCCTCCTCGCTGAACAGCTCACGCAGGAGTCCCGCATTCCGCAAGTACCTACGCATACAAGAAAAGCCACCGTCAGCCACCACATAGCTCACGCTTAAGACAGTCTGCACAGCACGCACCGTGTGAGCGCCTCGTCCTCATCTTCCTGCGCCGCCCGCGCGTGCTGCGCCGACACTTCGCGTCTCCACTCCAGCACAGCTGCGTGTTCCTCCACGTGGCCGCGCACAACCTCCCGCACCGCCCTCATGTGGCGCGTGTTGGCCGCCGAGGGCGGCGCCGGGGGCAGCGCCTGCGGGGGCTGCGGGGGCGCCGAGGGGGCGCGAAGGGGCGGCAGCTGCTGCGGCGCACGGCCAGCCAGTCGCAAATGTGCGTTCGCCAGTCGCTCGTGTACGTTCGCGCCAGCGCGGCCGCTCACGCCCCCTAAGCCGCTCGTGCCCAAGGCGCCCAGCGAGCTCGGCGCGCCCAAGGTGCTCAGCGACGGCAGGCGCGTAGAGGCGCGTGGAGGCATGCTCAGGCCGGGAGAGGCGTCCAGCAGCGATGCCACCGCTGCGCTTGTCACCAGCGACGGGTTGAAGCTCACCGGAGGCGCGGAGACGCCCTCCCGCTGGCCAGGCTGAGCCGGCGGGAGAGCGTCGCCCATCTCTGAGCGCACCAGAATGCACAAGAGGACTCACAAGAGAGCAGCAAGGACTTTTCGTGCCCTCGCTCGCTCTGCTCCGACGCTGCAGCGCTGTGCCAGTCGCTCCGGTGACGGCGACAAATGCAGAGGCGAAGGAGGGCGCTGGGGGTCGTAGAAGGACTTACCTGGCAGGGGGCGCCGCCTCCTTTACCGCCGTCGTACAACATCACGACCCGTCGCTGCAGGTCCTTACGCAGCTGGTCCGTCCCCATATGCTCAAGAGGCCCGCACCCGTGGCCGGAGAGTGGTGATGGGCGCGTGTGACGGTCGCGCAGCTTACTACGGCAAGTGGGACAACTTCGCGGATGCCGCGTCCAAGGAGCTGAAGGCTGAGGCCGTGGCTGAGAAGGAGGCTTCGGAGAAGTGCGTGTTGGCGTGTGGCGTGCGAACAGTGTGGAGCTCATGGCGTTGACTGTCGCGCAGGGCGCTGGGTCTCTCCAAGCCGCAGAGCAGCGAGAGCGAGGCGAAGCGCGACGCGCTGAGAGCGGCCAAGGCGCAGTGGGAGGGGCGGAGAGACGCAGAAGTGCAGTCGAAGGTGTGGGAGACCTGCCGTCACGTCACCCGCAGGCTCTCACGCGACTCGCCCGCTCCACACAGCTCTGGATCTGCGAGCGCGTTGGCGGAGAGCACACGGTCGACGAGGCGCTTCTTGGCGACAAGCAGGCGCGTGCTGGCGCTCCGTTGCTCACCGTGCTCCATGTGCTGTGTTCTCACCCCTCCTTGCCCCAAGGTGCTCCACATCCGCGGCTGTCGCGCTTGCGTGTTCGTGGTTCCATGCCAGGTGGTGCTTGCCAAGCTGTTTGTAGAGGACTGCGAGGGGTGCACGCTGGCGCTGCACGGCCGGCTGTTGACGGGCCACCTGGAGGTGTGGGCCTGCCGCGACGTGCTATTGGAGGTGCACGCGCCGCTGGGCACCTTGCAGGCAGACCTCTGCACTCGCCTCACCGTGCGCTACTCCGCGCCGGAGCACTTGCTCGCGCTGGTGCACGCCGGCGTCACTGCGCTGCTCTGCTCGGTCGGGGAGCACTCGGCGGCGGTAGACCTGGCGGCGGGGGACGCGTCAGGCGACGCAACCGTACAGCGCATCACGCGCTGGGTGGGCGGGGCTCTGTTGACGGAGACGGTCATTCGTGACGCAACCAACTACCCCACCACGGTCAGGGAGCTGCTGGCGAGTGCGGGCCATGCGGATGGGCACGCAGGCGGAGAGGCGTGCGCGAGCGAAGCCGCGCAGGACCCGCAGGTCACCAAGCGCCTGCAGGTTGAGCTGAGCGCGCGGCGCGGCGCGCTGCTGCGCGAGGAGGGCAACGCTGCGTTCCGGGGAGGCGACTGGGCCGGCGCGGCTGTGAAATACACGGCGAGCCTGGAGGCTGTAGCCACTGCGGCTGCGCACAGCAACCGAGCAGCCGCCTTCCTCAAGCTGGGCCGCCACCGGCAGGCTCTGCGGGACTGCGACGCGGCGCTGGCGATGGATGGAGGCAACGCCAAGGCGCGCTTCAGGCGAGGCGTGGCGCTGCATGCGCTGCACCGCTATCAGGAGGCTGGCGTGCAGCTCAGCGCAGCCTTGGCGGAAGATCCGGGAAACCCGCAGGTGAAGGACGCGCTGGGAATGACGCAGTTCGCGATGGAGAGGGAGCGCAGGCGAGCGCAAGAAGAGCGCTGACTGACAGCGCGCCCTCGTTCTCGGTGCCGGACCATCTTACTACTTTGGCACGCAATCTTGCGCGCTCACCTCAATGCTCGTGCGGCGTCATCGTCGTATCGCCGTAGTACTGATGACCATGCAGTGCAGGTGGTCCCTCCCGCGAGCCACACGAGCCTTCTCCGCGTTCCGAACCAGTTGCAATGGCTCGCTCTCGCGGTGCGTGCCGCGCACACGCGCCACTGGTGCCGCGTTTGTCAGAGTGGCGCCTGACTGTGCTCCAACCACCGCCCTCCTCCTGCGCAGGCGGCTCCTCGCGCCCTGCGGCCCGCCCGGCCGCGCGCACTGCGCCCCCGCCGGCGCCGCGCGCGGGTGCGTAGCGTGCGCGTGCGCGTGCATGCACCTCCTCCGCAATGCTGACGTGTGCGCGTCTGCGCCGGTGCTCCCTTCTAGCCGCGCCGCCTCCCACCACCCACCAGGCTGGCGGTGGCGGCGGCATGATGTCGGGCCTGGCCGGCATGGTGATGCAAGGTGCTGTCCCCCAGCTGTGCCCACGCGCCCGTTTCCTCGACAGCCCTAATCCTTCTTGCCTCGCCTCACGCCTCGCCTCGCGCAGGCGCGGCTATGGGCACCGGCAGCGCGATGGCGCACCGCGCGGTGGACAGCGTGATGGGTCCGCGCACGGTTGTGCACGAGCAGGCTCCGTCGTCCGAGTCTGCGGCGTCGCCTGCGCTGGCATGCGCCAACCAGCAGAAGGCGTTTTTCCAGTGCCTGGAGAGCGCCGAGGGCGACATCTCCCGCTGCCAGTTCTACCACGACGCGCTGACGCAGTGCAAGCGCGGCAGCTTCTAAAGAAGGAGACGCCTGCTTTGCACAGCGCTGGTTAATGCTATATTGTTAGCTGGCAGTGCGCTATGTCCCTTTACCCGGCCATAGGCCGCGCCAGCCCGCCCTGCGTAGATCCGCAGCCGGATTAGGCACGTCTGTCTTAGGCGCAGCCGGTGATGGCGCAGCGACCTCGCCCGCGCGCCCCCTGCGCGCAGGCTGCGTGCGCGCGTGCGCCAGGGGCGGAGCCTGCGGCTGCGCAAAGCGGTAGGGGTCGGCGGGCTCCTGGCCGGGAGCCGATTGGAGGCACAGGCGCGCCAGGCGCAGCAGTGGCAGGAAGTTCTCACGCGGCGCGCCCTCAAACAAGCCCTGCGATAGCACCGCGTCAGCCAGCGAGCGCACAGTGTGGCGCTTCCGTCCGTTCCGTCCGTCCGTTCCGTCCTGGCGCTGCTGTGCTGGTGCACGCACGCTGATTGCGTCCTCCACGCGGTCGTTACAACGGTGAGGCCGCGGACCAGGGGCACCCTCCGTCATGCACTGCTCTCTCCACGCTCCACAGCGCGGGCGCAACGAGCACGCCAAGCGAGAAAACTGCTGGCACGGGCTGGTCGTACCAAATGCAGATGGAGTGAATGTGCTGATGTGGACTTAACACTACAACTCGTCGGCTCCTCCTTCCGCCCTGCCTCGCTATTCGCGTGGAGGCAGAGAGGCGCGGGTTCGGGCACACGCGCGTCCGCTGAGATGCTTGGCGGGTTGCTGCGGGCGTGTGACGCGAGTTGCGCGGCTGGCACACGCTAAACCGCGCCTGGCGTCTCTATCAAGCGTTTCTCAGGCATGGCTTCCGTGCTATTGCGCCTTGGGATGATAGGTTGGAAGTGGGTCAAGAGGTGCGCTTCAGAGTAGGCCTAGGCAGCCTTGCAGAGCGGTTCTCACGTGGCTCCTCTCAACAACCCAGCCGCGAGCTCTCCAAGGCCATCGACGGGGAGCTGCACGAGCGCCGCGTGGGCGGCTTGGACTTTGGCTTTGGCTCTGCAAAGGCGGACACCGAGTTCAGTCCGGCCGAGGAGGAAAGCGCGTTTGCTACCAACCGGCTCATGTGCGTTTGCCAGATTGCCATTTCTGCAGCGCAGTTGGCGTTGTGCGCCTGGACCTTCCACACTGCGCCCGTGCGCAACGCCGTCAACATCGCCTTCTGTGCGCTCTCGCTGCCGCTTGCAGTCGCGGGGCTGTCGGCGCTGCATGCGCCGGAGGAGGAGCACTCAGTACTGGTGATGCATTGGTATCAGCTCTTCTTCGTGCTGAGAGCAGGACTCGTGAGCTTCGACTTTGCATGCCTGCTGCATACGCGCGTCCGAGACGGAGTCACCACACAGCACGTTGTTCTTGCGGCGGTGCTGCTGGTGACCATCCTGGTGCTGCAGTGTCTTAACAGCCTGTTGGTTCTGGCGGTCATCAGAATCATGCGGAAAAAACGCAACCTACTAGTCCTCGCAGATGCCAACGCTGCTCACGAGCGCACACCACTCCTCTCCTGACCCGTTTCGTGTTAGTGCTATTGTGAATTCATGGATTAAGAAGCGGCGTCCGAATGCCGCTCCAGCGTGAGCAGCTGCACTTTCAGCTCCGTCACCTGCCTCTCTCGTTCCCTCAGCCGCCTTCGCAGCTCCTCTTCCCCGCCCCGCGCACCGGTCCCGCCACGCAGCGCCGCGGCGCGCGCCACAGCGGCTGCGCTGGGCCGACATGCCGGCTCGGCGTGCAGCATCTGCTCCGCCAGCGCGCCGCACCCAGCCGCAGCAACCTCCACATGCGAAGGCACGCATCCCTGGCGCGCAGCATGCAGGGTGTGCGCGCGTTCCATTGCGGTGCGGAACGGCGGCGACAGCGCTTCTATCAGGATCAAGCCCAAACTGAACACATCTGCCGCAGGGCCATAGCCAAAGCCGCCGCTCGACCCGCTCTGCTCAGGCGCCGCGTACGTCGCGGTGCCCACGCCCTGCGTGTGCTCTCCGCTGTGCGATGAGCGGCCGTGCGGCTCAGCGACGACGTCTCCTTGAGCGGACGTGAACGCGGCGAGGCCGAGGTCGACAATGATGGCCCGGGGGGGCTTACCCCGGCCCCGGTCTGTAAGTACGATGTTTCCGGGTTTCAGGTCGCGGTGCATCACGCCGCGCGCGTGCAAGTGCGCCAGCCCTTGCGCAACCTGAGACACAAAGGCACACGCCTGCTGCGCAGCGCCCTCCACAGGCCGATTGGCCATCCAGGCGGCAAGCGTGCGGCCGGGGAGCAGCTCCATGCTGATGAACAAGTGGTAGGGCCAGTGATGGGAAGAGCGATGGCTGCTGCGTGCGCTGCACAGCGCGCGCTCACCTACCGCTACGGTTGCCTGCGTGGAGGGGTCACCGTCGCTGTGGTCGGAGCGCGAGCTGCTGAGCTCGTCGTGCTGGTCCTCGTCGGACGACCCGCTGCGGCCAGCCCTGTCCGCGACGCGCAGCCGCAGCCCGCCGCGGGGAAGTTGTGCAGCAGCGCCCTCCTCCAGCAACAGCAGCGGGGCGGGCCACCCTGGGGCCGCCCGCCCCACAGCAGTCGGCGTCGCTGCTGCGCCGCTCACCAGCAGCTCCTGCGCCAGTCGGCCCCAGCGAGGCTCCACCCAGGCTGTGTGATACGCCACAACGTGCGGATGGTTCAGCGCCGCCAGAGCCCTGACCTCGCGCAGCAGCGGCGCAGCCGCGTCCGCCAGCGCGTGGCGGGGAGCCCAGGGCGGACAGGGGCAGCGAAAGGGGATGCGCTTGAGAGCAACGCGACGGTTGTCCATGAGCGACAGGGCGGAGAAGACGGAGCCAAAGCCGCCGCGGCCCAGCGCAGAGAGCTCCGCGAAGCCGCTAGACAGGGGCGACAGCAGGCGCTGCAGCATGGCGGGCAGGCGGGTGCCGGTGAGGGAGCGAGCAAGTGCGGGCCCGTCTGGACTCGCGCCAACACCCAGCAGCCTCGACAGCGCCTCTGGCAGCGTCACGGAGCCGCCGGAGGTGGCCAAGGCGCGCAGCAGCGTGTGCAGCGCTTGCTCCTGCTCGCCTTCAGAATCTGAAGACGCTTCCACACAGCGAAGCGCAGAAGAGAACGCCTCCGCATTCGAAACCGCTCCGCTCCGCAGCGCCAACGCCAACTTATCGCCGCAGGCGCCAGCGGCAGGCTCTTCGAAAGGCTCCATATCACATCAGCACAGCGTGTCAATAAACTCCTCTGGCCAACTCAGCCCGGCCAGACGACATAGCCGCCTCTCTGTCACGCCACAGCAGGAGTACGTGCGGCAGGCGAGCGAGGAGGGGGCGCAATGCGCAACAGCGCAACAGCGCAAGCCAAAAATCGAAGAACGTCGCGAAGGCGGCGCTCGCGCTTTCTTTGGTCATTCGCGGCTGCGCAGCCCTCGAGCAGTCTGTGACTCTGTGTGACTCTGTGTGACTAGCTGTCATCGTGGGGTGACACCCGCTCCGTTGCGTGGACACCCCAGGAGCGAGCGCGGATGCCCAAGCGGCGCGCTGAAGCCACCGCACCGGCCGAGGACACCAGCGTGGCGGGTCGCCGTCGGCGCGTGCCGACTGTGGTATTCTCGCCGCCGGTACACGCGCCCAGGCCCCGGGGTGCAAAGGCGGTCTCACGTGACAAGGGCCCCTCCGATGAGGCGCGTTGCCAGCTTGCTACCCAGGGCGTATCGCGCGCCTCAACCGCTCCACTGACGTTGAACTGCAGTTCGCGGCGCTGGCGCGAACGGTGGTCTCCCAGATCGCGCGAGTGAGAGAGAGCAACGCGCTGCTGGAAGCCTACGACCAGGATGGCTGGCGCGGCGCCAACCGCGAGAAGATCAAACCCACCGCCGAGCTGCAGCGCGCACGACAGCGCATCCTAGACGCCAAGGTGAAGATTCGCTCTCTCCTTGTTGGCACGGACGTGACAGGGCTAACTTGTGCCCTCTCTCCCTGCAGCTGCGGATCCGGGACTGCATGCGCCTCATCGACGAGGCGGGCGGCCACCAGGGCATCGCGGCGGAGCACTTCGACGAGGCTGGCGAGTGCGACGAGAAGCACGTGCGTTGAGGAGCGCTTTCAAAACTGGCAGCAGCTGACGCTCCCCCGCACCAGATCTTCTGCGCTGCCTGCAGAGACGCAGAGTCCGACGACACCAACGACATCGTGCTGTGCGACGGGGAGTGTCGTCGGGCTTACCACCTTTCGTGCCTTCGTCCGGCGTTGACGGTAGCAGACTTGCCCGAGGGGGATGAGGGCTGGCTGTGCCCCAGCTGCGACGCAAAGGTGGACGCGCTGTGGGCCATCAACAACGCCTTCGGCTGGAGTTGGCCGCTAGACACGCCCTGGAACGTGTTCTTCCTGGATGAGGCTGAGGAAGGGGCGCCGGCAGCCGACGGTGGCCTGGCTCAGGAGCCCGACTGGCCCAGCGACGACTCACAGGACGAGGACTTCCACCCCAATGAGCCACACGCGGAGGCGCTGAGCGACGGCCAAGGCGCGGAGGGCGGCGCAGAGCGCGACGGCGACGGGGATGAGGATGGCGCCACATCTTCCGACGAGGATGAGGAGGATGAGCAGCCACGAGCGGCGCCCACGCGCCGCACGCGCGCCGCGCTCGCCGCCGTGGGTGGCCGCGCGTGCGAGTCCCTGGGAAGCGATGAGGAGAGCGACAGCGAAGACAGCAGCAGCAGCGAAGAGGCGGTTGTGCTGGAGGGCAAGCGGCGGCGCACCGCCGTGGACTACGTGGCCCTGAACGGTGAGATGTTCGGCACTGCCGAACCGGGATTATTCCTGTCGGACGACGACGCTGCCTGGGAGGTGCGCAGCCTAGGGGGCGCCTCATCGCTGGCATCCCCATTGGCATCCCCGTTGGCATCCCCGCTGGTATCGCCCACGGGTGCGGGCGGCAACGTGGCGTTTGGTGGCACGCCGTGCGAGGCGCCTGCGAGCCGCTGCGGCGGCCGGAGCTTTCCCGCCAACGTGACGGCTGCGCTGCGCTGCGTGTTCGAGGCTCACCCGCTGCCGTCTCGGGGTGTGAAGGACGCGCTGGTGCAGCGCACGGGGCTCACGCTGCAGCAGGTGAACTTTTGGTTCAGCAACAACAGGCAGAAGGCGAAGCGTGCGGCGGCGCAGGCGCGACAGCGCGGCGGCGTTGACGGCGCGGACTCGTCGGAGGAGATGGAGGAGAAGGACGCGCCTGGCACGGAGGGGCTCGTGTCTCCTCCCCGACCAGACGGACTGCGCGCTCAGGCGGGTCCCGCCTCGCGACCGCCGCCTGACGAGGCCGAAGATGGCGACTACATCGAGCCGCCCCTCGAGCCATCAGACGATGACGGCACCATCAGCGAGGACTCGAGCGGCGATGAGGAGGATGAGCAGGGGGACCACGCAGCCATGGATGCGCGCACGCAAGCGGCGCCGCGCCGACGCAGCGGCAGCGGCGGCGCCAAGTGAGAGAGAGGGGAGAGACGGAAGAGACGGGAACAGTCGAGCCGATAAGTGAACGTGTGAAGAGCGTAGAGCTCTCCTGGCATTCATAGCCTACTCGTCCCCAGCACCTAGGAACTCATTCATGCCCCGGATGAGCGCCACGTCCTCTTCTGACGCGGCACCCGCGACGTTGCGGTCCGACCAGCTGGCCGGCTGCACGCTCGCCACGAGGCACCCCTCCTGCGAAACCTGGCAGTCGTCGAACTTCTTGCGCGCAGCCGCGGCCACCGCCGTAGCCTTGGCCAGCCAGGCGGCCTGCAGGCCGCTCGTCTGCAGCTTGCGCCTGCGCAGCGCGTCTCCAAGGAGCTCCAGCAGCAGCGACACGGACACTGCGCCCAGCAGGCACTGGGCCACCAGGGCGAGCGTCGGGCGAGGCACCAGAAACTGGAGGAGAGCGCAGCGCGCAGAGTCAGCGCACGGCGAGGCGCGCACACAGCGCGGCGGGGGCCGGCAGCGTCAGCGTGCAGTGCCTCGCTGAGCAAGAGCGCTTTCATAGCGCCCGTGCGTGGCCGAAACGCGCCGGGCTGAGTTCCAGCGGCGCGAGTGAAGGCTGGGAGGGGACGCAGAAAAGGAGCCCCAAGTTCCTGCTCCAGCTGGTGCGCCCCGTTGGCGCGCCCCGATCGCCCCTGCTGGCGCGCGCGCGCACCAGGGGTACCACGAAGGCCACGCAAGAGAGTACTGTGGCCACCACTGTGGTCCACTGCACGCTTTCCTTGTTTTGCGCAAAGAGCGCCGCCGGAGCAAAGGCGGCGGGGCGGGGCGCCCGGCAGCTCACTCGCGGGCGGGCAGGCAGCGCAGGGCCGCCCAGTGCCACGCGGCTGCTCAGCAATGCGGACACCGGGCGCGCGTGCGGCGGCGGCGCGCGGGCCGCGGTGGATCGACGAGCCACGCGCAGCTCAGGCGTGCGCACAGCGCTGCACTGCGCCGACAACGCAGCCATCGTGACTCAGCCGGTGGCACGAGTCAACCGAGGGTTCGAAGGTGACGCTCAAATTGAGGCTGTGCTGCGTGCGCTCGTTTGACATTCGACGGCATGTGCTAATACGGGCTGTATCGTCCCTGGCTGAGCGAGCTGCTTGGGCTGCGCCTGTTCTCCGCGGGCTCCACCGCAGCGATCTGCGCGCTCTCCGCGGTCCAGAGACAGAGTCGTCCATCCTCACCGCCCGTCACTGCTTGGTCTCCCATCCAAAGCGCAGCGCGCACCACATCCACATGGCCGCCTTGCAGGCACACAGCGGGCGGGCCCACCTGCACTCGTTGTGCATCATCCAGGGCCAGCGGCCACGCGCCCAGGTGCCCCTCCTGCGACCCCGCAATAAGCCAGAGCGCGCCCGTGGACGCATCCCAGCTGCATCGCACGCAGTAGTCCACCTGGAGCAGCGGCGCGCATGCCGCGTGCGCCGCTGCCGCGCCTGCGGCTGCGCGTGTGCCTTGCTCCGGCTGTGCGCCAACCCTCTCCCCTTCCGCCCAGGCCCACAGGCTCACCTCCTCGGTGCCGGTGAGCGCCCACATGTGCTGTCCCTGCGGCCCGTAGAAGCCCAAGCGGGCAACAGAGGAGCCGCAGGAGAGCACACGCTGCAGCGCATCCTCCTCTTGCGACACCCCACTGCCGCCGCCGCCGCCGCCGCCGCCGCCGCCGCCGCCGCCGCCGCCCAGCTGAGCCAGGTCGAACACGCATGCCAGGCCGTCCACCGATGCGGTGACCAGCGCGTGGCAGAGGGACGGATGGAAGGCTGCCGCGGTGACGGGCTCCCCGTGCGTGTCTGTGAAGCGCGCCAGCGGCGGGCGGGCGCCGGCGCCGGCGCCGGCGCCGTTCCCACGGCGATCCCACAGCAGCACCGCGCCGTCCTCGCAGCCTGCGGCGAGCGCGAAGCCGGCGGGCGCGGCGGCGGCGCAGGAGAGCTCGCGACACTCGCGCCCGTCCCCGTACTGGGCGCACGGCTTGACGCCGCCGCGCGCAGCGCCCGCGCCGCAGCGCCCGTCGAAGCAGCGCAGCGTGCCGTCCGCGCTGGCGGTGAGCAGCACCTGCGGCGCGTCCGCGAAGGGCAGCGACGCGTGCACCAGCGTGCCCGCGTGGCCGCCGCCCGTCCACGCGTGCTCCAGCTGCCCGTCGCAGCCGCGGCGGTACACCTTGGCGCTGCGGTCGGACAGCGCGCACGCCAACAGCTGGCCGTCCACGCTGTGAGCGGCAAGCCGTCAGCCAAGCGCACGCAGCGTTCACAGCGCGCGCACACAGCCGCGCGAAAAGCACCTGGCCTGCACGTCCAGCACGTAGCACGCGTCCTGGCCTCCAGGACTGAAGGTTGCCACCACGGTCTGTGCGAGACGCAACCTGCAGCAACATGCACACAGCCGTCTCAGTCTCTGTGCGCCAACGCACCAACCGATAGAACGCGCGCGCCTGGGCAGCTGCATGGCACATGCTGCAGGCTGCAAGCGCGCATAAGTTGTCTGGGCGGAACCTCGGCCGCCGTCGAGTGCGTCGTGCACACGTGCTGCCTCGGTGAACCTCTCCTCCAGCTCCTCAACCTCTTCGAAATGGGTGTGCGTCCCCATCGCTGCGCAAGAAGAAGCAGGGGCGAGCAGGAATCTGACAACGAGTCGAACGTCGTCGGTCGCTCGTCCGTTATCTTAGTCGAGCTCACATCGCTCTTCCTTTGGCGGACGGAGTTCGTGAGTGTTGGCCGTTGGCGCCATGGACGCGTCCGCGTTGCCCACCGCGTCGGCAGGCGCGTTGAGCTCTGCGCTGCACTGCGTCTTTGCGTGTCTAAGCGCTGACCCTCGCTCTGTCACTCCCGGCCAGGCGGCGCGCCGCTGGTGAGCGCCATGGCGGGCGTTGACCGCGTGGTATCTTCATTCGCAGAGGACTTTGGGCGCTCTGTGGCGTTGGGTGCGACTGCTCTGTGCATGCGCTGCAGCCTCTGGTGCGCTCACACTCGCCCGTGCAGTTCGCAGCGAGGTGACGCGCGAGCGTGATACCACGCTGGCTATGGTTGAGGTTGCTCGGATGGA
>Ga0208951_1001037_pt1 | contig 12526 bp, 7 predicted proteins | sample GreLakmeMI27MSRF_FD_187702 | JGI IMG/M metagenome (GOLD analysis project Ga0208951, IMG submission 187702) | Freshwater lentic microbial communities from great Laurentian Lakes, MI, USA - Great Lakes metaG MI27MSRF (SPAdes) | ecosystem: Environmental > Aquatic > Freshwater > Lake | place: Great... | reverse complement strand
CCGCGCACCGACTCTTCACCGTCTCTCCATCCAGGCCTTCGAGCCCATCCTCATCGAGGGTGACGCGATCCGCCTCCACCCGCTCGTCTGTACCGCTTACAATGCGGACTTCGACGGTGACCAGATGGCTGTCCACGTCCCGCTGTCCCTGGAAGCCATCATGGAGTGCAAGCTCCTGATGATGTCCACGAACAACATCTTCTCGCCGTCCAGTGGTAAGCCGATTCTCACGCCGTCCCAGGACATCGTGCTCGGCGCCTACTACCTGACGCTTGAACCCGCCGACAAGCCGGCGGCCAACACCCACCTGCCAGTGCTGGGCTCCGTGTCCGAGGCGATTTTCGCTGAAGCCGAAGGCTCGCTCCACCTACATGACTGGGTCCGTTTCGCCAACCCCGACTTCAATCGCAAGACGGTCCACGGCGAAGCTACGGGTAGCACGATCGTCACCACGGTCGGCCGCATTATCTTCAATACTATCTGGCCTGCCGAACTCGGTTTCTTCAACGAGACCGTGAAGAAGGGCCAGCTCGGCGACCTGATCCTGAAGACATACAAGCATTGTGGCCGCGAGGCTTCAATCCCGGTCCTCGACGCGCTTAAGGAGACCGGCTTCCGCATTGCGACCAAGGCTGGTATCTCCATCGGCGTGAACGACATGATCTATCCGAAGGAGAAGGAAGGCCTCGTCCGCGAAGCTACCGCCAAGGTCCGTGAATTCCAGCGCCAGAACGAATCCGGTACGATCACCAACGACGAACGTCGTAATAAGGTCGTCGATACCTGGTCTGGTGCTACCGATGCCATCGCGCAGTCTGTGTACACGACGCTCTCGCAGTCCGCGAAGGTGGCCGGCGTGAAGAAGGGCGACCCTCGCCATTCCCACCGCATGCTCATCAACCCGGTCTACGTCCTCATGGACTCCGGTGCCCGTGGTAATAAGGCCCAGGTGAAGCAGCTTTGCGGCGCCCGCGGCCTGATGGCCAAGCCGTCCGGCGAAATCATCGAACGTCCGATTCTCTCGTCCTTCCGCGAAGGTCTCTCGGTTCTTGAATACTTCATCTCGACGCACGGCGCCCGTAAGGGTCTGTCCGACACCGCGCTGAAGACCGCCGACGCCGGTTACATGACCCGTAAGCTTTGCGACGTGGCCATGGACGTGATCGTCACCGACTCCCGCGACGTCGCTCCTGGCTCCGAAGTCATCACGCTCGGCGACGCCGCCCTCGGCCGTCACTTGGCCGCTGATGTCCCGAATCCGTCTGGTGCCGTCAAGCTCCTCGCCAAGTCCGAAGCCCCTCTCACTGAAGAGCTCATCGCCAAGCTGCGTGATGCTGGCGTCGACCGCGTCCACGTCCACATCCCCAACGGCGTATGGAAGACCCCGATTTACGACGGTGACGAACTCCTGGTGTCGCTCTCTGAGCGCATCGTGGGCCGCTGCCCATCCGAAGATGTCACGAACCCGCTTAACCCTTCCGAAGTTATCGTGAAGGCCGGCGTGCTCATCGATGAAATCGCCGCCAAGCGCATTGAGACTGTCGGTCTCGACCGCGTGAAGGTTCTCTCTCCGCTCACGCACATGAACGTGAACGCGATTCCGCCTACCTCCTACGGCCTCGATCCTTCGACTGGCCGTATGGTCGAACGCGGCACCGCGGTCGGCATCATCGCCGCTCAGTCCATCGGCGAACCGGGCACTCAGCTCACCATGCGTACGTTCCACATTGGTGGCGTCGCTCAGCTGAAGACTCCGGAAATCAAATCGAAGGGCAAGGGCCTCGTCCAGTACGTCGACCTCACCACGGTCTCCGTCGGAGACAAGTTCATCGCCGTCAACGGCAACGGCTCCATCCGCCTTCTCAACGAGGCTGGTTCGCCGGTCGAGGAATACCGCATCGTCGCCGGTTCAGTCGTCGGCGTCGAAGACGGCAAGCCAGTCGACAAGGGCGTCCTCATCGCTGCTTGGGATCCTAACTCCACCCCGATTATCGCCAACGGCGACGGTAAGATCCGTCTCGTCGACATGATCTCTGGCGTGACGTTCACCGAAGAGCGCGACCCGTCGAACAACACGTTCTACAAGTCCGTCATCGAGCACTCCGACGAACAGAATCCCCAGATTCAGATCATCGGCGCCAACGGCAAGGAAGTCGGCTCCTTCTCGATCCCTGCCGGCGCTCGCGTCGAAGTGGACGAAGGCGACAAGGTCAGCCGCGGCTCCATCGTCGCCAAGATCCCTCGCCAGGCTGCCAAGACGCAGGACATCACCGCTGGTCTGCCGCGCATCTCTGAGCTCTTCGAGGCCCGTCCTCCGAAGGACGCCGCCGAGATCGCCAAGATCGACGGTACGGTCCGCTTCGAGCCTTCCATCCGTGGCAAGAAGCGCCTCGTCATCGCCGACTCCATCGGTCGCGAAGAGGAGCACCTCATCCCGCACGGCAAGCACATCATCGTCGCTGCCGGCGACAAGGTGAAGCAGGGCCAGGTCCTTACCGACGGTGCCGTCGATCCGCACGACATCCTCGACATCCTGGGCCAGTCCAAGGTGCAGGATTACCTCATCACCGAGATTCAGAAGGTCTACCGTACTCAGGGCGTCGTTATTAATGACAAGCACATCGAAATCATCGTCTCGCGCATGCTCCGCAAGGTCCGCATCACCGAGCCGGGCGACTCCGATTACCTTTGGGGCGAACAGGTCGACCGCACTCTCCTCGCAGAGAACAACCGCTCCATCAACGAGCGCGGCGGTCAGATCGCCGAGTCCGAGCCGATCCTCCTTGGCATCACCAAGGCCTCTCTCGAGACCGAGTCCTTCATCTCGGCCGCCTCCTTCCAAGAGACGACCCGAGTCCTGACCGACGCTGCTACGATGGCCAAGCGCGACAACCTGACCGGCTTCAAGGAGAACGTGATCATGGGTCACCTTGTCCCAGCCGGAACCGGACTGCCTGCCTACCGTCGCATTCGCGTCTTCCAGACCCCGACCCCGGCCTAACGGGAGCCTTGAGGATGGGTATCAGCCCCCGCCCAGTAGGGTGGGGGCTTTGTTTTTTAGGGTATAGCCGAGGTTTGGGAGTTGATGCACCCTCCTGATTTACCTACAACTGCCTTAACTCCAAGATACCCCTATGTTCCGCTTCCTCATCGCTGCTTCGGCCCTCACTGTCTCCGCCCTAGCCCAAGCCGCCAACTGGATCCCGACCTCGCCGCTCATTCAGGTCGGAAATGACTGCGATATCTACTTCAACGCCACGACCGCGCTAGAAGTCACCGATAATCTTTACTCCAGCTCTACCAAGACGTCGGCCACGAGCTGGGCGCTTACCCCAGGCTTCGTTCTCGAGTACGGCAAGAACTCGGCCTTCTCGGCCAACCTGTCCGTCGACCGCACGTTCGTGAACTACGCGGCTAGTTCTCAGTCTGACCTGGAAGAATCCCGGGATGCCATCGTCGCCCGATTTAACTTTGCTGACGGAGGTCCGCTCGCGCTTTCCTTCGACTCTTCCTATCGCCAAACGGCCCGTAATGACGACCTCCAGATGCAGGGTCTCGGGGTCCTCCTCGGCGCCACCCTCGTCCGCCAGGCTAATTACGCCCATAACTTCAAAGCCGACTACAAACTGACTGAGAAGTTGAGCATCGGGCTGGGCTACGGTAATACCTACAGCCATTACCTTGACCCGGTGAAGACGGGCCCCGTCGGAAGCGCTGTCTACAATACGAACCAGTTGACCGAGCTGAACACCAAGTCCATCCCGCTCAGTTTTAACTACAAAGCCTTCGAGAAGCTTAGCTTCGGTCTTGCCCTGCAGCATGACGTCACGGACTACTCCGCCGCCCCTTATTACAGTGATCTCACTCCGATTCGTCCACCCCTCGCGAACAAACAGCTTATCAAGGATTTCATTGGCTTGACCGCCAACGGACAGCTCAGCGAATCCGGTAAGCTCAACGGCAATATCCGCGTCGGCTACTCCCAGTATCATTATGATGACGCTCCTAACGATTCCGACCTTTCTTACGCCATCACCCTTAGCCATACGCTGACGGAGCGCCTGAGCCACTCCTTGACCCTCACCCGTGACGTGACGGCCTCTTCGACTAACACCCAGATGGCCTCGAAGAATTACACCTACGGAATCCGCTTTGTCGCGTCCGAGGATGTAAACCTCAACTTCTCGGCCACTAAGAGTGACGTCCTGTCTAGCTCCAGTGAAGTGAACACCTACGTTTATAATCTCGGGGCTGACTACAAGTACTCGAAACACCTGACCTTCCAGGGAGGATATGTCATGAACGACTCCAAGGCCTCCGTCGCAGGTTCGACCTATACTTCCAACGCCTTCACGCTGTCGGCGGCCTTCCGTTACTAAGTCCGTCGTTGCGGCGTGCGGTTGGGCAGGACCGGTTGACCGACGGACCCGGACCCTCCATATTCCCTCTATGCCTTCCGTCTTGAAAAGCTTGCTCAGCGTCCTCGCCGCGGCGGCGTTCTTGACCGCATGCGCCTCGCCTGGTCCGGACTCCGTAACTTCCGCGTCTTTTGAGCCAGAGAATGTCCTGATACTCGGCAAGGCAGTCCCAGATTCGTCTGGCGTCGCCCTCACGCCCATTGCGGGCTCAGTGGCTGCTGATTCAGTGCCCGCCTCTTTAGCCTCCGCGCAGACGGGGGTCACCACAGATTACGCGGTCGCCACTCCGACGACGCAGGTGGATGTGCCTGGCAACCAGAATAGCTATCGCCTGCGTGCTCGCGACTTCATCCGTATCCTCGTCATCAACGAGCCAGACACGCAGATCGAGCGACGCATCAATGCGGACGGGACCGTCGATATCCCGTTCCTCAAGAAACTCGTACCCGTCGCGGGTCTCACGCTCACGCAGGCACAAGTGGAACTGGCTGACCAGTTCAGGCTCTATTTCAGGAAGCCTCAGGTCACGATTTCTATCGTCCAGTATGCCGAACGGAGGGTCTATGTCTCCGGCTATGTCGGTAGGCCGGGACCGGTTTCCATCCCGCCCGAGGAGACGCTCACTCTAGGCCGCGCCCTCTCGATGGCGGGCGGCGTTCTGCCGCGCGGTAATCGTTCCGATGTGACAATCAAGCGGAGCCGAGAAGGTTCCCCGTTGGTCATCTCCAAGGATGTCCGTCGCATCGATGACGGCGATGAACCGGACTTCATCTTGGAGGACGAAGACCAGATTTACGTCCGCGATAGCCGCATCTGATTTCTCTCCATGCCCACCCCGGATCCCTCGTCAGATAATCGACCGCCCGAGCCATCTCGCGAAGGCAATCCTGGTTATGGATCCTACGGTCAAGGCAATGGCCAAGGCTACGGGCAAGGCTACGGACAAGGCCAAGGCTACGGGCAAGGTTACGGCTACGGACAAGGCTACGGGGCTTATGGTGCCGGTAATTATCGCGGCGGTAACTACGGCTACGGCAATAACCCTGGCTATGGAAAAGGCGGAGCAGGGGAGTCCAATCCCATCCAGAACTACTTGCTGATGCTGAGGGAGCGTTACTGGTGGATCCTGCTCGCGTCTCTGGTGTTTCTGACGCTGTCACTGTTGAACACCTATAACGTCGTTCCGGAATATCGGGCTACCGGCCGCCTGCGCGTATTCCGACTGTCGCCGAACATCAATGGCGGGTCTTCGGCGGCGGACGACAACTTCAAAATCGTTTCGAACGACGACTTCTTCACTGCGATTGAGGCGATGCGCAGCGCTAACATTATCGAAGGCGTCTCCAAACGCCTCACTGTCGCCGAACGCAAGCAAGTCCTAGAGCCTTATCAAGGGGGCAATATCTTCTCGGGTCCCCTCACCGAGCAGGAGGTGTTCGCTCGCCAGCGCGGGATCAACCCCCAGCGCCAGACCTTGGTAATCAACGTCGATTTCACGCATCCTAATCGCGACCTCGCCCGGCAGGTCGCGCGTCTTTTCTGCGAATCCATTAAGAAGAACAGCGAGGACGACCGTCTGATGGTGACGAACCCGCTCATCGAGAAGGCCCGCATCGAGATCGAGACGCTCGAGGACAAAGTCCGCCGACTCAACGAGCAGAAGAATAGCCTCATCAAGAACCAGAAGCTACTCTCTATCGCGAAGGACACCAATACCCTGACGGCGGAGCGCTCGGTTCTCGTCCGTGACCGCGAAGAGACCCGCAAGCAGATCGACGAAAACGAGATTCTCGTGATGGTCATCGCCAGCTACGAGGCCGAGGGCCGTCCCATCGGAGACATTCCCCAGATTCGTGCTGATAATGACGTTGCTGCCGCCCAGACGGCCATCAGCGGCTCCAAGATTCGTGTCAGTCAGATGACCGAGACCTACACGGATCAGCACCCAAAACTCGTGGCCGAACGAGAGGCTCTTAAGCAGTTGGAGCGCCAGCTTAAGGAGGCGACTACTCAGGCCGTCAAGTCCCGGCGGAGTTCTCTCGATAACGCCAAGGCACGCCACGAGGCCATCTTGCGCAACCTGGTTTCCAAGGAAGAGGAAATCTCCCGGCTGCAGGCCGCCAACGTCGACCTCGAGCGGGTCGACAAGGAAATTCGCGCCAGCGAAGAGTTCCTCGGACGTATGAAACTCAGCTACGAGGAGGCCAAGCTCCGCTCCTCTACCTCTGGCACCAGCACTTCGATCAGTATCTTGGATGCGCCGTCGGTCTCCGACAAGCCGATCAACAAAAACTATTATTTCAGCGCTCTCGTCGGTGTCGGATCTGGCCTGCTTTTCGGCGTCGTGCTCATTATCGTCATTGGGACCCTCGACGACCGTATCAAGTCCGCCAAGGACGTCGAAGGCTCGCTTGGATTGCCACTCATCGGCACCATCCCCCGGGCGACCGTGACCTCCGGACCTGACCGAGCGCTCCTCGCCCGTCAGGACAAGGACCGCATCGCCACCGAGGCCGTGCGATCAATCTATTCGGCGCTGAAGGTCAATCCGGCCGTTTCCAAGACCCGCGTTTTCCTAGTGACATCGACCCGCCCGAGCGAAGGTAAGACGTTCGTGGCCACAAACCTGGCACTGCTCTTCGCCCAGCATTCCGAGCGCGTGCTGGTGATCGACGCCGACTTACGCCTACCGAATGTCGGTCCTTCTCTTGGTTTCACGGGGGATGGCGGCCTCAGTAAGTGGTTCAACGCCGAGATGACCCTCGATGACGCGATTGTCCGTGACGTTGCGCCTGGACTGGACGTCCTGCCGGTTGGAATGAGTTGTAAGAATCCGACGCAGGTCATCAATAACCCTAAGTTCCTCGCTATGATCGACGAGCTGCGGGGTCGCTATGACCGTATCTTCATCGACTCGCCGCCGATCGGCGCTGTCTCCGACGCGCTGCACATCCTTCCGAAGACGGACGGAGTGATTTACGTCGTCCGCTATAACGTCGTGAACACCCGTAATGCGGTCTCTTGTCTTTCCCGTCTCCGCGATGCCCATGCCCCGATTCTTGGCGTCGTACTCAACTCGATGTCCATCCGCATGGCCTCCGCCTATACGGATACCTACGACTCTTCGTACCGTAAATATTACGTCGATGGGCCCCGCAGTCCTGCGGACTCGGATTCAGCCAAATCCTGATTGCCTGTCCATGCGCCTGATTAGCCTACTCCTTTCCGCTTTCGCAATCGTCGGCTGCCAGAACGTGCCCATCACGGGTCGGTCCCAGTTTATCCTCGTCGAGGAATCCGAAGTGGCCTCCCTGTCCGCCTCGGAGTTCTCCAAGATGAAGAAGCTTCCGGCTGATGCTCGTCTGCCGAAGATCCGCGAGATTGGGCTCAAAATCGTCGCCGCCGCCCGCCGCGACGACAAAGCCGGCGTGTTGCCACCCACCTCGAAGTGGGAGTTTGCGATCATCGACGATAAGACGCCCAACGCCTTCGCCATGCCTGGCGGTAAGATCGGCTTCAACTCGGGCATGTTCCAGTATGCGCCGACCGACGACGATATCGCGGTGATCCTCGGCCACGAGGTCGCCCACGTCATCTGTCGCCATGGCTCTGAGCGCGTCTCGCAGGTAGTAGGTGTCGCCATCGCGGCCGCCGTCGCCGATGAGGCGACTAAGAAGTCGTCGGCCAAGACCCGTGCTTCTTGGATGGCCGCCGTGGGCATTGGCGCTCAGTATGGCATCCTGCTTCCGTTCAGCCGTAGCCACGAATCGGAAGCCGATTACCTAGGCCTACTTTTTATGGCCCGCTCCGGCTACAATCCAGAGGCCGCTCCGGCTTTTTGGAGCCGTTTTGGTAAGGCCGGAAGCAAGACGCCGGAATTCCTCTCGACGCACCCGTCCGACCGCACCCGTGTGAAGCAGCTTCAGGGCTGGCTCGCGGAGGCCAAGGCCCAGATGCCGAAGAAGCCGTAAGGCTCTTTAGCGGCGCTCGGGAACGAGCGGGCAGGTGAGGTACACGCCCTTGGGATCGTTCAAGGCGCGGATGGAGCGGAGCCACTTGGCGTTCGCCTTGAGGAATTCCTTGGCGGGATCCGTCGATACCTTGGAGAAGAGAGGCGAGTCGCTATCGCTGTCCGAGAGCAGTTGTTGGAGCAGGTTCTCGCGACCTGAATTCAGGGCCGGGACTTGAATCAGCTCGGCCTCGTCGGTTTTGGCGAGGGCCTTCGCTTCCTTGATGGCGTCGCGTAGTCCACCGAGCTTATCCACGAGGCGCAGTCCGCGGGCGTCTTCGCCCAGCCAGACGCGCCCTTGGGCAATCTCGTGCACGCCGTCGCGTTTGAGTCCGCGACCTTCGGCGACGATGCGTAGGAAGTCTTCATAGACGCCGTCGACTGAGGTCTGCACGATCGCTAATTCCGCGGGCGTCGCGGCGCGATGCTCCGCGAGCAGGTCGGCGAAGCGGGCAGTCTTTACGCCATCGGTGCCAAGCTGCACCTTCTTTGCCAGCTCGCCATAGTTGAAGTGGAGGCCGAAGACACCGATTGATCCGGTGATTGTCGAGGGGTCGGCGATGATGAGATTAGCCTTGGCTGCGATGTAATAGCCTCCGCTCGCTGCGACATCGCCCATTGAGACCACGACGGGGATTCCCTCGCTCTTAAGTAAGCCGACTTCGCGCGCGACGACGTCGCTGGCGAAAGCTGATCCACCCGGGCTGTTCACGCGGAGCACGATGGCCTTGATTCGTTTGTCGCCGCGCAACAAGCGCAGGTCACGCGCTAGACGGTCGCCCCCGATGTCGCCGGGCGAGCCCCATCCGTCGACGATCTCGCCTTCAGCATAGACGATCGCGATTTTTGGCCCGCGGTGCGGCAAGGTCACCTTGCTGGCATAACGATGCAAGTTGACCTGCAGGAAAGAGGTGCCCGATTCGTCGACGCCAGCGCCGGCGGCGCGGACTTGTTTCACTAGCTCGTCCCGGTGCATCGCCTTATCCGCCAGCTTGAGCTCCACGGCCTTCTGGGCGGCATAGATACCGGCCACATTAACAGTCTTCGAAAGGGCGGCGGTGGTAACGCTACGCGACTTGGCGATATCGCCGAGGACGCGCTTCCAGATTCCGCCCATGAGGGCTTCCGATTGTTCCCGCGCCGATTCGCTCATGGCGCCGCCGAGGTAAGGTTCTACGGCAGATTTATATTTACCGACCTTGGTCACTTGTACGCCGATGCCGAGTAGCTTCAACGAGTCGCCGAAATACATGTTATAGGAGGCGAGCCCACTCAGTTCCACTTCGCCGGCAGTGTGAAGGTAGACCTTGTCTGCGACGCTGGAGAGGTAGTACTCACCTTGCGTGCCGTTTTCAATCCAGGCAATGACGGGCTTGCCGCTGGACTTGAAGGCAGTGATCGCTTTGCGGATCTCTGCCTTTTGAGTCAATCCGGCGGAGAGAGGGCCGCTCAGCAGGATGCCGACGATATTCCTATCCTTGGCGGCGAGGTCGATTGCTTCGAGCGCGCGGAGGAGGTCGAGCTCTGGGCCGCTGCCACCGAGGAGAAGGAGATCCAGGCCAGGCGCCCCATGGGCTGGAGTGTCGTTGATTGTTAGGTCTCCTCCGATGACGAGCATCGTCTTCGGCTTAACGGAGGCCGTCGTGGATTCCTGGTTGCTGCCTGCCGAACTCGCGAGCGAGACGATGAGGGCGATTAACGCGAAGCCGCCGATGGCGATGGCGAGGAAAGTGCCGAGCACGGAGGCGAAGACGGACTTGAAGAAATCTTTCATGGGTGGTGAAAAGGGTGGGTGTCTTCGAAATGATGCTTTCGTGTCTCCTTTTCGCCAATCAAAAGCTCATTTTTGATACCTTCTTTCCTCTCGATGCCGCCCGCCTCGGGGGCTAGTTTCTGGCTATGTCAGAGACCACGTCCTCGGCTGGCGCCGCCACTTCTCGCAAGGCCTTGGCCATCAATCTCGACCGGTCGGCCTACGGGGCCTTCGCTGAGATTGGGGCTGGTCAAGAAGTGGTCCGACACTTCTTCAAGTCAGGTGGCGCTTCGGGAACGGTGGCGAAGAGTATTTCGGCTTATGATATGCGCGTCAGCGACGCGATCTACGGCCACCCACAACGCTACGTCTCCCGTCAGCGCCTCGAGCAGATGCTTGACCACGAGTACGGACTCCTGGTTGATCGCCTGAAGGCTGAACGTGGCCCGGTGACCCGCTTTTTCGCCTTCGCCGACACGGTCGCGACGACTCCGCATGACGGCAAAGGGCAGGGGCACTCCTGGATTGGTATTCGCTTCCAGGATCGGCCTCAGGCTGAGCCCAGCGAAGTCATCCTCCATCTCCGTCTTTGGGACAAGGATGCGGACCGTCAGCAGGACGCCGTCGGCGCCGTCGGCGTCAATCTCATCCACGCCGCCCTTAATACGTGCGACAGCGTCGACAACTTCCTCACCGCACTGATTGATGAAGTGGGCGCCGGCCGCGTCGAGGTCGAGTTCGTCCATTTCAGTGGACCAGCTTTTGGCGCCTTCGATAATCGTGCGGCCGCCCTGCGGCTCGTCCGCCTCGGCCTCACGGACGCCGTGCTCTTCGGTCCGGAAGGCGATCCGCAGGTCCCGAGCGAATACTTCCACAAGCGTTCGGTCTTGGTCGCCCGCGGGACCTTCCGCCCGGTCTCGATCGTCAATGTGGACATGCTGGCCTGCGCTTTGCGTGCCCTGCCTGAGGGCGGCAAGGACGTGCTCCCGCTGTTCGAGATGTGCATCGGCTCCGACCCGCACCCAGAATCCGAACTCATCGACCGCATCCGCCTCGTGGGTGCGATGCAGCACCCCCTCCTGGTCACGCGCCATCGCGGCTGGTACCGTCTCCCGGCCTATTTCCGCCTGCACACCACGGGGAGCATTACGCTGGTGGCGGGTATGAACAACCTCGTCGACCTCTTTAATCCCGAGCACTACACCCACCTGGAAGGCGGTGTCCTGGAGTCTTGCGGCCGTCTTTTCAAGGATGGCGTCCGCGTTATGGTCTACCCGATGCGCGGGGATCAGCTGCGTCGACTGATCCTCGATCCAGTCGCCTGCAAGGTTTGCTTCCCGGAGAGCTACAGCGTCGCCGAAGACTCGGTCATCACAGCTTCCGCCATCCAGATGCGTCCCTCGGTGGCCGGCCTGTTCCAACACCTGCTCAACAACGGATTTCTGGTGCCGATCACGGGGGCGGACCCCTTGGCGATGGCCTGCCAGCCACGCACCTTGGCCGAACGTATCCGCAAGAACGAGGGCGGCTGGGAAAAAGAAGTGCCTCCTTCGGTTGCGGTCGCGATCCGGAGTCTCAAGTTGTGGGCGAGGTAGCCCATGCCCGTCACTTCGCTTCCCCCCGCCCAGGACACCGAGCTTTCGCTCTCGGTCGAACGTGCCTACCGTGAGTCGCTGGTGACCGATCGGCTCGGAGCCATTTGGTCGCTGATCTTGGCGAAGTGTTTCCTCGCCCAATGGGCGATTCTGCAATTTACGATTCCGATCAGCGGTCCGCGCTATATCTGGACGCCCACGCTGATCATGGGTATTTTTGTCTCGGCGTATTACCTGCACGCCCATCGGGTGAAGCTGTACCTATTACCCACGCATTTCCGCGTAAATCTGGCGGTACTTGTGGGGCTTATCGTGACGTTGGGTTTTGTCGGGTATGCCTATTTCGCCCTCGGCCTCCTGTCCGCTCCGCTGGCGACGGCGCTCGCGGCGGTGTTGTTAGGTTCGTGGTCCCTGGCGCGCGCGGCTTTACGTCGTGCGTGGCCGCCGCTTTTCGGCGCTTTCCTCTGGTGGGGTCTCGCCGCTACGGCCCTGCGTTCCCCGCCGAGTGAGGCGTTGCTCTGGCTGGGGCTGGGCTTGCTGTGCGCGCAGGCGTTGCCAGGTTTCGCGGTCGCGGCTCAGGCATCCCGACGTCGCGTCTGATCAGACTGCTGGCTTACTGCCGGCACTGTTCATGAGGTGCGTCATGAAGCGCTTCATGGCCGGCGTCAGAACGCGGCCCTTACGATGCAGAATGGCCAAGGGGCGCGCCACGCGGCGGTCCCGCAGGCGCAGCATGACTAGCGTGCCTTGT
>Ga0208951_1001030_pt1 | contig 12570 bp, 9 predicted proteins | sample GreLakmeMI27MSRF_FD_187702 | JGI IMG/M metagenome (GOLD analysis project Ga0208951, IMG submission 187702) | Freshwater lentic microbial communities from great Laurentian Lakes, MI, USA - Great Lakes metaG MI27MSRF (SPAdes) | ecosystem: Environmental > Aquatic > Freshwater > Lake | place: Great... | reverse complement strand
TAAATCCTTTTTTTACTTGAAAATGATTACTAAAAGTGGTAACTTACTATTGCAGGCGAAAATGAAATAATTGCCTGATCAGTTCTTTTAATTTATCATTTTTAAATTATCATTTTATGAACATCAGTATTCAAACAGTGCATTTTGATGCAGACAAAAAGTTGTTAGCATTCGTACAAAAAAAATTAGACAAATTGGAAATCTTTCATGATCGAATAACTAAGGTGGAAGTGTATTTAAAATTGGAAAGTTTGGCCCATGCGATCAAAGAAAAAGTGGTTGAAATAAAAATTCATATACCCAAGCAAGATTGCTTTGTGAAAGCAAGCGCCACTAGTTTTCAAACAGCATTTGATCACGCGTTTGATTCCATCACCAATCAATTAAAAAAGAAAAAGGAGCGCATCGCCGCTTAATGATAAAATTTTCAAGCAAGTTTCGTAGCCCATTGTTTCGTTTTTTAACAGACAATGGGCTTTTTTGTTTTCCAATTTTGTTCGATTTAACCAATTAGGGCCCTGAATTTGATACTATTTTGATTTTTACCTTGCTTTTGGGATAAAATATTGCCCTAAAATTTTGATAAATAAAGAATTCCATTACCTTTGCCATCCCAAAATTTGGGGATCGTTCTTTTATGACTTGCCGGAATAGCTCAGTTGGTAGAGCAGCTGATTTGTAATCAGCAGGTCGCGGGTTCGAGTCCCATTTCCGGCTCAAATTGGGTGTGCAATAAATCAGGGGCAGATGGCCGAGTGGTTAAAGGCGACAGACTGTAAATCTGTTCTCTCACGAGTACGTAGGTTCGAACCCTACTCTGCCCACAAAATTTGTTGTAGTTTGCAACCTTGTTAAAAGGGGAGGATGCAACAAGTTTTAGTTCTTTTAGAAAAGGAGAAAATGCGGGAGTAGCTCATTTGGTAGAGCGATAGCCTTCCAAGCTATAGGTGGCCAGTTCGAGCCTGGTCTCCCGCTCCAATTGGATTAGTTGATGGGAACGAGGGGAAAGTCGGTATGCTTAACGCCGTTGTGGCTCAGTGGTAGAGCACTTCCTTGGTAAGGAAGAGGTCGTGAGTTCGATTCTCATCAACGGCTCAAAACGGAGAAAAAGGAGTGTGGTGCAAGAAATAGTGAATAGAACTAGGTGGAATGAGATGGTTGATTTAATTTTGAAAGCTATGGTTGATGGACTCGGTGGTCTATTAACGGCAATTATAAAAATAACATAAAAACAAATAAAGATGTCTAAAGAGACCTTTAAGAGGGAGAAACCCCACGTAAACGTTGGAACTATTGGCCACGTTGACCATGGTAAAACAACATTAACAGCTGCCATCACAGACGTATTGTCTAAAAGAGGCTTAGCTACTAAGAAAAACTACGATGAAATTGATGGTGCGCCAGAGGAAAAAGAGCGTGGTATCACTATCAATACTGCACACGTAGAATATCAAACTGATGCACGACACTATGCGCACGTTGACTGTCCAGGTCACGCGGATTATGTTAAAAACATGATCACTGGTGCTGCTCAAATGGATGGCGCTATTCTTGTGGTTGCGGCTACAGACGGTCCTATGCCACAAACTAAAGAGCACATCTTGTTGGCACGTCAGGTAGGTGTTCCTCAAATCGTAGTATTCATGAACAAAGTTGACTTAGTTGATGATCCTGAATTATTAGACCTAGTTGAAATGGAAGTTCGTGATTTATTAACTTCTTATGGTTTTGATGGTGAAAAAACACCAGTCATCCGTGGATCAGCTACAGGTGCATTAGCTGGAGATCAAAAATGGTTGGATGCAGTAACAGAATTAATGAATGCTGTTGATACATACATTCCTTTGCCTCCTCGTCCTGTTGACCTACCATTCTTGATGTCTGTAGAGGACGTTTTCTCGATCACTGGTCGTGGAACAGTTGCTACAGGTCGTATTGAGCGTGGTATTGTTAAAGTAGGTGAGGCTGTAGAAATCGTAGGTTTGATGGATGCTCCAATGAGCTCAACCGTAACAGGTGTTGAGATGTTCAAAAAATTATTGGATCAAGGTCAAGCAGGTGATAACGCAGGTTTATTATTACGCGGTATTGAGAAAAAAGATATCCGTCGTGGTATGGTAATTTGTGCACCAAAAACAATTACACCACATACTGACTTCAAAGCTGAGGTGTATGTATTATCAAAAGAAGAAGGTGGACGTCACACACCATTCTTTAATAAATACCGTCCTCAATTCTACTTCCGTACAACGGATGTAACTGGAGAGTGTTCTTTACCAGAAGGAACTGAGATGGTTATGCCTGGTGATAACGTTAGTATCAGCGTTAAGTTGATCCAACCTATCGCAATGGAAAAAGGATTGAAGTTCGCTATCCGTGAGGGTGGAAGAACGGTAGGCGCTGGTCAAGTTACTGAAATCGTTAAGTAATTTAACTAAACATAATAACTGAAAGTCTTTGGTTCAAGCGGTTGCTTTTGCCAGAGACTTTTGGTTCATACGGGCATAGTGCAATGGTAGCATACGGGTCTCCAAAACCTTTGATCTGGGTTCGAATCCTAGTGCCCGTGCGAATGAATTGTGGAAGAATTGGTATATTGAGCAAAATTTGAGAATAAAATAGAAATATAAACTGTCTAGTTATGAATAAAATCGCCAACTATTTCAAGGAAAGTTACTTGGAATTACAGGAAAAAGTTACATGGCCTACATGGACCAACCTACAACAAAGTACGGTCATCGTGTTGGTAGGAACTTTAATCATAACCACTTTAGTTTGGTTAATGGATTTTTCAAGCAATCAATTATTAAAATTGATTTACTCATTATTTAAATAACACATGGAAACAGAAATATTAGATACACCCGTTACACCTGCTACTAAAGCTGCACCAGATACCAAATGGTTTGTACTTCGTGTGGTTAGTGGGAAGGAAAAAAAGATTAAGGAATACCTTGATAAAGATATTCTTCGCAATAACTGGCAAAATACCATTAAGCAAATTTTTCTTCCAATGGAGAAAGTGTATAAAGTGCAAAATGGTAAAAAAGTCATGCGCGAAAAAAACTATTTTCCAGGTTATGTAATGATTGAAGTGGTGGATGCCAATGGTAGTGGGCGTTTGGCGGATGACATTGTAATGCACATCAGTAACATTAGTAATGTAATGCATTTTTTAACCGATGGAAAAGGTTCAAAAGGCAATATTATATCTTTAAGAAAATCAGAAGTAAACAAAATGTTAGGTAAGGTGGATGAGATGAACGACTTAGGTGGTTCCATCAGCGAGCCATTCATTTTGGGGGAAACTGTAAAAATAATTGAGGGACCTTTCAATGACTTCAATGGCGTCATAGAAGAGGTGAATGAAGAAAAGAAGAAATTGAAAGTGACCGTGAAAATATTCGGTCGATCTACCCCAGTGGAATTAAGTTTCATGCAGGTAGAGAAACTGAGTTAGAAGGAAAAAGGTAAAAAGGTCCCCTCAAAGCAATTTGGGGGGATTTTTTTTGGCCAAATGCCAAGATCATCGTACTTTTACCCTCCAATTTACACTTTTCGAAGTGTGGGTATTTGGGAGTATCGTCCAATGACGCTACGCTTAACCAAAAAAAATATAAAAAAATGGCAAAAGAAATCTCCGGCTACGTAAAGCTGCAGGTGAAAGGTGGTCAAGCCAATCCTGCGCCTCCAGTAGGTCCAGCCCTGGGTTCAAAAGGGGTAAACATTATGGAGTTCTGTAAGCAATTCAATGCTAGAACTCAAGACAAACAAGGAAAAGTAGTTCCTGTTTTAATTACAGTTTATACAGACAAGTCTTTCGACTTCGTTATCAAAACTGCACCAGCTCCAGTTCAATTAATGGAAGCTGCTAAAATTCAAAAAGGTTCTAAAGAAAGTAATCGCGACAAAGTAGGTAAAGTTACTTGGGAGCAAGTTGAAGTTATTGCAAAAGATAAAATGGCGGATTTAAATGCCTTCACTTTAAACAGTGCAATGAATATGGTTGCTGGAACAGCGCGCTCAATGGGTATTACTGTTGACGGTAAAGCACCTTGGGAAAACTAATTTTATTCACCACAAATATTAATGAACATGTCATTGACTAAAAAAAGAAAAGTTGCGGTAGCGAAGGTGGATAAGAATAAATTTTATTCCCTTAAAGATGCTTCTACACTTGTAAAAGAAATTAATTGCACAAAATTCGATAGCTCTGTTGATTTACACATTCGTTTAGGAGTAGATCCTAAAAAAGCGGATCAACAAGTTCGTGGTACCGTATCTCTTCCTCATGGAACAGGTCGTACCAAAAAAGTATTGGTATTATGTACACCAGATAAGGAAGCGGCTGCTCGTGAAGCAGGTGCTGATTATGTTGGATTAGATGAGTTTGTTACCAAAATTGAAGGCGGCTGGGTGGATGTAGATGTTATCATCGCAACACCTGCTGTAATGCCTAAAATTGGTAAATTAGGAAAGGTACTAGGACCACGTAACTTAATGCCTAATCCAAAAACTGGTACAGTAACAAATGATGTTGCTGCCGCAGTCAATGAAGTAAAAGGCGGTAAGATTGCATTTAAAGTTGATAAAGCAGGTATTGTGCATGCTTCAATAGGTCGTGTATCTTTTTCTGCAGAAAAAATTTCAGAAAATAGTTCTGAATTATTGAATGCGATTATCAAATTAAAACCATCTTCTTCAAAAGGTACTTATTTGAAAGGGGTGAGCATGGCTTCAACAATGAGCCCAGGCATTTCGGTGGAAACAAAATCATTAATGAACTAATCCTGGTGATCCGTAAGGAATTGACCCGGGTAACAAAATAAAATTAGTTATGACCAAAGATCAAAAAAATGAAGTGATTGTACTTTTAAAAGAAAAGTTTAATCAATATAATAACTTCTATATCACAGATACAGAATCTTTGAGCGTAGAACAAATTTCTAATTTACGTCGTACTTGTTTTAATAAGCAAGTAGAGATGAAAGTGGCTAAAAACACTTTGATCCGTAAGGCCTTAGAAAGTTTGGACAGCGAGAAGTATGCAGGTTTGTTTGATTCGTTAAACAATGTAACTGCTTTAATGTTTTCTGAGAATCCTAAGGATCCAGCTGTGATCATTAGCGCATTCAGAAAAGTAAATAATGGTGATAGACCTACTTTAAAAGCAGCTTTCATTAATGGTGACATTTTTGTAGGCGATCATTCATTAGTAGCATTAACAAACATTAAGACTAAGAATGAATTAATTGGCGAGGTGATTGGTTTATTACAATCTCCAGCTAAGCGCGTAATTGCTGCTTTATTAAACCACGCTGAGAATGGTTCAACTAAAACCGAAACAGAAGTTGTTGCGGCAGCAGTAGAAGTTGCAGTGGAAGAAGTAGCAGCACCAGTTGCAGAAGCAGCACCAGCAGAAGCTCCAGTAGCTGAAGCGCCTGCAGCAGAAGCAGCACCGGAAGCAGCAGCTGAATAAGCGCGCTTCCCAATAAGAATTTTAAATGCAGAGGGCTCGAATGAGTTTCTGTTTTTATATTGTTAACATAATTTTTTTAAACCTTCCGCTGGAGCAAATGCTTTGAAAGCGGAAAAAATTGAAACAACATGGCAGACGTAAAAAAAATAGCCGAACAATTAGTAGGCTTAACAGTGAAAGAAGTACAAGAGTTAGCAGACGTTTTAAAAGCGGACTACGGTATCGAACCAGCAGCAGCAGCAGTCGTTGTAGCAGCAGGTGGTGGTGCTGAAGCAGTAGCTGAAAAAACAGCTTTTGATGTTATCTTAACATCAGCAGGTGCTAGCAAATTGAACGTAGTTAAAATCGTTAAAGATTTAACAGGTCTTGGCTTGAAAGAAGCTAAAGATTTAGTTGATGGCGCTCCAAAAGCAATCAAAGAAGGCGTTTCAAGAGCAGAAGCTGATGAAGTTGCTGGTAAATTGAAAGAAGCAGGTGCTGAGGTTGAAGTAAAGTAATTTACGCGACTTAGGTCCTAAAAATATAACCCTGACACGAGTAATCGCGTCAGGGTTTTTTGTAGCCGTATTTGCCCCTTTGTTAAATAAACCTTAAGCTTCGCCAAAGGGGGTAGGAAGGAGTCTATATATTATATATTTTATTTATATACTTATCAATTATATAACAATTAAATACGAATTATAAAATATAAAATATGTCATAATTACTTATTTTGGCATTTTTTCTCAAAAAATCCTCGAAATCAGTGCTTTTGGTACAAAATTTGTTTTTAAAAGTCCTCACCATTCCTTAACTTTGCAATCCTTTATTTTGGGCGTGTAGTATAGTGTTATTGCAGTTCGACAACGAATTGTAGTATTTTCTATTTTATACTTGAGAATAATTCTCCCCAAAAATTATATTTCAATAAAACCTGGTTTATACCGTATGTCTACAACAAACTTGAACAACAGAGTCAACTTTGGTAAAATCAAACACATTGCCGAAGCACCAGACTTACTTGACATTCAGTTAGAATCTTTCAAAGAATTCTTTCAATTAGAAACAACACCTGATCGCAGAAATGTGGAAGGATTGTTCCGTGTGTTTAAGGAAAATTTTCCTATCACTGACACGCGTAACATTTTTGTTTTAGAATTTTTGGATTATTTTATCGATCCCCCACGCTACACTATTGATGAGTGTATGGAACGTGGTTTAACTTACGCGGTGCCTTTAAAAGCAAAATTGCGTTTAAGTTGTAATGATGAAGAGCACGTTGATTTCCAAACCATCGTACAGGATGTATTCTTAGGAAACATTCCTTACATGACACCGCGCGGAACCTTTGTAATTAATGGTGCTGAGCGTGTAGTGGTTTCTCAATTGCATCGTTCACCAGGTGTGTTCTTTGGACAATCAACACATCCTAACGGAACAAAAATATATTCTGCTCGTGTCATTCCTTTCAAAGGAGCATGGATGGAATTTGCTACTGATATCAACAACGTCATGTATGCTTACATCGACCGTAAGAAAAAATTCCCTGTAACAACATTGTTACGTTCAATTGGTTTTGAAACTGATAAGGACATCTTGGAATTATTCGGAATGGCCGATGAAGTTAAAGCAGATAAAAAAACTTTAGCAAATCAAATTGGTCGCAAATTAGCTGCGCGTGTTTTAAGAACATGGGTGGAAGATTTTGTGGATGAAGATACTGGTGAGGTAGTAAGTATTGAGCGTAATGAAATTGTTTTAGAGCGTGATACAGTACTTGACCAAGATTCAGTTAATCTAATTATTGAAATGGGTGCGAAAAGTGTATTCATTCAAAAAGAAGATGTGGGTGGTGATTATGCAATCATCTACAACACATTGAATAAGGATACTTCAAACTCTGAGTTGGAAGCGGTACAACATATTTACCGTCAATTGAGAGGTGCGGATGCCCCAGATAATGAAACAGCGCGTGGTATTATTGATAAATTATTCTTCTCTGATAAGCGTTATGATTTAGGAGAAGTAGGTCGTTACAAAATCAATAAAAAATTAGGACACGATTTAGGTTTCCAAAAAAAGGTATTAACTAAAAACGATATCATCGAGATTGTTAAATATCTAGTTCGTTTAACCAATGGTAAAGCAGAGGTGGACGATATTGATCATTTAAGCAATCGTCGTGTTCGTACAGTTGGTGAGCAATTGTATGCGCAGTTCGGAGTAGGTTTAGCGCGTATGGCGCGTACTATTCGTGAGCGTATGAACGTTCGTGACAATGAGGTATTTACGCCAGTTGATTTGATCAATGCACGTACTTTATCTTCTGTTATTAATTCGTTCTTCGGTACTTCACAGTTATCACAATTCTTAGACCAAACAAATCCATTAAGTGAGATCACGCATAAGCGTCGTATCTCCGCATTAGGACCCGGTGGTTTAAGTCGTGAGCGTGCAGGTTTCGAGGTGCGTGACGTTCACTATTCTCACTACGGTCGTTTATGTACTATTGAAACGCCAGAAGGACCAAACATTGGTTTGATTTCTACTTTGTGTGTACACGCAAAAATCAATGACATGGGCTTCATTCAAACACCTTACCGTAAAGTTGAAAATGGTAAAGTGAACATGAAAAATTTGAGTTACTTAAGTGCAGAGGAAGAAGAAAATAAAAAAATCGCACAGTCTAATACCAACCTAACTGAGAAGTGTGAGTTTGCTGAAGACAAAGTGGTATCTCGTGATACAGGCGATTTTCCGATATTAGATAAGGAAGACGTTGAATTTATGGATGTGGCGCCAAATCAGATTGTTGGTTTGAGTGCATCTTTAATTCCTTTCTTAGAGCATGATGATGCGAACCGTGCGTTGATGGGATCAAACATGCAACGTCAAGCGGTACCGTTAATTCGTCCTGAAGTTCCTATTGTTGGAACTGGTTTGGAAGGAAAGGCGGCACGTGATGCGCGTATTCAATTACATTCTGATGGCGATGGCGTTATCGAATTTGTGGATGCGAATGAAATTCATGTTCGTTACAGCAGAAATGAAATGGATCGTTTAGTGAGCTTTAACGAGGACTTAATTATTTATAAATTAACTAAGTTCATCAAAACCAACCAATCTACTTGTATCAACTTGCGTCCTGCTGTTAAAAAAGGACAAAAGGTGAAAAAAGGTGATTTCTTAACGGAAGGTTATGCCACTAAAGATGGTGAAGTTGCATTGGGTCGTAACTTACAAGTGGCGTTCATGCCATGGAAGGGTTACAACTTTGAGGATGCGATTGTAATCAGTGAAAGAGTTGTACGTGAAGATTTATTTACATCAATACATATTGATGAATATGAATTAGAAGTACGTGATACGAAATTGGGTGAGGAAGAATTAACTTCTGATATCCCGAACGTATCTGAAGAAGCGACTAAAGATTTAGATGAGCATGGTATTATCCGTATCGGAGCTACCGTGAAGGAAGGTGATATATTAATCGGAAAGATTACCCCTAAAGGTGAATCTGATCCAACACCAGAAGAAAAATTATTGCGTGCCATCTTTGGTGACAAAGCAGGTGATGCAAAAGATGCTTCTTTAAAAGCACCTAATGGAACAGAGGGTGTGGTGATTGATAAAAAATTATTCCAACGCGCTAAAAAAGATAAGAGTGGTAAAGTGCGTGAGAAAGCATTGTTAGATAAAGTTGAAAAAGTACACGAGCAAAATGATATTTCTTTAAAGGAATTGTTAGTTGAAAAATTACAAACCTTATTAAAGGATCATGCAACGCCAGGTGTAGTGAACAACTTTGGTGAAACATTAATTCCAAAAGGAAGCAAGTTCAATCCTAAAAATTTAGCACCTATTGATTATCAAAACGTAAATCCTTTAGGATGGACTGGCGATAAAAAAGTAGATGATTTAGTAAACACTTTGTTACATAATTATAGCATTAAGTATAATGAAGAATTAGGTCGTTACAAGCGTGAGAAGTTCAACATTTCAATTGGTGATGAATTACCAGCAGGTGTGTTGAAATTAGCTAAAGTTTATTTAGCGGTTAAGCGTAAATTAAAAGTGGGTGATAAAATGGCGGGCCGTCACGGTAACAAAGGTATTGTTGCTAAGATTGTGCGTCATGAGGATATGCCATTCATGGAAGACGGAACACCAGTGGATATTGTATTGAATCCATTAGGGGTACCTTCTCGTATGAACTTAGGTCAAATCTATGAAACCATTTTAGGATGGACTGGTAAAAAATTAGGCGTAAAATTTGCAACTCCAATTTTTGATGGTGCTAGCACTACTGAAATTGAAGAGCTATGTGTGAAAGCAGATATTCCTCATAACGGACATACTTATTTATATGATGGAGAAACGGGAGATCGTTTCCACCAAAAAACATCAGTAGGTATTATCTATATGATCAAGTTACACCACATGGTGGATGATAAAATGCATGCGCGTAGTATCGGACCATACAGTTTAATCACACAACAGCCGTTAGGTGGTAAAGCACAGTTTGGTGGACAACGTTTCGGAGAGATGGAGGTTTGGGCATTGGAAGCATATGGTGCAGCGAACATCTTACAGGAATTGTTGACACTTAAATCTGATGATATCATTGGCCGTGCTAAAACATATGAAGCGATTGTTAAAGGAGAAAATATCCCTAAAGCGGGTATTCCTGAATCATTCAATGTATTAGTACATGAGTTGAGAGGATTAGGATTAGATTTAAAATTTGATTAATACCAAATTGAATATTTAGTAAAATAAAAATTCAATCGATTAACACCACATTCTTAAAAATGTACCGGGATAAAAACCGGGACTAAATGAATAAAAAATATGGCATTCAAAAAAGAGAATAGACAACGTCCTGCTTTTTCACAGATCACCATTAGTTTGGCATCTCCAGACAGTATCTTAGAAAGAAGCTTTGGTGAAGTTTTAAAACCTGAAACCATTAATTATCGTACTTACAAACCAGAAAGAGATGGTCTTTTCTGTGAGCGTATCTTTGGTCCAGTAAAGGATTATGAGTGTGCTTGTGGAAAATATAAGCGTATCCGTTATAAGGGTATTGTTTGTGATCGTTGTGGTGTTGAAGTAACCGAGAAAAAAGTGCGTCGTGAGCGTATGGGTCACATTAAATTAGTGGTACCTGTTGTGCACATCTGGTATTTTAAAAGTTTGCCAAATAAAATTGGATACTTATTAGGAATGAGTTCTAAGAAATTAGAAACCATCATTTATTATGAGCGTTATGTAGTTATTCAACCAGGTATTAAGGATAATTTAAAAGTAGCTGATTTATTAACGGAGGAAGAGTACCTTGATTTATTAGATACTTTACCAAAGGAAAATCAATATTTACCTGATGACGATCCTCAAAAATTCGTTGCGAAAATGGGTGCGGATGCAGTCCATGATTTATTAGGTTTATTAGACTTAGATGAATTAAGTTTCTCATTGCGTAATGCAGCAGCGAACGAAACATCTCAACAAAGAAAAGCAGATGCTTTAAAGCGTTTGAGTGTGGTTGAATCTTTCCGTGAAGCAAAAACACATATCACTAACCAACCAGAGTGGATGGTGATGAAATATATTCCAGTTATTCCACCAGAATTGCGTCCATTGGTGCCATTGGATGGCGGCCGTTTTGCAAGTTCTGATTTGAATGACTTGTATCGTCGTGTGATTATTCGTAACAACCGTTTAAAGCGTTTGTTGGAAATTAAAGCACCTGAAGTAATCTTACGTAATGAAAAACGTATGTTACAAGAGGCGATCGATTCATTATTTGATAACTCTCGTAAATCTAATGCGGTTAAAGCTGAGGGTGGACGTGCTTTGAAATCTTTATCTGATGTATTGAAAGGTAAGCAAGGTCGTTTCCGTCAAAACTTATTAGGTAAGCGTGTGGATTATTCTGGTCGTTCTGTAATCGTTGTAGGACCAGATTTAAAAATGCATGAGTGTGGATTGCCGAAGGATATGGCTGCTGAATTATTTAAGCCATTTATTATTCGTAAATTAATTGAAAGAGGTATCGTTAAAACAGTGAAGTCAGCTAAGAAATTAGTTGATAAAAAAGAAGCCATCATTTGGGATATCTTAGAAAATATATTGAAAGGACATCCGGTGATGTTAAACCGTGCCCCAACATTGCACCGTTTATCTATCCAAGCTTTCCAACCTAAATTGGTGGAAGGTAAAGCCATTCAATTACACCCATTAGTTACCTCAGCGTTCAACGCCGATTTCGATGGTGACCAAATGGCGGTGCATGTACCTTTAAGCCATGCATCTATTTTAGAAGCGCAATTATTGATGTTGTCTTCGCACAATATCTTGAACCCGCAAAATGGTACACCAATCACCCTTCCTTCTCAGGACATGGTATTGGGATTGTATTATATCACTAAAGGAAAAATTACCAATGAAACTGAAACCATCAAAGGTCAAGGCAAAGCGTTTTATAATTTGGACGAGGTGATCATTGCATACAATGAAAACAAAGTTGATTTACATGCGAATATTAAAGTAAAAACCAACATTCGTGAAAACGGTGAATTGGTGAATAAATTAATTGAAACTACAGTAGGTCGTGTCATGTTTAATCAACACACACCAAAAGCAGTAGGATTTGTAAATCAATTATTAACTAAGAAAAGTTTAAGAGAAATCATCGGTGATATTATTAAAATCACGGATGTTCCTACAACTGCTAAATTCTTGGATGATATTAAAACATTAGGATTTAAAATGGCCTTCCGTGGTGGATTGTCCTTTAACGTGAACGACTTAGTTGTTCCTTTAACAAGACAATCATTATTGGATGGCGCTAAAATTGAAGTAGAAGAAGTTTGGGAAAACTATAACATGGGTTTAATTACCAACAACGAGCGTTATAACCAAGTTATTGATATCTGGAGCCGTGTGGATACGCGTATCACTGAAACATTAATTCGTGAAATGGCGATCGACAAACAAGGATTCAACTCTGTTTACATGATGTTGGATTCAGGTGCGAGAGGTAGTAAAACACAGGTGAAGCAGTTAGTAGGTATTCGTGGATTGATGGCAAAGCCACGTAAGAGTGGTAG
>Ga0208951_1001029_pt1 | contig 12571 bp, 8 predicted proteins | sample GreLakmeMI27MSRF_FD_187702 | JGI IMG/M metagenome (GOLD analysis project Ga0208951, IMG submission 187702) | Freshwater lentic microbial communities from great Laurentian Lakes, MI, USA - Great Lakes metaG MI27MSRF (SPAdes) | ecosystem: Environmental > Aquatic > Freshwater > Lake | place: Great... | reverse complement strand
CGCGTTCACAGGGCGCTGCCCGCTGCTCAGGTTCTCGCACCGCGTGCCCGCGGCCGGAAAGCCGTCGCCGGCGGAGGCGTGGTGCAGCTCTGGCGGGGAGATGATGCTGGGACGCTGCGAGGTGCCTGGGGGCAGTGGCGGTGGGGGGTGGGAATGGAAGGGCTCCGGAGGGGTGGCTTTGGGGCGCTTGGCGTCCTGCTCGTGTGTGTGTGGGGCGCCGAGAGAGGGGGTGGCTGTGTCGGTGCGGGGCCGCTTGCGGCGGCCAGCCCCCCAGCCTGCGCCCGGCGAGAGGTCGAAGTCAGCCTCCGGCAGCAGCTCGTTGGCGGCGGCGCTGCTGAGCAGCCAGGCGAGCGGCAGGCGCCAGCCGCCCGGCGGCGGCGGCGGCGCGAGCTGCGCAAATCCGCCGCTCAGCAGTCCGGCGCCCACGCCCCCAGCGCCGCCTGCAGGTGCCGCCAGGGCGGGCACCCACGCGTCCGCGCTGTCGGGCGTGCCGCACACGTGCAGCAGGGAGCGCCCGGCGTGGGTCTGAGGAGAGGAGAGAGGACAGGGAACGTACGCGTCAGTCAGAGTGGAGCCCCGCACGCTGCGGCTGACTGACTGCAGCTGGCGCGCGCGCCCCGCTGTGACGCGCCTCCACCACCCGGAAGTACTCCTCGCCGGCCGGGGGCTCCGCGGGAGGGACAGCCTGCAGCGTGTGCGTGGCCGGCGCTTCCCCCGCCCCCTCGCCCACCACCGCTCCGCCCAGGCGGGCAACCACCGCCTGGCGCCGCAGAAGACGCGCGTCAGCGCAGCGCAGGCGACAGCGCACGCGCGTGGGCGGGGTACCTGCAGCTCCGCTTGCTGTTCGGCGGGGACGTCCTCTGCAAAGCGCACGCGCAGCGCCGGCACCGCGCCGGCCGCCACCAGCTCCGCGCGCACGTGCGCCAGCATGTCGCGCGCCACGTCGCCGCGCTGCTGCTGCTGCGCTGCGGTCAGGGCGGTGGCGAAAGAGAGGCAGGCTCGGAGAGTGGTGAAGAGGCCCCCCCCCGGACGAAGGTCGCGCAGCAGCGCGGACGGCAGGCGCACGCAGCCGCCGGACAGCGTGGCCTGTGGAGTGGCGCGCGAGGGCACGCGTGAGGCAGTGAGGCACGGCGCGAGACGGAGTGGGCTGCAGGGAAAGGGAAAGCAGCATGTCTGTGCCCTCACAGACTCACCGCACAGGTCTGCAAAGCACGCGCCTGCGCCTTCAGCAGCTGCGTCACCAGCAGCGTGGTGGTGGCGCCGGTGAGCGGCACCCGGCCGGGCGGCATGGTTGCGTTCAGCGCATCCGCAAGCGCCTCCAGGCGGCTCACATACAGCTCAGGCTGACGCGCACAGGCGCCGCGTCAGTACACGCCACAGCTCGCAGCACCAGGCAGACGCCACCGCGGACGCGCAGGCGCAGAAGGGCATCGTCCCTTCGCGCGCAAAGCAGGAGTACGCACCTGCCACCAGCCGTCCGTGGCCATCTCTGCGCGCTTCGAAGGCCAGCTCCCAGCTGCGAGCCCCTAGGGGACTTTTTAGTGCCAGTGTGCCACGTCACGCCACATATTGTGCCGAGGCTTGCTGCACCTGCACTTCTTCGATTGCTGGCTTCTCCTTCCTCTCCGCTTCTCTCTCCACCAGCCTCTGAGAGTCTGCAGCCGCTGAGGATGTCGTTCGGCAAGCCGTCCGTGGGCAGCGCTGCGATGACTTCACAACTGGCTGGGGCGTTGACGCAGCAGATCGCCAAGGACGAGCGCATGGCGCGGCGAGCGCTGGACGCGAAGCTGGCCAAGTTGGAGGCTGAGGAGGGCGAGTTGCTCCCGCCGCCGCCGCTGGTGCCTCCGCCCGCAGTCACGCTGGTCGAGCCCGTGCAACCCACCACGTCCCGGGCGTTAAACTGCCGTGTCAACGCGGCCTTCCAGCCGCGGCCCATGCAGTCCACAAACCAAGAGGAGTTTGTGTATCCACAGCCAGAAGACGTTGAGCCCATCGACCGCAAGCACTTCCATAGCATGGACGCTGTGAGCAGGCACGCGGAGGCGCAAGTGCGTTTTGCAGCGCTAATGAAGGACGGCGCGGCCAAGGGTGCGCCAAAGTGAGCCGCGCTGGGTGCGTGAGGGGCAGTCAAGCGCCTGCGCCTGGTCAACGCACGGGGCTCGAGGCACAGAGGCTCCATGCCCAAGCGCGCGCGCAGCCGCGACGCCGCGTGCGTGGGGTGCTGGAGGTTTACACCTGCTGCCGGCGCGGAGCGGCAAGCGTGCAGTGAGTGTAGCTTGCGGAGCGGCATGCTGAGGTGTTGAAGAGACCGCTGTACTCTGTTCTCTCTGTATAGCCCACGACGCCTAGACCAGTGCAACGTGCCGCGTGGCCGGCTACGCTCTCGCAGACGTTGTTCAGGCGGTCCCGCCCGCCGCGCGTGGGAAACGCCCCTCGCGGTCTAGACCAGCCACCCCCGCCGACTCACTCAACTCCATGGCTGCCCTCTGCTCCACCCAGCTGCTGGCTGCTCGCCCGGCGCGCGCCGCGGCTCGCCGCAGCGTGCAGGCCCGCGCCAGCGCTGAGAAGCCGGTGGCCGTCCCCGCCGGTGCGCACGCACCCTGCGCTGCCCGCGCGTGTGCGCCAGGCGCGGTGGCGTGCAGAGCGGCGACAGCGCTGCCCGGAATCGCAAGACACAAACCTAGCTGACGGAACTCTTGCTCCGCCGCGCAGCCTTCCGCAACGCCAAGCTGTCCGCCGGCGTTGCCGCTGCCGCCTCCTTCATCATGGCGTCCCCCGCCTTCGCGCTGGTGCGTGCCAAAGGCTGGGTGCCGGGCCACTGGAGCAAACTGCCGAAGCAAGCTATCCGGCTTCTCAACGCGCACTCCGGGCGCAAGCGCGTCGCCGCCGCCGTGCACTGGCCGCCGCGGCCCTGTGCCGGCCAGCCTGACGGCTGGTGATAGCCGGCCGGCGAGTGCCACTGCTCCCGGCGAGTGCCTTGTTGGCATCTCGCTTCGGCCTCGCCCGCGCCAAACCCGCTCCACCCAGGCCGCACTGCCACGCCCTTCTCGTAGCATTTCCTGGGGCGCTAAACTCCGCCCTCTCCCCTCTTTTCTTTCAGGTTGACGACCGCCTTAACGGCGACGGCGCGGGCATTGCACTGGGCGTGAGCGACCCCATCCTGGGCGCGCACCTGGCTGGCGTCTTCACCACCATCTGGGCGCTCTACTACCTGGCCAACAAGTCTGGTGCGTGCTCGCAGTGCGCGCAGTGCCAGCAGCGTGCCACGACTTATGGCTGACGCGTCAGTTGTGCGTATCTTCAGACAGCAAGATCAAGGCAGGCGGCCAGAACGATGACTCTGGCCTGTCGCTGTAGAGGGTTAGCCATTGCTGGCTGTGCAGGCAGGAAGGCTGTAACGCTGGGTCGCAACACGCACATCCTCGTTCCCTCGTACACGCACGCTGCGCCGTCTGCGCAATGACGCCTGCCATTGTGCACGCTCGTTTCGCGCCGGGCGAAGATACGACGTGCTGCGTAGTACGGCACTTCAAAGAAGTCACTGCCTTTGGCCCGTCCTCGCCTCGCCTGTCACGTCGTCCACCCTTGCGCTGCGCCTTGGTGCCTCCCTGGGCGCTCCGCGCCGTCGCAGACAGCAGGATGAACGGCCGTACGCTCTTCCTGCTGTCTCTCAGTCTGGCGGTAGCGCTGACGCTGCAAATCCTGGTGCGCACACGCCCCTCTCGGTGCCCAGGCTGCTGACGCTCTCTGACGCACACGCTCCGCAGGCATGCGCGCTCTACCACAACTGGTGGCCTCTGCTCACGGGTGCGTTGCCTGTGCCAATTCTTATAGCCCTTGGGCTCAGTCTTCTCCGCCTCTGAACAGGCGCCGTTTATGTGCTGCTTCCCATGCCATACCTCTTCATGGGCGGCGCCGGCCAGGAGCTCAGTCAGAGCCTGCTGGGCGGGGGCAGCGATAGCTGGGCCGAGGTGGCTAAGTTTCTGACAGGCGAGCTGAGCGTTGCCTGTGCCTTGTTTCGCTTTCTCACCGCGTCGCAGGGATGGTGGGCGTACTCATGGTCGGGGTTCCTGTAGTGCTGGCTCACGCACACATGATCCAGCTTGAGCAGCTGGCATTGGCGCTCCCCAGCGCGCTGCTGCTGGGCGGCACGGCGGTTGCGTACGACTATTGCAGCAGGACAGACGAGACCATCCCGTACAACTCATACTAGGACACCAGGTTTTCTACGGCGTTGCTCAGATGACACGATGGGCGCAAAGTGCTCCTGCAGCTCGAGGGCATCGCGTTTGTACGAGTCAAGGGAAAAGTCATCATGCACTACGGCGCATGCCCTTCCAGACACCGCTGCGGCGGACACCATCCAGGCAGCCGACGTGCTTCGATGTTTTCGCTGCTGCCGAAGCAAACAGTAATGCGTAGCGGCCGCGGGCGCACGTCTCCACACACCGGACAACGCTCATACTGTGCGCTTGTACGACAAACGCCACCTAAACGCCGCGACGCTGCCTAGTTGGCACACCACGTTGCCCCCGCTTGCTGCGTATCGCACCTGCCTCTCTGCTAGCTCCTTATGCTCCACCCCAATGCTGGTGGTGGTGCAGGTGGGTCAGTGCGGCAACCAGGTTGGCGCGTCCTTCTGGCGCTGCGTAGGGGACCAGCTGAACGCTGCGGGTCAGTCGGGCGCGGCTGAGAGCCTGTGGAGCCTGGTGCAGCCCGCGCGCGAGGGGCGCGCCCCCCGCGCCCGCTGCGTGCTGGTTGACTCGGAGCCCAAGGCTGCTCGAGGCGTCGCGCAGGGCGAGTCGTTGCTCGCCGCCGCGCCGCTCGTCAGCGCGCAAGCCGGCCGCGGCGGAAACTGGGCGGCCGGCTACGCGCTGCCCGGGGAGAGCGCCGGCGAGACGGAGCGCTCGCTGCTCGCGCGCGCCCTGCAAGCAGTGCGCCGAGAGACGGAGCGCTGCCCCTCCACGCCCGACCTCCTCCTCCTCCTCGGCACCGCGGGTGGCACCTGCGGCGGCCTGGGCTGCCGCCTGCTGGAGGCGCTGCGCAGCGAGCACGGACAGACGTTCATCGGCGTGTGCGCAGTGGGTCTGGGCGAGAGCGCGTTGCTTGCGCCCCTAGGCGACGTCCTCTGCGTCCAGTTCCTGCAGGCCTACGCCGACCTGGTGCTTCTGTTCCAGAGCGAGGAGCTGTTGGGCAGGCTGGAGCGCGCCGCGCGCTGCGGAGGCGCGCCCACCCCCCGAGTCACCCTCTCAGACGTCAACGCCGCGCTCGGCCGCCGCCTCGCCGCCGCGCTGCTGCCGCTGGACGCGGGCGCGCCGCCGCTGCGCGACATGGTGACCTCCGTGTGCCCTTGGCCCGCGCTCAAGTTCGCCGACCTGCGCAGTGCCGCCGCTGCACATTCCTCCTTCGAAACGGACGCTGCCGCGTGGTCAACCCTCGCATCGGCGCTGGCGGCGGAGGCGCCTCGGCGTGACCTGAGCTCTGGCGCACCGTTCAGCGCGTCAGCCTCGCTGCTCACCCTGCGCGGCCCAGGCGCTGCACTGCCAGTCGCAGCCGCCTCAGCCGCCGCTGCGCTGACGCGCGCCGCGTGGCCGGTAGTGCGCTGGGGCGACGACGCTCCGGAGGTGAGGGTGAGCAGCCGCGCGGCGTTGTGTTTAGGCGCGCCTCGGTCAGGGGCGCTCATCAGCAACCGCTCCAGCTGCCTGCCGCCGCTGCGGCGCGCCGCGGAGGGCGCTGGGGCGCTGCTGGAGTGCGGGGCGTACCTGCATTGGTTCTCGCGACACGGCGTGTGTAGGCAAGCTTTGGAGGACGGCCTGGAGGCTACCCGCACGGTGATTGACGCCTACGAGGAGGCGCATGCGCAGTCGTGTTAAGTACAATACACACAAACAACCCGTGGCCAGCTTCTCTCACTTCTTGGCGGCGCTTGAGGACGCCTTCATGCGAGCCTCTGCAGCCTTTGCGTCTCGCTTCACTTGCGCGGGCGACAGCTGCGCGATGCGCTGACGCTCCTTGGCGATGAAGTCGGAGCGGGCGGCCAGCTGCGCCTTGATCTGGTCGTCTGCGGCCTTCTTGGCTGCTCGCTTGTCGGCGGGCGTGGAAGCATTCCAAGAGGCGTACACCTGCGCGCCCACGTTCGGGGCCGCAGCCGCGGCTGCGGGCGCGGAAGGGGCCGCCTTGGGAGCAACAACAGCAGCAGCGGGCTGCACAGCCGCCGCCACCGCCGATGTGCGACCAGCTTCCTGCTGCTGCACTTTGGCCGCCGCAGCGTGAGCAGCCTCCTGGGCGCGTCCAGCCTCCGCAGCCAGCACGCGCTCAGCCTGCGCTTCGGCAGCGGCATCGGCCGCATCCTTCGCAGAAGCCGCCTGGTCGGCCGTCGCCCGCGCCGCCGCCTTCTCCGCCTTTTCAGCTTCTTCAGCTTCTTCCGCCGCCGCCTCGCGCCGCAACGCCTCCAGCTCAGCGGCCGCGGCCTCAGCCTCCGCATGCGCCGCGCGAGCAGCTTCAATCTCGGCCTCATGGTCGCGTCGCGCCCGCTCAGCATCGGCCGCTGCGGCCACGTGAGCCGCATCGGCGGCAGCCTTCTCTGCGGCGGCCTTCTCTGCCTGTTCCGCTTCTGCAGCTTCTTCCGCCGCCATCTCGCGCCGCATCGCCTCCAGCTCAGCGGCCGCGGCCTCAGCCTCGGCATGCGCCACGCGAGCAGCTTCAATCTCAGCCGCGTGTTTGCGTCGCATTTGTTCAGCCTCAGCCTCATGTGCCGCACGTGCGGCATCCTCCGCTTGGGCGGCTGCGCGCGCGGCGTCGTGCGCCGCCTGCGCCTCCGTGCGGCTCATAGACTGGACGGCGAGCTTGCGGGTTGCGGGGGATGCGCCGGCCAGGGCAGCCTGCTGCTGCAACGCCTTGATCTTGTCCGCCACCGAGGCGGGCACTTGCGGTACCTCGTCGTCTGCCACGGCAGAAGGCGCGGCCACAGGCTGTGCAGGCTCAGCTGAGGCATCAGCGCCTTCTGGTGCCGTCATGCGCTGAGACTGCTCGCGGCGCCTCACCATGTCACCCACCTTGCGCTGGTCAGCCAGCTCCAGCTGTGCGCGGCGCAGGCTCTCCTCCCGTTCGCGCCTGGCCGCCTCGGCGACGGCGGACGCCTTGGCTGTGAGCTCCTGCGCAGCGAGTTTCTTTGCCTCCTCAGCCTGTCGGATGCGCGCCTCCGCCTGTTGCTTGTCCTGCGCGCGGCGCGCCTCCTCCGCGCGGCGCGCGTCTTCGGCGTCCACGCGCGCCCGGTCGCGCGCGAGCGCGAAGGCCTCCGCGGCTGCCTGCTCTGAGCGCGCTACCGCGTCGGCGGCGGCGCGCGCCTCCTCAGCCACGCGCTGACGCTCCGCAACCTCAGCCAGGCGCGTCACGGCAGCCTTCTCCTCCGCATCACGCGCCCCGCGCTTCGCAGCAGCCGCAGCGACGCGCTCCTCCTCGCGGCGACCCTCCTCCTGCAAAGCTGCAGCCTGGGCCGCATCTGCGCGCGCTTGCTCATCAGCCTGCATGCGCGCGCGGTGTGCCTCCGAAGCGGCGGCCTCTGCCTGGATCCTCAGCCGCTCCTCAGCCTCCAATTGAGCCGCAATGGCGCCCAAGGCGGCCTCCTTGCTACGCCGCTGCTGTTCCGCGGCATCGGCGGCGCGCTGCGCCTGCTCAGCGGCGGCGGTCACGGCCTGGAATCGGGCGCTGATCTGCGCCAGCTGCGCCTCCATCTCCGACTTTTGAGCAGCCAGAGCCGCCAGAGATGCCGTCTCCTGAGCCACCTTGGCGGCGGCGGCGCGCTCAGCCTCCTGCGCGCTCCGTGCGGCGGCTGCGGTTGCTGCTGCGGCGACTGCGGCGCTCTCCTGACGCTGCGCAGCCTCCGCAGCCCATTGCGCCTCCGCCTGCACGCGCTGCGACTCGGCAGCTTCCGCCTGGGCAGCCTGCGCCGCGGCGCGACGTTGCACCCGTTCAGCGTCGCTCAACGCCTCCGCACGCCGCGCAGACGCCTCTGCGGCTTCAGCCTGTAGCGCCGCCAGCGCGCTGCGTGCGCTCGCGGCCGCCGCGTCCGCCTCGCGGGCGCGAGCCAGAGCTCCTGCTGCTGCTGCGGTGGCCGCGTCTGAGGCAGCCTCAGAGTCCGCCGCGCGCACAGAGGCTGCGCGAGCGGCGGCCTCGTGCGCACACCGCGCAGCCGCGGCCGCCACCAGCGCCTGACGCGCACTGGCGGCGGCAGCAGCGGCAGCCGTCGCCTGCGCCGCCTGCAGTTGCTCAGACCTCTGCTGCTCCGCATGCGCGACTGCTGCCGCCTCCTCGTGGGCCTGCGCCGCAGCCGCAGCCTGTGCGCTGCCCCGCTGCAGCGCCTCTTGGAAGCCCGGCGCGATCAGGGGGAAGGCGAGCGCCACGCTGGGAGGAGAGGCGGTAGCGGACTGTCCGGCGGTTGAGACGCGGATGCGTGCCACCGCAGCGTGTACCTCCATCTCGTCGAAGCTCGCCGCAGCCTTGGCACGGGGCGCTGCCGGCGCGTCGCAGGAGGCGGGCGCGGCGGGCGTGGGAAGCGGGGTGGGCAGCGGGGGCGGGCGAGGCGTCGGTGAAGCGCAGCAAAATTGGCGGCCCCGCACGGGGCTCATGAAGCGCGGTGGGGCGCCGTGAGCCGCGCCTTCCGAGCGCCCCCGCTCCATGGCCCAACAGGAGACACAGGGAAGGCGGGGAGAGTTCTTCTAACTTTGTTCCCCCCCTGTCGGAGCCTGACTGCCCCGTGAGCGCAGAGGGGTGACTGGCGCACGCGTCATGCCTCGTTTGATCAACACTCGCTGACAAACAGGTGAGGCGGTATGAGCTGCCCTGCAGCCGCCTCGGGCGGTGCGCGTGCTGTCTGCAGCCCTTGTGCTGCTCAGCATCGAGCGAGCCGTTGTTAGCGTCAGAGGTCAGGTCGTCCTGGTCATTACGCCGTCAGTCCCGCAGCCTGCGGTGGAACTGGAACATAACGCTGGTCGTACGGTAAAAGGTCGACTTTGCAGTGCTGCTGAACAGGAGCGCCTGCAGCGACAGATAGTCCACATAATGCTCCAGCCATTGCGTGTTGCGCGTGAGGTACAGTCGCTCGAGGATAAGCATGACCACAGCCGCCTTAAACATCTCCTGCACGAGGTCCTTCCACTGCCGAGCCGCGTCCATGCCATAGCTGATGCCCCAGCTGCGCGTAAAGCTTCTCTCTACTTCCGGGCCGAGCAGACGGTAAATGAGTATCCCGTCTGCCAAGTGGGTGCAGAGTCGGTTAGTGCACTATGAGCCATGCGCGTGCATGGGGCATGCAGGCGGCGTGCATGCACGCACATGTAAAGATGAACCAGACCATGAGGCCCCAGATGATGATGGCAGCGACGATCCCCTTTGCGACAAACTCGCGCTTCTCTTGTGCAAGTTCTTTCGCCTCCTGAATCTCCTCCTCCTCGTCCTCCTCCGACGCTGCACTGCGCGTGCAGCAGAGCCCGGCGCTGGCGCGAGGTACGTGGGATGTGACGACATCCTCCACAACCTCAGCGGCCTTGACTGTCTCTTCCTCTTCCTCCTCAGCAGCTGCAGCAGCCTCAGCTGCGGCCTCCGCCTCAAGCACCCATGGCAGTTTTTCTCCCAGGAGCGCGCACCAAGCAGCGGTGAACAGGTCGCTGATGACGTCTGGAAACGGTCCTTCATCCTCAGCGCAGCGCGCCCACCACTTCACGTAACGGTGCGGCTGCGCGCCGTGCGTGTAGTGCCAGTTGCGGTGCGCTTTGAAGCCAAACAGCAGCTTGCGCGGTATATCTATCCACTCGAGCAAGGCGCGGGGACGCCCGCTGTCATTCGCCAGAGCAAAGCACCAGCCCATGAACGAGGTGGTCGGCAGGCTGACGGCAAGCGAGATGAGGCCAACAATGAAGCTGTCGCGCGTGTTCTCGTCGTCAGGAAACAGCGTGCACGTGTAATCCGTGTCCAGCTCGTACGGGCAGCCGGGCGCGGGCGGCAGGCCTGCAAACGCAGACGCCAGGTCAGCGTCACTGCCCTCAAAGCCGCGGCAGGGGCCCACGGGCAGGCAGCAGAGAATCATGCGGATCTCGGTGCTGCAGTTCTGGCCTTTGGCGTAGTACCTGCGATGGTGCGGCGCCGGCAGTGAGACGGGGCGCACGCAGTAGCGTTCAGGCACAGCAGGCGTGCGCACATCCAAATCTGTGGTTGCGTGCGTTGCGTTGCGTTGCGTCAGTCAGATTCTGACGAGCGCCATTGCCTTGTAGCGCAAGCCACGCGCCTGGACCATGAGCTGTGTGATGACGAGCGACATGAGGCAGATCCACAGCTGCCAGCGCCCGAGTCCGTCCAGTGGGTCCGACAGAAACACGGCGAACGTCTCGTGCTTTGTGTAGAGGGATCGCATCATGAACGTGGCGGTGCGTTGCTTCTGCGACTTGGAGCGGTGATCCGTGATGCCCGGCGATTTCCTGAGCGCTGCAACCGTCGCGTTCCAGGCCTGGTTCCAAAGCGCTGCGGTGGTGCGCGCAGCGCCGTGCAGCTGCCCGCCGTCCAACAGCGCCTGCAGCTCCGGCGTGTACGCCGCGTGCGCGTCCACCCACTCGCGCGCGGCGTCCACGATTGTCCTCTCTGTTTCGGGGTAGAGGTCCGGGTCGCCCCACAGATAGCACACGGGCAGCCCCTCAAGCATGGCGATGCAACAGAGCGTGGTCCACAGCCGCGGCGCATTGATCTCCGGATACTCCTGTGCCAGCTTATACAAAGCAGCGGGCATCGCGTCCAGAATGTCTTGCGGCGCGCACGTGAGCGGACAGTCCGCAGGCAATTGCACGCCGTCGTTTGCCTGCTGGGCAGCAGAAGTCACGTCTGCATAGCGAACTGCGGTCTGCTTCTCATCCTCCAGCAAGGATGCCCAGCCCTGCAGCCGTTTCTGCATAGGTGCTTTTGGAGTGAGTCTGCCAGAAGCCGACTCACGACGCTTCACGGGAATGGAGGGCGCCGCCGCCGTCTCATCAAAGAGCAGATCGACGCGCCTGTACAGCATAGGCACCCAGGCAAGCAGGTTTGTGCCTCGAGATGCGGCTGGTCCAGCAAGCAAGTTGTAGCGCCGGCTGGCCGGCGACTGGGCCCCGAGGTCGCAACTGGGCAGCGGCGTGTGCGGGATTGCTTTGCGGGGCGCGTGCCAGCTGGCGCGGCCCTCTACTGCGGTGTCACGTTGCTGCTGAGCAGCAGAGACGGCCACGTCATCCGCAGAGTCCGAGCGGCGTCTCGACAGCGTGGTGAGAGGAAGCCGCTGCTGAAAAGCAAAAGTGACGCGGTTCGCCACATCAGGCTGCACCATGACTCCTCTGCTGTCACCGGCAGCGATGGTGATGCCGTCATCGCTGCTTCTGCCGATGGCACCATCGGCGGCGCCGTCGAAGACGTCATTGTCCAGCACACGTGTCCAGCACAAGGCAACTGCTGGCTTTCTGTGGCTATCTTGGTCGCGCGCCTCCTGCTGCGCTTCCTCCTCGCTCAGCTCGCCGTCGTGATCTTGCACACTGCTTATGCCGATGGCATCGCCGCCGCCGCCGCCGTCTTTGCCCAGCACAGGTAGTGTGGCATCAACTGCGTCACTTTCTGGGTCGCGCTCCGTCTGCTGCGGTTCCTCCTCATTCATATGGATCTTACCGCCGTGATCTTGCACACTGGTTTTGTAGGGCGCAGACGCGTCGCTACCGGCGCCACCATCGCTGTGGCCACGATCTTCGGCGTGGTGGTCATGGCCGCCGAAGCCCGGCAGCCCAGCGGCGGCCATGACCAGCGGCGACGCGAGCATCTCTTGCAAGACGTCCATGAGGCCGCCGCGAAGCGCCAGCACTTCGCATCGCGGGCGCGCGTGCAGGCTCAAAGCGGAGGTGTTGTTTGCGTCCCAGTATCCGGCAGGACTCTGGCTGAACATAAGCCGCAGCACGCGCGCCTTGCGCCACCAGTTTTCACGCGAGTCAAGCACACCTGGGCCCAGGAAGACCAGCAGCTTGGTGTGCACGTCTCGGAAGCCCCAGCCAAACGGTGTGCGCACGTCCTCAAAGTAGCGCGTGGCGGCAGCGAGGCGCCTCGCGTGCTCGACGGTCGGCATGAACTGCGCCGTCTGGAGGAAGGCGAGCACAAGCGCAGTGCCCAAGAGCTCCTCCAGGCGCTCATGTTGCTGCGCCATCGCGTCGTTGACGACGTCGCTCCTTATGGCAGAGAGGCGCTTGACCGAGGCCCGACGCAAGCGCGGCGTCTCGGCGCCGCTCTCAGCGTCAGAGAACGATGTTGCGCGCTTCATAGGCGAGCCGCCAGTCGCGTTGCCGCTCTCGCTTTTCAGCAGCACGCGCACGTGCGGCGCCTGTTCTGCAAGTCCGCTCAATGAGAGCGAGGTGCGGCGCCCAAAGGTTGCGCCAACTGGCGCGCTCCAGAACTCGTCCGGCAGCGCGCTGCGCAAGCGAACGAACGGGATGCCCATGATGGCGGAAAGCACCACCGCGCTGCCCGCAGGCGCGGCCAGATCAACGTCTAACGGGAGCAGGTGAAAGCGCCACAA
>Ga0208951_1001028_pt1 | contig 12579 bp, 10 predicted proteins | sample GreLakmeMI27MSRF_FD_187702 | JGI IMG/M metagenome (GOLD analysis project Ga0208951, IMG submission 187702) | Freshwater lentic microbial communities from great Laurentian Lakes, MI, USA - Great Lakes metaG MI27MSRF (SPAdes) | ecosystem: Environmental > Aquatic > Freshwater > Lake | place: Great... | reverse complement strand
TGAGGTTTTTCTTTAGCTGTATCTGGAATTATAATTCCGGATGCTGTTTGTGTTTCAGCGGCTGCAGGCTCAATAATTACGCGATCTGAAAGAGGTTTAATATTTAATGCCATAATGAAAATATTTAAGTTATTTTTAATTTTTTACTATTTTTCAGAAACTATGCCAAGCGATTAAATCTGTCATTTTTTCTAAAAGAATATGCCAGCATGTCAGTGCTGGCATATTTTTCTTTTCTTTTAAAGTGTAATTATTTTACGGGTTTCTCTGTTGTTTTAACAGGGCTTTTAGTTTCTGTTTTGGGCATAGTCTTTTCTTTTTCATCAATAATCTTAGAATCTGAATCGCTCATAGTTCCTGTAAAGCTTAAACTAGATAATAAAATTAGAATAATTAGAATTGCGGCTAATGTCCAGGTGCTTTTGTCTAAAAAGTCAGTTGTTTTTTGTACGCCGCCCATTTGAGTGGAACCTCCCAATGTTGAAGATAATCCGCCACCCTTAGGGTTTTGTACCATTACTACAATTATTAATAAAAAACAAACAATTGTAATTAATACTAAAAAAATTGAAAATGTGCTCATTACTTAATTATTATTTTGTTGTAAAATCTTGATATCTAAAATTCGGTTTGCAAAGAAACTACTTTTTTCTGGATATTTCAAAATTAATATTTCATATGCTTGAATTGCTTTTAAATATTTTTTTTGCTCCAAATACACACGAGCTAAAGTCTCTGTCATTAATAGTGATGTGTCTTCAGAGATTACTTCAATAGCTGGTATTTTGGCATCTTTGTCTATTGGAGTTATTTTCGGATTGGTTTCTAAAAACTTGTCTATTAAATCTAAATTAGACTCTTTTGTTGCGGTACTAACTATTTTGTCTGCAACATTTTTTATTAAATGTGATGTTTCATTTTCCCTCTCTATAGGGTTCAATCTAGATAATTGAAGCCACTCTTGGAAAGAATGTTTTTCGTTTTTTGAAAACGCTAAGGGTTTTCCTATTGCCAATTCCTCGGAGGCGTTTATTTCTAGATTTGTTGCTTGTTTGATAGAGGCTGCTATAGATTCTTCTAATGTGTTGGTGGACTTATCCTCTGTATGGATTTGTTCGCTTTCAACCACATTCATATTCATTAACTCACTAAGTTTTTTTTCGTAAAGCCCTTTTTGAACCGAAACAAAAGTATCCGACGAGATAAAATCAAATAATACACTTCTATCGGTTGTAAATGCCGCCGAAATTTTAAGTGAATAGTTATAATTAAAACTATCTTGGTTGTAGAGGTGTCTCAGCTTTAAAACACGTGCGCTTTGAAAATAAGGAAAGGCTGCAATTACATTATCTAATGTTTCAGCATGCTTTTCATTAATTGCATCTGGCTTGTTTAGTAAATAAGTGTAATCTGTTAAGTTCAATTTTATGTTTTTTAAAATTAATTAAGTTTATTTCTACCATTTTGCTAACGACTCATTGAAGATGTCTTGTGTAATTCTTTCAAAAATCTCATCTAAATAACCATTTAAAACTGATCCTGTTGGTAATGAAGTGCCTGAATAATCTCTGTAGAAAGAAAACCGTTTTTCAAAATCATCAGCTTCTTTATTCTTATTTTTAAATCTCACATTCACTGATATTGTTAATCTACTCTCAGCTGCAGTCTGATTTGCGGTGGCTTGCATAGGAGTAATTCGATATTCAACAATTTCACCTTCATACAGCAAATCACCGTTGTAATTAGTTAGACTTAAATTGGTTTGGTTTTGAATGATTTCTTGTAATCTGATGGTGAAAGTCCTTTCAATTCCGGGTTCAATTAGTTCTGAGTTGTTCTGAAAATAATTGACTTGAAATGTTTTAGCGTCTATTTTTCCTGTGCCAGTAAAATTATATACCGAACAGCTACAAAAATTTCCAGCAAGAAATATAATAAAAAATAGTCTAAAAAAAATCATATCAAATTTAAAGCGGCTAAGGTAAATTTTTATTTTGAATTAAGGAATTACATCTCCCTGATAATAGTAATACGAATTTGTTCTACCCGAATTATATACACCATGGTAATAATCTTCTTCTGTTATCAATTCTAGTTTATTTGTGTTGTAAAATAACATTCCAAATGTTTGTGATTTTTGGGAGGTATCAAGGTAATTTTGACCTTCTTTTAAATTGTTAGAAGTAAATCCATGCTCCAAAAATTGAGGTTCTGTAAGTGATTTTAGTCTAAAAACAGGCAGTAATCCACTTTTTATGGGATTAGTAATTAAGCCATAATTAAAGTTTATTTCAATCGGATTTACAACGGTACCCTCCTTTTCTATTGAAATTAAATTTCCATTTTCATATTCGAATGTATAAGAAAGAAATAAATTTTCGGATGGATTGGTGTTAGATATTGAGGAGAAATAAAGAGTTGCTAATCCATCAGAATTCACTTTGCATGAAAAAGTCTCGTTATTTGAATTATAGAAATAGCGATTGTCTTCGAGGCTGTAATTGTAGATTTTGTTATTAATGCTTTTAATATAATTCTCTGAATCATAAATTATATTTAAGTTTTCTATTGGAGTACCCTGACTGTATTTTGTGTTTTGAATTACATTGTTTTTTGCATCGTAAGCAAATGATTCTAGGGTATCGCTATTTGAATCGGTAATCGATGTTAAAAATCCTTTTTTATTAAAATTCCAACGAGTTTCATTAGGCGATTTTGGATAAAAGTCAACCCGCTGTAATGCATTTGGGTTACTTTTAACATTGTCTGAATCAGATTGACATGATGTTAGTATGCATATAGTAAGAAAAATTAAGATCAACTTTTTCATTCTGATTTGTTTAGTGTTTTTCGTTTAAAAATCATAAATCATATTGTTTGATTTTTCGATAAAGTGTTCTTTCTGAAATTCCCAACTCATCTGCAGCTGCTTTTCTTTTTCCTTTGTGGCGTTCCAACGATTTCTTAATTAATTCAATTTCTTTTTGCTCTAATTTTAAAATTTCTACTTCATCAATTGTTTCTGCCATAAGATAATTGATGTTATCTTCTTCATCCTCTTCAAATTCTTCTTGATCCTCATGCTGCGCAATCAGTTTTTGAAGTCTAGGATCTTCATCAAAGGATTTTAAAAGATCTTCTTTTGGTTCAAAAACTTTTTGAATTAAATTTTTATTCATTTCCTGTACTTTTGTGCTTCCATTTTGCATTAATTCTAATGTAAGTTTTTTCAAATCATGCAAATCACTTTTCATTTCAAAAAGCACTTTATATAAAATGTCTCTTTCGGTTGAAAAATCACTTTCAGACTTTTTACCACCAACTATTGATGGCAAGGTATTCCCTTCAATAGGTAAGTAAGACTGAATCGTAGCCAAAGAAATATCGCGGTTTGTCTCTAATACAGAAAGTTGTTCGGCAAAGTTTCTCAATTGTCGAATATTGCCGCTCCATCGGTATTTTTGTAAAAAAAGAATAGCATCGTCAGTTAATTTAACAGGCGGCATTTTATATTTATGAGCAAAATCAGATGCGAATTTTCGAAAAAGTAAATGAATGTCATCTTTTCTATCTCGTAATGCAGGTAATGGAATATCAACAGTACTAAGGCGATAATATAAATCCTCTCTAAACTTTCCTTTTTCAATTGCGTCGAATAGGTTCACATTTGTCGCCGCAACTATCCTTACATTTGTTTTTTGCACTTGTGAAGAGCCAACCTTGATAAATTCTCCATTTTCTAAAACACGTAATAATCGGACTTGGGTAGTTAATGGAAGTTCACCAACTTCATCCAAAAAAATAGTCCCGCCATTTGCAACTTCAAAATAGCCTTGCCGCTCAGCATTAGCTCCTGTAAAAGAACCTTTTTCGTGTCCGAAGAGTTCACTGTCAATAGTGCCCTCCGGAATTGCCCCGCAGTTAACGGCAATATATTTTCCGTGTTTTCTATGGGATAGAGAATGTATAATCCTTGGGATACTTTCTTTTCCAACGCCACTTTCGCCTACTACTAAAACGGAAATATCAGTTGGTGATACTTGAATCGATTTTTCTATCGCCCGATTAAGTTTAGGGTCATTTCCGATAATTTCAAATCGTTGTTTAATACTTTGTACAGTTTCCATACAATCTAAAATAAATAAAATAAAAATTAGTACTAATTACCCTGCATAGAAGTGAATCCAATGGCATTGCCAATTAAAGTACCACTTGTGCAATTTGTTATTAAAACATTTACAAAATCACCAATTTTATACTGTTCTCTAGGGAATACCACCATAAAGCCTTGTGAGTTTCTTCCAGAAAGATCTTTATCTGATTTTTTAGAAACTTTTTCTATTAAAACTTCTACCGTCTTAGCTAAAAATTCTTTGGTTCTCATGCCACTATGTATACGCTGTAAATCAACAATTTCCTGCAATCGTCTTAATTTAACTTCTTCAGGAATATTGTCAATCATTTTTCTTTCTGCCAAGGTTCCTGGGCGTTCTGAATAGGAATACATATAGCCAAATCCGTATTTCACCGATTCCATTAAGCGCAATGTTTCTCTGTGGTCTTCCTCAGTTTCTGATGGAAATCCTGCAATCATATCTTGAGTAATGTTAACTTCTGGTAAAATCGAATGAATTTGTTCTATCAAATTGAGATATTCTTCTCGAGTATGCAAGCGGTTCATTTCTTTTAAGATTCTATCGCTTCCGCTTTGAACAGGCAAATGAATGTGTTTGCAAATATTTGGATGCTTTGCAATTACATGCAATACTTCTTCATGCATGTCTTGTGGATTGGACGTTGAAAACCGAATACGCATTTTGGGAAAATGAACGGCGACCATATCTAAAAGATGGCTAAATCCAATTGCTGTTGCTTGTTGCATTTCACTAGCTTTTTCAAAATCTTTTTTTAATCCGCCCCCATACCATAAATAACTATCTACGTTTTGACCTAATAATGTTATCTCTTTATAGCCTCTTTGCCATAAATCTTTTATTTCCGATAAAATACTTTGAGGATCTCTACTTCTTTCTCTACCTCTTGTAAATGGTACAACACAAAATGTACACATATTGTCGCAACCACGCGTTATGGAAACAAGTGCCGTCACACCATTACTCATTAATCGAACCGGTGAAATATCTCCGTAGGTTTCTTCTTTAGATAGGATTACATTAATTGCCTCTCTGCCGTCTTCAACTTCTCTTAATAAATTTGGTAAGTCTTTATATGCATCAGGACCAACAACCATGTCAACAATTTTTTCTTCGTCTAAAAATTTTTCTTTCAATCGTTCTGCCATGCATCCCAAAACACCTACTTTCATTCCTGGATTTGATTCGCGTTTAACGGCATTATATTTTTCAAGACGTTTTCTAACCGTTTGTTCGGCTTTATCTCTAATAGAACAAGTGTTTACTAGGACAAGATCAGCTTCTTCTAAAATGGTTGTTGTGTTATAACCTTCATTAGTTAAAATGGACGCTACAACTTCACTGTCTGAAAAGTTCATCGCGCAGCCATAACTTTCAATAAATAGTTTTTTAGTGTTACCTGTTTTATGTTCCAAAACAAGTTTGTTACCTTGTTTTTTCTCATCAATTTCTTTTTCCATTTATGCTGAATTTATTTCAGTATTTTATTAATGTTTTCGCTTATTCGGACAACAAAGATAATACTAAAAAATTATATATGACAAGATGGCAGTATTGTATGTAATTTATTTTTATGCGAAATCAGAATTTAGCTAAAAACTTGTTTTATAAAAAAAACTCCTACTTTTGCCAACAGAAATAAAAGGTTATGGCAAAAAATTTAGTTATCGTAGAGTCTCCAGCAAAGGCAAAAACAATTGAAAAGTTTTTAGGCAGTGATTTTCAAGTAGAATCAAGTTATGGTCACATTGCCGATTTGCCCTCTAAGGAAATAGGCGTTGATGTTTTGAATGGATTCAAACCAAAATATCAAGTTTCGAGTGAGAAAAAAGCTTTGGTAACAAAATTGAAGGGTCTTGCTAAAAATGCCGAGATGGTTTGGTTAGCATCGGATGAGGATCGCGAAGGGGAAGCTATTTCTTGGCATTTGGCTGAGGAGTTAAAATTAGATAAAAATAAAACCAAGCGAATTGTCTTTCACGAAATTACCAAGAATGCCATATTAAAAGCTATAGAGCACCCCAGAGAAATTAACTATAATCTTGTTAACGCTCAACAAGCTCGACGGGTTTTAGACAGATTAGTTGGATATGAATTGTCTCCAGTATTGTGGAAAAAAGTAAAAGGAGGCTTGTCTGCGGGACGTGTTCAATCGGTTTCTGTGCGATTAATTGTTGAAAGAGAAAGAGAGATACAAGGTTTTAATGCAGTAGCTTCTTATTCGGTAACGGCTGAGTTTACAAATGAAGCTGGAAAATTGGTTAAGGCTAAGTTACCAAAAAACTTTGCAACAAAGCAGGATGCTGAATTGTTTTTAAACAAAAATAATAATAGTATATATAACGTAGCCGATTTAGAAACAAAACCAACAAAGAAATCTCCTGCAGCTCCATTTACTACTTCAACATTGCAACAAGAAGCTGCCCGTAAATTGTATTTGCCTGTAGGGATTACAATGCAAATTGCGCAACGCTTATACGAAGCAGGGTTAATAACCTACATGAGAACAGATAGTGTTAACTTGTCTAAAGAAGCTATTGCAGCTGCTCAAGATGAAATTACCAAATCATACGGAAAAGAATTTTCAAAGCCGAGAACGTTTAATACAAAAAGTAAAGGGGCTCAGGAAGCACACGAGGCAATTCGCCCAACCGATATGTCAAGAAGTACAGTAGCAATAGAACGCGATCAAGCCCGATTATATGATTTGATTTGGAAACGTACTTTAGCTTCTCAAATGAGTGATGCCGAATTGGAAAGGACTAATGTTAAAATTGCAGCAAACAACCATGATGAGTTATTTATAGCTTCTGGGGAAGTCATAAAATTTGAGGGGTTTTTAAAAGTATACCTTGAGGGTAATGATGACGATGATGATGAAAATGAGGGAATGCTACCCTTATTAAAAGTAAACGAAAAGTTGTTAAACAATACTATAACGGCTACTGAAAGATATACAAGAGCAGCTTCAAGATACACGGAGGCCTCATTAGTAAAAAAATTAGAAGAATTAGGTATTGGCCGTCCCTCAACATATGCTCCAACAATTTCAACTATTATTGCAAGAACCTATGTTGAAAAAGGAAATCTAGAAGGAGTAGAAAGAAAATACACGCAACTTATTTTTCAAGCAAATAAAATAACTGAAAAAATATTAAAAGAAAATACAGGTTCCGATAAAGGAAAATTAGTCCCTACCGACATTGGAACAATAGTAAATGATTTTTTGGTTAAGAATTTTTCAGCCATTTTAGATTATAATTTTACGGCAAAAGTTGAACAAGATTTTGATGAAATTGCTGAAGGAAATCTAGACTGGGCTAAGATGATGCAAGAATTTTATAATAAATTTCATCCAAATGTTATCAAAGTACAAGATACTGCTGAAAGAGAGAGCGGCGAGAGAATATTGGGTATTGATCCAAAGTCAGGGAAGCAAGTATTAGTTCGATTGGGAAAGTTTGGTCCCGTGGCGCAAATAGGCGTAGCCGAAGATGAAGACAAACAATTTGCTAGTTTGCGTCAAGAACAAAACATTGGAAACATAACTTTAGAAGAGGCGTTAAATTTATTTTTATTGCCAAAAAACTTAGGTGTGCATAATGGGGAAGAGATAGAAGTTAGCAATGGTCGTTTTGGGCCTTATGTCCGTTTTGGAAAACAGTTTATTTCTTTGCCTAAAGGAGAGGACCCACTTGATGTAACTATTAATAGGGCCTTAGAATTAATAAATGAGAAAGCTCAGGCAGATGCTCCAATTGCAACTTTCAACGGAAAGCCAGTTCAGAAAGGCGTTGGCCGTTTTGGACCATTTATAAAGTGGGATGGGTTATTTATTAATGTGAGTAAAAAATATAATTTTGATAATTTATCCCAATCTGACGTTACCGAATTAATTGAAGAGAAATTACAAAAGAATATCGATAAGGTTATTCACAATTGGCAAGATGAGGGAATATTAGTTGAGAAAGCACGATGGGGAAAATCAGTAATAACCAAAGGAAAATTAAAAATAGAATTGAATAAGGATGTTGATGCATCAAAATTAACTTTAGATCAAGTCAAAGAATTAATAGAAAAGAAAACACCAGCTAAAAAAACAGCAACAAAAAAAACAGCAACAAAAAAATCAGTTGTTAAAAAGAAATAGATTATGGAATTTGATTTTCTGTCACCTGTAGATAATGAAATTATTGTTTTTAAAAACAATTTGTCTTCTCTTCAATTAGGAAGTAAGGTTGTGTTTCATACTTACACAGATTTTCCAGATATAGACACAGTAAAAATTGCCATTATTGGTGTATTAGAAAATAGAGGCAATGTCGATAATGGAAATGAAAATTTGAATTTAGACTATATCAGGAAAGAATTATATAGCCTTTTTCCTGGGAATTGGCATGCTGCTATCGCTGATTTGGGTGATATTGTTCAAGGTAATTCATTAGATGACACTTATTTTGCCTTGCAAAAAGTTGCTACGCGATTAATTCGCAAGGGTATTATTCCGATACTTATAGGAGGTTCTCAAGATTTGACTTATCCTTTGTATAGAGCCTATGATAGTCTTGAGCAAATGGTTAATTTGGTTTCTATTGATAGTACTTTTGATTTTGGCAAGCAGGAGGAACAAATATCTTCAAAATCATATTTGTCAAAAATTATTTTAGACGAACCCAACAACCTTTTTAATTATACTAATATTGGTTATCAAACTTATTATAATTCACAGGAAGAAATAGATTTAATAGAAAAGTTATTTTTTGATGCCTATAGATTAGGTGAGATTTCAAACCATATCGAATTATCGGAGCCGGCATTGCGAGATGCAGATATTGTTAGTTTGGATTTAAATTCTGTTATTTCAAACTGTACGGGTAGTTTTAGTCCGTTTAGTCCAAACGGATTTAGTGGTAAAGAAATTTGTGGCTTATCCAGATATGCGGGTATAAGTGATAAAGTAAGCTCTTTTGGGATTTTTAATTATGATAATTCAAGTGCCAGTGCAGTTATTATTAGTCAAATAATTTGGTACTTCATAGAAGGGGTGAATTATAGATCAAACGAGTATCCCTTTGGCACTAGGGATAATTATTTGAAATATATTGTGCCTCTAGATAATGATGAATTGGTCTTTTATAAAAGTAACAAAACAGGAAGATGGTGGATAGAGATACATTTTTTAACAGGGCGGCACAATAATCTAAATAAATACACGTTATTATCTTGTTCACATGAAGATTATTTAGGAGCTTGTAACAATGAAATTCCTGAAAGATGGTGGAAGGCGCAACGAAAAAACTTAATTTAATTTTGCAAGAAAATAAAGAATTACCTTATTAAAATTAAATTATTTAACAGTTAAACGATAAAAAAAGCATTTAATCGTAATTTTTTTAAGGAATTTCAATTCGTTTTTTATTTTTGAAATCCAATTTTATTTAGGATAATTATTTTTAATCACAATTAATTGTTTTTTTCGAAAATTATAAATAGGTTTACGGGCTGAAAAAATAAAAAAAATAACCCAAAATAGTAATATGAAGAAGTTCATAACATTTGCATCATTATTAGCTTTATTATCCAGTTGTGGTGGTTCTAGCGATAAAGGAGAATTGGTAGGAGTTAAAGGAAGAAAATGGAATCCAGAAAAACCTTTTGGAATGGTCTTGATTCCTGGTGGAGCATACATCATGGGTAAATCTGATGATGATCCGGCTAACATGCAGGATGCACCAACCAAAACGGTTACAGTGCGTTCTTTTTACATGGATGAAACAGAGATAACCAACAGCGAATACCGTCAATTTGTAGAATGGGTTAAAGATTCCATTATTAGAGTTCGTTTAGCAGATAGAGCCGATGAGCTTGGTGCGACATCTTCTACAGACGCTGGTAAATCTTCCGGTAAAGGTGGTGGTATTGCTGATTTTGCTTACAAACAGAAAAAAACAAATAAAGAAAACGGTAAAGAGAAAAGTCCCTACGAGAAATACATGGAAGAAACATATCCCGATTTGTTAACATTGGATAGGTCTTCCAAGGAGTCTTCTAAGTTAATTAAAGATGCTAGCAAGTATCCAGACGAAGCATATACCCAAGTTATGATGGATGAAATTTACTTACCATTAGAGGAGTCTTTTAATGGCTTAAGGACTGTAGATGTAGATAAATTAATTTTCAAATATACCAAAATGGATGTTGAAGCGGCTGCTAAAGCTAAAAAAGGCAAAAAAAGAAGTGATTTTATTAAAGACACATCTTATGGGATATACCCTGATACTACCGTTTGGGTAAGAGATTTTGCTTATTCATATAATGAGCCGATGCATAATGATTATTTTTGGCATCAAGCGTATAGCGATTATCCAGTAGTAGGGGTTACGTGGTGGAAAGCTAAAGCTTTTTGTGCTTGGAGAACTTTAAATAAGAATTCTTATATTAAGTCAAAAAAGAAAAAGCAAGATCTTGTAAACTATTTCAGACTGCCTATTGAGTCTGAATGGGAATACGCTGCCCGTGGGGGTCTAGAATCAGCTACTTTTCCTTGGGGAGGGCCCTATGCTAAAAATGACAGAGGTTGTTTTTTAGCTAATTTCAAGCCTAATAGAGGTGATTATGCTGCTGATCAAGCCCTTTACACGGTTGAAGCAGATTCATACGAACCTAATGGGTACCACTTATACAACATGTCTGGAAATGTATCAGAATGGACAGATACTTCTTATGACGCAGCTTCCTATGAATATGTATCTACAATAAATCCTAATGTTTCCGATAAGAAAAATAAAAGGAAAACTGTTCGTGGCGGGTCATGGAAGGACGTAGCTTATTTTCTTCAAGTGAGCACTAGAGATTTTGAATATGCAGATTCTGCAAGAAGTTATATTGGTTTCAGAACTGTTCAAGATTACATGGGAACAAAAGATACCAAAAAAGACAATTCTAAAAAGTAATTTAAACAAACCTTAAATATTTAACTTAATTAACTAAATTTTATTTTATTATGGCTTTACTACCTAAAAAAGTTATGAATTTTGCCTACGGAATGGGCGCAGCAGTTGTAATTGTTGGAGCATTATTTAAACTTCAACACTGGCCTTATGCAGGTCCTATGTTGATAGTCGGATTATTAACCGAAGCACTAATTTTTGGATTGTCTGCTTTTGATGCACCCGACAAAGATTATGACTGGTCAATTGTGTATCCTGAATTAGATGGTGGTGAAGTAAAAGCGAAAGTTGCCAAAAAAGAAGATCCTAAAGAAGCACAGGGCTTGTTATCTCAAAAATTAGACGAGATGCTTAAAGAGGCTAGAATTGATAGTGCACTTATGGAAAGTCTTGGAAATAGTATTAAGAACTTTGAAAGTGCCGCAAAAGCAATTTCTCCTACAGTGGATTCTATTTCTTCAACAAAAAAATATGCTGAAGAAATGACAAAAGCCGCTTCTCAATTAGAAACGTTAAATGGCATGTATCAAGTACAATTACAAAGTGCTGAAAGAAATGTTAAAATAAATGACGAGGTTGCCGAAAACAATTTAAAATTAAAAGATCAAATGCAAAGCTTAACTTCTAATCTATCTACATTAAACAATGTATATGGTGGAATGCTTTCTGCAATGAACAATAAAGGATAATTAGTTTTTTAACTATATATTATAAATAATAATAATTTAAACTAATTAGAAAAAATGGCAGGAGGAAAATTAACCCCTAGACAGAAGATGATTAACCTTATGTATTTGGTTTTCATCGCAATGTTGGCATTAAACATGTCCAAAGAAGTATTAACCGCGTTTGGTTTAATGAACGATAAATTTACCGTTATAAATAATTCTCAAACTGAACAAAATTCAAAGTTAGCTCAGCTATTAGGCCAAAAAGCAGCAGAAAATCCTGGTTTTATCCAATCTTTAGCTATGTCAAAAGAAGTTAACTCTTCTACTAATGATTTATATGAATTTATAGACAAGATTAAATCTGATGACATCTTAAAAGATTTTAAAGCTGAAAATGGGGTTTTACCATATGAAGCTATGGACAAAAGTAACATAGATGAAAAATGGTTTGCTGGTGATGGTTATTCTGTGAGAGGTAAAGAGATTGTTGGCAAAATTGATGCCTACAGAAATAAAATGAAAGCATTATTTAGTAAAGATGTTAAATATCAGTCTTTAATGATTAAGATAAACAAGATGTTTAATACAGACAAAGTTAAAAGTAGAGAAGGTATAAAACAATTGTATTTAGATTACCACTACAAAGGGTATCCTGCAATTGCTTCAGTAGCTAAGTTAACAGCATTGCAAAATGATTTGAAAACGATTGAAAATGAGTCTTACAATATTTTCTTAGGAAATGCATACAAAGAGGCAGCTTCTATGAAAAATTTTCAAGCCATTGTTGTTTTAGATAAAAATGCT
>Ga0208951_1001023_pt1 | contig 12626 bp, 10 predicted proteins | sample GreLakmeMI27MSRF_FD_187702 | JGI IMG/M metagenome (GOLD analysis project Ga0208951, IMG submission 187702) | Freshwater lentic microbial communities from great Laurentian Lakes, MI, USA - Great Lakes metaG MI27MSRF (SPAdes) | ecosystem: Environmental > Aquatic > Freshwater > Lake | place: Great... | reverse complement strand
TAGTGGACTCAACCGAGCAGACTAGAGGGAGGGCCAGGGTCATGTGGAGGCAATGACGCCGTGCGACACTTGCGTCCGTCACGAGCGAACAAGCCCGTCATGCGGGACGCTGTCAAGTTGACTGACCCCTTCCTCCCGACGTGTCGGCAACAAGCATCCGGAATGTGGCGGCAAGCGAGGCGGAACGCTGCGTTCAACCCCACCCCGAACCCGAGCCCCGAACCCGAACCCGAACCCCTAAACCCTGAACCCTGAACCCTGAACCCAAAACACCACAAATGGGTTTCCGCCCTAAACCCTAAAAACTTCCGACCCCTCCCAAAATCGCCGCAGAACACTATGGAAGCGCGCATACGGGCCACGCACGTGTGCTGGACGCGCGCGCGGCTGTTATATGGTCCTTACAAGCGCCTCGAGGGCGCTAATGGGTCCCTTACTCACCGCGCGCCCCCCTGGCCTATGCGCTGGCATCATCTGGCGTGTTAGCGCCTGCCGGGACATGGGCGTGCGTGCGCAGTCTCTGACGTGCCTTCTGGACGCACGCCAGAGCGGTCAAAGCGCGCCGAAACGCGGCAAAAATGGTCAAAACTCGCGGATCGCGCGCGCAATCTGGTGAAAGAGCGCTCAATCTGGTCAAAAGAGTGTTCTATCGGTGTGTTCTACTCACTCATATGGAAAAACAACGCTCACGGGTGGGTCCCTCACTCAACGCGCGCCGCCTGGCCTATGCTTTGGCGTTGTATGGCGTCTATGCGTGTGCCGGCACATGTGCTAGCGTGCGCAGTAACGTATGAGCTGCCTGGACGCGCCGGGACGTGACCTTGCGTTGACGTGCGACCCGCACGCCCACCACCTCTCAGCCCGCGCTTCCCTGCCGCGGCGAGCGCGCCTCCGAGCTCTCCCGCAGCCTGGCTGCTCGGGGCCGCGCTGCTGCGCAAATCAGCGCTTCAGCGGCGCGACAGCGCTGTTGCGCTGACAGTCACGCCGGCCACGCTCTGCCTCTCAGACGCCGCCCCTGGGCCGCGTCACCTCACCCGCGGCTGCTCCCCCAGCCTGGCTAATCGGGGTCGCGGTACGGCTGAATTGAGCGCTTCAGCGGCGCGACAGCGCTGTTGCGCTGACAGTCACGCCGGCCACGCTCTGCCTCGCCAAGGGCGCCCCTGGGCCGCGTCACCTCACCCGCGGCTGCTCCCCGTGGCAGGCTGCTCACGGGGTCAGCGCTGCGCAAATCAGCGCTTCAGCGGCGCGACAGCACTGTTGCGCACAGTCACGCCGGCCGCGCTATGGCGGCATCCGCAGCCGCTGTGGCGGTCCCTGTGAAAGTGGCCGTCCCTGCCATGCTCGGCGACACCGCCTTCAACTCTACCAGCGCCGTCATGAACTACGGCGCCGCGTTTCCCGGGCACACGGACAGGCTCAGCGTGCTGCGCTTCTTCAACCTGGACTGGCGCAGCGGTGAGGCGGCACCCGACCAGGCGACGACGTACGGCCGCGTCTGTGCGCCTCCGAGCGCCCTTTGTGCCGGGCTGCTCGCGGGCGCGTTGCGGCACAAAGGCGCCGAGCTGTCACGCGCCACAGGCGCTTCTGGGCTGCGCGCCGGCAGCGAGCGCTGTCAGCGTCACTGCGTCTGCTGGCCTCGCTGCACCTCGCAATGCACAAACTGCTTACATGTTCGTTCTGAGGCTCTACTGTCCAGCCGCAACCAGCCACACTTCATTGTGCCTGTCCGTGAGGCGGAACGGGCTGTCGTATTGCGCAGTCCACCACGTCGTGGTGCTAACCACAATGCCCGCCTTACTCAGCGCCTCGCTCAGCTGTGCCGCTTGTGCCACCACCCGCTTCTCGTTGGCCCAGCCCGCAAAGGTGGACACGTACACCTCCATTTCAGGCATGGTCTGGATGAACACGTCGTCAGCCGACGGCGGCGGCGGCGGCGCTGGTCCTGGCGCCACGTAGAAGCTGGTAGTAAAATTGCTGCCGCAGCTCACGCTGGACCCAGCCTGGACCTGGGTCAGCACGGGTGTCGTCATCGCGATACCGTTTGCCCGAATGTAGTTGAACAGGCGGTCGAAGGCCTGTGCGAGCGTCAGCGCAGCCGCGCGTACGCGCTCGCCCTGGCGCAAGTCGCGCTCGCTTGCCGAGAAAACGGGCGCCACCGACTAGCCACCACACTGCGCCCCGCCCGCACCATGTTGTTGGCCTTGCCGTAGTTCACACCCTGCGGACGTGCGTGTGAGAAGCCTCTTGCAGTGCAGATGTCCGCGCCGCAGCGCAGAGCTCAGGCCGAATGCTCGCCATACCTCTATGGCCGTGCTGACCCACGTGCTCGCCCCATAGCGCCGCAGCTCGTAGCCGGCGCCCGCACGCAGCACGGTGAAGGCGGGGCAGGCCAGCCCGTTGCACCAGGAGGGCACAGGCGCGGGCGCCTGCTGCATCACTCCCTGCCCGGACAGCGGCGCCACCGCGCCGCAGAAGGACGCGCAGGCCAGGACGCACAAAAGCGACGCGCGAGACATGCGTGGGTGAACGGAGCAGACAAAGGGAGGACGAGTGGTTTCACCTTCTCGTGTTCTTAAGTGTTGTACAACTTGTGCACGTCTGATGAGCTCCTCGCGTCGTCTCGGTGTTGCTTGTCATTCGTTGGTCGCCATGTTGATTTCATCATTCGCTGGGCTCGATGGCCCCACAGCCTGCAGACTGCGCACCCGCACCGCCGATGCCGCACTGGCTCACGCCCTTCATCAGCTCGTCCGGCCCAGACGCACTGAGGCGCAAGAGCCTGACATCGTAGCGCAGCTCCGAGCCTCCAGGGACCAGGGCATAAGGAGCCCGCACGTCCGCAGCGCCAAAGCCGAGCTCACTTCCAAACCTCACTGTACGCTCCCCGCCCACGCGCATACCAAGCAGCGAGGCGCGCAGGCCTGCGCAGATGCCCGGCTGCGCGTCGCCAGCTTTGAGAGAGACGACACGGGGCACAGAAGGAGCGGGCTGCACGGAGAAGGCATCCCCATTCACCCGCTGCGGTGCGCCCCCGAGCGTACTGTCAAAGACCACATCGCTGGCCGCCAGCGTGCCGCGAAACTCAACCAAGAGCAGGTCGCCCTCACGCGCGGGATTTGCGCCAAAACCAGCCACGTCGCGGTCTACCACCACGCCCGCCTCAGTCTGCGCGCGCCTGGGAGCAGCCAGGCAAAGCGCAGCGCAGCCAGACGCCAGGGCCGCACGGCGACTAAGGCTGACAGGCTGCACAGCCCCGCTCGCCCGAGCACCCTGCCGCTCTGTCTCCTGCCCCGCGCTGCACACCACACGCGTACAGCCCTGCTGCAAACGCAACAGCATGGCGCGAGTCACTCGATTCGACAGGCGAAGGCGTCAAAAGTGCGAGTCGACACACAATGACGCAAAACTATCGCACACGGTCCTCGCTCGACTCGCCAAAGACAGCTCACAGTCTTGCACGAAATTTGCTGTGCAATTTAGAGCACACAGCGATCAGTGTGTCCACGCCTTGAAGAAGTCGTTGCCCTTGTCGTCCACCACCACAAAGGCCGGGAAATCCTCCACCTCGATGCGCCAGATGGCCTCCATGCCCAGCTCTGCGTACTCTAGCACCTCAACGCGCTTGATGTTGTTCTGCGCCAGGATTGCAGCCGGCCCGCCGATGGAGCCCAGGTAGAAGCCGCCGTGCTTCTGGCACGCCCGGGTCACTGCACTGCTGCGGTTGCCCTTGGCTAGCATCACCATGCTGCCGCCCGCCTGCTGGAATGCGTCCACGTAGCTGTCCATGCGCCCCGCGGTGGTGGGCCCGAAGGAGCCGGAGGCGTAGCCGGCGGGAGTCTTGGCCGGCCCCGCGTAATACACCGCGCAGTCCTTCATGTACTGTGGCAGCCCCTCGCCCCTGTCCAACCGCTCCTGCAGCTTCGCGTGCGCAATGTCGCGCGCCACCACCAGCGAGCCGGAGAGCGACAGTCGCGTCTTGACGGGGCAGCTGCGCAGCTGGGCCAGGACGGCGCTCATGGGGCGGTTGAGGTCCACCCTCACCACCTCCTGGCTCAGCGCCTCCGACACGTCGGGCAGGTACTTGGCCGGCTCCCGCTCCAGCTCCTCCAAGAAGACGCCGTCGCGCGTGATCTTGCCCAGCGCCTGGCGGTCGGCGCTGCAAGACACGCCCAGGCCGACGGGGCAGGAGGCGCCGTGGCGGGGCAGGCGGATGACGCGCACGTCGTGGCAGAAGTACTTGCCCCCAAACTGGGCGCCGATGCCCATGCGCTGCGTGAGGCGGTGCAGCTCGGCCTCCAGCTCCAGGTCGCGGAAAGCGCGGCCCCCTGCGCTGCCGCTGGTGGGCAGATTGTCGTAGTAGCGGGCGGAGGCGTACTTGACCGTCTTCAGCGTCTGCTCCGCCGACAGTCCGCCCACCACCAACGCCAGGTGGTAGGGCGGGCAGGCGGATGTGCCCAGCAGCTTCACCTTTTCCTCCAGGAAGGCCAGCATGCGCGCCGGGTTCAGCAGCGCCTTGGTTTCTTGGAAGAGGAACGTCTTGTTGGCGGAGCCGCCGCCCTTGGCCATGAAGTGGAAATGGTATTCCTCCCCCGGCGTCGCATAGATCTCAATCTGCGCCGGCAGGTTGCTGCCCGTGTTCTTCTCCTCGTACATGCTCAGCGGTGCAACCTGGGCGCGCGTCAGCCCAGCCGCCGATGCACACAGCCGCTCTTGCTCGCGCCTGCGAGTAGCGCAGGTTGCGTTTCACATAGGTGTCAAACACGCCGCGAGACAGCGCCTCCTCGTCGCTCCCCTCCGTCCAAACGCGCTGCCCCTTCTTGCCCTGCACAATGGCGGTGCCTGCGCACGCCGGTCAGCGCCGACGTCGCTCGACGCTCCCTTGCCACCGCACCCGTGTCCTGGCAGCCGGGCAGCACCATGCCCGCCGCCACGTTCGCGTTCTTCAGCAGCTCTAGCGCGACGAAGCGGTCGTTGGGCGACGCCTGGTGTGCGCAGTCAGAACCCGCAACTGCCGTTCTCTGCTCTCACGCACCTCTGGGTCCTTCAGGATGTTTGCCAACTGCTGCAGGTGGCCCGGCCGCAGCAGGTGCGCGATATCCGTCATCGCCTCGCTGGAGAGCAGGCGCAGTGCCTCGGGCGCAACCTGTGTCGGTGGTCAGAGAGCGAGCGTGCGCCACCACAGCGCTGCGCTGCGCGCCTTCAGCACGCGCTGGCCCTGCACGTCCATGGTGGAGACGCCAGCATCCGTGAGCTTGCGCCAGGCCACCTCTTTGGGCGCAGCGGGTGCAAACACATCTGTGTACTGAAACTCTGGAGCTGCCGCGCCTGCGAATGCGCGGCTGCGGCTGACAAGCCGCCGCCGACAGTGTCGCAGGGCGCAGGACAGCATGGCGAGGGCAGGCAGGGTGAAAAGTTGAACGTTAGAACACTTGTTTTGTGCTGCGTGGTGCGGAGTGATGCAAAGCCTCTAGGACAACACTCGGCGCTCATTGCTACACTCTCAGAAGCTCTTATGGGTGCTTCCTCTGACTGCGATGCGGAAGGAGCTGGTGAACTCCTGCAGCTGCTTCAAGAACTCGGGTGAAGGCGGTGGCACGGGCGACGGCACTGCATCGCGATCCTCTCCACAAATCTCGCCCACGTAGAAGTGGCGCAGGTAGATGAAGGACTCTCGGCTGCTGTGGTACAGCTCAAAGAAGCGTGCACAGTCCAAATTGAGTGACTGACTGGGGATGATGGTGCTCCCGCCCGGGTGCTCTGGCAGCCAGTTCGCAACATCCAACACCATGCCATCCAGCATCAAAAGGCAGCCGCCTGACCCATTGCGTTGCACAACCTCGTCTAGCGCCCACTCTCTCAGGCGGCTGCTGAAGGCGCCCTGGCGCTCGGCGCACACGTCGCCCAGCGTGCGCAGGCCCAGCACCCTCGCCGCGGCTGCGAGGTCATCCAGGAAAGACATGGCAAACTCGGGCGGTGGCCCGTTCACCGCCAGCGCCTCCAGGAAAACGAGCACTCTGTCGAAGACGAGGCACCCGACGTCCACGCTCGCCTCGCTGCCGCCCCCGGGGCCGGCGGAGCGGATGGCGCGTGTGAGTGAGATGCAGGGCCGCAGCACGCGCTTGTTGACGAGGAAGAACTCGCCGTCGTTTGTGTGCACGGTGACAGTGTTGGCTGATGGTGGCAGCTCTGGTCTGACTGGACAGCGCAGCAGCTCCAGCCCGCCCTGCTGCTGCGGGCGCAGGTAGACCCGCGTCGCAGGCGTGAGCAGGCCTCGAAAGCAGTGGTAGCCTACAGCATCCTCTCGAGCATCCTGCGAGAGCACGTCGGTGCGTGACACTCGTAGCCGCACGTCCAGGCCGCCCACGTCGAGCACAACCACTTCGCCCACGGCCAGCATGTGCTGTGTGCGGTACGCAAACAGGGCTTCGCTGACGTCCTGGGCCTCCACTTGCGTCCCTCTGCGCATGTTGAGAGCATCGGAGTCTCCACTGTCCGCCTGCTGCCTTGACAACAGACGCGCATCCAGCTCAACCTCACACAGTTCTGCACGCAGCGGCTCGTGTACGGCGAAGGCGTAGCTTTCGTGTGTCTCAACATGCATGTTGTGGCGCTGCACCGCGTCCAGCAGCAGAGTACCGCGAGCCACGCCTGCTCGCGGTGTGGCGCGCAGCACGCAGTCGCTGCCAGAAGCGAGCTGCAGGAAGACGACGCCGCCTTCGCTCCAGTCCCAGTCCGCAAGCGCCGGCTCGTCAGGGGACACACACGCCTCATCGCCGGGTCCACTATGGTCCAGCACGCGCAGCCAGCACGCGCCCTCGACCTGCGCAACGGGCGCATGCGTGGCCCCGCTCAGCGACAGCGGCCCCTTCTGCTTCCAGGGCATCGGGGAGGGGGGGGAAGGGAAAGGGCCCTCAGAAGAGCGCGGCGCGGCGGGCCTGCCTGGCCACGGCCTGCTCGGGACCCCTGTATCTTAACTGACATACTGTGACGTCACCACCAGGCCTGCGCGCGCTCCCGTCCGGGAGGAAGTTGCTGCCTTGTCTGCTGCTCTCCTGCACGCGCAGAGGTGGGGATATTTATTAGCAATGCCGCCCGCGCACGGCGAGGACGACGCGCGCACCAACTACGACAGCCGGTTCAAGAGCAAGGTGCGCTGCTCGTGTCGCGCCAGCCCCGTGCCTGCATACTGCAGAACGAGGGTTCCAATTCGCACGCGTTCACGAACGTTCACAACGACCTACAGAGAGTGAGCCTGGAGGATGTGCTGGCCGGGGAGAGCGTCGCCTTGTCGTGGATGGGCTCATTGGGGCCACAGTACCGCTGCAACAAGGTGCGGCAATGTGGGTGCCGCTGTGCTTCGACTCAGCCCGTGCTCGAACTCGCTCCACCGCGCCTCTCACGCCTGCACCCCGGCAGCTGCTGGACACTGGCAACCACACGATGAGCAGCCTGATGACGGTGGCCAAGCGCTATCCACGAGTACTTATCATCACAGGCGGGCAGTGGCTTCTCTGCTGCAAGGTGGACGACATGGAGCTCTGCAGCTACAAGTGGATGAAGAAGGCGCGCGTGCTGAGCACTGTCGCACGCTGGCCACTTGAGCTGACTCTCGGCCCTGTAGCTGGTGAGCATCACCCGCCTGCGGCGCCTGCCCCGGCCCTCCTTTGCGCTAGGAAACACGGTGGAGATTGCCGTCGAGTTCGACGAGATAAGCAGCGAGACGGGCACCGCGTTCGAGGAAACGTTCAGCTTCGCAAAGGCGTTCGAGGCGGACCGCTTCTCGCGTGAGGTGGATGAGGCGCGCCGGACAGCCCGCAAGGCGCGGCTGGAGGAGGCGGATGCGCGCGCGGCACGCAGCGCCCCCATGGCTGCTCCCGTGGCCGCGCCGCCCGTCGTGCCGCCCAAGCCCAGCTCGCCCGCTTCTGCACCCAAAGCCGCAGCGGCGTTCGACGCATTTGGCGACTTTGGCGCGTTCGCAAGTCACCAGGCCGCCCCGGCCAGCCCGGCGGCCCCGCGCCCCCTTGCGCCCATGGCCCTCTTTGGCCCGCCGCGCCCGCCTGCGCTGAGCCTGCTGGATGCGCCCTCTTTGCCGGACCCGTTCGGCTTTGCGTCTACGCCTCCTTCGCCATCCTCGCCCAGTCCGCTGCGCAGCATGGCGCCCATGCAGGCTGCGCTGCCGGCATTCCCCAAGCCCCAGCCCGCGGCGCTGTCGCCAACCTCGGCGGCCAAGCTGGGCTCCACGCCTCGCCGGCCCTCCGACCCTTTTGCGTTGCTCGTGGACGAGCAGCGCGCCATGTAAAACCGGGCAGCCGTCCGCATACGATACACAGACAGACTGTTCTCAATATTCAACATACCACCTTATCACGCAGGTCACCTAGGAGAAGAGCGCCGCCGCAATGCTGGAGGCGCGCACCTCCGCGAGCGTGCAGACGGAGATGGAGGCGTCCAGCGTCGCTGCCAGAAGCTCCTGCGCTGGTCCCTCCTCCGCCAGCGTGGTTGCTCCGACGAGGACCGTACGCATGCCCAGTGCCTTGGCCGTCACCAGGTTTCGGAGACTGTCCTCGAACATGGCCGTGTGAAGTGGGTCGCAGCCTGTGTGTTTCACCACCTTCTCGAACGCTGCGAGCTCGGGCTTGCATACGTCGCCCATGAAGTCCGCGCCCAGCACACCCTCAAACAGCGAGACTGGAATCTGCAGTTCCTCCAGAGTTTCCAGCGCCTCCCGCTCGCGACAGTTTGTCATGACCCAGCAACGCACCCCTTTCTGACGCAGCTTTCGCAGCAGCGCCGCGGTCTCGGGCACGGGTGACAGGAAGCCCAGCGAGCCCTGGCGGATGTAGCGCCAATACAGATCAGAGTCAAACTGGTACCCCAGCGCCCGCAAAGCCCGCAGTGACTGGTTGTAGCGGCGAAAGGCGACGTGCCAGACCTCGCTCGCCAGCGTGGTGCTCTCCACGCGTAGATGTTCTACCATGAAGCTGAAAATGCGGGCTCGGCAGAACTCCTCGAGCCCGTTGCCAGCAGCGTAGAGACAGCCGTCCAGGTCGAAGAGCACGTCGCGCACGGCCATCGACGCAGCGGCGGAAGGCGAGGGTGCGGGGGTCGAGGTGGGTCAAAACACGAGGGGCGGAGGGCGCAACTAGTGGCATCCGCGGCGGAAAGGGCGGATACGCATTCGGCGGTACGGCGGAGCTATGTTCGGCAGCGCCCCGAGAGAGCGTGCGCTGTGCATCAAGCAGTGTATGCGTGCAAAGACACGCGCATGAGCGAGCGGTTCCGGCGGCGCCAGCCCGCAACGAAGGAAGGACCGCCGGCGTTCACTTCTTGCTCTGCTTCTCCGCCGCCGCCTTGCTCGCCTCCTCCGCCGCCGCCGCCGCGTTGACTGCGGCGGTGATGGGCTCCAGCTGCGCGGCGGTGTATACCTGATAGGCGATGCCCCCGCCTGGGGCGCGCAACACAGCGGCCAGCTCCAGCTTGTCTGCGCTCAGCTGCGTCGCGTCCATGGTCTTGCTCAGCACCTTCACCGCCAGCTGCAGCGCCTGCTCCAGCGTCAGGTCGTCCCGGTAGTCAGCCTTCAAGATGCTCTGGGCCGCGCTGTTGTTTGCCCCTGCAGTGCGCACAGCGTCAGCCCAGGCGCGCACTCAGCCGGGCGGGCGTCACGCACCAATGGCGGTCGCCTTCCAACCCCCGTAGTTGCCGCTGGGGTCGCTCTGGTAGAGCTGGAAGCCATGCACCGTGTCCCAGCCTGCAAACAGGAAAGAGACGCCGAATGGGCGCAGGCCACCGAACTGCGTGTACCCCTGCTTCGTGTCGCATAGGCTCTGCACCAGCTGCTCCACCGGCATCGGCTCGCCGTAGGTGAAGGTGTAGCGCTGCGCGGAGATGCGAGCAGTGTTTATCAAAATGTTGGCATCCGACGTGATGCCCGCCACAGCGCACGCCAGGTGCTCGTCCAGCTTGTACATCTTCTCTGCCGTCTTGTTGGACTCCAGCAGCTACAGAGACGCGGAGGGTTAGGGTTGACGGAAAGTCGCTCTGCGAGCCACACGAGCTGCCGGGCGGCCAGCTGAGCGCGCCACGGCGACGTGGAGAGCGAGGGGCGTGCGGGTGCGGCGGGCGCTGGCTTGCAGTGGCTTGCATCGTAGCTCTCTGACAGCGACGGGCTGCCTGCAGAGCAAAGGCAACGCAACGCGCCTTTGAGAGAATCTTCTTCTCCGCGGCCAGCACCACACCCTCCTTGGACAGGATGCCTACAGCCGAGCCAGCGTGGCTGATAGCTTCAATAGCGTACTCAACCTGCGAGCTGACACTCAGCTCTCGCACATCGCAGCTGCCTGCACGCACCTGGTACAGCCGCCCCTCCGGCGAGAAGATGGTGGTGCGGGCGTCGTAGCGGCGAGCCATCTGCCGCTCTCCCGCTCTCAACTGTGCGTCTGTCCACCGCCTGCAGCCGCTGTGGCTCCTCAAACAACTGCAAAGGTGCTCACGAGAAGACCGAGGGAAGGCGCTAATCTAAGTGGGCAAGCACGTTCTTCGAATCAAAACCTGCGCTGCTGCTGCGAGTGCTTCGCGTGCTCCGTGATGCCTCAAGTGATGAGCAACTGCGGCCACTGCCACGTGGCAGCGAACCCCGCATCTTGGTTACTCTGCAGCGCCTTGGTCGTCCCGTGATTCGTGTAGCGTCGCGGCGCAGTTCGTAGTGGCTGTCACGCACTGGCACTACTCCTCCGATACGCCGAGGAGATGAGCAGCCCCGCACAGACTGCGGCGCAGGGGCAGCTGCCTGCTTTGCGCGGTTTCGTGGTGGAGTACCCGGTGCGTCTCTGCGCTGTGAGGCACTTCCGGGGCGCTCACAGGTTGTGTTGTGCAGGGCTACATTTGCAACACGGCAGCGGCGGTGGCCTCCCTGGGCGGCCTGGACAGCCTGGCGGAGTGCCGCGCCGGCAGCACGAGCCTCACGCTGCGCCTTCGACCGAGCGACCCGCTGGCGCACCCGCTGGGGAGCGAGCAGCGCAACACACGCGGCCTGCTGCTACGCGTTCCCCGTGCCTGCGGGGGCGCGCCGGCCGTGCTGCTGCGCGTGGACAGCGACTACCGCTTCAGCGGCCTGGCGGACGCGCAGTACCTGAGCGCGCCGCCGCCCAAGCGTGCGCGGCTGGCTGATGGGGGCGACGAGTTTGGCTCTGCGCCTGACGCGGTTGAGGACACGGGCGACCCCACCCCGCTGCTGGTCGTCCCTCCAGCCTTCTTCCACTCAGACGCGTTGGTAGACTACGCGTTCCGCGGCTTCATCGCGCCCGCGCCGGGCAACGCCTGCGGCACAGCTGGCCCGGGCGCGCCTCCCCTGCGCGCGCCCGCCGCGCCCGTGACGCAGGAGATCGACTTCCGCGCGGCCGGGGTGCCACAGGCGCTGGCGCCCGGCAGCGAGTGGGCGTCGCCCCCGGACGTGGCTGCGCTGTTGGGCGCTCTGTTTGCTGAGCGCGGCGCGTGGAGCTCCGCGGCGCTGTCTGCCCGCCTGCCGCGCGCCGTGGCCGCCCGGGCGCGCAAGTTCCTGCCCAGCCACGCCTACCGCTTCCTCAACGGGCCCTGGCACCGGCTGTGGGTGCGCCGCGGCCTGGACCCGCGCACCGACCCCGCCTGCCGCCGCCTGCAGTGCTTCGACTACCGCATGCCCAAGGAGTGGTACCCGCGCCAGCAGGGGCGGGGCCGACCCCCGACGGCTCGGGCGCAGCCGGAGCCTGCGGCGCCGTCCGACACGGAGCCCTCTGGGCCCGTGCCCGCCCGCGACCGCGGCGACTTTGCGGCGGTGCACTCGCTGCGGGCGCTGCCCGCGCGGCGCACAACCTTCTTCCAGCTCTGCGACCTGGGCCACCCGCTCATCGCGCGCCTGCTGGCCAGCGAGCCGCCCGACCGCAGCGCGTGCGAGATGCACTGCGGCTGGTTCAAGAAGGCAACGCTGGACACTGTGAAGGCGCTGCTGCTGCAGGCGTACGGAGAGGTTGCGCGCAAGGAGGGCTTCCCAGTAGCGCCGCCAAAGGAGCGCAAGAACCCCAAGATGGGCAAGGCTGTGCGCGTGCAGGCGACGCTGGCGGCGCTGCGGGAGCGGATGGGCGGCGAGGGCGGGGAGGGGGGGGAGGAGGGGGCTGCGGTAGCGCCTGAGGACGAGGCGGAGGAGGAGGCGGAGGCGGAGGAGGAGGCGGAGGAGCCAGAGAGCGAGGTGGAGGCGGACGACGGGGATGAGGCGGCGCTGGGCAGGGCGGCGCTGGCGGAGGCGCTGGCCCAGCCGCAGCCGCACTCGCACGCTCAGCTGGCAGCCTACGCAACCGACGCGGCGGCGCTGCTGGGCGACGAGGGCGACGAGTACGCAGTCTTCGGAGACGAGGAGGACTTCTGAGCTGGAACAAGGAGCGGCGAGAGGGGCGACGCAACGCCGAGCAACAGTGCACGTTACCACCAACCCGCCGCCTCACTCTCCCGCGGCAGCCTTCATGCGCCTCTCCTCCTCTTGGCGCATGAGTTCCACCACCGCTCGCTGCGTGCGCTTCTCCAGCTTCTCCAGCTTGCGCGCCACGTCTCGGCGCAGGTCCCAGTTCGCCTTCTGCGCCTGCACGCTCAGCAGCGCG